>ERZ773218.333-NODE-333-length-60330-cov-8.409805_pt1 | contig 60330 bp, 57 predicted proteins | sample MGYA00580527_ERZ773218 | MGnify/ENA primary metagenome ERZ773218 (study PRJEB29015, sample SAMEA2737763) | human gut metagenome | biome: human gut; feature: human-associated habitat; material: faeces | place: China | collected 2012 ...
TTGTCAATCTGAGCCTTTAATGCATCATTATATTCTTTATTTCCATATCCTAATGCAAATACAGCTATTCCTGCTGCAAAGTCTAAATATTTCTTTCCATTAACATCATAAAGATAAACACCTTCACCTTTATCTAATACGATTTTAAATCTGTTATATGTATGTATAAGGTACTGTTCTCCCTGGTCCATATATTCTTTATCTGTCATTTTACTTTCCTCACTTTTATTAACGTTTTATTTGTTTAATAAGTCAGTATAGAATTTTTCCTGTTCGTCATCTAAAATTGCTGTACCGACACCTTTATTTGTAAAGATTTCAAGAAGAATACTATGTGGAATCCTTCCGTCAAGAATATGAACTCTTGATACACCATTTTTTATAGCATCCATACAGTTTTTAATTTTTGGTAACATTCCGCCGGCAATTATACCATCTTCAATTAATTTTTCTGCTTCTGAAACTGTCATTTCTGAAATAACTGTACTGCTATCATCTTTATCCATATAAACACCCTCAGTATCTGTTAAGAATGCAAGTTTTTCTGCTTTTACTGCTTCTGCAATTGCACTTGCAGCATCATCAGCATTAATATTGTAACCATGATAATCTTCATCTAATCCAATAGGACAAACAATTGGTAAAAAGTCATCTTCAAGTAATTCCAAAAGGATATCTTCATTTACATGTGTAACTTCGCCAACATATCCAATATCCTGGCCTTCTGATAATTTTTTCTTTACAGTGAGAAGTCTTCCGTCTTTACCACTGATACCTATTGCACGTACTCCTAACTGTTCAACTATCTGAACTAATTTCTTGTTTACGCTGTTAAGTACCATTTCAGCAGCCTCTAAAGTATCTTCGTCAGTTACTCTAAGTCCGTTAATGAATTGTGTTTCCATTCCAAGTCTGTCAATATGATGGCTGATTGCTTTTCCGCCCCCATGAACGATTATTGGCTTGAATCCTACTAATTTAAGAAGTGTAATGTCCTGAATTACGCTTTTCATAAAGTTTTCGTCAAGCATTGCGCTTCCGCCGTATTTTACTACGATGATTTTTCTGTTGAATCTTTGTATGTAAGGTAGGGCTTCAATTAGCACGTCTCCTTTTTCTATCCATTTGTCCATGTCCAGCTGCTGCTGTTGTCCCTTCATTATCATTTTCGTCTCTCCTTTCGATGTTATCTCACAGAAAATTTTTGTCTTGCAAACACGTTGATTTTATCTTGTTTGCTAATCCAAAAATTTTCTGTGAGATTATTATTGATTTGCACAATATATGATTTTCTTTATTTACGTAATGCATTCGTATTAAGCTTCGCTTATTCTTCGTCTACATAGTTAAATTTTATTTCTTTTCCATCAATCCCATATATACATATTGTGTCACAAAATGTTGCATCTACATATTTTTCTTCTTTGTTGCATTTTTCTCTTCCATTCCTCACTCATTAATATATAATGCCCCTTTCAATTTCTTGTCCTTAGCTTCTGTAGTCAGCATTAATGCTTACGTATTCATGTGTCAAATCACAGCCCCACGCTGTTGCTGTGCAATCACCCATTTTTACGTCTGCAATGGCTGTTACTTCATTTTCTGACAAAATCTTTGTTGCCTTTGCTTCGCTGTAGTCTGTAGCCATTCCGTTTTCTACTATTTTAAGTTTGCCTGCTTTGCTTTCAAAATAAATATCTACTTTTTCAGGATCAAACTTGGCTGTTGAATATCCCATTGCACAAAGGATTCTTCCCCAGTTAGCATCATGTCCGTAGATTGCTGCTTTTGTAAGGCTTGATGTTACAATTGATTTAGCAAGTGTTACTGCCTGTTCTTTGCTTTCTGCATTTACGATTTTTACTTCAAATAAAGCTGTTGCACCTTCTCCGTCTCCTGCTATTTTCTTAGCCAAAAATTCATTTACTGCGTGAAGTGCCTCTACGAATTTGTAATAATCTTCGTTTTTCTCTGTAATTTCAGGGTTGTCTGCCAAACCATTAGCTAATAACAATACTGTATCATTAGTTGATGTGTCACCATCTACTGAAATCATATTAAATGTATCTTTAATGTCACCGCTTAATGCTTCGTATAACATTGACTTTGAAATTTTTACGTCAGTCATTATAAAACCTAACATTGTACACATATTAGGATGAATCATTCCTGAACCTTTGCACATTCCTCCGATTGTGCATGTTTTTCCGCCAATTTCAAATTCAAAAGCTATTTCCTTTGGAATTGTATCTGTTGTCATAATGGCTTCTGCTGCCAAATGACCACCATCTAAACTTTCGTCTAATGTTGGTGCAAGTAACTGGATTCCTTTTGTTATTTTGTCCATTGGAAGCTGGGCTCCAATAACACCTGTTGAAGCTACAAGTACCTGTCTTTTTTCTATATCTAATGCTTTAGCTGTTGCTTCTGCCATTTGTTCGCAGTAATCCATTCCTATTTTGCCTGTACATGCGTTGGCTACACCACTGTTACATACTACTGCATGAACATAATCTGATGTGTAAATTGTATCTCTGTCCCAGATTACAGGGGCTGCTTTTACCTGATTTGTTGTAAATGTTCCTGCGGCAACACATGGTGTGCTGCTATATATCATTGCCATATCTTTTTTGTCTTTTTTAATTCCTGCTTTTAAGCCCATGGCTGCAAAGCCTTTTGGAGCTGTAACGCCACCTTTGATTTTTTTCATGGTTAAATTCCTTTCATTTAGTTTTTTGCTGGTTCTATGTTCAGCTCGATTACGTGCTTCGCACTTCATCGGGCGAGCTTTTAGTTTTTTGCTGCTTTTATGTTCAGCTCGATTACGTGCTTCGCACTTCATCTCGCTGTGTTTATGTTTGTTATTACCTTGGGAACGAAGTTTTCTTTCAAAAGGAACTGTGTTCCTTTTGAAACCACAGCTACTGCTGTGGTTTTGTACAAATAGTAATGGGCATCCTTGCAAGCAAGCTTGCACTTGCCTATTGCTTTGTTCAGCTCGATTTCGCACTTTGTGCTCCATCTCGCTGTGGTTGTGTTTGCTATTTCATTTCAAACGAAGATTTCTTTTAAAAGGAACCTTGTTCCTTTTAAAACCAAAGCTAACGCTTTAGTTTCTACCAAATAGCAATAGGCATCTTTGCAAGCAAGCTTGCACTTACCTATTGCTATTTGGTAGGAAATCTTTCGGCTGTTAGTTTTATGGGAACATTGGTACTTGTTGTAAGCCTTCGTTTTCCGGTAATCCAAACATTATGTTCATGTTTTGGACTGCCTGGCCTGCTGCTCCTTTTACCAGGTTGTCCATAGCTCCCATCATTATTATTCTTCCTGTTCTTTCGTCTACTTTGAAGCTTACATCCACAAAGTTACTTCCTTCTACCCATCTTGTTTCAGGTGGTGTGCTATTTTCGAGTACTCTTACAAAGTATTCGTCTTTGTAGTATTTGTCGTATACTGCTTTTACTTCTTCATATGTCATTGGTTTCTTTAATGTGGCATATGATGTTGCAAGGATTCCTCTCTGCATTGGTATTAAGTGTGGTGTAAAGTTTATCATTACTTCTTCACCTGCTGCATAGCTTAACTGTTCTTCGATTTCAGGTGTATGTCTGTGTGTTGCAACACCGTATGCTTTGCAGTTTTCGTTTACCTCACAGAATAAGTTGTTTACTTTTGCTCCACGTCCTGCTCCTGATGTTCCTGACTTAGCATCTATTATTATTGATTTTGGATCTACCAATCCTTCTTTTACCATTGGATATATTGATAAGAAGCTACATGTTGGGAAGCATCCCGGATTTGCTATTAATCTTGCATCTTTTATTTTGTCTCTGTTTACTTCGCATAATCCATATACTGCTTCTTCTATAAACTGTGGGCTCTGGTGTTTGATTCCATACCACTTTTCATATGTAGCAACATCTTTTATTCTAAAGTCTGCACTCAAATCTATTATTTTTACTTTTTTAAGAATTTCTTCATTAACTAATGAGCCACATAATCCCTGTGGTGTTGCTGTAAATATTACATCTACTGCGTCAGCTAATTCTTCCATATTGTCATCCATGCATTTTGCATCTACTATCTGAAACATATTTTTAAATACATCTGCATATTTTTCATCAACGTAGCTTCTTGAACCAAACCAGACTACTTCTGCCTCTTTATGCTGCTGTATTAATCTTACTATTTCTGCTCCTGCATAACCAGTTGAGCCTATAATACCAACTTTAATCATAACTAACCTCTTTCATTATTAATATGTAATTCTTTTTGGGTTAAATGTTCTGTTATTCAATCCATCTCTTTATTTTAGTATTTTCCTTATTAAAATACAACATTTTTATATGTGCATTAATAAATATACATCTTTTTTGTATATTATGCAAGTAATTTGCATAAAAATACATAATAACACATTTTTTCCTTGCATTTTATGCATATATGCTGTATAGTATCACGTGAAAAGAAAAAGTGGATGCAATATTCCGCTGTTTATTATATTTATTTTTATGGAGGATTTTAAAATGGCAAAGGAAAAAGTTATTCTTGCTTACTCAGGCGGACTTGATACTACTGCTATCATCCCTTGGTTAAAGGAAAATTATGATTATGATGTAGTCTGCTGTTGCGTGGACTGTGGACAGGGAAATGAATTAGACGGACTTGAGGAAAGAGCTAAGTATTCAGGTGCTGCTAAATTATATATAGAAGATATTACTGATGAATTTTGTGATGATTACATCATTCCATGTGTTCAGGCAGGTGCTGTATATGAAAACAAATATCTTTTAGGTACTTCTATGGCTCGTCCTGGAATTGCTAAGAAGTTAGTTGAAATTGCAAGAAAAGAAGGTGCTGTTGCCATTTGTCATGGTGCTACAGGAAAAGGTAACGACCAGATTCGTTTCGAACTTTCTATTAAAGCTCTTGCTCCTGATATTAAGATTATAGCTCCTTGGAGAGACAGTAAGTGGAAATTACAGTCACGTGAAGATGAAATCGAATATTGCAAGCAGCATGGCATTGATCTTCCTTTTGGAACTGATCAGAGCTACAGCCGTGACCGTAACCTTTGGCACATTAGCCATGAAGGTCTTGAACTTGAAGATCCAGCTAATGAACCAAACTACGACCACCTTTTAGTTTTAGGAGTTTCTCCAGAAAAAGCTCCTGATGAACCTGAATATGTTACAATGACATTTGAAAAGGGTGTTCCAACATCAGTTAACGGAAAGAAGATGAAAGTTTCAGATATTATCCGTGAATTAAACAGACTTGGTGGAAAACATGGTATCGGTATTATTGATATTGTTGAAAACCGTGTTGTTGGTATGAAATCACGTGGTGTTTATGAAACTCCGGGTGGAACAATTCTTATGGAAGCTCACAAGCAGCTTGAAGAATTAGTTCTTGACAGAGCTACAATGGAAACTAAGAAGGATATGGGTAACAAGTTATCACAGATAGTTTACGAAGGAAAATGGTTCACTCCTCTTTGTGAAGCAGTTTGCGCTTTCGTTAAATCAACACAGGAATATGTTACTGGTGAAGTTAAATTCAAACTTTACAAAGGAAACATTATTAAGGCAGGAACAACTTCTCCATATTCATTATATAGCGAAAGTCTTGCATCATTTACAACTGGCGAATTATATGATCACCATGATGCTGACGGATTCATTACATTATTCGGCTTACCACTTAAGGTTAGAGCAATGAAGATGTTAGAATTAGAAAAAAATAAAACAAATCAGGAATAATTAATCAAAATTAATTAAATGATTCTTATAAAAATATCCGATTATTGATTTTTTTCAACAATCGGATATTTTTTATTTTTTACCCCTATAATTTTCATACACTTTTATCACTTTCTATAGTTGTAATTTCTTTACACCCCTACCTTTTTATAGTAGAATATAGATATTAATGTAAAGACGGTTAGAAATCGTTTTTTTATTGTTTATATTTGAAAAATACTAATGTTGTTGTATCTATATTCTGAAGGCAATAACATTTCAGACTTTAAATAAAAGTACAAATTTATAAAGGTTATTAATATGAAAGATTCAATTATAAAGTTTAGAAGTTTTTTGTTAGCACATATTAAGAATCCAAGTTTGCAAACACTTATTAAAGGCTTAATAAGTTACGAAATGCTTACTTATGTTTTTTTCGGCATTGGTACTGCCATTGTTGACTACCTTGTATTTACTTTTTTTAATGCAGGTAAGGTCAGTGCCCTTATTGCCAATATTATTTCAACATTTTGTGCTATCATTTTTTCTTATGTCACAAATAAGCGATGGGTGTTCAAAAGTAAGACTAGCGGTTTTATGGAAGTTCTACATGAGTTTTTGCGCTTTGCCAGAGCCCGTATAGCTACTTTAATAATGAGCGAAGTTATTATTTTTGCTTCAGTTGCTATTTATGGAAATAACCAGAAAATCAACCAGATTTCAAAACTTATTTCTATGGTTCTTACGGTTATTTTAAATTATATTATCAGTAAATTATTTATTTTCAATGATAGAAAGGAGCTTATTAATGAAAACAAATAGTAAAAAGTTTTCTATTAAGGATTGGTTTGAAAAAAATAAGTTATATATACTTGCTTTTGTATTGCCTATTTTATCTATGTTAATAGTCTACTATTTTAAGAATATTTTCCCATTTGGTGACCAAATGTATCTTAGAAGTGACTGTTATCATCAGTACACACCTTATTTAGAAATACTTCAACAGAAACTTAAAGACGGGGGAAGCCTTTTTTATACTTGGGAAATCGGCGCCGGTATGAACTTTATGGCGGTTGCCGCTTATTATCTTACAAGTCCCCTTAACCTACTTGCCATTATCTGGCCGGGTTATATGGCTGATATGGTAAGTTTTTTCATCGTATTAAAAATGGGACTTGCCGGATTTTCAGTATGCTACTATCTTACAAAACGTTTTGGTCAGAAAAATATTTCTTCCGTAGTTTTCGGTATGGCATACGCTTTATCAGCTTATTTTGCAGCATTTAGCTGGAACATTATGTGGCTTGACTGTATGTGGTTACTTCCATTTATTGTTCTTGGTCTTGAAAAATTAGTTAACGAAAAGAAATGCAAAATGTACTGCATTTCACTTGCACTTGCAATTTTCTCTAACTATTACATTGGCTTAATGATTTGCATTTTCAGTATTATTTATTTTGTTTACTTATTCTGCATTGTTGAATTTGATGAAACTGTTAAAAAAACTAAAGCAAGACTTCTTATTTTAAAAGACTATGCAATTTACTCAATACTTGGCGGTGCTCTTGCAGCATGCGTTATCTTACCAGAGTATTTTTCATTGTTAACTACTAAGTCTGCTGATTCAAGTTTCCCAACAACTTTGGAAGAAACTGTTTCAATGCTTTATATGATTTTTAGATCATTAATATGTGTTCCTGTTGCAGATTTAAAATATTATCCTGAACCTAATATTTATTGTTCAGTAGCTATTTTTATACTTATTCCATTATTCTGGATGTGTAAAAAAATTAATGTTAAAGAAAGAATTGGCAAAACCGTTATTGCCTTGATTATGCTTTTAAGCTTTGGTCTTAACATTCCTGCATATATCTGGCACGGATTCCATTTTCCTAACAGCTTGCCTTGTAGACAGTCTTTCCTTTATATTTTCCTTATTCTTACTATGTGCTATGAGGCATTTCTGTATATTAGGGAATATGAGCCAAAACATATTGCATGGGCTACAGGCGGTTCAGTAGCTTTGGTATTTTTACTTGACCAGTTATTTAAAGACGCTTCTATTTTCAGCGATTTGGAAATTGAGACAAGCATTGTAAAGATTATTTACTTTAGTCTTTTGTTTATAGTTGTATATGCCTGCCTTATTGTCTGGTATAAGAAAGCACCTAAGCTTAAACCTTTCCTTTCATATTTGATGGTTCTGATTGTATTCTGTGAATTAACTTTGAATATGAATGTTACAGGTATTCCAAGTACATCAGGAAGAAAAGGTTACTACGAAGCTACTAAGGCTTACGACCAGTTAAATGATATTACTAAGAAAGATGCAGATTCTCAGAACGTTAAATATTACAGAACTGAATCTGCCGTTCACACTACAAGAAATGATGGTGCCCGTTTTAATTACAATAGTATTTCAACATTTTCATCTGTATTATCTGCAAATATTCAGGATTACTTTGATTCAATGGGATTACAGACTTCATACAATGCATGTTCATACTATGGTCATACACCACTTACAGCATCATTGTTCTCAATAAAATATGAATATTCAACAGGAGAGCCATCTCTCCCTAATAATGTATCATTGCTTAACAGCGCTTCTTACAATTTAGAAAGTGGTGGAAATTCAACTGTTTATGCATATGAATATAATAACACATTACCATTAGGCTTCTTAATTAATTCAAGTTCAATTGCAAAGATGAACTCTGAAGCCGGTGATCCATTTACAATGCAGAATAACTTTGTAACTTCTGCAGTAAACGGCGGACAGATGATTTTCCATAGATTAAAGACAGACGGTACTAATTCAATTACTGCTCAGTATAATCTTGAAGAAAATGATACAGCTAATAAGAGCGGCACAAAAGTTTATGATATATACTTCTACTGCGAAACATCTGCTGAAACTTTAACTGCTACTGTTTCTAACGGAAGCATTCAGGACAAGTCTTTTGTTTCAAGTAGTGTTACAACTTCTACTTCAAAAACTTTTGATTCTGCTAACCAGAATTATATTTGTCATCTTGGAAATGTTCCTGAAGGTGCAACAATTAGCATTTCCGCAAGTGATAACACAGCCATCTCAGCCATGTACGCTTATGCATTTGATGAAACTGCCTGGGAATATGACTACAATCTTTTAAATGCTAATCCTTATCAGGTAACATCATTTAGCGATACAAAGATTGAAGGAACACTTACAACAGACAAGGGCAATTTGTTATACACTTCAATTCCTTATGACAAAGGTTGGTCTGTATATGTTGACGGACAGAAAGCTAATACAACAGCTATATGCAAGGGTGCTCTTACAGGTGTAATGGTTACTGCCGGAACACACCAGATTACATTTAAATATACTCCTAGAGGATTCTTCCAGGGAATTATAATTTCAATAATTTCACTTTTAATTCTGTTGGGATTAATATTTAAAGACCGCATATTAGAATTAATCACAGGAAAAAAGAAAGGCTCAAAAGTACCTTCAAAAAAACCACAGGTTCAAAAAGCTGTGGCAAATGAGGAGCCAAAAGTTTCAAAATAAGAACAATAATATATTGATTATTTGTAATTAATATTACTAAAAACCACCCGTTGGGGTGGTTTTCTTATTTTCTCTTTTCCAGTGCTATAGTCAATATTCCACCTGCTGTAATAAAGAAAACTATCATCCACAATGTTATGTTACTGTTCTCACCTGTTTTTGGAGTATTATTATTCACAGATATTGTTATGTATTGTGTTTCAGTTTCTGTTGGATTAACCATTGTTATCGTTTCTTCTGTAGTTGCTTCTGTTCTTGAAGTTGTCGGTACCTGTTTTACTGCAGTTGCTTCTGTTCTTGAAGTTGTCGGTACCTGTTCTACTATAGTTGTTTTCTGATTAGTTGTAACCTGTTCTGTTGTGATTGTTTCAGAGATAGTTGTTGTAGTTTCAGGAGTTGGCTTTAACTGAAGGGCCTTAATTGCATCTTCAATAGCTTTTGCCATTGCGTCATAAATATTTATCTGCTCAGTTGGTTCATCCCAAACCGTCACTACATCATTACCTACTTTTACAATTGCATCTGAACAATTAATATAACTTCTGTCTCCTTTATCAGCAACGAAAGTTGTTAATATTTTTGTAGTATTAGGAATAGATGCCAACCCTATTTCACCATTACCATATGCACCTTCCATCAATGTTGAATTTGATACGTTACTGTCCTGTGCAGATATTATATCCGGCATAGTACCGGCTAACAACGCAACAGACAAAATATAAATAATTTTACAATACCCATTTGCAAAAGTAAATGCAAACATTTTGTAAAAAGGGAGCATATAATTATAAAAGTGCTCCATATATTTTATATTGTATCCCAGAGAGAAGATGTCCTCTGCAGGCATATTCTCTCTGGCGAAACATAAAACAATAGGGAGCATAAAAATTATATGCTCCCTTCTTACAATAATTACTATTTCTTGTTTAGTTCCTTTGAAATCGTGTTGTACACTGTCATTAAATTTACAGCTTTCACATTTTCATCTGTTGACAATTTAATCTTCTTTGCCTGATCATCATTAAAGTCTACATCTATATCTTTCAGATATTTAGAATACTTGTGATTAAAATATGTCTGCTGTGCATTCTTTATGATTTCTTCTTTGTTTTTTTCTGTTTCAGTCTTTAAATAACTGTTTACACAATATACAAGATAATAATCTTTTCCATCATGTATAATGCTGCTTATTTCCGAATTGCTTAAGTTAAAAGCACTCTTTTCGTATGTTTTAGTGGCCTCATTTTTCTTTAATATTTTCTCAAACACGTTATCTTCACTATACTGCTTTGCTTCTCTGGCAAATGTCTGATAACCACCTTTTACAAGGTCTGTAACTGTTTTAAGTGTACTTTTAATCTTGTCTTCTTTAGTATTGTCAGTATTCATTCTGATGTACTGAATCTTCATTACTCTTGCTTCTTCATCGCTAATCTTTGCGTCTGCTTCTGCTGCCAGTGCATCGTAAACCTTGTCCGCCAAATAATAATTCTTATACAAGCTTTCCACGTTTTCCTGTGAAGCTCCGGTATATTCTTTTTCCTGACTTGTTAAGGATTTATAATACTCTGCCGCTTTAGTCTTAATCATACTGCTTTCATCTGTTGACAGGGAAATATTTCTTTCCTTTGCCATTGAAGCTAATGTATACTGAACTGTTATGTCTTCTTTAACCTTTTGCATTACATATGACTGCAGTGTCTGATTGTCGCTTACTTTGGCATTCCAATCTACTTTGCCACCAAAGTCTGCCTTGTAAGTTCCTGCTGTATCCATAAGAACAAGCATATATTCCTGTTTTGAACATACTTCTTTGTCTATTTTAAACATTTCACTGCTGCCAAGCCCCACTATCTTACCGATAACAGGTGTTTTTGAATTAAAACTGCATCCAGTAAAACTGCTTACTGACAATGCCACAACCAAACCTAATGCTACTATTTTCTTTTTCATAAGTTCTCCTTACATTCGTATTATATCTTCCAAAATCGTATTAACATTCTCTGCTATGTGTTTAGCTGAACGTCTTACCTCACTGTCTGCCCACTGCATTGCATAACTAAAATATGCATGGCCAAACATTTCAATGTCATTGTATCCGCCGCCAAAAACTACTGTATCTTCTTCTGATGAATTAAACACATGCTGTAAAACCTGAATGGCATTACCTTTTGTTACATACTTTGCTGTAAGATATAGCTGTTCAGGGTTGGAAATTGCCACATTTGCATTCTTTGAGAATTTCTTATAGAAATACTCATATGAAGTCTGGTCAAAGCCTTTCTTTGCAAAAATAGTAATCTTGTTAATTTCACCCTTCATTGACTTTGTATCTTTTTCCTTTTCAGGTTCAATTCCCATTGTTCTCAAATAATTAATAAAATCAATATCTCTTGTTGTTACAACTGCATTTCTCTCACCTGAAAATAATAACTTATAATCCCTGTTCTTTTCCAGTTCATTTGCCACTTCAAGACACACAAGTCTGTCCAATGGAGTCTTACTTATAACTTTATCACGATATATAACTGATCCGCCATCATTACATATGTACACAATGTGGTCCTTTGCTTTTCCAAACATAGGATATACTGCGTCATAATTACGTCCTGTTGCCACAGCAAAATAGACGCCTTTTTCCTTTAATTCCATTATCAATTCAATGGTTTCTTCCTGAACCATCTTTTCCCCGTTAGGAACTAATGCTGTTTCTAAATCACTAACTACAAAATTTATCATTACTTCACCATTTATTTTCTTATTTGTTTAACTGTTGAATATTTTCCATAAACATATATGCCTGACATATTCCTGTAGGCCATTACTTTATAATAATACGTCTTTCCTTTCAAAAGTCCAGTATTATTATAAAAAATTTTTTTCTGTTTTTTTATTTCTTTTATTTTTGTATATTTTCCTGTTTTACTTTCACTTCTGTAGATAACATATCCACTGGCACCAGCCACCTTTTTCCAATAAAGTTTTGCACCTTTTGCGGTTGACTTTATTGATGTTATTTTCACTTTGGCCGGCTTTGGATATGCCTTTGAAGCCTTAGACTTACTTCCCTTATAAGTTGTCTTTCCAACCTTCTTATACCCTTTTATTTTATAATAGTATTTCTTTCCCGTTACAAGATTTTTATCTTTATAAGACACTGTAGTTCCACTTACTTTGGCTATAGTCTTATATTTTGAACCGGGAGTTTTTCTATATATCCAATATCCTGTTACATCACCAAGTTTGTTCCATGTAAGTTTAATACTATTGTATCCGTTGTTTGTTGCCTTTATTGTAGCTGTTCCCGGTACAACCTTAACCTTACATGTAACTTTTTTGCCATTGGCAGTTGTAGCTGTTACTGTACATTCTCCAACTGACTTTGCGTAAACATTTCCTCTTGATGTAACCTTTGCTATTTTTTTGTTAGATGACTTCCATGTAACATTTCCATCTGTTGTATTATTTGGAGTTACTTTAGCCTTTAATTTTTCTTTTGTTCCATTTTTTAATTTTAATGTTGTCTTGTTAAGTTTTATACCTGTTGCATGTATACTTTTTGCCAAAACATTTATTGTTGACACACTACTTTTTCCTGCTGCAGTAAAACCGTGTATTGTTACAGTTCCTGCGCCTATGCCTTTAACATTTCCTGCATCATCTACTGTTGCTATTGCCGGGTTGTCTGACAAATAATAAACTTGTTCAGATGTCTTTAAAGTTGTACGAAGCTTCAATCTTCCTGCTTTTGCAATAGTATATTCACCTTTTAAGTTTATATATGCTGCCGAAACATATCCTGTGTATTTTTTTCCATCTTTCACAAAACTAACTTTGTACCAATACGGATTACTTAGCCATCTTACTCCATATTCAATGTCTGTATTAGAAACTTCTGTAACTGTAACTGCCTGATTCTTTGGTAAAACACCAACTGCATCATACGAAGTTGCAGGACCTTTTCTAACATTTACGTCACTATTTGCCACACCTTTTTTGTTTCCACTTATTCCAAGTGTAATTGTATTACTTTCATTTGGCATATTATTAAATACAGGTATAACAAATGTTTTGGCATGAGCTGCTATTCCAAGGCTTTGGTAAGCATCTGCCGTTGACGCTGCTTCTGATGCGGCACCTGATATGTTAGTCATATATTGGTGTGTATAAATTGAATATGTACCATTGCTCTTCACATTAAATCTTTGAAGATACATAGTATTCTGTCCTGCGTTAATGTACTTTTCACCTAAATACTGTGCCCCACCTAAAATAGATTTCTCTGGTGTGTTCCAAGGTCTTTGATAAGTACTTCCTGACTTTGCCCATTTTAAACCGTTGGCAATTGGATTAGCACTTGATGTAGCTCCAATATTATAAAAATTATAAATTCCTGTATATGTCTTTGAATATGTACCTGTAACACTTCCGCTGGCACCCATTCCTGCGTATTTTGAATTAGCTTTAGAACCAATTTCCTGCAAAATTTTTGAGGCAATATGGTACGCACTTACCTTTGCTGTCTTTGCAGCAGTCATAATCTGTGCTGAATACAAAGTATTAGTTGTCTGATACTTTCCAGCCGTATCAATGTATCCTATATTGTTTTTATACATAAACGAACCCTGAAGTATTGCTTCAACACCTGCCTGTGTCTGAGATGAACTGTCATATGCCAACTGTTCAAACATATATATGTGGTTTTCATCCAAAAAGTTTCTTGGATCCATAAAATATGCCACACAATTCTTTGATGCACTAACCCATGAAGCTCCATCTTTTGCTATGTACTTACCTGTAGATGCATTATAATCTCCAGCCAGATTTGACTTTAAATACTTACTATACGCATTCTCTATAAGGCTTCTGTTCTGACTCGCCTCATTTTCAACGGCTGTAAAAAAATCCACGCCTGTGTTATCCGGTACAAACTTCCAGTTAGGATATTTATTATGAAGTTTTCTTAAATATGTTTTATAACTTGCTGGAAAACCATTAATACTTGTCTCAAAAGCGTCTGCTGCCTTAACTGTTGTATCCGCTATTCCTGCATAATTTTCCAAACCTGTAACCAATGCAATAATTAATATTACTGCAAGTATTTTCCGTATTAGTCCTTTCTTCAAATAAATCACCCTATCCTTTGTTTAACAAGGTTTATGCCTTAGATGCACGAACCTTTACTCCTTTAGTTCCTCTTTTTCCGATTTTAAGCTTCCTTAAATCAACGGTTTTTCCGTTACATTTTACCACCTCATTATCCCCCGTATCAAGAAGGTAAACTTTAGAAACAAAATCTCCATCATTTAGTTTAATACCCTTAACTCCCAATGTAGCCTTCTTCATTTCAGGCACTTCCTTAAGTGGAAATCTCAAGAATATTCCTTCTTCTGTCTGTAGCACAAGAATCTCTCTTGTATACTGTAATTCCTGTTCCTGTCCTACATCCATTGATGCAGTTGTATCAAACAATTCCATCTGTTCAAAATCTAATGGTTCAAAATCATCTGAGCCACCTGTTAACATTACAGGCATTTCTTCAACCTGTTCTTCTGAAATCTGCTTATTTGATACTCTTGTTATTTTAACTGAAACAACCTCATCATCTTTTCCAAGTTTTGTGGCAAGCATTGTTTTTCTGTTTGTTTCAAACTCGCTTCCATCTACTAACTTAATCATACCATTTTTAGTTGTAAACAAAAGTTTCTTATCTTTTATCATATCAAAACTTACAAGTGTCACTATGCTTTCACCTTGGCTACTGTAATTTCCAAGATTATCAATAGGTATCCCTTTCTCCCTAACCTTCTTAGTTGGAATGGCTGATACCTTAATCTGATGAACATTTCCATTATCTGTAAAGATACAAATACTATCTGTGTTCATACATCTGAAATAATATTTATTCTCTTTCGTAACAGATTCAATGTTTCTGTCAAATGCTGCCGGATCAAGAAGTTTTGAATATCCAAACTTATCCTGAACAAAAACAACTTCCTGTTCAACAAAAGCATTCTCATCAAATACAGCTTCCTTGCCATCTTCAATAAGAGTCTTTCTAGGCAATGCATATTCTTTCTTAATGGCTTTAAGATCTTTTTTGATAGTCTTAGTCATTGTTTTTCTATTTCCAAGAATATCCTCATACTGACCGATTTTGTCCATTAGTTCTTCATATTCTTTCTGAAGAGCTAATATTTCAAGTCCTATTAACTTAGATAATCTAAGTTCCAAAATAGCCTGTGCCTGACGCTCTGTAAAAGAAAGATTTCCTGCAAGAATCTCAGACTCAGGATTTTTAAACTTAATATCATCAGTTTTTCCATGTACAAGACATGCCTTAACCTGTTTCTGACTCTGTGAACCTCTGATTATTTCAATAATCAAATCAATAATGTTTGTTGCCTTAATAAGACCTTCCTTAATCTCTTTTTGTTCTAATGCCTTATTAAGAAGTGTTGTATATTTACGCTGTGCCAGTTCATACTGGAAATCAACGTTATATTTTATAATACTCTTAAGTCCCATAACTTCCGGTCTTCCATCAGCTATTGCTAACATATTTACACCAAAAGTATCTTCTAACTTAGTTTTTTTATATAAAATATTTTTTAATTTTTCAACATCGGCACCTTTTTTAAGCTCTAAAACAATACGAATACCGTTTTCATCTGAGCCGTTTGAAATGTCAACAATGTCTGTTGTCTTTTTTGTTTCTACTAAATCAATTACATCTGAAATAAACTTTCCAATACCTGCACCAATCATAGTATAAGGTATTTCTGTTATAACAAGTTTATCCTTTTCTCTGCCTTTGCCTTTTTCAAATTCTAATTTTCCACGAAGCTTAAGCTTTCCTGTTCCGCTTTCGTAAATGTCCTTTAAGTCTGACTTATTGGCTACAATACCACCTGTTGGAAAATCAGGTCCCGGCATAATCTGTAATAATTCTTCAGTTGTAATATTATTGTTATCCATATATGCAATAACGGCATCTACAACTTCTCCAAGATTATGTGTTGGAATGTTAGTCGCCATACCTACAGCAATACCTTCAGCTCCATTAACCAAAATATTTGGTACTCTTACAGGAAGAACTAATGGTTCTTTTTCTGTTTCATCAAAGTTTGGTACAAAATCAACTACATCCTTATCCAAATCTGCCAAATATACATCCTGTGTAAATTTCTTAAGTTTTGCCTCCGTGTAACGCATTGCCGCAGCACCGTCACCCTCAATTGAGCCGAAGTTTCCGTGACCGTCAACTAATGCCATTCCCTTTTTAAAGTCCTGAGCCAAAACTACTAATGTTTCATATATTGAACTATCTCCATGAGGATGGTACTTACCCATTGTATCACCAACAATACGGGCTGACTTACGATGTGGTTTATCATAATTAAGACCTAACTGGTCCATTGCGTAAAGTACACGTCTTTGTACAGGCTTAAGTCCGTCTCTTGCATCCGGAAGTGCTCTTGCACAAATAACACTCATGGCATAATCTATATAGCTTTTCTGCATCACTTCAGAATACTCTGTTTTTATAATCTGCTCTGCCATTTATTTCTCCTAAATATCTAATTCTGCGTCTGTTGCATGAGTATAAATAAAGTTACGTCTTGGCGCAACCTCACTTCCCATTAACATGCTTGTTACATCTGACGCCATTTTTGCATCTTCTATTTCTACCTGTTTCAAAATTCTTGTCTCCGGATTAAGTGTAGTTTCCCATAACTGCTTTGGATCCATTTCACCTAAACCTTTGTATCTTTGAAGTGTAAAGCCTGTGTGCTTCTTTCTATATTTTTCCAACGCCTTGTCATCATATAAATACTCGCCCTCTCCCTTTTTAGGAACAACCTTATAAAGAGGTGGTGTGGCAATGTAAATATGTCCATGAGTTATAAGTTCAGGCATAAATCTATAGAAAAATGTTAATAGTAATGTATCAATATGAGCACCGTCAACATCCGCATCTGTCATAAGAATAATTTTGTTATATCTTAGTTTTTCTATATCAAAATCATTCCCGTAACCTTCTGAAAATCCGCAGCCGAAAGCATTAATCATTGTTTTTATTTCTGCATTGGCCAATACCTTATCCATTGAAGCCTTTTCAACGTTAAGAATCTTTCCTCTTATTGGCATAATAGCCTGTGTCTTTCTGTTTCTTGCGCTTTTAGCTGAGCCTCCGGCAGAATCACCCTCCACTATAAAGATTTCACATTCTTCCGGTTTTCTGCTTTCGCAGTTTGAAAGTTTACCATTACTGTCAATTGAAAACTTACTTTTTGAAAGAAGATTTGTTTTTGTTCTCTCTTCTGCTTTTCTGATTTTTGCTGACTTTTCAGCACAACTAATTACATTTTTTAATGTTTCTAAGTTTTTATCAAAGAATAATGTAAGCTGTTCTCCAGCAATTGATTTTGTTACCTTTTCGGCATCCGGGTTATCAAGCTTAGTCTTTGTCTGTCCTTCAAATCTTGGATCAGGATGCTTTACTGCAACTACAGCCACAAGACCGTTTCTTACATCAGCTCCCGTAAAGTTATTATCTTTCTCTTTTAATATACCAAGTTCTCTTGCATACTGATTAATTGTAGAAGTCAAAATTGACTTAAAGCCTGTAATATGTGTACCACCTTCCTGTGTATAAATATTATTACAGAAACCTGAAATATTTTCTGTAAAATCATTAATATACTGGAAAGCAACTTCTACTTCTATGCCGTCTTGCTCTTTCTTAAAATAAATAATGTCAGTAACTTTTTCCTTCTCTTTGTTCATATCGGAAATAAAAGCCTTAATTCCGTTTTCTTCGTGGAAAGTTACTTCTTCTTCCTCTCCTACTCTTTTGTTTATAAAAATAATTGTAAGATTAGGATTTAAATATGCTGTTTCATGCAATCTGCTCTTAATTGCATCAGCCTTAAAATATATTTTTTCAAAAATCTCTGCATCAGGGAAAAATGAAACTTTAGTTCCTGTATCATTCTTTCGGCACTTTCCTGCTTCTTTTAAATCATAACAAACCTTTCCCTGTTCATATCTCTGGTTGTATATTTTTCCATCTCGTTTTACATTAACTTCAAGCCATAAAGATAATGCGTTAACAACTGATGAACCAACTCCGTGAAGGCCTCCGGAAATCTTGTAGTTTCCATCTCCAAATTTACCACCTGCATGTAAAGTTGTAAAAACAACTTCGACTGCAGGTCTTCCAACCTGTTCATTAATGTCAACCGGAATTCCTCGTCCGTTATCTTCAACTGTAGCTGAACCATCTTTTTCAAGTGTTACTATAATCTCTGAACAGTATCCTGCCAAATGTTCGTCAACTGAGTTGTCCACTATTTCATATATTAAATGGTTTAATCCTTTAGTTCCAACACTTCCAATATACATTCCCGGTCTTTTTCTAACCGGATCCAGTCCTTCCAGTACGGAAATGCTATTGCCATCATAATTATTTGCCATTATATTACTACCTTCTGCTATTATTGCTGTTATTTTTTTATTATTTTTCTACTATTCTTTAGTAGCTCTGCTTATGCCAAATTCTATTTCTGTCAAATTCTATTTTTTCTTAAAAAATCCACTTCCAAAATGTTTACGAAGTAGTCTGTCCTCATTTTCAAAATGGGCAAAATCATTAAATCTTTCAACATGATATGTTTTGCTTTTTTCATCATATAAAAGCTGTGAAATACTGCAGTTTTCAATCTGTCTTCCAACTGCAAGCCAGTTCTTATATGGAGCACCCATAATTCCTGTAACCAATGCTCTAAGCACACCACCATGAGTAACTATACAAATATTTTCATAACCTTTCTCAAGGCTGTCCTTTACTATGTCATCAAGTCCTGCCTTAGCTCTTTCGTAAACCATCTGGCAGTTTTCTCCATCAGGATAAGTCATATCTGTTGTCATGGTTGAACGCTGTGCAAGATAGTCTCCATATTTTTCATCAATGGCTTCATTAGTCATGCCTGTCATTGCACCAAAGTTAGCTTCCTGAATTCTTTCTTCAATTACTCTTGGCTTATTAAGATACTTATTAATAATGTCTGCTGTTTCTTTAGCTCTTATTAACTGACTTGAATATACAACATCAATATGATATGTCTGTAATCTTTTTCCAACAAGGTCTGCCTGCTCTCTTCCTTCCGGTGAAAGTTCAACATCTACATTACATAATTTACTATTCTGTCTGCCATGTCTAATTAAATAAATATTCATTTTGCAATCCTTTCTCATCTATGCATATTGATACATGTTCTTTGGTATAACCTTTTTATGTCCTTAATATGCTATTCCTGTATCTTATCCTTATCATTACTGCTTATCAATATACTTAATCATTCCGGGTCCCAGCTTGTCTGTTGGTCTTGCTACAAAACCAAACTTCTTATAGAAATTCTCTCTCCCCACTGCACACATTAAATCAAGCATAATTCTTGTTCCAGGCAACTGAATCTCTTCAACATAATTAATCAGGCTTTCGATAATCATCTGACCTATGCCCTGTCCCTGATATTCGGGAATTACAATAAGGTCCTGTATATAACAGATTACAGCTCCGTCACCTACGATTCGCCCCATTCCAATAGGCTTGTCTCCATCGTAAGCAACCACAGTCAAAAGACTTCCCTTAATAGCTGCCGCCGCCTGCTCCTTTGTAAGACTACGCCAGCTTACAGACGTTCTTAATTCTAAATATGTTTTTACATCTAATTCGTTATCTTTTAAGTACATTGTTTTTCCCTTTTTAGCCATTTTAACTAATATATTATACACTAGTTTTCCAAGGGGTTCAAGGGTGAAGAAGCTTTATCAGGTTCCGAAATAGGAGAAATGCATATAGTCTCGTCTGCTTCCCCACAGTCCCCTTTCAAAACCGTATTTTTCTAATATTTTTACCAATTTGCAGTTTAATGGTATGGAATATTTGTTTTTCTTTGGTTTCCAAAATGAACCTGCCAAAACTTTTTTCCCATCTATCATATAGTTTTCATTTGAGTTGATGTCAAAGGCAAGTCCAAGGCAATGTTCTGATGTTGAACTGTTTCCACGCCAGTTGTAGCATCCCATTTCATGTATTGGAAATCTTTCTTTGCTTTTGTATATTTCTTTAAACATTTCTTTTACCGATGGTGCAATTCCTTTGTTTACTGTTAAATAGAATTTTCGTGTAAACTTTCTTCCTCCCTGCTTGTCCCATACTTTTACAGCTACTGTTGTCACATGTTTGCTTGCCTGTTTTGCATTTTTATATTTTTTATAGTATTTCTTTCCAAAAATACGTTTGCATCTGCTTTCATATGACTCGTTTTTGTATGTAAAATAATCGCAATATTTTTCAAATGGACTCATTTCTCCAAGAAGTTTTTTGCCCTTGTAGTTTTTGTATGCCTGTATTTTATAATAATAAGCAACTCCATTTGTTAATTTCTTGTGTGTATATGTTAATTTGTTTCTACTATTGTATGTTTTTAATTTTTTATAACTTCCATCAATTTTCTTAGAATAATAAATTATATATCCGTCAGCTTCACTATTCTTTTCCCATATTATTGTGTTTGTCCTTTTCTTTTTTGATGTTGCACTCTTTACCTTTGTTCCATTAATTGTAACCTGACAGCTTTTATAATTTGAAAAATCACCATAAAACGTTCCTTCAGAATATATAACATATGGTCTGATTTTATAATAATATGTTTTTCCCAATTCAAGATTTTTTTCAGTAAACGTTGCCTGTGATTCATACTCTTGCCACCAAAATATTTCCGACTTATTTTCAACATTGGAAATCCACTTATACTCACCGTCAACAGATTCACTTCTGTATATTGCATAACCTAAACAATCCTCTGTTTTGTTCCACATAATTGTTACGCTATGATTATTTCCCGCTTTTGCTTCAGTTATTGTAGGAATTTCTAATGGATTTACTATACCTCCTGTATATACCGGATTACTTTCTATTTCTCTCTCTGTTTCATAATCTGTATACACCGTTGTTATTTTATAATAATATGCCATTCCTTTATTAGGATAATATTCAGTGTAACTATAATCAGGTGTCGTTGTAACATATTCATATGTTCCGTCTTTTGATGTTGCACAATAAATTTTATACTCCTGTCCTTTTAATTCCTCGGATGTTCTCCATCTTATTACAAAATTTTCATTTTCCATCTGACTACTTGTTATAATTGGTGCTACTAATTTAATATCTTGCGCATATACATTTCCTTTTATTCCCAAAATGCATATAACAGCCCAAAATAATATCATTGCTTTTTTTATGTCCTTAGTCATTTGTTTTTTCACTTTCTCCTTCTTTTGATTATTCTTTACAAATTATACCATATTTTTCTTTATTCTCTCCCAAAAGTTATCAATAAAAATCATCATTAAATTTATTCCAAAAAATATTACTACCAACATAAAAATATAACTCATACACTTCTCTGTTCCTATTTTTTCATAATTTAAGAAAAAATATGGATATTTGGGTACATTGATAAACTCTGCCTGACTGTTACATTTGCATCTTATAAAAAAACTGATTATATATACTAGTGGAAAAAGAAGCCATGTAACAGCATATCTCCACCTAAACAATCCTTTAGGCTGAAACAAAATCCAATCTAAAATAAACATAAAAGGAACCACATAATGAGCCAAAATGCTTTCTATTGGAAGTCCAAAAATCCATATACTATTGTTTGTCATCACTATTTTGTATTCAGAAAAGTGATATACCAAAAACGTACAGATAATACAGGATGTTGCCATTCCTTTAAAATAAATCAATGATTTTGCTAAAGTATCTTTTCCTCTGAAATGCTTTATAAGTAACACACACATAAACACTAAACAAAATATATTGCTCCATAACGTAAAAAAGCTAAATTCATGAGCATTATAATCTCTGTCATTTAAGTCGAAATGTATAAAAATTCCTATTCCACAAATAATTATAAATGTAATTCTATAAAATAATTCTAATTTGTTTTTCATTCTATATCACCTGTGTTCCCCTATGTACTTTGAATTTTGTTTTTACATGATTATTATTTACAGATATTCTAAATATATAGTTTCTAAAAAATAGAAAAAGCATTGAACCAAAATCTGGCACAATGCTTCTTTATATTTTATTATCATTATTTTTTTACAATAAAAAACTGTTCGTCATGAATAAACTTCTTATTAACTTTGTTTTTCATCTGCCAAACTCCTATCTGATTCTCTCTGTGAGTCCAACTTTCTTCTGAACTTTTCTAAGGGTTTTGTTCGCAAAATAAGCAGCTTTTTCATCATTTTCTTTGATAACGCTATTTAAATATGTTTTATCTTTCTGAAGTTCATAAAATCTGTCCTGTAAAGGTTTTAGTCTGTTAGCAACACACTCTCCTACTGCAAGCTTGAATTCACCATATCCTTTGCCATCAAATTCTTTTTCAACCTCTTCAATAGTCTTTCCTGTAATACATGAATAAATATTAATAAGGTTCTGAATACCCGGCTTATCATCTGAATATCTGATTTCCATATCTGAATCAGTTACAGCTCTCTTAAACTTACGGATAATTGTATCAGGATCATCCATTAACAAAATACTTGCATTAGGATTTTCGTCTGACTTTGACATCTTTCTTGTTGGATCCTGAAGGCTCATAATCTTAGCTGTTGACTTTCCAATGTATGCCTCAGGAATTGTAAATACATCACCATAAATTCCATTAAATCTGTTTGCAATATCTCTTGTAAGCTCTAAGTGCTGCTTCTGGTCAACACCTACAGGTACAACATCTGCCTGATATAGCAAAATATCTGCCGCCATAAGTGATGGATATGTAAAAAGTCCTGCATTAATATTATCTGCATGTTTAGCAGCCTTATCCTTAAACTGAGTCATTCTGTTTAATTCGCCCATATACGTAAAGCAATCAAGGATCCATGCAAGTTCAGCATGAGCAGAAACATGTGACTGAAAATAAATACAGTTTTTTTCGGGATCAAGTCCTGCTGCAACATACAATGCATATAAATCTCTTGCTCTCTTTCTAAGTTCAGCAGGATTCTGTCTAATTGTTAATGAATGTAAATCTGCTATTGCATAAAAACATTCATATTCTTCCTGCATTTTAAGCCAATTATCAAGTGCTCCCAAGTAATTTCCTAATGTTAATGTTCCTGTTGACTGCATAGCACTATATGATACCTTCTTATCGCCTAACATATTGTTCTCCCTTATATCTTTATTTTTTGCTTTTATGTTTTATATTTCTATATTGATTTGATTGTCAAAGCACCCAAGTCACTATCTCTTTATTACACAGATTGACATATGCTTCCCTCTCTCATAATATTATACATCATACCACTTTTTAAATGGTTTGTATATTTATTTTATTAAGCACTGCTTTAAGTTAAGCCTTTATTGCCCAGCGCATCTTTGTTGACCTTGCTCTTGGATTAGTGTTGCATTCCTCTGCACTTGGTCTTATAACATCTTTTGCAACTTCACTGTAAACTCCCTGCTTCTGTAAAGCCTTAAATGATTTCTTTACAAGACGGTCTTCTCCTGAATGAAATGTAAGCACTGCCACTCTTCCGCCACTTGCCAAAGCATCCGGAAGTTTTTCAAGAAAATCATACAACACTTCAAATTCATTGTTTACATCAATTCTTAATGCCTGAAAAACTCTTGCACAGCTTTTCTTTACTGCTTCTTTTCTCTCTTTTTGTGGCACAACACATAAAGCTTTCTCAATTACGTTTTTTAAATCAGTAGTTGTTTCAATCTTATTATTTGTTCTATTTCTTGCAACTATAGCTTTTGCAATTTCATATGCATATGGCTCATCTGAGTTTTCAATAAACATTCCTTCCAGCTCATCTACAGAAATATCTCTAAGTCTTTCTGCTGCCGAAATTCCTTTTTCCGGATTCAATCTTAAATCAAGTGGTCCTTCATACTTATAAGTAAAACCTCTTTCCGGATTGTCAATCTGCATTGATGACACCCCAAGGTCCGCCAAAATAAAATCAAAAGGTCCGTGTTCCTTAGCTACCTGATCTATGTTTCTAAAATTAGTATTTATTGTAGTAAGAACATCTTTTCCAAAACCTTTGTCTGCCAAACGCTTAGTTGTCTTTTTTATTTCAATAGGATCAATATCCAATCCATAGATATGTCCTTTTCCATCTAACTTCTTAAGCATCTGTAAAGTATGTCCACCATATCCAAGTGTGGCATCCAGACCAATCTGCCCCGGTTTAATATCCAAAAACTCTAGAATCTCCTTTACACATATTGAAATATGCATACCTGCCGGAGTACTTCCCTTACTAATAACCTTCTCAATGGTATCCTTATATTTTTCCGGATTATGCTCTTTATACTTTTCAGCGTAAGTTCTTGGATGTGTGCCTTTGTAACGCACACGTCTTTTATGCGGCTTTTCGCTGTTTATATTTTCGTTATTATTTTCATTATTGTTTATGTTTTCGTTATTAATATCCATATTTTAACGCCCCTTTAAGCTAGAGTATGACTAGTATAACATATAAATTTTTCCATTTCTATATCAACAAAGAACACTTTATGCCTTCTGTTTGATTTTCGCTATAATTCGTGTTATATTTTTCCTATAATTTTTAACCGTTATGGTTTGTTATAGGAGGAAGTTTCTATGGAAAAAATAGCAAGTTTTACAATAGACCATTTAAAATTATTACCCGGCGTTTATGTTTCAAGAAAAGATAAGGTTGGCCAACAGGTTATTACAACTTTTGATATTAGAATGACACGCCCTAATTTTGAACCTGTTCTTAATACTGCAGAAGTTCATACAATTGAGCATCTTGGCGCAACATTTTTAAGAAATGATTCTGAATTTAAAGACAAAACAATATACTTTGGTCCTATGGGATGCAGAACAGGATTTTATATGGTTTTGGCTGGTGATTATGATTCAAAAGATGTAGTTGAACTTGTAACAAGAATGTTTATATTTATGAAAGATTTTGAGGGAGATGTTCCCGGTGCATGTGCCAAGGACTGCGGCAACTATCTTGACATGAATTTAAATATGGCAAAATACGTATGCGACAGGTACTATAATGAAGTTCTAAAAGATATTGACGAAACAAGACTGGTATATCCTAACTAAAAGATTTTTCGTTGAAAGTTATTTAAAATAATATTGAAAGAAAAAAAGCCATTGCAAACAATAGGCAGATTTTTGAAATTTTGCGAGTATAGTGTACAGCGATAAACTTACTGTCTGAGCCGTAGGCGAGTTTAAGTTTTCGCTGTACAATAGACGACGGAGCAAAATGAGAAAATCAACGTGTTTGAAAGGGCTTTTTTCTTGCAATATATAAATAACTTTCAACGTAAAAATAAGTTTAAACTAATGAATTATATATATCTTTACTAATACCAGTATCAGCAAGTGTACCGGATAGAACCAGTAGAACATATATTTTAATTTCTTTGTTCCCGGTTTTTTGTTATAAAATGCTATGGGCAACACGCTTAACGCCCCCCACCACTGCACTCCAAATCCAAACATTCCAATGTTGAATACTAAGTTTGAAATTGCTCTTCCTATGTGATGATTGTTAAACACATAAAAACATATAATAAGCATTACTCCACCGTATGAATATGATGTGTGGAGGAAGTATGCCATTCCAAAAGCTACTGCCATTGTTACTAATTCAAGTATTGTGTTAAGTCTTCCGGCTCCTATGTGTTTTAATATTTTGTCAGGATATGCAGCCCTAAACATTGATATGGACTGTAATGCCCAGATTGCCATATAACCTATAAATAAAGTGAAGATTACGTTCTGTCTTGCCATATCAAAGAATCTGCCATAAAGCATATCATAAGGAATCTCTGATACTAAGGCAAATATTCCAAGCCTGATTGCATGTTTTAATCTGTCTGATGTATGGAAAAATCCCTCAACCAAAACAAAACAGAATATTGGGAAGCTTATACGCCCAATAGATCTAAGTATTATATATGTCTGATGATTGTCCTGAAAAAATAAAAAACCTACGTGGTCAATAATCATTGTAATCATAGCAATTATTTTTAGGGTAAATGTACTAATCCCCCATTTATCAAGATTAATAAACACTCCAAGACCTTTTTCTTTTAATTCACTCATTTTCTCTTGTTTCCTTGTGTTTCCATTTATTGCATTTTCTTATTTAGCCATTAAAACTACAATGCTTCTTGGTGGCACCTGAAGCATTCTCTCAATGCCATCACTGGGTTCCTTAAATCCTGAATCTGTAGCAAAAACAACTTTCCACTGTCTTTTATTTCTTGCAGACGGAATGCCGAATTTAATCATCTCCCAAAACATATTGTAAGCTATGAATAAGTCTGCTTCATCTTCTTTTCCATCAATAGTTGCATATTTTCCGCAATACATAACAGAAAAATGTCTGTTAAAATGACTAAAATCTGCATACCATGCCTTAGAACCGTGATAAGACATATCCGGCAAACCATATGACTTATAATCCATAAGCCTTGGCTCGCTGCTTAAATGCAAAATCTTATGCTGCTTTCTAAACTGAATAAGCTTCTTTGTAAAGTCAAGAATCTCCTTTGCCATGGCTGTTGTATTCCAGTTAGTCCATGATATTTCATTATCAAGACAATAAGGGTTGTTATTTCCTTTCTGGCTGTTACACATTTCATCTCCGGCATAAATCATAGGTACTCCCTGACTTAGCAATACAAGTGAAAGAGCGTTTTTAATCTGATGCTTTCTTAACTCATTTATTTTACGTTTTCTTGTATCGCCCTCAGCGCCACAATTCCAACTATAATTATAAACTGCACCGTCCCTGTTATTTTCGCCATTTGCCTGATTGTATTTCTTATCGTAAGAAACCGCATCATATAATGTAAAAGTATTGTGGTTAGCCACATAATTAACTACTGCCACTGCTGGCGGATTAGCCTTAATCTTGTAAGATATGGTATTTAACATATCCTCATCGCCTTTAATGAACTTTCTTGCCGATACCATAAAATCATCATTAAAGTTTGCCAGATTCTTATTTTCAACATTAGCATAAAAATCCGTATCCGTAGCAAAATTATAAGTAAAAATCTTTGTTGTAGACAAAAGATTGTCCGTCTGAATCATCTTCATGACTGCTTTTTCACAGTTAGCGTGAATACCGTCAATATGATATTCCATAACCCAATAATGAAGTGCATCCAAAATAAGTGTAGGATTAGTTCCTTCAGGGAAAAAGTATTCCATAGAAACCTCTATTCCGTTTCTATGAAGCTCTCTTACCATGTATTTGAACTCTTCAACTTCACTACCCGGCTTTGTGGCATAAGCATATGAAGCTTTCGGTGCAAAAGCATAACCGCTTGTATATCCCCAATAATTAAGCACAGGGTTCTCAATGCTAAACTGTCCCTTCATAGACGTTGCCACATGTGATTCCATTTCATTAAATTCATATGCCGGCATTAACTCTATCATAGTTATTCCAAGTTCCTTTAAATAAGGTATCTTATCTACAATTCCCAAATAAGTTCCCTTATGCTTAGCCTTTGAACTTACATGTTTTGTAAAGCCACGTACATGAAGTCTATATATAATTGTCTCATCATAAGGTCTTCTAAGTGGTGCGTCGTTTTGCCAGTCAAATTCACTGCTTACAATGCTTCCTCTTATATCAGTAGGAACAATTCCCCATTTTTCTTTTCCTGAAAGTGCCTTTGCATAAGCATCTGTCACAATCTTTCCATCAATAGAAAAATTATAATCATATTTCTTATAATCAAGCCCTTCAATGCTCATTGCAAAAACATTTCCTATAACCTGCGCATTTTCAAAAGGAATACGTGCCGCTTCATTGTTTTTTCCTTTTTCATATAAAACAAGTTCACATTTGCTTCCTAATCTTGCTGTAATGGCAAAATTAACCGTGTCGCCTATTACAGTAGCCCCCATCATTAAAGGATTACCTCTGTATGCTTTTATTTTATTTAAATCCATTGTGTATCCTTTCCAGTCATTCTTAATATGCCCATATAGACACAATTTTGACATAAATTCTTATGCCCGAACTTTCGCATAGATAAGTGAATTATAACATACCCTTTTGATTAAAGAAACAAAATCAACCTACAAAAATAGTTTTATTAATTTTCCCACATTATCTTTTCTGTACTTTTACACTACATTTATTAAACCTTTATTGCTTAAAATTCCCAAAACTGTTATACTAATCTGTACGGGTGTGATAGCCCACACACCATTATTAAATAGGAGAGGTAACGAAAAAAATGATAAGTACAAGCAATGTATCTTTACGATTTGGTAAAAAGGCATTATTTGAAGATGTAAATATAAAATTTGTTCCAGGTCACTGCTACGGCTTAATCGGAGCCAACGGTGCCGGAAAATCAACATTTTTAAAGATTCTTACAGGTGAAATCGAACCTACAAGCGGTGAGGTTATTATTACACCGGGTGAGCGTCTTTCATTCTTAAAGCAGGATCACTTTCAGTATGATGAATGTACTGTTCTTGATACTGTTATTATGGGTAATCAAAGACTTTACGATATTATGAAAGAGAAAGATGCCATTTATATGAAGGAAGACTTTAGCGATGAAGATGGTATCCGTGCTTCAGAATTAGAAGGTGAGTTTGCAGAAATGAACGGTTGGGAAGCAGAAAGTGATGCTGCTACTCTTCTTAACGGTCTTGGTGTTGATACTGAATATCATTACAACCTTATGAAAGACCTTAACGGTTCATTAAAAGTCAAAGTTTTGCTTGCACAGGCATTGTTTGGTAATCCTGACATTCTTTTACTTGACGAACCTACTAACCACTTAGACCTTGATGCCATTGAATGGCTTGAAGAGTTCTTAATCAATTTTGACAATACAGTTATTGTAGTATCCCATGACAGATACTTCCTTAATAAAGTTTGTACACAGATTGCGGACATTGATTATGCTAAGATTCAGTTATACGCAGGTAACTACGACTTCTGGTATGAATCAAGTCAGTTAATCGTTAAGCAGATGAAAGAAGCTAACCGTAAGAAAGAAGAAAAGATTAAGGAATTACAGGACTTTATCCAGCGATTTAGTGCCAATGCTTCTAAATCAAAACAGGCTACTTCAAGAAAACGTGCTCTTGAAAAAATCGAATTAGACGAAATTCGTCCATCAAGCCGTAAATATCCATACATCGACTTTAGACCTAACCGTGAAATCGGTAATGAGGTTCTTACTGTGGAACATCTTTCAAAAACTATTGACGGTGTTAAGGTTTTAGATGATATATCTTTCGTTGTAGGACGTGAAGATAAAATAGCTTTTGTAGGTTCTAACGGCCTTGCAAAAACTACATTATTCCAAATTCTTGCAGGACAGATGGAACCGGATGAAGGTTCATACAAATGGGGAATTACAACTTCACAGTCATACTTCCCTAAGGATAACACTAAGGACTTTGACAGTGATGATGCAATTGTTGACTGGCTTACACAGTACTCAGACAACAAAGACGCAACTTATGTTCGTCAGTTCCTTGGCAGAATGTTATTCCCCGGTGATGCAGGTGTTAAGAAAGTTCGCGTACTTTCCGGTGGTGAAAAAGTTAGAGTTATGCTTTCAAAACTTATGATTTCAGGTGCCAACGTTCTTATTGTTGATGAACCTACTGACCACTTAGATATGGAAAGTATTACAGCACTTAACAACGGACTTATTAAGTTCCCTGGCGTACTTTTATTCTCTTCAAGAGATCATCAGGTTGTACAGACTACAGCTAACAGAATTATGGAAATCGTTAACGGTAAGTTAATTGACAAGATTACTACTTACGATGAATATCTTGAAAATGATGAAATGGCAAGAAAGAGAGCTGTTTACACAACTGACGGAATGGATGCAGATAACTAGAATCAAATATTTTGATTTGTTTTTTTGCTTAGATTAATACATTTTATTATTAACAGTTAATTTTATGGAGTATCTATGAGACCACATACTATTACCTATCCCCCTGACGGTGTTGAACCAATTGGGGTTATTGAATTTGTTCACGGAATGTGCGAAACACGTAACCGTTATGCTGCTCCAATGGAGTATTTCAGCCGACACGGATATATATGTGCCATTGCCGATATGCGTGGACACGGAGAAAACATATTAACAACTGATGACTTAGGCTATTTTGGCGAAGAAGGCTACAAAGGTCTTGTAAACGATGTTCAGGAATATACTATGTATCTTAAACGTGAATTTCCTAATTTACCTTTTATACTTCTAGGCCATAGTATGGGTTCATTGGTTGTAAGAACATATTTAAAGAAATATTCTCAGGAAGTTGATGCCGTTATACTTAGCGGTTCTCCTTCTGAAAACTCATTGGCTGCTGCCGGTAAGTTTTTAGCCAAGTTTCTTGCATTTTTTAGAGGCTGGCATTATAGAAGCCCTTTTATTGAAAATATGGTTAACGGTCCATTTGAGAAACCTTTCCTTAAAGAAGGTATCGTTAACTCATGGCTTTCTACCGACAAGTTTATTGTTGAGGAATATAACAAGGATCCACTATGTGGTGTTCCTTTCACACTAAATGGGTACTACTGCCTTTTCTCATTAATGGAACAGGTTTATAGTAAGCTTGGCTGGACTAACAAGAACAAACAACTTCCTGTTATGTTTATGTCAGGTGGAGATGATCCCTGCCGTAAAAGTGATAAAGACTTTAAAAAAGCTGTTACCCACTTTAAACACTGTGGTTTTCCAAATACTTTTTCAAAGTTATATCCGGGAATGCGACATGAACTCTTTAATGAATTAAACAATGAAGAAGTCTACTATGATATTCTTAAGTTCTTAGAAATAAAAGTTGGTATTGAACCACTGGAAGTTGATGAGGATTAATTATTATCTATAAATAAAAAGAATTGCGTATCCTTTAAGTAAAACACTTAAAAGCATACGCAATTCTTTTTTATATTAATAATTTCCCAATATTTTCATATTAAGCGCTTCTGCATTAATTCCGCTAAGAGCATTTACAACTCCAGGCTGATTAGCCCTACCCTCAAATTCAACATAGAATCTGTACTCCCAGTTCTTATCCGGTACAGGTCTTGACTGAATACGCGTCATGTTAAGGTCATTGTAAATAATATGAGATAACATCTGATATAAAGTACCTGATGCGTGAGGCATTTCAAAACTAATACAAATCAAACCTGCATCTCTTCTTGCCACTCTCTGACGGCTGATAATAATAAACTGTGTTGTATTAGAATCATTAAAATTAATGCCTTTATGTAAAATATTAAGTCCATAAATATTTGCTGCATTTTCGCTGGCAATACAACCTCTGGACTTATCTGACTGTTCCGAAATATATCTTGCGCTTATTGCAGTATTGGCAAGATTAACCTTGCCCCAACCATGTTCTTCAATAAACTTGTTGCTCTGCATAAATGCCTGTGGATGTGAATAAACATCCTTTATATCATCAATTGTAGCTCCCGAAATACCGCAAAGACAATGTTCGATTTTTACATCAAATGTGTCCACAATGTAATTCTGAAATTCTACAAGCAAATCATATACATCTGTTACAATTCCCGCTGAAGAATTTTCAAAAGGAAGCACTGCATAGTCAGCCTTTCCATCTCTAACATATTTCATTGCTTCTCTAAAAGTTGTAACATTAACGTAGTTAACCTTATCCCCGAAATATTCTGTTGCCGCCTGCTGGCTGTAAGCTCCGGGAATTCCCTGATATACTACTGTTGCATCCTCTGTTGGAAGCTTATCTACAATATCAAACCCAATATCATTGTTTACGCCTTCTTCATTTAAAAGCTTATACTGCATCTTACGACTCATAGCCATAATCTGCTCAAACAATTCCTCTACGCCGTGAGCATAAAAATCGTCTGATGCTTTAGTCTTTAAAGTGGCTATTTTATCAAGCTCTCTTTGTCTGTCAAGAACTGGCTTGCCTGTTCTAAGTTTATACTCTGCTACATTTTTGCAAACTTCCATTCTTTTTTCAAACAATCTAATAATGCTATCATCTATTTCATCTATTTCTTTTCTGCTTTCTAATAAATCCTTCATTGTATTCCTTATGCTTTCTTCAGTTTTTTCTTATTGTTCAGACATCTGTTTCATGCTACATCCACCACAACCTGCACATTTGTTATCCGGCTGTAACTCCTCTAACATCTGACTAACTGTTTTATTTAAAATCGGATGTACTGCATACGGTGCTATTTGTTTAAGAGGTTCCAAAACAAAAAGTCTCTTATGCATTTCCACATGAGGAATTAATAAATCCTTTTCATTAACTATATCATTATTATATAAAACAATGTCTATATCCAAAGTTCTTGGTCCCCAATGTATTTCACGGGTTCTGTTTGCCTCAGCCTCAATTCTGTTAACTGTAGCTAATAATTCTTTAGGTTCATACAATGTTTCTATTTCAACGCAACCATTTAAAAAATTGTCCTGTTCCACAGGTCCATAAGGTTCAGTTTCAATAAATTTAGATACCGCCAAAACTCTGCAATTTTCATCATCATAAAGACTATCAATTGCCTGATTAAGGTATCCCTCCTTGTCTCCTATATTTGAGCCAATACTTAAATAAGCCTTATTCCACTTTCTTGAAATTGAAACAGCTACATTTCCAAAAGGTAACTTAATAGGTGCATTAGGCTTATTAATAGTAAAATCAATAGCCTTAATCTTTGGAAACTCTTTCAAAAGTCCTCTTGTGGTCTGCTCTGCAACAGCTTCTATTAAGTCAAATCTATTTTCAGTCATAAACTTATTTATAAACTTGCACGCCTTTGCATAATTAACTGTGTCCTCCAAATCATCGCTTAATCCCGGAGTTCTCACATCAGTATAAAGGTTAGCGTCTACATAAAACTTCTGACCGTTTATTTTTTCATCTTCATTGCAACCGTGGTATGCAAATATTTCTAACTGTCTAATCTTAATACAATCCATATTATTTCCTTTTTAGATAATATTTTTGTTTTTTAATCTTTAATAGCATTTAAACTTACGCTTTTAGAATCTTCTCAGCCATCATCATTGCCTGATAATTCTCTTTTACATCATGAACTCTAAAGATTCTGCATCCTCTTTCAAGTCCCATAACTGTTGTGGCAACTGTGCCTGCCATTCTGTCATTCTTATCCACATCGAGAGTTAAACCAATAACAGACTTTCTTGATGTACCAAGAAGTACAGGATAACCAAGTTCCAAAATTTTGTCCACGTGCTTAATTATTAAAAGATTCTGTTCATAATCCTTTGCAAAACCAACTCCCGGATCTAATACAATCTGAGAATCCTTAACTCCTGCCTTGTGAGCTATCTCAACAGATTCCTTTAATTCATTAACTACATCATTAACAAAATCATTATAAGTTATAACATTCTTATTATGCATAACACAGGCTGCTACACCTGTTTTTGCCACAAGGTCTGCCATATCTCTTTCGCCATACTTAAATCCCCATACATCATTAATCATGTCACATCCGGCTTTAACTCCGGCTTCTGCAACTTTAGTCTTATATGTATCAAGTGATACAGCAATATCAAAATTCTTCTTAATTGCTTCAATTACAGGCACTACACGACCTATTTCTTCTTCGTCACTAATAAGTGTGTAACCTGGTCTTGTAGATTCGCCACCTACGTCTATAATCTTTGCTCCATCCTTAATCATTTCTTCTGTATGCTTTAATGCAGCATCTAAGTTGTTAAACTTACCTCCATCTGAAAATGAATCAGGTGTTACATTTAAAATTCCCATTATTACAGGTTCTTTTTCTAAATCAAAATTGTATTTTCCAATATTCATATCATACTCCAATCTTTCTACTGGCCATCCCTAAAAATTGACAAGACGTCACTTCTAAGATTTCTGTCCTCTTCAAAAACTCCTGTACTTGCAAAAGTAACCGTCTTGCTTCCCGGCTTCTTAATTCCTCTTGCAGACATACACATATGCTCTGCCTGTGCCATAACAAGTACACCCTTTGCTCCCAGGTACTTCTCCAATGCCTTAGCTATCTGGTTAGTCATCTGCTCCTGAATCTGTAATCTTCTTGCATAAACTTCTACTGTTCTTGCAAGTTTACTGATTCCCACAACCTTGCCATTTGGAATGTACGCAATATGCACCTTTCCATAAAATGGCATAAGATGATGTTCACATGTTGAATAAAAAGTAATATCCTTTTCAATAACAACATTCTCATTATCACAAGTAAATGTTTTGGACAAATGTTCTTTAGGACTCCTATTCATACCGCTGCACAATTCTTCATACATTCTTGCCACACGGTCCGGAGTATCCTTTAGGCCTTCTCTATCCGGATTTTCACCGATTCCCTCTAATAAAAGTCTAATTCCTTCTTCTATTTTCTTCTTGTCAAACACGTCAATCTCTCCTTCCGGCTTTAACTGTTTGTTTAATGGTTACAGATTAATCTTACAACCTGTTTTAGCTCTCCTAAATAAGACAATGAACCAAACGCCAAAATCATATCGGCCCTGTTCTCTTTTATTGTATATATTGATTCTTCCGCAGCCTGCTTCAAACTATCTGCAACCTGTACATTATGGTTATATTTCACCAAAGTTTCTGCAAGCTTGTGCCCGTCTAAACCTCGTGAATTGTTTGGCGTTATCGTAATAATTCTTTCTGCCCTGTCAGCAATAATTTCTGCTTCCTTGGAAAAATCTTTATCAGACAACACCCCCATTATAAATGTTATTCTCTTATTTGTAAAATATAAATCCAAAGTTTTCCTTAGTTCAAGCACTGCTCCCGGGTTATGAGCGCCATCAATTATAATTAACGGCTCCTTACTTATGACTTCCATACGTCCCGGCCAAACTGTTTTTTCTATGCCTTTTTTTATATTTTTCTCAATTGTATTTCCACTATTATTAATATTATTTTCCATACCAGTGCTATTATTCTTATCTGACTCATCGCATATATCGGTCTTTTCTGTTAATGCTTTATCAAGCACTAATGCTACCTCAACTGCTGTCTTAGCATTTTTAATCTGATATGTACCAAGAGCCTGAAGGTTAAGAATATATTCTTTATTATTAGATGCTTTGTATGTAACCTTTGTTGTTAAACCATCTATTTCTACATTCTCAAAATCCTGCTCAGTAGGAATTATAAGTTTTGAATTATTCTGCTTGCAAACCTTCTTTATTACACTCTCAGCCTCCCCTGTCTGTTTAGACATTACAACCGGACAGTTCTCTTTAATTATTCCTGATTTAACTTTTGTTATTTCTTCAATCGTACTGCCTAAAAACTGGGTATGGTCAAGACTAATTGTGGCAATAACACTGCAAAGAACTTTTTCAAATACATTAGTGGCATCAGTTTCTCCGCCCATTCCACATTCAATTAAAGCTATATCACAGTTCTGCTCTTTAAAAAACATTAACGCCTCTGCTGTTTCTATTTCAAAGGATGTAGGATGTGGCAAACCTTCACTATACATACTGTCACATTTTTCTTTTATTCTTGTAAGCAAATCAGCAGATTGTTCCTCTGATATGTATTCGTTATTTATTCTTATAATTTCACGCTCATTAAAAACTGCAGGTGAACAATATCTTCCAACCTTATATCCTGATTCCATTAAAATATTCTGAACAAAAGTCATAATGGAACCTTTTCCGTTAGTTCCTGCAATGTGAACTACTTTAAGTTCATTTTGTGGATTGCCCAATCTCTTAAGTAATTCTTTTATGGTATTAAGTCCCAGAATACTTCCCAACTTATTCACATTCTTCAAATACTCTCTTGCTTCACTATAATTCATTTCCATATCCTCAATCCTAATCTATTAAACAGTCAACTTTAATAATAAAATCTAATTATCACTTTAATAATGTAAAAGAAAGGCCTGAACAATTTCAAGCCTTCCCTAAATCTCATTAGTTTCAAAAACTATACTAACGCTATTAATATAAAATTAATATAAAACTCTTAATCAAGCATATTAGAATAACTAAGATATTTCTTCATTACATATCCTGTATCCTTGCCATATTTAATCTGGCACCACTTGCCATTCTCTGAGATGACCTGTACTTTCTTACCTGCTCCTATCTGAGTTATAAGTTTGGATTTGGCACTTGCCGACTTACGCAGGTTCAAAACATCAGTAGTATACATATACTCTTCTGCCGTAGTAGTTTCCTGAACAGTAGTCTGCGCCACTGTTGTAATCTGCTTTGCAGTAGTTGCCGAAGTTTTTGCCGGCTTCTTTCCTGATGAACAGGACTTAGCCAAAACCATTACCAAAATAAGCACAACTAAAATTCCAACACCAATTGCTATTATAGTGTTTCTCTTCTTAATCTGTTGTTCTCTAATTAACTCTGCCTTGCGTCTTCTGTTTTCTACTATCTTCTTTACTTCTTCTTTTCTTGCCGCTTCATTGTTTGTCCCTGGCATCCTATCACCTCTTTATCTCTAAAGATGATTTAATTATCCAAACATACAAATCATCCCTATACGGATTATGACCTGCTTTACACTCCAACAGTCCTAAATATTATTCCTCGATAATTTCGTCATATTCCCCGTCTTCAACAATACTGTCAAACACTTCTGAAACCATGTCAAATTCTTCCTGTGTTTCAATATTGTCAAGTCCAGGCTCTCCATCTTCGTCTTCAAAATATCTATAAATAAATATCTCTCCATCTTCTTCTCCATTATCATGAAGTAATGCAATATAGTCCTGTTCTTCAACTTCAAAAATTGTAAGCACTTCGCATTCAATCTCTGAATCATCTTCCAATGTAATTGTTACAAATAATTCTTCATCTTCATTGTCAATATTATTAGTTCCCATCTTTTCCTCTTTCCGCTTTCCGCTATTTATTATCAGTATACCTTTTTTATACCAATTAGTTTGCTATAACTTTATCAAAACATACGGGAAAATGCAATAAAATAGATACAGTTCACAAATATTTAACTTTCTACAGCATCTCTTCCACAAACATGGACACTTCTATGGGGCATCCCAGCCTTTCCTCCACCGCATATACATTTAAATAATCTATGGCTCTTGTTATCGCCACATAAAAAAGTCTGCGTTCTTCCTCAAAGTCCCTCTCTCTTAATGCCTTTGACGTAGGGATTATTCCCTGATTAGCATCAACAATAAACACAGCCTTAAATTCCAATCCCTTAGAGCCATGCATTGTCATAATATTAATCCTGTTATTTGTGCCACCTTCTCCACTGCTCTTTTTACCAAAATTCTGACCTTCACTATTTTGTGCTGAATCAATGCTATTTATCCACTGTTCTAATGTATTAAACTTGCTACACTCCTGCGCTAACTGTTCCAATTGTTTTAACAACCCTGACATTGGAATATTATTTTCAATGGCATACAGGCGCAAATACTCCTCATAACCTGCACCCTTTCTAATATATGACAATGCTGCCTGAGGTGGTAGCTTTCTTATCATCTCAATATGAAATAGAAAACTGTCTATGTTGTTTTTACTATAAATTCTTCTAACAGCGGAAATATTCATATTCACGCTAAGAACAACCTGCCTGCTTATGTATCTTTGAGGCTTATTTAAAACATATATTAAATCTTCATTGAAATATGTGCCGTCAAACTTTAATGCTCCTCTAACATAAGACAAAATATCCTTTGCAATCATACCATTATAAATGTTACTTCTATGCTTTCCACTTTCCGCTTCTATCTTTCTGTTTTTTAAAAAACTTGAAATCTCCTGAATCTGACTATTATTCCTAACAAGAATAGCCATTTCAGACAGACTAATCCCCTGATTTTCATATTTCTTTATTTTGGATACTACAAACTTTAATTCTTCCACTTGGTTTCGAAACTTTCGTATATCAGGTTGAAAATCCTTATCATTGTTAGCGTGAGCACACTTATCTAATCTGGTCTTATTGTTTTCAATAACACGACCTGCCACATTAATTATGGACTGAGTACTTCTGTAATTAACATCCAAGACAATAAGTTCAGCCTCGGGATAATAATCCTTAAACTCAATCATAATCTCCGGTCTTGCTCCACGAAAACCATAAATGGACTGGTCATCATCCCCCACCACAAAAATATTGTTAAGAGGACTAGCCAACAGCTCTATTATATTCATTTGGATTCTGTTAATATCCTGAAACTCATCTATTAAAATATACTTATACAGCTCCCTCCACTGTTCAAGTATTGTATGATTCTCACATAACAACAAATAACACTCTCTTAGAATATCATCAAAATCCATCTTGCCATCCTTCTTTAACTCCAAATTATAAGCGTTATAAACCTTTATAAAATCCTCTTTCTTGCAGCAGGACGGCTCATATTCCTGAGCATTAAGCATATTACCTTTAATATTTCCAATATCATTAATAATGTTCTGAGACAATTCTGAAATATCATTAGAAGAAATACCATACCTTCCAATAATCTCCCTTATATAGTCCGTTTTCTGCCTTTCAGACAGAATCTCCGTTGCTTCATACCGCCTTGATTTTCTCAAAATCTTATAAAAGACGCTATGAAAAGTGCCAAAGGTAACCAGTTGTCCCTTCCCTCCATTCATTAATGTAGAAAATCTCTTCTGCATACTTATAGCCGCTGCCTTAGTAAAAGTTACAACTAAAATATTCTCCGGGCGCACTTCCGCCTTCTCTATTAAATTCTTAATTCTATGGGTAATAACTGTGGTCTTACCAGAACCCGGTCCTGCAAGAACCATGGCCGGACCATCCATATGGCTGATTGCCTGAATCTGTGATTTATTAAACATATATACAACCTTTCCGGTTGTTTCTCTCCAAGTACTGAAAGTCTATCACAGTCTGACTAAAGTGTAAACAGGTAAATGTGATTTCTTATGTTTTCTTATTTTTTTCAAAGAATACTCAGATTGCAAACAAAAGCTTTTCTATTATCCGGAGAATTTTATTATTAAAAAAGACCTTTGATATGCTATTTACAGCTTTAATCAAAAGTCTTTTTAATGTTTTTAACATTTATATTATTTTAAAATCAATCTATTAACATTTCTTATAGTTATTAACCTGACAGTTACTCGCCTAATAACTATATTTCGTATTAAAATTATTTTGATAATAATTCAATACCTTTCTTAATTCTGCTAATTGATTCTTCTTTTCCGATAACTTCCATAATTTCAAAAGCCCCGGCAGGTGTCATCTGCTTTCCTGAAACTGCAGTTCTAAGTGGCCATAAAGCCTGACCATTCTTGCAGCCCTTCTTTCCAATATATTCAAATACTGTATCGTGAAGTCCGTCAACTGAATAATCATCTGTTGCTTCAAGAATTGGAAGTAATTCTGTTAACACTTCTAATGAATTTTCTGAATTAGTTTTCATCTTCTTATGAGTGTACATAGCCACATCATATTCAGGTAATTCTTCAAAGAAATCAACCATATCCATAAGCTCTGGGAATGTTTCAATTCTAGTCTTAACCATATCAAGAATCTTCTCTAAATCCAAATCCTTAGTAATAACTTTCTTGATGTATGGCATAGCTTTTTCATAGAATTTTTCATTGTCCATAGCCTTAATGTATTCCCCATTCATCCATTTAAGCTTCTGAATGTCAAATACTGATGGGCTCTTGTTTACCTTGTGATAATCAAATTCCTTAATCAACTCATCAAGTGAAAAGATTTCTCTATTGTCTTCAGGGCTCCATCCTAAAAGTGCCAAATAGTTAACAACTGCTTCAGGTAAAAATCCCTGTTCAATTAAATCTTCATATGAAGCGTGACCTGAACGCTTGCTTAACTTCTTGTGATTTTCATCTGTAATCAAAGGTAAATGAACGTATTTAGGTGGTTCCCAACCAAAAGCTTCATATAATCTCTGATATTTAGGTGATGAAGAAATATATTCATTACCTCTTACAACGTGAGTAATCTGCTGAAGATGATCGTCAACAACGTTAGCAAAATTGTATGTTGGATATCCGTCTGACTTAATCAAAATCATATCGTCAAGTTCTTTATTTTCAACAGTAATCTCACCATATAATTCATCAACAAAAGTTGTAGTTCCTTCTGTTGGCATGTTAATTCTAATTACATAAGGCTTGCCTGCATCAAGATTTGCCTGGATTTCTTCTTTTGATAAATGAAGACAATGCTTGTCATAAACTGTAATCTCTTTTCCATCTTCACCTACAGAAGTCTTCAAAGATTCCAATCTCTCCTTATCACAAAAACAGTAATATGCATCTCCTGATTCAATTAACTTCTTAGCATATTCAAGGTATAAACCTGATGCCTGACGCTCACTCTGAACATAAGGACCAAATCCCTTATCCTTATCAGGACCTTCATCATGTACAAGACCTGTTTCAGCCATAGTTCTATAAATAATATCAACTGCGCCTTCAACCAAACGCTCTCTATCTGTATCTTCTATTCTTAAAATAAAATCTCCACCTGCATGCTTAGCAATCAAAAATTCATAAAGTGCAGTTCTTAAATTTCCTACATGCATTCTTCCTGTTGGACTAGGTGCGAATCTTGTTCTAACTTTTGTCATTTTCACTTTTCTCCTACTATGAAATACTATTTGAGATTATATCTCTAACTAATATAGTATAGTGCAAAAATTAAGGTTGTGCAAGGGGGTTGATCTACAATAGTAGTAAGGTTATTCAACATATCCTGACGCATATATATGTGTTGGATCTACACTAGTAGAAATTCTTTAAGGTTATTCAACCTATAATAAGATCCTTTGCATCACTTTACATCTACACTAGTAGAAATTCTTTAAGGTTATTCAACTCAGTATCACACATTTTATACTTCGGATCTACACTAGTAGAAATTCTTTAAGGTTATTCAACAGGATGAGCGAATGCAGCGTGGAGATAAATCTACACTAGTAGAAATTCTTTAAGGTTATTCAACTCAGCCGCTATCGTTGCCATGATGTCAATCTACACTAGTAGAAATTCTTTAAGGTTATTCAACAATATCTTAACTGGAATTTTCGATTATATCTACACTAGTAGAAATTCTTTAAGGTTATTCAACATCAATTCAGTCAAAATCGTAGAGGGATCTACACTAGTAGAAATTCTTTAAGGTTATTCAACATGGAGTTAGTGGATTGTATATGATTCATCTACACTAGTAGAAATTCTTTAAGGTTATTCAACTCCTATACCGTCATTTTGCACAACTGAGTTGTCTTTTAACCTTATATTTATCAATATTTTTATACATTTTGCACACATTCTTGTTGAATAACCTCAATTTAAATAACATTAAGACTCAGGTTTGCATTATGTTATGATAAAGAAATCATTTTCGTCATTCTTAGCATAGCCGAATCGCAATACTTCACAGCTTGCTGAAAGCTTAAATACCATAACACTATCCTGTTGTGTAAAGCATTTTTCAAACCTGTTCTTTATATCAGTAACTATATTATCTAATATCCTATTGCTATTGTCAATTTCAAAAACTGAATACTGCAATCTATGTCCAAACTTACTTAAGTATTTAGAGAATTTTGTTCTTAATTTATCATCTGATATATCATAACTGACTATTACCATAACTCCTCCTAATGTAAATTAAACTCTGGCAACTGTTCCACACTTTTCCTTTTCATAAAATATCTGTAGTATTGCTGAATGTAAACAAAGATTTCTTCCTTATATTCTAAAATTGCCTTCATTAGAAATTGTATATACTCAGGATTCTTTTTATATTTCAAAACCCATCTCATATCGTATAAATCAAAATCTTCCTCCTTACATTGTCCTAAGTTGATTGCTTTTCTAACCTGATAATCAACAATTGGACGCATTGATTCCATTAAATCACATACAAGTGATTTTCTCATATAGAAACATTTATGAAAGACTCCATAATAAGTATCAAATCCATATACTTGTAATATGGAATCAACAATATTAAACAGCATCGTATATCCTATATCCAGCGTCACATTAATATAGTCGCTCTTTATTCTTGGTTTTCTCCCCTTCCAGTTAACGTTATTAAAAACTCGTGGAAAATAAACCCTTGCTGCGTCCCCTTCTATTCCCATTACTTCCAAATACTCCAATGGTGCGTCCAGTTTTTCAACCATTTCTTCTAATAATTTAATTCCTTCCTTTACTTCCTCCGTCTTGCTTCTAATATTCTTTAATGCTTCCTTTTGATTATTTATTTTATTCTGCTCAATTTTTCTTCCTATGTCATTTTCAGAATACTCATACTGCCTTTTTCTCAAAAGAGTATTTCCTTCCATTCTTGTTCCAATAATCTCGTATACCCTAAACGTTGTACTCATTAAACATATAGAAAATCCAAACTTCTTGCTTCTTTGTATTAACCCACTTGTTATTGATATATTTCCTATAACACAAACCATAAATAATCTATAGCAGGTAGATTGATGCTTAACTTTTCCATCCCTATCTTTGACAACAATATTGTCATTAGAAAAAGACAGTTTTTCTCCTGCATTGGTAAACAGAAATATGATTTGCTTTTTTTCAAAATCATTTGCATTTAACATTTTATTCTCCTCTGTTCAATGAACGATCACATGCGTCCTCGTATATGCAATTACCACACTTTAAAGTATTTGTTTGTTGATATCCTTCCAAGTCAAATTTCCTGATTTCATTAATTGTATTTTCGAATTTTGTATTCATTTCCAAATCTTCTTCGGGCAGTTTAACATTATATTTTTTGTTATCATCTACACTTCTTAGTTCCAATTTATAAATTTCATATCCCATTTCTTTCATACAATAATACTGCGCATAAAGTTGAAAAATATATCCGTCATATATTTCTTTAATATGCTTTTTTCTTTCGACCAGTAATTTCTTTTTCTTGTCAAAAATATCAATTTTTCCAATTATTCTATATTGCTCCGAATAAACATCAAGAGCTGTAATGATTTCTGCTTTTGTAGAATACTTATTTTCATCTACAGTTTCATGAGCTTTTGTCCCATTAAGCTGATATTTCGATTGAAACATCAGCTTGTTTTCATTTCCATATAAGTTATGAAAATATATAGATGCAGGACAAAATATAAAATCATTTATATTTGAAATTTTTATAATATCATCCATTATAAATACCTTTTGTTTTGAATAAAATCAAACCAATCCTGGTGTCTAATCTTTAATTCTTTTCTTGGAAATTCTGTTTCCTCATTCCAATTTTTCTTTATTTGCATTACTTCATATAAGCCTTTTAAGGCTATGCAATAAGCACCATTAGCATCTGCGTCTAAAGGCTTATCTTCATCTCCTCTGGTTGAATCAAAAAATTCGCCATTATTGTTTATAACAGGTGAGATTATGGCATCATAATCTTCTGCTGCATTATCAGGCAGACTATTTCGCATTTGAACAATATCTTTAACCAAATACTTGATTTCTTTGCAAATTCCATTCTGGGCTTTTTCATCCAATTCCTCTATCTGCTCAAGAATATCCTGACCTTTGTTGTACTCAATTTCATATTTTTCTAATATGCTTCTCATCTGATAAGTCAAATCAACTTTTTCTGCTGTATCCCATGAACCATTTTTGAACTTTCTTTTTATTCTTTCTCCATAGGTATATACCGTCCACTTATTTCTAGCCATCTCAACTTTATGAGTCACAAAATTTTCATAATCAAATTCAAAAGCAAATAATCCTCTTTCGTCATCATATTTAATAGAATCAAAGCTTGTAACAAAGTCTTTATCTGTCATTCCTTTATAATTAAAAATTGCAACAAAACCCGTTGTCGGATCAATCTTTGATGTATAAGCTGCCGGAACATAAAAGATATATCCGCATTGTCTGCCTAATACCTTTAAACTTTCCGGTATATATGTCAGTTGATATCCTCTTAGCAAACCGCCCTCCTGATCAACTGCCAAATCTTTATCAACTAAATAATTCAACTTATTAATTAACATCGTTTCAAATTTTTGATAAACCTGTCTTTCAACTTTGAATCGTCCTCGCTTAAAGCCTTGGTTTAAATCTTCCATTGTTATTATCGCATTGTATTTAACTACTAATTTTGCTATTTCATGCACAACTAGAGATAAATAACCTTCTTTTAAGTCTTTTATTTTTCCAATCTCTTTCCAATTCTTTCTGGCATTATCACGGTCTAATTCTTTCTGTTTTAACTTTTCTTTATAGTCAATTCCGTTAACTATGTTAAAGTTTCTCTGCTCAACAATATTTCCTTTTGTGTCAATTACAGACACATAAATAAGATTTCTTTCACCTCTATCAATTCCAATAATGTGCATATCATCTTTTAATGCAATATTCTTCAAAGCTATATTATTTATTGGTGAAAATCCCGCTGCCTTAAAATTAATAGTCATCGGAAGATGAATAAAGAACTTATCAACACTGTATCGATAATCCTTTACGATATCATAATTTGCTTTATAGTACTCAACCTTACCTTCTTCCATTAATTTTTTTGATTTTTCAGATAATTCATTTGTTCCAATTGAATTCAAATACTTGTATATTTCTGTATACTGTTCCTCAGGAATAGACTTTCTTTCGCCGTTTTCATTATATGTTTTGTTTACCAAGACACTTCCTTTTTTATGAATAATAGGCTTCTTTATGCTGGATTTTCTGAAAAATACTTCTGCTTCACCATTTAACTTAAGTACTATGTTCTTTAAATTCTCTTCACTAAAAAGATTCTTTAAGTACATAGTATGAAGATTTTCTTTTCCTTTACTCTTTTCTGAAAAATCCTTATTGTAAATCTGAAATAAATATAGTTGTCCATTTTCGTCAAGCTCTTTTATTTCTTTCTCACTTATATATGTCCATTCTATTTTGTATCCCTGCTTTTCCACTTCACGATAGAACGTACTTATATCCTCATATTCAGAAGTTTCTGAAAACTTGAAGTTAAACTTACTCCATTCCGGATGTCTGTTAATTGATGTCTTAAAGAAATCAATTAAGTCCCTGCAAAATTTAATATCAAAATTTTTATCAGATTTTATGTGTTTGTTCTGTTCATAGCATTCTAATATATACTGTGATGGTTTATATTCTGCAATTCCTGTTTTTGACATAAATACCTTGGGAAGCATTTTATTTGGTCCCGGTAATAATCTATAAATCATTTTCTTATAATCACCGTTTTCTTCACTTTGATGCCCTTCCATAATCTTCTTGTCCGGCTTATTTTTTGCATTAAATATACCAAGATAATATTTTCCATCGCGAATCATTATAATTGCATTATTATCATATTCTTTAGTCTTTGACCAGCCGTTTGCTAAAGTTGGAATGCCAAAATTTAACTTGATTTTTTCCTCGCTATATGGCTTTTGTGTTACATAATTTCTTATTCTGTTGTAAATAGTTACTAATGGCTGCAACTCATCATATATTTCTTCAATTTCATTATAGAAATTTACATCTTTCTCGATTTCTTCTTCAATAATGAACATTTTAGTCCAATGCATTATTTCCATAATGCTATCTAGCTTGCTCTTTATTTCTTCAGATTTCGTTTCATTTTCTATAAGATTTATTTTTTCATCATACTCGATTTCATTCACATCCAAATCTTTAATCTTTTCATTTATAGCAGATATATATTCTTCCGCTTTTCTATTTAATTCATCATTATTGTATCTTTCTACTAATTGATTTATATCTGCCAAACTTTTATATTCAATAGCTTTGATAGCCTTTTTTACTTTTTCTTCTTTCGCTTTTCCTTTCGATTTAATCTTTTCATTATAATAAGTTTTTAATGAATCATTTATAATCTGCCAATTTCCGCACATGAAGCTTGAAAACTTTTCGAAATTTTTGCTTTGAATATAAATTTTATTTATTTCATATTCACTTACATTTTCTCCTATTTTTTCAACTCTTTCCAATATCTTTTTAGAAGCTAAATCACTTAAAAATTCGTTCAAAACCTGATATACTTCCTTATCATTTTCAAACATTGTTGGAACTTCGAATGTTGATTCATCTATACTTAATATCTGTTTGTGCATCCTTTTCATTTTAAACTTATTACTTTTAATGTTATGCTTCTGTCCATATAGGTTCATATGATAATTAATCTTTCCACATACGTCATTATAGAATCTAATCCCACCTTGATTAAGCAATAATCCATAAAAATCAAAGTCAAATATTTCCTTCAATGAATAATCACTAATGCTGTCTCTATTCTCTGCCTCGATTTTTTCAATTTCCTGTTCTGCAGTTTTTTTTATTTCTTCAAATGCAAGTAAATTCTGATAAAAAATCCACGCATTTTCCTGAACCACTCTATAGCATATAGACGTAGATATTTCATCCTTCGAAAACACATTCTTTCGATTTTTAAAGAAATCAGTAAACGAAGATGTAAACCTTTGGAAAAGCTCCACTGTAGATATTTTCTCTTGTTTTTCTTCATTATCTATATTTTGATTTTTAATGAACTCAGGCAAAACATTTGTTAACAGCTTAGCGTTAAATAATTGTTTAAATTTTTCATCATCGCTAAGTATTTTGTATATTTCAGTTCTTTTTTCTTTCTGCTTCTTCTCTAATTCATTTTTGGTTTTAGTTGTATTTTGTTTATAATTATCTTCAATTGCTTGAAATAGCTCTTTCCAGTCAATGGTTCTAGTGAGCGCAACATTAGACAGTTTATTATCTATGTACGTTCTGTAGTATTCATCCATAATTTCTTTTAATTGTTGTCTTTTCTCTGCTCGTAACTGATCATCAATTATAATTCCGTTCTTTTCAATATTTCTTTTCGTTGATTCTGTTGGAACAAGAGAATTTCTCATAGTCTTTGCAATAGATGATGTGCCTATTGTTTCAGTGAATATTTTATTATTTGATTCCATATCATTGTCCTCCTATTATTGCGGGGTAGTTATTGTTTCTGATTATGTTATATCATTCTTTTCTACTCCTGTCAACTTTTATAAAGCGGTGTCATTTATTTTTTATTATTTTTCAAAAAAATATAACGCATCATTGCGTTACATCTTTTAGACAAACCGCTTTAATCTACTAAAGTAGAAATTGTTTAACCATATGTTATACCTTATATGTTTGTCTTCACTCTTATAATGTACATTTCCAATTGTAATATACATTTATATTTGTGTCAAATAATGCAACGTTCTCTTATTTTTACTTTTCAATTTTGCTATATGTTTATTTTCCCTCCATCATCTTTTCCAACGCCCAGTTTTCGTCTATGTCAAACCTATCCTCTCTAATATCCGGACTATCCTTCAACACTTCTTCTCTAATTTTTTCCAATAATTCTTTCTCAATGCTTGCCATTTTCGTCTCTCCATTTTCGTCAAATATAATAAACATATACTCGTCCTCACTGCTCACATCAAAGAATATATGTTTTACTTTAATGCCTTGTTTTTTTGCCTGACCAATGTAAAAAATCTTTGCAATCTCTATTTCTCTATCGTCCAATCCATTATCGAAAATAATTATTTTTTCTCTTAATTCTTCCGGCGATGTTACGATTCTATACAGATATTTTTCTGCCATTAAATCCTCGAATATTTCAGGCATATCTTCGCCACTAAACATATTGCATGCACTTTCATAGTCTTCCTCATCCTGAACATAATATATCATTATTCTATCTTCCATCTGATGATAGAGACTACTATAATTTATCCTTGCCTCACAACCGCACTTATTACATTTGAATTTAAAAATCTCTCCTGTTAATACCTTCTTCTTCATTTCCGGATCAAGAACAGTATTTATACTGCTCCACATAACAAACTTACTCTCTTTTCCACACTTTGGACATTTAATTGTTTCTTCACTTATTTTTGACATAGCCGTATCTCCTTCCATAAATCTTCTTATAACCTTCTAACTAACCATTCCCTCAACATTTTCCATTTGTTTTTCATCACTCCTCCCCGCCATAACCTGACTAACTACATCTTCACTTTGTTCAGATATATCATTTTTCTTTCCATCAAAAGGAGTATCTTTTCTTTCCTCAATCATCATTTCTTCATAAGTAAGCTCTTTTACGGCCGAAATATTTTCATACTGATTTTCCATATCCGGCTCCTCCTGTACTTCAACTCTATTAAATGCAATATCACCATCTTCATTTTCGTCATCCATTCCATTTTTTTGCTATTTAATTAAGGTCCCGATTTAACACTTGATTGAAAAACTTATTGCAACAACTTTTCAGAAATCACAATGATTTTGTTGCGTTAAGTTTTTCAATTAAAGGTCCTTACCTTGTTGATAAGTAAATTTTACTTTTTTAGTTGTCCCAAAAGCAGGACTTGAAGCATGAAATTTGAAAAATCAAAAGAAAACCATATTTATTTCACATTAAAGCATAAAGACTGTGTCTGTCCTCACTGTAAAGCCATAACCAACAAAGTTCATGACTACAGGACTTCCATTATTAAAGACAGCCCCATTATGGGAAAAAGTACTTTCCTTCATTACAGAAAACGGCGATACCATTGTGATTCATGCAACAGACATTTTACGGAACCTTTTTCACTTCTTCCTAAGAACTGTCGCCTTACCACCCGTTTATGTTTTGAAGCAATACACCTGTTAAAGAGTTCTCTTAATGTTTTAACTGTCGCCTCGCAGCTGGGGATATCCGTTTCCTCTATTTTCAGACGCCTCAGGGACATCAAACATCAGAAACCGAAAACTCTTCCTTTAGTACTTTCAATTGACGAATTTAAGGGGAATTCGGGTGGAAATAAATATCATTCCATTCTGACAGCCCCAAAGGAACATAAAGTTTTTGACATTCTTCCTTCAAGAACGCAATACAGACTTGAAGAATACTTACGAGACTTTTCAAACTGCAAGGATGTTCGTTACTTTGTTATGGATATGTACAAAGTTTATAAGGATATTGCACAGAGGCTGTTGCCTAACGCAACCATTGTTATTAATAAATTCCATGTGGTTAAGCAGGTAACCGGTGCTACCGAAAGAGTGCGAATTAGGATTCAAAAACAGATGCATCCTTCAAAGAGAAAATATTTCAAACGAAGCCGTAAATTAATTCTCGCTCATAAAGATAAATTAAATAAAGAAAATCTTGAGGCTCTTGAAGTAATGTTACAACAATCAAATGATCTCGCTCAGGCTTATTATTTAAAAGAACTTTTTTATGACTTTATGGACTCTAAAAGCAGCTCCGAAACCAAACCCAAACTTCGTAAATTTATTAATGCCGTCTCTGTCAGTGAACTGGCTGAATTCAATTCAGTACTTACTACACTTGCTAATTGGGCAAAATACATACTTAATAATTTTGATTACCCATATACAACCGGATATACTGAAGGAATGAATAATAAGATTAAAGTAATTAAGCGGAATGCTTATGGATATAGAAATTTTGAAAATTTCAGAAACAGAATAATGTTATCATGTGATACTATATAAAAATCGTGTGTGATTATAAATCACACACGATATATATAAGGGATTACCCCCATGCTTGACAAAGAGCCGATATTTTTAATCCTTTATAAACAATACTTTCAGTACCTGTTGCAATATATCCGTCTTGACTTAATCCATAAGAACTATCAATTTGATATATAAAGTCTGATCCTCTCATTTCATTTGAATTCATCTTGTTTTTTTACCTCACGCTTCAATAATTTGCTTTATACTTTCACTTATTTAATTAAAATTTTGGAGATGATTGTCACTAACTACCAAAATAGAGTTTATTCAGTTAATCTCTTGCAAATGTATTCTAATGCTTCACTTTCACTATTAAAATATTTATTTGTAGTTTTGCAACCTCTTTCAGCGTAATATACATTCCATCCATGTTCATCTTTGTTCAAGTAAAAGCGCTCATCATCACGTCCTGTTCCCTCTATATTATAATAAAAATTAGGAACGTGTTTTTTTTTCATAATTTTAATAAATTCTTTTTTATCCATTATAATATCTTCCTCAAATATCCAGTCTTTATCAATTCCTTAATCGACGAAGGCATTTTTAATCGCCTGTCCATTTCCGACATATTAAACACAAATGCGATAGTCGCCATTTTCTATTTTCTAATTTCAACTATTTAATTCACAAGTGTTGCTCTAAAATCATCTATCAACTGTTTTATTTCAGCTAATTTTGCAACATTCTGTATCCATCTATCATTTATTGACGAAAATCCATATATAACACCTGCACATCCTCCAGCAAGAGCTGCAATTGTATCTGTATCGCCGCCTAGGTTTACTGCCTTCAATACAGTTTTTTCATATGTGTTTTCATTGAAAACCAACCAAAATACTGCTTCAAGAGTATCAACAACATATCCTGTTGTTCTAACTCTATCCAACTTTTCATTTATAATTGTTTTTTCTAATATTCTATTGAAATATTGCCATTCCCCCATATATTCATCTTTACATTCTTCTTTTACAAAGTCTATTGTTCTATCATATGCTTTCTCTTTGCTGCAACCTTTATATAGATTTGAAACAAAATTCACATATATTATTCCTGCTAAAAGTGAACGTTTGTGTCTATGAGTTACTGAAGAAACACTTTCGACCATCTTTTTCTGATCTTTGTTAGTTATGTTTAAAAACGCTATAGGTAATATTCTCATTAACGAACCATTTCCATTATCATTTTCTGTACTTCCACCACACATCGTAGGCAAAACTCCTTTTATGATATTTTCTATGGCTATTCTTGTCGAATTTCCTATGTCAAACATAACCCCCTCTGGTGTAAACATTCCTTCCTTATAACATTTAACAAAATAATTCGATAAACGTTCAAGCGAAAATCCATCAATTAAACTGGCGATTAATGCTATCATTAATGATGTGTCATCTGACCAAACTCCAAACCCTTGATGATATGTGCCATACGCACGAAGTTCTTTTACCGGATCTATGCTTCGTTCTACTCTGCTAGTGAATTCCACAGGAACCCCAATCATATCTCCAATACAAAACCCCAATATGCCGCCATATAATGAATTATCTTTATCTGTATAAATATCAAATTCTATTCTGTTTTTACTTTCAAAATATTTACATTCTTTTTCGCAAAATAGAACATAATCCGGTTTGTGCCTTATTTTGTATTTTTTACATTTCATAACATTACCAACGATATTATATCTGCATTTTTCGCACTGAGGAGATGCTGTTATAACAGAAGCACCGTCTTTGTACGCCTGAGCATCTATTTCCCATTTTTCTGCTAATGTCAGTATTTTTTGTTCCATAAAAACTCCTTATTTTGCTATAACATCTATGTAAAGTACACCGTTTTGCATATTTGCATTAGTTATTTTAAATTGCTGACCTTTTCTTTCTCAGTTTTAGACGAAGAACTAATACTATTTACCGTATCTTGTAAATTATATGTGCTACTACTTACTCCTTGTAATGTAGATTTTAACGTTCCTAACTGAGTGCCCAGATTATTTGAAGATTTAATTATATTATCAAACAATCCTCCAACTCCATTTAACTTATCTTTGTATAACGTTATAGTTGTCATATATCTCCCTAATATTACTAATACAGTTTGAGTAGTTTACATAATACCGTTTTTTAATTTTTTCAATTGTTCCATTCGTTGTGTTTTTTCACATTCAGTCAACATGTTAACTATCGGAATATATTTTATTTTTTCGGTCAATGTTATATTAGGGTCAATACCTTTTATATAAAAGAATATTCCCCATGCCGCTGAATTAACCACTAGTTCTTCATTACAATTCAAATAGATATCACACAACATATCGAACATCTTTTTCCCTGGTTTACAGTAATATAACTCTGTAACAATGATGTATAAGTTTTCTTTTGACTTTTCATAATTTTCTTTGAAAATATCTAGGTAACAATCTTTTCCCGTTGAGTTATATAATACTTTGGCAATCATTCTACTTTCCCGACTAGGGATTGCACATTCAGATAGTTTATTTTGGAGCGCCTCTATCCCATCATATTTTTTCAGCTGTGGCAAATAGCAAGCTAATTCAATGTTTGATTCATTATTAAATCTCTCCCATATTATATCTTCCAACTCATCACGTTCCCATTCATACATATTTTCAAAAATATTTAATTTGTATCCATCCATCTTTTCTCTAGTAGATGCATTTATAAAACTTAAAAACTGTTTGTATTCACTACTATTCTCCATTATAATACAATCTCCTCAAATTGAACTATTCCTTTGCCAATTTTATCTAATAATATTGGTTGTTCTATAGTTTTGAAAACATTCCCGATATATCCATCTGGATGAACATATTTCACGCTTCCTTCAGCACCATTAGCATATTGTTTAGACAAAGCTTCCCATAATGGTTTTGCTTGATTTTTACCTGCATCCCAATCTGGCAATACTTTTGATAAACTATTCCATCCATCAAATACTTGTCCACCTGGAGTTTGTTCAAGCATTGTTCTATTATTATTTGCCGCATAATCCATAGCCCCTTGTTTATTTCCACTCCAGAAAACTGCTCCATCTTTTTTTGCGGATGTATCAAAAAAAGACGCCATTTTTTGATAATTTTCATTTATCTCCTATCATTTAGTAATGTTTTTGCCACACTCATCAAACCAATCTTCAAATAAATCAAAAATGTTTTTGTCTCCTGTTATAACAATGTCCTCATAATTATATTTTGAATCCAATGCTTTAGTAATTACATTGTATATCAATCTAAATTCATATGGGCGTTTTGCATCATAAGCCTCACAAACATTTGTGATATTATCTAAATCATCCTTTGCACAATAAAAAAAATCTCTTATTTCTCCTGATGAAAACCAATCATCTCTTGTATACAATTTGCCTTCTTTCTCAAAGAAGAAATTTATATAGTCCATTTCGTCATTTCGATACAAATATATATATATTTTTTCAGCTTCCTTTCCTGAATTGCTTAACAATTCCAAGCCTAACGATATTACACTTGCTTGAGCATCAACAAAAGCGTCTTCAAATCCTTTTAACATTTTATACCTCCTTAATTTTTAAAACTTATCATTTCAAACTTACCGTCTATTTTATAAGAAACATCAAATCGGCTCGGCCGTGACGAGCCTTCACTGTATGCTAAATTAATATCTATGTCAGTAACCTTTTTGCCATTATTCATTGTATCCGACCAACTTTTTTCCATTGCTCTATATGTCTTATTATCACCTTTTACTGCTCTGTTTAATGTGCTTCTTTGCGATACAAGATTATCAAGTTCCGGAGAACCACCAAATTGGTCTGCAAATATGTGTCCCGCATCATCACCTGGTAATTTATCTGCTGTGTTAGGATTATGTTTTAATCTACCATTATGCGTTTTAAATTTTAATTCATCAGCATGAGCACTCACAATATTACCATTAGAATCTGTTTTATATGTATATCCGTTTTCTCCTGTAGTGTATTCCTGATTCGGTTTTAATGTTCCATCTTCATTCATATGTGGTGGGCAATTTTTATTGTGCACCAAAATTCCACAGTTGCCGACAAAGTATGTATGATAATCTTCGACTTTTATGTTATATACATAATTATCTTCAATGCACTTTTCTCTATATATATCATTGATCAAATGTATATCACCATTTGAATCGAGAAGTTCATTGCCAATACATAATAATGCTGCTTCAACACAAGATATTTCTCTGGTATCAATCCCTCAGTTTTCATTATAGTATTAACTTTAATAATATCATCATATGACGATTCTCCTTCTTGATAGAAAATATAGAATTCTCTATCTTTCATTCTTAAAATGTTTTTTGAAAACTTACCATGAATTTTAATCATTTATTCCAAGTTTTGATATATACTCCATATTAATACTAACCAACTCGTAAAATGGGACTATTTTTTTGTTGCATTTTGTATTATTATTTCATCAGACCATAAAAAAGGATATATCAAAATTCCTTGATCTATTTCAACATTTATTGCTAAATCTCTCCAATTTTTCCATCTTATGCTCTGATAAAAATCATTTATATTTCCTTGTGCAAGCCATGCAATAAACTCTGAATATTCAAAAGATAAACTCTCCCATTCCAAAGTATCCGGTGCTAAATACCAAACCTTTCCAATGTCTTCGCAGTATTTACCTTGATTTATAGCAAATATGCCACCAATTACATCTGTTGCAACAACAAACATATTTTTTTCATATTTCATAAAATACGAATTAAAGTCAATTATTCCATACTTCCCTTTATTTCCCCTTCCAATTACTCTTACCCAATTATCTACTAATAGAAATTCCAAGTTGTAAATGATACATCCAAGTACTGAATTAGTTGTAACACCTATTTTTTCAATAACTCCGGACGTTTTCACTTTTGCATTATATACTTTAATCGAATTTCCTGATGTCTCAAACATCTCCTCTAATTCATTCCACAATGACATTTTTAACTCTCCTATTTTAATCAACAATTTTTATGTAGAATTACTTGTTATTCTCGATTAGAAATTCAAAAAAAGATTCACCATATTTTTTCACTTCTTCCTTATTTATTGAATCAAAAGGTATTTCAATTATTGTAGTCCTATCGTGATCAAATTCAAATCCATATGCTATATCTCCCCCATCAGAGCCAAAATATTTAATTCCTGATAAGAACTCATCGACAGCATATTCTTGATTTAATTCAATTAGTTCATTTATTGGCCAAATTGATAAATAATTTGCCTTTCCAATTGGCCCTTCTATACCGTTTGAAAATAAAATCAACTGCTTATACTCACATGGTAAACTAATATTCCACTCCTTTTCAACTTTTTCTATCATTATCTTTGTGGCTGGTGTTTCCTTATCCATTTTTTTAGAATCTCAAGTATACTTTCATTCATTTTGTTGTTTCCCTTCTACTACATAATATTAATAATCTAAGTATCTTTTTCTATTTGTAACTGCAATCTTTTCCAAAAGGTTGTCAGCTTAGCATGCAAATACGGCCAATGCCGACACTCCTATTAGAAATATATTGAATGCAGCTTTTTATTCAAATCAGCAATAGGATTATTGTTATTTTCAAAATAAAGTTTGAATTTTATTAATAATTTTGGCAAACTATCGTTACTTTGTTACAACATATGCATCTAAAAGCATATGCAACTGAATCATATCCAAGGTCTTCGATTAATGTTTCTATATCATCTATTCGTTCAAGCATCTTCTTATCTAATAATTTCTTAAAGTAGTTTATATATTCCTCATGACTCGATTGATTAATAAAATCCGTTTTTTCCCACTCACCAATATATTTCATATAATCATCACAGCAAACTGGCCATTCGTTACTTTGAACCCATGCCACTGGTGGAGTAATACTAAGCTCACCTACTTTTTTTATTCTATCTCTTACAATTTTTGATTGTATTTCATTTGGAATATAAACACTTGTTTTTGATTGCGCCAAACACTCAACACACACTGATTCAATATTATTTTTCTCAAAATATACACCTTCTAAACAATCATTCTTACTGCCACAAAACTGACATGCTTGTTCAGTAAAAACAGCATTTTTTTTGACATTGTCAAAATATTTATATGTTCTCATCTCTATTCACCTTACCTTTAATAATTATTTTACTTGATATTCCATCTTCCACTATCCCATTCATTTTCCCAATATTTTCTTTGCTGATATTTCCATTGCGTTCGATCAATTTTAGATTTTTGCGTATGATTTGGATGATTTTTTTTATAATTTACCCCTAACCTATGATCTGTTCTAGTCATTTCTTTAAAAGGTCCATTCGGATTTTGTTCGTCATGATGTATTTCTATTGAGTATCCATTTTTTTTACTTTTAGGTGCTCTTCCTCTTTCTGTTGGTGGATCAATTTCATCATTAGCAACCTTAGACTTTATATTCTTAGAGATTAATTCGGTATCATAATCCGCATTATGAACTAAAATACAGCTTTCTCCAACATAATATGTATGATAATCTTCAACCTTGAAGTTAAATACTTCTACACCATCATGATTCGACTCTCTAAGAATGTTTTCAACACAAACAGTATGACCATCATCATTTATTAATTCACTTCCAATTACCAAGTTCATTGCCGGAACAAATCCTTTGCCTTTTTACCCAGAACGGATGATTTGTCGTTGTAACTATATCTTAATCGCCAATGCTATATAACGAATCAATAAATTCATTAAATGAGTTACATACTTTCGATATTGTAAATTTATTCTTTTTCGAGTTAAATAAGTCATGGTTTGAAAAATATATATTTCCATTAAACTCACTTTCATCTAGTCTTATCAACAATAAATTGCCAAATGAAGTTCTAGCAAATGGTACATATTCTTCTGATATATAATCCTCATCAACAATATCTCCATATTCAAATTCCATTTCATTTAAAGAAAAAAATTTTTCTACATCTGTCTCCTGCACAAATTCAATATTTGTATTTGGATTTATCTCAATAAATGGATGTGTAAATAATTCCTCTCTTGGATATCCTCCATTTGATTTGAGTAAAAATTTTTTGAAGTCATTTGGGAAAATCTTTCCTATTTTTTTTTCAAATGATTGAATTTCATCAACCGTTAACTTTTCTTCAGATTCATCTAAATATATCTCTTTCATTTTTTCTCCTTTTAATTACCTCTAAGAGCAGACGCTCCACCAGAATGATGAAATCCTCCATGTATTTTTGAATCAACCAAAAGCATCCCCTTTCCATCTTCTAAATGATGCCATGTATATCCATTTGGTTTTTCATAATTAGATTTCATCATTGACAAATCATGTTTTTCATTTCCATTCAAAACTAGTCCTTTATCACTTGGATAAACAGGTTTTGGAAAATCCGGATGTGTTGCATAGTCTTCAAAACGAGCGTAATAATTTCCATCTTCTCCTTTTGTATAAGTTACCTCATATTCTTTTCCATCTGATAATTTACGCTTATAAACCCTATCACCATTATCTTCTGTTCTATCCAAGTATTTTTCAGCCGGTGTACAATTTGCATTATGTACCCATATCTCATTTGTTCCAACAAAATATGTATGAAAATCTTCAACTTTAATATTGTAAACATACGTCTCTTTATCACATAGTTCTCTATATATTCCATTAACAATATGGATATTTCCGTTTGAATCAACAAGTTCATCTCCAATGCATACTATTGATGCTTCCAAAAATCCTCTTTCCATTACATAAAACGGATGATTCTCTGTAGTAACCAGTTCCTCATCATCAACTACGAGATGTATTAATTTTTTTACTTTTCTACGAAATACTTTTTCAACACACTTATATTTTTTATCTAACGTTTCTGGATTTGCTGAAAGAACTTTATCTCCAACATTAATCTTGTCTATTGCACATCTTCCGCTTATTGTTGAAACTAACGTTCCCTCAATAAAGCATGACATTGTCGAAGTCATTCCTCCAGTAAATACTGCCAGCGCAGATATTCCTGTTTGAAATATATTATACGCCTTGCTTGAATGTAGCTTTTTATTCAAATCAGCAATAGGATTATTTTTATTATCAATAGCCATATCAGCTAAAGAAATCATATCAAATCCAGCCATTCCAAGACTCAGCACTTTTGATACCGCTGCCGTTCCCTTTATTACTTTTCCGAGTTTTGATGCACAACTGATTCCCTTGCCTAATGTGGATCCGGCGACTCCAAGTCCTGCAAAAGCTGCGCCTCCAATAGCACCGCCTACTGCACCTGAAAAAGCACCATCTTCAAATCCGTCAAGGAAAGAACCGCCTTGGCTCATACTTTCCAGTCCACCGGCAACACCACCGATAACTGCTCCTATTATCGCTCCCCAACAGGCTCCAACTAAAAGTGTTCCACCTATTAATCATAAGCTATAAATCTTATTTTAAATGCCCAATGATTTGCTTGTTCAACAATATCAAACGTTTCTAAACTTCCTATTCTATTTCCAAATATTTCTTTTATCTTTCTTCTAATTTCTATTCTAATCCCATTAAACTCACTTAGTTGCATACCAAAAATCTCCTATCATTTAGTAATGTTTTTGTCGCAATCATCAAACCAATCTTTAGCCAATTCAAAAACACTCTTTTCACCTATATCGATAATATTTTCATAGTTGTACTCTGAATCAAATGATTTTGTAACAACATTATATATTAGTTTTAATTCGTGTGGACACTTTGAATCATAAGCATTACAAATATCTATAAGTTTTTCTATATCCTCAACACCACAGTCAAAAAAATCACTTATTTTTTCTGCTGGAAACCAATCATTTGTAGTATATAATTTCCCTTCCTGCTCAAAAAAAGCATCAATATAATCAATATCATTATTTTGATATAAATATACATATATCTTTTCTGCTGTCCTTCCTGAATTACTTAATAATTCTAAGCAAAGTGAAATCACACTTGCTTGCACATCTACAAAAGCATCTTCAAATCCTTTTAACATATTATTTCTCCTTAATTTTTAAAATGTTTTCTTCAATGCATATCACCATTTGAATCGAGAAGTTTCTTTCCACTATATTTATGTAATAATCTCTATTTTGTCTCATCTATATGTTTTATTATATATTTTACCATTTCATCATAATTCTCCATCAATGGATCCAGTGACACTATTTTCTTTTTATTTTTATAAATATGAACCCTACAAGCATTAATAGCTTTTCCTGTATGTGAAGGCATAATAACTTTTGTAATATCATCTAATTTAATTTTAATGTGTCTACCATACCATTTTCTTACAATAATACATTCATCTGTTGCTGTTATTTTATATACTAATATTCCAAATATTATAAGAAAAATAGTCATATCAAAAAATATAGAGCACACTATCCCTTCAATGAAATAGTCATTATTAGATATTACGCTCATACAACAAATCGCTGTCCAAAGAAGGAATAGATAAAATAATATCTTTACAGTTCCTCTTGGTTGATAACATTCTAGCACTTTCACTTTCACTTTAACTCCTCCATGTATTTTTATTTAATTCCTCCATGTATTTTTATTTAATTACATTATTGAAAATTTATATTTTCTTTCATAATATTTATTAAAGTTCATTATATTGCGCATTGCATTTTTCTTTTTCATTCCGTTATAAAAAACTATTTCTTCCTCCAAAACATCTCTATTTTTATTCACTGCATCACTTATTCTTTTTGCAAGCAATTCTCTATCTATATTAAAACTTGCTTTTTTTCTTTCTTCTTGAAAAATGCATGCATCAAAATATAAGATTGCTATATATAATTTTGAAGGATTATTACCAAAAATCATCTTTGTTAAAGCATCCTGAAAAATCACATCAATCTGTGGAACTTCTGATTTTATATTATATATATAATTAACCAACACTGCATTTATATCTGTTGGAAAAACATCTGATGTAAATCTCGAACATTCCACTTCATATGGTTCTTTTCCACATAATACATCTATTATATTTTCATTTTTAATTACTTTTATAATCTCTTTATTTGAACGATACATTATAATCCCCCTTTGTATTTATCTTATACAAATGCTATTTTTTTCTCACAGAACTTCATCGTCTATTTTCATCTCAATCTGTTGTTCTGTTTTTTTATATGACGTCAATAAGTTGTTTAAAAATTCAATCGTTGTAATTTCATCATGTTCATAAATTTTAGAATCAATACCGTTTGTCTCCATATCTTGCTGAATCGCTATTATTGTTTTAATGCCTTCTGAATCTATATAGTCGCACGCATATATATATTCACCATTTATCACTTTTAGCTTAATATCAGAAATGGAGTCCGATAT
>ERZ773218.384-NODE-384-length-56645-cov-6.776162_pt1 | contig 56645 bp, 43 predicted proteins | sample MGYA00580527_ERZ773218 | MGnify/ENA primary metagenome ERZ773218 (study PRJEB29015, sample SAMEA2737763) | human gut metagenome | biome: human gut; feature: human-associated habitat; material: faeces | place: China | collected 2012 ...
CGCAACACCGTCGGCGACGTGCTCTCGCGCATCGCGTCCGCGCTCGTGCGCGGGCAGCAAAAGCGCGTGCTGCAGCTGTGCTCCGAGGCGCTCGAGAGCGGGCACGGCGCGCAGGAGATCCTCACGGACGGCCTTGTGCGCGGCATGACCATCCTCGGCGAGGATTTTTCGGCCAACCGCGCCTTCGTGCCGGAGATGCTCATCGCAGCGCGCTGCATGGCGGCGGCGACGGAGCTGCTCAAGCCGTACATGACGGGGGAGAGCAGCGAGACGATCGGCCGCGTCTGCCTCGGCACGGTGCGCGGTGATATGCACGACATCGGCAAGAACCTCGTCAAGATCATGATGGAGGGCAGCGGGCTGGAGGTCGTGGACCTCGGCGTGGACGTCACGGCGGAGCAGTTCGTGGACACGGCGATCGAACAGCACTGCGACATCATCGCCTGCTCCTCGCTGCTGACGACGACGATGCCGGAAATGCGCGATGTGGTGGAGCTGGCGAAGGCCCGCGGCATCCGCGACCGGGTGAAGATCTTTGTCGGCGGTGCGCCCATCACGCCCGGCTACAGCGACGAGATCGGCGCGGACGTCTACTGCCCGGACGCGGCCACGGCCGCGCGCTCGGCTGTGGCGCTGCTGCGCGGCGCGTAAGCGCATAAAAGACATAATGCAGGAATGTGTCTCTGCCGGACGAACATACGCCGGTCGGAGACACTTCCATTTTCTGGGAGTAAATTCAGCGAAATGGATAGAGAAAAATCGAAAGACCGGGATTATTTCAGGTTCTTGAATAATTGCTTTCCGGCGGCGCGGGATCTATAATCAAGGTGTTCCAACAAATGAACACAGACACTTTCAGGTATAGGCGGGGAAGTCACATGGGCCCCGCGTCTCTACCGGGCGGCCCTTGAATTGCCCGACTACCGGAATGCAGCACGCACAGCGCCAAACCGCTGTGTGAGCTTTCCAGTTTCGGTGGAGGGTCGCAGATTGCAGACGCTCCGCCGTTTTTTATTTGTATAGAGAGCGGAAACGCTTTTTATGGTTGATAGCAGCTTATGATTTCAGGGAGGGATTTTGATGCGTACACGCAAGGCAAAGGATCGCTCGCGCCTCATTCAGGCGGCCATGGGTCAGATCCCGTGCGATCTGACGATCGGCAACGTACAGTTTTTCAATGTCATTACGGGAGAAATCTATCCGGCCAGTGTCGACATACTGGACGGATTTGTTGTTTTGGTGCGTGAGGAAGGGCAGGAGGCAGTCCTGCCGTCCAAATCGTACTACGACGGTCAGGGGCGCTACCTGATCCCCGGCTACATCGACACACATATGCACATCGAGAGCACGATGATGATCCCCGAAAATCTCGCCCGCGCCATTCTGCCGTGGGGCACGACGACCATCTGCACCGACCCGCACGAGATCGGCAACGTCATGGGCCTCGACGGCGTGCGCTTCATGCTTGAGAATGCGAAAAAGTCCAAGCTCCGCCAGTACGTGCTCGCTCCGTCGTGCGTCCCGTCCTTGCCCGGCATGGAAAACGCCGGCGCGGAGTTCTTCGCCAAGGAAGTCGGCGAGCTGCTGGACATGGACGACGTCATCGGCATTGCCGAGATCATGGACTACGTCGGCGTTATTCACGACAGCGAGCGTATGCACACCATCATCGACGAGGGCCTGCGCCGCGGCATGTTCCTGCAGGGCCACGCGCCGTACTGCTTCGGCCGTGAGCTCGCGGCCTACCGCATCGGCGGCCCCGTGTCCGACCACGAGAGCGTGAACGCCGACGAGGTGCGCGCCAAGCTCCGCGCCGGCATGCACATCAACCTTCGCGCCAGCTCCCTCATTGATAACCTTTCCTTCCTTGTCGACGGCTGCAAGGATCAGCCGTGGCGCGATTTCGTGTCCATCTGCACGGATGATGTCCACGCCAAGGATCTGCTCACCGTCGGCCACATCAACAACGTCGTGCGCAAGGCGGTCGCCTCCGGCCTCGACGGCCGCGAGGTCGTCAAGATGGCGACGTTCAACGCCGCGCGTGAGTATGGCTTTGACGATCTCGGCGCGATCGCGCCGGGCTACATCGCCGATATTCAGCTCGTCGACGCACTCGACGGCAGCCGGCCGAAGGCCGTGTTCACCGAGGGCGTGCTCGTCGCGGAGGACGGCAAGTATCTCGGCGGTGACTGCAAAACGGCCGACTACGACCTGCCGAACACGGTCAACATGCCGCAGATCGCAGGGCCGGAATCCTTCGTGCTGCGTGTGCCCGAGGGCTACACCGGCGACACGATCCGCGTTAATGTCATGGTGTCCGAGGACGGCAACCGCATCCTGCGCCACGTCGAGCCGGTGGAGCTGCCGGTGCGTGACGGCGCGGTCGACATCAGCGGCGATCCGACGCTCGTGTTTGTCTGCTGCGCCAACCGTTATGGCCGCGGCGGCAAGACGATCGCCGTCTACCGCGACTTTGGCCTGCGCAGCGGCGCGCTCGCGTCCACCATTTCGCACGACAGCCACAACTTCACCGTCAGCTACCACGATCCGAAGGACGCCTTCCGCGCCGCCGAGATCCTGCGCGCGTGTGGCGGCGGCATCTGCGTGATCGACGGCGAGCAGGAGACGCACATCGCCCTGCCGGCTGCCGGCCTCATGAGCCAGAAGCCCTGCGCCGAGGTTGCCGGCGAGATCGCGGCCGTGCAGTCCGCGCTCGATGTCATCAGCGACGGACAGCTCACCCTGCTGGCGACCGCCATCATGGCGCTGCCGGTGCTGCCGAGCGTGGTCATTACGGATATGGGCCTCGTCAACGGCGCCAACCAGACGTTCGTACCCGTGTTTGCGGATGCGGAAGCATAAATCAACCAGAGACAGAGAAAGGATAAGGAGCTTTTGATGGATAAACTCTTCAAACTCAGCCTGCGCGGTACGGATAAGAAAACCGAGATCATCGCGGGCCTGACCACCTTCATGACCATGGCGTATGTGCTGGCCGTCCAGCCGGCCGCGATCTGCGGCGGCGAGGCGTACATCACGGATGTCAACGGCGTTGTCATCACCAAGTCCGCCATCATGATCACCTGTGCGCTCGTGTCCGGCCTCATCACGCTGCTGATGGCCTTCTACACGAACTTCCCCTTTGCACTCTCGACCGGTATGGGCTCGAACTTCATTCTCGGCGCGCTCATCCAGTCCCAGGCGCTGAGCTTCGGTGCCGCCATGGTGATCACGCTCATTTCCGGTATCGTGTTCGTGCTGCTGACGGTCTTTGGCCTGCGCGACCTGATCGTGCGCGTCATTCCCAAGAACATTAAGATCGCCATTTCCGCGTCCATCGGCTTCTTTATTGCCTACCTCGGCTTCAAAAACTGCGGCATCGGCTCGTTTGAAAACGGCATCGCCCTCGGCAACCTCACCGATCCCGCCGTGCTGCTGGCCATCGGCGGCCTGCTGCTCATCATTGTGCTCAACGCCCTGAACGTCAAGGGCGCCATCCTCATCAGCATCATTGCCACCACGCTCATCGGCATCCCGCTCGGTGTGACGACGCTCAACGGCGTCGCCGCCGTGCCGGACTTCGGCGAGCTGGGCAACGTCATGTTCAACCTCGATTTCAAGGGCGTGTTCACCGCGAGCGGGCTCATCCTTGTGTTTGTATGTTTCTTCGGAGATTTCTTCTCCACGCTCGGCACGGTGCTCGCCGTTGCCAACCGCGCCAACATGCTCGATGAAAACGGCAACCTGCCCGGCATCGAGCGCCCCTTCCTCGTCGACGCCATCGGCACCTGCATCGGCGCGCTGACCGGCAACACCACCATCACGACCTTTGTCGAGTCCACCTCCGGCGTCGAAGCCGGCGGCCGCACCGGTCTGACCGCGCTCGTCACCGGCATCATGTTCCTGCTGACCATCTTCCTTGCGCCGCTGTTCGTCGCCATCCCGTATGCCGCGACCGGCCCGGCGCTGATCTATGTCGGCTTTCTGATGCTCAAGGGCTTCACGGAGATCGACTTCACGGACTTTGACGAGGCCATCGGCCCCTGCGTCATGATGATGTTCACGGCCTTCACCGGCAACATCACCAACGGCCTCGGCGCCGGCATCATCGTGCACGTGCTCGTCAAGCTCGTGCGCGGCAAGGCCAAGGAGATCCACCCGATCATGTACCTGCTGTGCGCGCTCATGGTCCTGTACTTCATCGTTGGATAACCTGCGCCGCTCTTCATAAATGCAGAAAGCCTCCGGCGGATCTTCCGCCGGAGGCCTTTTTTGCGCGCTTGGGAAAAACAAGATCGCCAAGGTACGATGTACCTTGGCGATCTTGGTGCGGGAGATGGGACTTGAACCCACACGTCTATGGTTGGACACAGGCACCTCAAGCCTGCCTGTCTACCGATTCCAGCACTCCCGCATATGCACTTTTCAAACGCATGAGTTATTATAACAGAAAAGCGCGGAATGTCAACCACAAATTTTCGACTCAGGTCGATTTTTTTATTTTCCCGTTCAGCGGCGATCTCTGCCGCAGCTCCAGCGCGAGAACGACCGTCAGGATCACGAGCGCGGCGATGAGTGCGAGCGCGCCGTCGGCCATCGGCAGCAGGTAGCGCATGCGCAGATAGGCGTGATAGCCGAGCAGGGACGCAAACTCGCACAGCACCGCAGGCGCCGCCAGCTGCGGCCACGCGGCCGCCAGCGCGAGCGTGAGCGCATCGGCGGCGAAGAAATACCGGTCGTGCATGTGCGGCAGGAAAAACGGGATCGCGACCGCGAGCAGCGCCGCCGCCAGCACGAGCGCCCGGCCGGAGCAATCGTCCCGGTGCAGCCAGAACCAGACGGCCAGCAGCACGATCACGAGTGCGGCTGCGCCGATGCCGAGTTTTGCGGCGATCTCGGGGTCGCGCACCTCCGTAAAGAGCGCAAAGACGGACGAGGAGTTATAGTTGAGCCCGGTGCCGATGCTGCCCGTCTGCTGAAACGGGATGGTCAGCGCATCCCACAGTCCGCGTCCGGCGATGACGGCCGGCAGCACCATGACCACGCACGTAGCGGGGAAGGCCAGCGCGTGCCGCAGCTTGACGCGCCGCGTGAGCCAGAAGAGCAGGAACACCGGCATAACGAACACGGCCTGCAGTTTGAAGGCGAACGATGCGCCGATGCTCACCACGCCGAGCACGGGATGCCCGGCCAGCACGAGATAGACGCTCAGCACGGCGAGGGCGGCATACACACTGTCGCACTGGCCCCAGAGCGCGCTGTTGAGCATGACCGTCGGCCAGAAGAGCACGAGGAAGAACGCCGCAAGCTTCCACACAGCCTCACGCCGGAACAGCCCCACGAGCTGCATGACCGACCACGCGAGCACGACGTCAAAAAAGATGCTGAACAGTTTTATAAGGTACAGATCGGGCAGGGAACTGCCGCTGATGAGCGCCAGAAACGTCAGGTACGGTACATTATAATTGCCAACGGACTCCCGCAGCGCGGCGAGCCCGCCGTGCGTGCGGAAAAAGTTGACCCACACGGTCAGAAACTGCGTGTAGTCGCTCGTCTCATAATTCAGGCACAGCCCACGCAGCACGAACGCCGCCGCCAGCAGCAGCACCGCGCACAGGACGTGCGCCGGTTTGCGCAGCACGCCGGCGCTCCACAGCAGTACCAGCGCGAGCCCGGCCTCGGCAGCCAGCAGCAGACAGATTCGGATATCCATGGTCATCCCTCCGAAGATACAAAAAAGCGGCAGGGCGACGCGCTCCTGCCGGCGAAAAATTCACAAATTCGTGCTTGACAACCTATGCGTTGAAATGGTAAAATATCACGCTATGTGTCTTTGGGAGCGGAAGAAACAACTCCCGCAGCCTACAAGCACATTTTACCGGATTCGCTGTGAAAATGCAACAAGTCAAAAAAGTATTTTACAACCCTACCGGGTGTTCGCAATCTCAAAAGAAGGAGTGTTCGCCATGCCAAAGGCAGTCACCTATGGAAAAACCGAACGAATGAGCTTTGCCCGTCACGAGGAGATCCAGAGCATGCCGAATCTTCTGGAGATCCAGAAGAATTCGTACAAGTGGTTCCTCGAAGAGGGCCTGCGTGATGTGTTCAAGGATGTGGACGTCATCACCGACTACTCCGGCAACCTCGAGCTGCGCTTCGTGGACTATTCCATGGACGAGAACCCGAAGTACACCGAGGAAGAGTGCAAAGCGCGCGACGCCACGTATGCGGCCCCACTGAAGGTCAGCGTCCGCCTGCGCAACAAGGAGACCGAGGAGATCAAGGAACAGGAGATCTTCATGGGCGATTTCCCGATCATGACGCCCAGCGGCACCTTCGTCATCAATGGTGCGGAGCGCGTCATCGTCTCGCAGATCGTGCGTTCCCCCGGCGTGTACTATGATAAGAAGACCGACAAGGCCTACAACTCCACCTACGGCACGACCGTCATCCCGTACCACGGCGCCTGGCTCGAGTACGAGACCGACCTCAACGACATTTTCAACTGCCGCATTGATAAAAACCGCAAGCTGCCCGTGACTTGGTTCATCAAGGCCATGGGCGCCTACAAGGCGGACAACCCGAACACCTGGCTGTCTTGTATCCCGGATATGACGACCGGCGTCGTCACGAACGAGCAGATCAAGGAAGTGTTCGACAACGACGCGCGCATCGTCGCCACGCTCGACAAGGACACCTGCAACTCCCGCGAGGAGGCGCTCGTCGAGATCTACCGCAAGCTCCGCCCGGGCGATCCCCCGACGGTCGAGAGCTCGGAGACGCTGCTCGAGGGCCTGTTCTATGACCGCCGCCGCTACGACATTTCGAACGTCGGCCGCTATAAGTTCAACAAGAAGCTCGGCCTGCGCGGCCGTATCGCCGGCTTTGCGCTGGCAGCTCCGGTCGCCGACCCGATGACCGGTGAGATCATTGCTGAGGCGGGCGAGGTGCTCACGCGCGAGCGCGCCGAGGAGATCGCCGAGGCCGGCGTCAACGACGTCTATCTGGACGTGGACGGCAAGTCCATCCGCGTGTTCGGCAACGGCATGGTCGACATGAAGCACTATGTGGACTTTGATCCCGCCGAGCTCGGCGTCAAGGAGCTCGTGCGCGGCGTGATCCTGCGCCAGCTCATGGAGCAGTACGAGGGCGACGCGCTCAAGGAAGCCATCGAGGAAAACCTCGACCTGCTCATCCCGAAGCACATCATCGCGGACGATATGTTCGCGTCCATCAACTATCTGTGCTGCCTGGCGCACGGCATCGGTGAGCCGGACGACATCGACCATCTCGGCAACCGCCGCGTGCGCAGCGTGGGCGAGCTGCTGCAAAACCAGTTCCGCATCGGCTTCAGCCGCATGGAGCGCGTGATCCGCGAGCGCATGACGCTGCAGGATCTCGACGCCGTGACCCCGCAGTCGCTTATCAATATCCGCCCCGTGACGGCCTCCATCAAGGAGTTTTTCGGCAGCAGCCCGCTGTCCCAGTTCATGGACCAGACCAATCCGCTGGCAGAGCTGACGCACAAGCGCCGTATCTCCGCCCTCGGCCCCGGCGGCCTGTCGCGTGAGCGCGCGAGCTTCGATGTCCGTGACGTGCACTACAGCCACTACGGCCGTATGTGCCCGATCGAGACGCCTGAAGGCCCGAACATCGGCCTGATCAGCTACCTCGCGTCCTATGCCCGCGTGAACGAGTACGGCTTCCTCGTGACGCCGTTCCGCCGCGTGGAGAAGGGCACCTGCCGCGTGACCGACGACGTCGAGTACATGACGGCGGACGTTGAGGACCGCTACATCGTCGCGCAGGCGAGCGAGCCGGTCGACGAAAACGGCTGCCTCATCAACGAGCGTATCACCTGCCGCCACCGCGACGAGATCGTCGAGGTCGACCGTGACCGCGTCGACTACATCGACATTTCCCCGCGCATGATGGTCTCCATCGCAACGGCCATGATCCCGTTCCTGGAAAACGACGACGCGAACCGTGCCCTCATGGGCGCGAACATGCAGCGTCAGGCCGTGCCGCTGATGGTCACGGAGGCACCGATCGTCGCCACCGGCATCGAGCACAAGCTGTGCGTGGACTCCGGCGTGGTCATCCTCGCCGAGGACGACGGCGTGGTGCTGGCCGTCTCGGCCGACAGCGTCAAGGTGCGCTACGACAGCGGCGAGATCAAGGAATACAAGCTCATCAAGTTTGCCCGCTCCAACCAGGGCACGTGCATCAACCAGCGCCCGATCGTTGCGGTCGGCGACCGCCTGAACAAGGGCGACGTCATTGCCGACGGCCCGGCCACCTCGCAGGGCGAGATCGCGCTCGGCAAGAACCTGCTGGTCGGCTTCATGACCTGGGAAGGCTACAACTACGAGGACGCCGTTCTCATCAACGAGCGCCTGGTCATGGAGGACGTTTACACCTCCATTCATATTGAAGAGTTCGAGTGCGACGCGCGCGACACGAAGCTCGGCCCCGAGGAGATCACCCGTGATATCCCCGGCGTCGGCGACGATGCGCTCAAGTATCTCGACGACCGCGGCATCATCTGCGTCGGCGCAGAGGTGCGCAGCGGTGATATTCTGGTCGGCAAGGTCACGCCGAAGGGCGAGACCGATCTGACCGCCGAGGAGCGCCTGCTGCGCGCCATCTTCGGCGAAAAGGCGAGAGAGGTCCGCGACACTTCCCTCAAAGTCCCGCACGGCGAGGCCGGCATCGTGGTCGATGTCAAGCGCTTCACCCGCGAGAACGGCGACGAGATGTCTCCCGGCGTCAACGAGGTCGTGCGCGTCTACATCGCGCAGAAGCGTAAGATCTCCGTCGGCGACAAGATGGCCGGCCGCCACGGCAACAAGGGCGTCGTGTCCCGCATCCTCCCGCGCGAGGATATGCCGTACCTGCCGGATGGCACGCCGCTCGATATCGTCCTCAACCCGCTGGGCGTGCCTTCCCGTATGAACATCGGTCAGATGCTCGAGGTGCATCTGGGCTACGCCGCGCAGGCGCTCGGCTGGAAGGTCGCAACGCCGGTCTTTAACGGCGCCAATGAGGAGACCATCCGCGAGACGCTCAACAAAGCCGGCCTGCGCGAGGACGGCAAGAGTGTGTTGTACGACGGCCGCACCGGCCAGAAGTTTGATAACGACGTCACGGTCGGCTGGGTCTACTTCCTCAAGCTCCACCACCTCGTCGATGATAAGATCCACGCCCGCAGCACCGGCCCCTACAGCCTCGTCACGCAGCAGCCGCTCGGCGGCAAGGCGCAGTTCGGCGGCCAGCGCTTCGGCGAAATGGAAGTCTGGGCGCTCGAGGCCTACGGCGCGGCTTACACCCTGCAGGAGATCCTGACGGTGAAGTCCGACGACGTGACCGGCCGTGTGCGCACGTACGAAGCCATCGTCAAGGGCGAGAACATCCCGCAGCCGGGCGTGCCGGAGTCGTTCAAGGTGCTCATCAAGGAGCTGCAGTCCCTGTGCCTGGATGTGCGTATCCTCGACGAGAACGGCGACGAGATCGAGCTCAAGGACGACGAGGACGATTACATCCCGGGTATGCGCGATGAGATGTCCTACAAGTCCGATGATGATGAGATCACTGGCAGCGGCTTCACGATCGAGGATGTACCGGTTGAGGAAGATGACAGTCTCGGCGCGTTCGGCGATGCCGGCGACGATGACTACACGGACGATTCTGATAAGGAGGAGGAATAAAACATGAGCTACACCCCGTTTGATGCAATTCAGATCGGCATTGCCTCCCCTGAAATGATCCTTTCCTGGTCCTCCGGCGAAGTGAAAAAGCCCGAGACCATCAACTACCGCACGCTCAAGCCCGAGCGTGACGGCCTGTTCTGCGAGCGCATTTTCGGACCCACGAAGGACTGGGAGTGCCACTGCGGCAAGTATAAGAAGATCCGCTACAAGGGTAAGATCTGCGACCGCTGCGGCGTCGAAGTCACGCGCGCAAAGGTTCGCCGCGAGCGCATGGGCCATATCGAGCTGGCCGCGCCCGTGAGCCACATCTGGTACTTCAAGGGCATCCCGTCGCGCATGGGCCTGATCCTGGATCTGACCCCGCGCGTGCTGGAAAAGGTGCTGTATTTCGGCGCGTATATCGTCACCGACCCCGGCATGACGCCGCTGCAGCGCTGCCAGATCCTGTCCGAAAAAGAGTACCGCGACATGCGCGAGAAGTATGAGGACGATTTCGAGGCCGGCATGGGCGCCGAGGCCATCAAGAAGCTCCTGCAGCAGATCGACTGCGCCAAGCTCTCCGAGCAGCTGCGCGCCGAGCTCGAGGAGGCCAGCGGCCAGAAGAAGGCGAAGATCGTCAAGCGTCTGGAGGTCGTCGAGGCATTCCACCGCAGCGGCAACCGTCCGGAGTGGATGATCATTGACATTCTGCCGGTCATCCCGCCCGAGCTTCGCCCCATGGTCCAGCTCGACGGCGGCCGTTTTGCCACGTCCGACCTCAACGACCTGTATCGCCGCGTCATCAACCGCAACAACCGCCTCAAGCGCCTCATGCAGCTCAACGCGCCGGACATCATCGTCCGCAACGAGAAGCGCATGCTGCAGGAAGCTGTTGACGCCCTGATCGACAACGGCCGCCGCGGCCGTGCCGTCACCGGCGCCAACTCCCGCGCGCTCAAGTCCCTGTCGGATATGCTCAAGGGCAAGCAGGGCCGCTTCCGTCAGAACCTGCTCGGCAAGCGTGTCGACTACTCCGGCCGAAGCGTTATCGTCGTCGGCCCGGATCTGAAGCTCTATCAGTGCGGCGTGCCGAAGGAAATGGCCATCGAGCTCTTCCGCCCGTTCGTTATGAAAAAGCTCGTCGAGGACGGTGTTGCCAACAACATCAAGTCCGCCAAGAAGATGGTCGACAAGCAGCGCACCGAGGTCTGGGACGCGCTCGAGGTCGTCATCAAGGATCATCCGGTCATGCTCAACCGCGCACCGACGCTCCACCGTCTGGGCATTCAGGCGTTCGAGCCCGTGCTGGTCGAGGGCCGTGCGCTCAAGCTGCACCCCCTGTGCTGCACCGCGTTCAACGCCGACTTCGACGGCGACCAGATGGCTATCCACGTCCCGCTGTCCGCGGAGGCGCAGGCCGAGGCGCGCATCCTCATGCTCTCGGCAAACAACCTCCTCCGCCCGCAGGACGGCCACCCCGTCACCGTGCCGACGCAGGATATGATCCTCGGCGCATACTACCTGACCTACGTTCGCCTCGGCAAGGCCGAGAAGGGCGCCGAGCAGGTGTTCGTGACCGATGCCGGCGATACCGATCTGCCGGTCAATGAGATCGTCGACGCGGACGACTTTGTCGCCGCGCACAAGAAGGCCGAGGCTGAGGGCGGCAAGCTCCCAAGCTATAAGCCGCTCAAGGTCTACCGCGACCCGAATGAAGCCATCATGGCCTATAACTACGGCGATGTCGGCCTGCACGCGCCGATCCTGGTGCGCGTAGCGCGCGAGGTCAACGGCGAGACGCTGCACCGCACGATCGAGACGACCGTCGGCCGCATCATCTACAACGAGCCCATCCCGCAGGATCTCGGCTACGTTGACCGCACCGACCCCGAGCACATGTTCGACCTCGAGGTCAGCTTCAAGGTCGGTAAGAAGCAGCTCGGCAAGATCATCGACCGCTGCATCGAGAAGCACGGCTTCACCGTTGCGACCGAAGTGCTCGATAACGTCAAGGCGCTCGGCTACAAGTATTCCACCATCGGCGCCATCACGATCTCCATCGCGGACATGACCGTCCCGGAGGAGAAGAAGACGCTTATCTCCGCCACGGAGAAGAAGGTCATTGCGATCGAGAAGAAGTACAAGCGCGGCTTCATCACCGAGGACGAGCGCTACCGTCTGGCCGTGTCTGAGTGGGAGAAGACCACGAAGGACGTCACGGCGGCCCTGCAGAACTGCCTCGATGAGTTCAACCCCATCTATATGATGGCGGACTCCGGCGCCCGTGGTTCCATGGCGCAGATCCGTCAGCTCGCCGGTATGCGCGGCCTGATCGCAAACACCGCCGGCAAGACCATCGAGATCCCGATCAAGGCCAACTACCGTGAGGGTCTGTCCGTCCTCGAGTACTTCATCTCGTCCCGAGGCGCCCGTAAGGGCCTGGCCGATACCGCACTGCGTACTGCCGACTCCGGTTATCTGACCCGTCGTTTGGTCGATGTCTCGCAGGAAGTCATCATCCGCGAGGATGACTGCGGTACGACCGACGGCATCATGGCCCGCGCCGTGTTCGACAAGGGACAGGAAGTCCAGAGCCTCGGCGAGAGCATCCACGGCCGCTACCCGGCCGAGCCCGTCGTGTCGCCCAAGACCGGCGAGGTGCTGTTCGATACCGACCATATGCTCATGCCCGACGATGCCAAGACGCTCGAAGAGCACGGCATCGAGGAAGTCAAGATCCGCAGCGTCATGACCTGTGAGGCGCGCAACGGCGTCTGCGCCAAGTGCTACGGCATCAACCTGGCCATCGGCCAGCCGGTCAACATCGGCGAGGCGGTCGGCGTTATCGCCGCCCAGTCCATCGGCGAGCCGGGCACGCAGCTGACCATGCGTACGTTCCACACCGGCGGCGTCGCCGGCGACGATATCACGCAGGGCCTTCCGCGTGTTGAAGAGCTGTTCGAGGCGCGCAAGCCGAAGAAGATGGCCACCCTCGCCGAGATCCCCGGCGTCGTCAGCATCGAGGAGACGAAGAAGACCTCCATCTATGCGGTCACGGTCACGAACCCGGTCGACGGCGAGACCGTCACGTACAACCTGCCGTACTCCGCCGGCATTCTGGTCGCCAACGGCGACACGGTCACGAAGGGCCAGCCGCTTTCGAACGGCGCGTACAGCCCGCACGACGTGCTGCGTATCTGCGGCGTCGATGCCTGCCGGCAGTATATCATTCAGGAAGTCCAGAAGGTCTACCGTCAGCAGGGCGTTGACATCAACGATAAGCACATCGAGATCATCGTCCGCCAGATGATGCGCAAGGTCCGTATCGACGATTCCGGCAGCACGAACCTGCTGTCCGGCGCCATTGTGGATCTGCATGAGTTCCGCGCGGCCAACCGCGCGATCGCCGAGCGCATCGCGGCAGGGGAGACCGAGCTCACGCCCGCGACGGCTGAGCATGTCCTTATGGGCATCACGAAGGCGTCGCTCGCCACGGAGAGCTTCCTGTCGGCCGCGTCCTTCCAGGAGACCACGAAGGTGCTGACCGATGCCGCCATCAAGGGCAAGATCGACCACCTCGTCGGCCTGAAGGAGAACGTCATCATCGGCAAGCTCATTCCCGCTGGCAGCGGCCTTGCCTGCTACCGCAACTTCGAGACGAATGAGGAGCCGGCAGTCCCCGCGGAGCCGGAGGACGACGGCGTGGATCTGTCTGATCTCGCCAACATCTCCAATGCGCTTTAAACGACCAAATACCAACCGTTTCACCGGGATATGCCTGCATATCCCGGTGAAATTTTCGCTTCCGTCTTGAATAAAAATGCTTGACGAATCTTGTGCAATATGCTAAAATCCTATTTTGCGTGGGCGTGCGCCCACCGATTTGTCATGCCTGTGTAAAAAGCACAAAAATGGCCGGGATTTCCTGAAAATTTTCCGGCAGAATCACGGTTTATCCGATGCTGTTTTTTGGCATCGTATAAATAGATCCATTTTCGAGGAAAGGAGGAAAACCATGCCTACTTTTAACCAGTTGGTGAGAAAGGGCAGAGAGAAAGTCACCTACAAGTCCACGTCTCCCGCCATGCAGAAGGGCCTCAACACCCTGAAGAACCGCGAGACCAATCTGAGCGCACCTCAGAAGAGAGGCGTCTGCACTGCCGTGCGTACCTCTACCCCCAAGAAGCCGAACTCCGCGCTTCGTAAGATCGCCCGTGTGCGTCTGACCAACGGCTACGAGGTAACCGCCTACATCCCGGGCATCGGTCACAACCTGCAGGAGCATAGCGTCGTTATGATCCGCGGCGGCCGTGTCAAGGATCTTCCTGGCGTTCGTTACCACATCATCCGCGGCACGCTCGATACGCAGGGCGTTTCCGGACGTATGCAGGCCCGTTCCAAGTACGGTGCCAAGCGGCCGAAGGCAGGAAAGAAGTAAGTTCCAACAGCAAATTTTGCCCTGTTGTTAACTGATATATATGTATTCGTTAACCTCGGGGCGCAGACGGAGATGCACCGCATCTTCGAGTACCTGTGAAGTCATTTTTTAATGAAGGAGGGAAGTATAGTGCCCAGAAGAGGTAACGTTCCCAAAAGAGAAATTTTGCCGGATCCGATGTACAACAGCGTTCTGGTGACCAAGCTCATCAACAGCGTGATGCTCGACGGCAAAAAGGGTGTTGCTCAGAAGGTCGTGTACGATGCTTTTGACATCATCAAGGAAAAGACCGGCAAGGAACCGCTCGATGCGTTTACCGAAGCCATGAATAACATCATGCCGAGCCTCGAAGTCAAGGCCCGCCGCGTCGGCGGTGCGACCTACCAGGTTCCTATGGAAGTGCGTCCTGAGAGACGCCAGACGCTCGGCCTGCGCTGGCTGACCGGCTATGCCCGCAAGCGCAGCGAAAAGACCATGAAGGAGCGCCTCGCAGGCGAGATCATGGATGCCTGCAACAACACCGGCGCTGCTGTGAAGAAGCGCGAAGACACGCACAAGATGGCCGAGTCCAACAAGGCGTTCGCGCACTTCCGCTGGTAATCTTCCGACTAGGAGCTATCAATTATGCCCAGACAATATTCCCTTGAAAACACAAGAAACATTGGCATCATGGCGCACATCGACGCCGGTAAGACGACCACGACGGAACGCATTCTGTTCTACACGGGCGTCAACCACAAGCTCGGTGAGACCCATGAAGGCACCGCCACCATGGACTGGATGGCGCAGGAGCAGGAGCGCGGCATCACGATCACGAGCGCTGCGACCACTTGCTTCTGGAAGGGCAACCGCATCAATATCATCGACACCCCGGGCCACGTCGACTTCACCGTTGAGGTCGAGCGCAGCCTGCGCGTGCTCGACGGCTGCGTGACGGTCCTTTGTGCCAAGGGCGGCGTTGAGCCGCAGTCCGAGACGGTCTGGAGACAGGCTGACCATTACAATGTTCCCCGCATGATCTACATCAACAAGATGGACATCATGGGCGCAAATTTCTACAACGTTGTCGACATGGTGCACGAGCGCCTGCGCTGCAACGCTGTTCCGATCCAGCTGCCGATCGGCTCCGAGGCGGACTTCCGCGGCATCATCGACCTGCTCGAGATGAAGGCGGACGTCTACTACGACGATCTTGGCAAGGATATGCGCGTCGAGGAGATCCCCGAGGACATGCGCGCCGAGGCCGAAGAGTACCGCACGCAGCTCCTTGAGGCCGTCGCCGATTTCGACGACGAGATCATGGAGATGTATCTGGAAGGTGAGGAAATCCCCACCGAAATGATCAAGGCGGCCATCCGCAAGGCCACGACGCAGGTCAAGTTCGTCCCGATCGTGTGCGGCACGTCCTATAAGAACAAGGGCGTGCAGAAGCTGCTGGACGCCATCGTCGATTATATGCCGTCCCCGCTGGACATCCCGCCGATCACCGGCACGGTGCCCAAGACGGATGAGGTCGAGCACCGCTCCGCGGACGATTCCGAGCCGTTCTCTGCTCTGGCCTTCAAGATCATGACCGACCCCTACGTCGGCCGTCTGGCGTTCTTCCGTGTCTATTCCGGCACGATCGAAGCCGGCAAATCCGTCCTGAACTCCACCAAGGGCCAGCGCGAGCGTCTGGGCCGCATCCTTTTGATGCACGCCAACCACCGCGAGGATATCACGCAGGTCTATTCCGGTGATATTGCGGCGGCGGTCGGTCTCAAGAATACGACGACCGGCGATACGCTCTGCGACGAAAAGTACCCGATCGTGCTCGAGTCGATGGAGTTCCCGGAACCGGTCATCCGCGTAGCAATCGAGCCCAAGACCAAGGCCGGGCAGGAGAAGATGGACATCGCCCTCGGCAAGCTTGCCGAGGAAGACCCCACCTTCAAGGCCTACACGGACGAGGAAACGGGCCAGACCATCATCGCCGGCATGGGCGAGCTCCATCTGGAGATCATCGTCGATCGCCTTCTGCGCGAGTTCCGCGTCGAGGCGAATGTCGGCAGACCTCAGGTCTCTTACAAGGAGACCATCACCAAGGCCGCTACGGTGGACACGCGCTACGCGCGCCAGACCGGCGGCAAAGGCCAGTTTGCACACGTCAAGCTCATGGTGGAACCCAACGAGCCCGGCAAGGGTTACGAGTTCATCAACCAGATCACCGGCGGTGCGATCCCGAAAGAGTTTATCCCCTGTGTGGATCAGGGCATCCAGGGCGCGATGCAGGCCGGCGTGCTTGCGGGCTACGAGGTCGTGGACGTGAAAGTCACGCTGCTCGACGGCTCGTATCACGAGGTCGACTCGTCCGAGATGGCGTTTAAGATCTGCGGCAGCATGGCATTCAAGGAGGCCTGCCAGAAGGCCGGCCCGACGCTCCTCGAGCCCATTATGAAGGTTGTCGTTACGGCGCCGGAAAGCTATATGGGCGACGTGATGGGCGATATCAATGCCCGCCGCGGTCAGATCGCCGGTACGGACATCCGCAACGGTGCGGCGATCGTCACGGCGAACGTGCCCCTGGCATCCATGTTCGGCTATGCGACCGACCTGCGCAGCAAAACGCAGGGCCGCGCGACCTACAGCATGGAGCCCAGCCACTTCGTAGAGCTGCCGAAGTCTCTTCAGGAGAAGATCATCCACGGCAGCAACTGACCTGCGCAACCGGCACAATGTGCCTTATAAGAAAGTAAGTCACGACATCATTTTAGAATTAGGAGGATATTCTAATGGCAAAGCAGATGTACAATAGAACCAAGCCCCATGTCAATATCGGCACCATCGGCCATATCGACCACGGCAAGACCACCCTGACCGCTGCGATCACCAAGGTTCTGTCCCTGGCTGACCCGAACAGCGCCGAGTTCGCCGCCTACGATCAGATCGATAAGGCTCCGGAAGAAAAAGCGCGTGGCATCACGATCAACACCGCTCACGTTGAGTACCAGACCGACGACCGCATCGGCCTTGACGGCACCGAGATCAAGGGCCGCCACTATGCGCACGTCGACTGCCCGGGCCACGCCGACTATATCAAGAACATGATCACCGGCGCTGCTCAGATGGACGGCGCGATCCTCGTTATCGCTGCTTCCGACGGCCCGATGGCTCAGACCCGTGAGCACCTGCTGCTTGCCCGTCAGGTCAACGTTCCGTACGTTCTGGTGTTCCTGAACAAGGTTGACCAGGTCGACGATCCCGAGCTGCTTGAGCTCGTCGAGATGGAAGTCCGTGAGCTGCTCGACAAGTACGACTTCCCGGGCGACGACACCCCGATCATCAAGGGCTCCGCTCTGAACGCTCTGATCTCCGAGTCCACCGATCCGAAGGCCCCCGAGTACAAGTGCATCTGGGAGCTCATGGACGCTGTTGACACTTGGATCAAGACTCCGGACCGTGCTGCTGACAAGCCGTTCCTGATGCCCATCGAGGACGTGTTCACCATCTCCGGCCGCGGCACCGTCGTTACCGGTCGTGTCGAGCGTGGCATCGTCAAGGTTGGCGATAAGGTCGAGATCGTCGGCATCAAGGACACCCAGGAGACCACCGTCACCGGCACCGAGATGTTCCACAAGACCCTCGAGTTCGCCGAGGCTGGCGACAACGTCGGCTGCCTGCTCCGCGGCATCGACAAGAAGGGCGTTGAGCGTGGCCAGGTCCTCGCTGCTCCGAAGTCCATCCACCCGCACACCAAGTTCAAGGGCCAGGTTTACGTCCTGTCCAAGGAAGAGGGCGGCCGTCACACCCCGTTCTTCAACAACTACCGTCCCCAGTTCTACTTCCGTACCACCGACGTGACCGGCGTCATCAGCCTCCCCGAGGGCGTTGAGATGTGCATGCCCGGCGATAATGTCGACATGGACGTCGAGCTGATCACCCCGATCGCGATCGAGGTTGGCCTGCGTTTCGCTATCCGTGAAGGCGGCCGTACCGTTGGTTCCGGTGTTGTCATCGCCATTAACGAGTAATTTTCAGCATGCAAAATTCCTCTCCGGCATCTGCCGGAGAGGAATTTTTTTGTTTTCGATAAAATTGTTTCAAACACGAAACTTTAATCACTTTTCAAATGCTTTTTTAATAATTGCGGCCTATATTTCGTGGTAAAAAAAGCTCCTGGCTTCGCGCCGATGGGATGCGGACACCTGTGTCCGACATTTTGCCGGCACCTTTTCCATGTATGTTTGCTTGGAACTTAAAGGAGGCAAAATTCCATGAAAAAATGCGCAAGACATTGAGCCTGATACTGGCCCTGGCGCTGGCATTCAGTCTCGCTGCTGTCCCGGCTTTCGCGGCAGACACCACGGAGGCGGAGACCAGCACATCCGACACGGCCTATGGCCAGCTGCACAACGGCCTGCTCAGTGAGATCCTGAGCCGGATCGACATCGCCAATGACGATAACTTCATTCACGGCATTGTCGGCGTAAATATTAAGGATCTGGTCGACCACATTGGCAGCGACAGCAATTTCGTCCACGGCATCGTGAACGTGGACGTGGGCGATCTGTTCAAGGACATCGCCAGCAACAATAACTACATGCACGGCATCATCACCATCACCGGCAACACGGTGAACATCAACTTCGGTCAGGTCATCGGCGACATTGCCGCCGGCGGCGCGAACAGCGAGGCCGCCCAGCAGGCGCTTGCCGAGATCCTGAAAGCCTTTGGTATGACGCAGACCGGCATCAATGCCATCCTGACGGGCTTTGCCGGCAGCATCCTCACAAACGATCAGATCGCGCAGCTGCTGTCTTAGCTCATTTCTTCGGCGAATATGAACCTGAAGAACATTGTGACGATCATCTGTGCGCTCTACAACAGCCGCACCATCACGCTCCAGCAGGCGATGGCGCTGCTGGAAAAGTACATTTCCCAGATGGGCAACAACAGCGGCAGCGGCACCGGCACGGAGCCGGCGCAGTCGACCGGCCTGCTGGATACGACCAACCACAACGCCTATGTTCCCGGCCGCACCGCGACCACCTTTGTGCCCAACGGCACGCTCACGCGCGCCGAGGCGGCCAAGCTGCTCTATGAGCTCATGACCGCACAGGCGCACAAGCAGTATGACCGCAGCGACAATGGCTTCAGCGATGTTCCGGCCGGCAAGTGGTACGTGGTCGCGGTCAGCACGCTGGCCAATGCCGGCGCCATCAAGGGCTACAGCAACGGCACGTTCCAGCCGGGCAAGCCCATCACCCGCGCGGAATTCGTGACCATTCTGACCGGGATCTACGGTGCGAACACGTCCAAGGGCATGCCGTTTGCCGATGTAGGCAGCGCATGGTGTCATGATGCGGTCGCTACGGCCTATGCCAACGGCTGGGTCGGCGGCTATGCGGATGGCACGTTCCACCCGAACCAGACCATCACGCGCGCCGAGGCGGTGACTATCCTCAACCGCGTGCTTGGCCGCAGCTGCGACCTGACGTTCGTGCAGGCCAATGCGCAGGCAGCGTCGCACTTTACCGACGTCACGCCAGGCGCATGTGGTACTACGCCGCAGTCACCGAGGCCTCGGTCGGCCACACCTTTACGGAGCTGACCGGCGTTGAGCGCTGGACGGCGCTCGCCTGAGCCCCAAGGCATCTGCCTGAACCCGAACGAAACCAAAACTCCCGGCACATTCCTGCCGGGAGTTTTTTTGCCCATTCATCGCAGACCGTGCATGAAGCCGTCCATCGCCGTCGCGTGGATGTCGCCGCCGATGACGCGGTTGCGGTAGACGAACAGCTGCGCGAGCACAGTGTCCGTCGAGCCCTCGTAGTTCGTCACGCGGTAGGTATAGGCTGTGCACGTCTCGCCGGCGTAAGTGGACAGGTCAAATCCCTGCTGCTTTTGCAGGGCGTTGTAATCGCTGAATACACCGCTGAACACACGCGGGATCACGATCTCCTGCGCCGTTTCCGTCGCGGGATCCGCCTCCCAGCCGAGCGCCTGCAGATAGGCAATGCGCCCGCCCGTCGTCGTGACGTTGTAGTGCGCCGAGAGCACGCCGCCGTTGCTGCGCCAGATGACGGCCAGCGCCAGCAGCACGGCCAGACCGATGAGCGCATACACGACCGTCCGTCTTGTCCAGTGAAAGGATTTGAGCTTCATAACCACACCTCGGAACAAGCCTATTCAAATTTGCCACCGGATATGTTATAATACGTCCAATGGCCGTAAAGGAGGGGCGCGCATGATCCGTCTGGACAAATATCTGGCCGATAGCGGCGCTGCTTCCCGGCGCGAGGCCAAGGCGTATATCCGCCGCGGCGAGGTCACGGTCGATGGTGTGCCCGCCCGCGCGCCGGAGCAGAAGATCGCGGAGACCGCTGTCGTCTGCCTGCGCGGACAGGTCCTGCGCTATCAGGCATATCATTACTATATGCTCCATAAACCCGCCGGCGTCCTCACCGCGACGGCCGACCGCAGTCAGCCGACGGTGCTCGATCTGTTCCCGCCGGAGCTGCGGCGCTTCGGGCTCGTGCCCGCCGGGCGGCTCGATAAGGACACGACCGGCCTGCTGCTCGTTACGGACGACGGGGACTATGTCCACCGTGTCATCACGCCGAAAAAGCACGTGCCGAAGGTCTACTTCGCGCGCACGGATGGACAGCCCACGAGCGCGGATGTGGACCGTTTTGCACAGGGCGTTGTCCTCGGCGACGGGACGCAGTGCCTGCCCGCCCGGCTGGAGCTGCTGCCGGAGCAGGGGGGCTGCCGCGTCACGGTCTATGAGGGGAAATATCATATGGTCAAGCGGATGCTGGCCGGCTGCGGGACGCCCGTTTTGCAGCTGCACCGGCTGTCGATCGGGGCGCTGACGCTCGATCCCGCGCTGTCACCGGGCGCTTACCGGGAATTGCAGCCCGCTGAGGCGATGCTCGTTTTCTCGCTTCCAGCTTCGTGATAATTTACAAAAGTTCGGGAAATTATCCGACTATCTCACGAAATTTCGAAAATTATTCACAAAAAACGACCATTTTTCTATTGAAAAATGCACATAAATCGTCTATTATGTAAAGTAGGAAATTGGTAGGTGCTGTGGGAGACTGCGGCGGCCGTTCGTAGGAGGAAAAGATATGTCGAGCAGAATTTTTCAGGGCGTGATCGTTCAGATGAAAGATGCCACCACGCGTTGCATTGGTGTTGTGGACGAGCAGGGGTTTGTCATTGCCTGCAGTGAGCTTTCGATGATCGGCTCGCGCCTGGATGACTTTCAGGCCGCGGTGGGTGAAGTGCAGGAGCAGCTGTTTGCAACGGACGCACGCACGTATAAGATTCTGTCTGCCAGCACGGCGCGTTTTGAGTATGCCGTGTTTGTCGAGGGCAATGACCAGACGGCGCGCAGCATCTGCATTCTCGCGGCCGTCGGCATGACGGAGGCCAGCACGAACTTTGAGGAAAAGCACAATAAGGCCGCCTTCGTTAAGAACATCATTTCGGACAACATTCTCCCCGGCGACGTGTATGTGCGCGCCAAGGAGCTGCATTTTACCACCGACGTGCCGCGCGCTGTGCTGCTGGTGCGTCAGGTGAACGTGACGGATATCGCCGTGCTCGAGCTGATCCAGAACATGTTCCCGGACCGGCAGCATGATTTCGTGCTCAGCGTGAGCGAGTCGGACATTGTCGTCATCAAGGAAATGACGCCGGACGAGACCTCGGAGGATGTCTGCGCGCTGGCCGAGAGCATTGAGCGCGCCGTGCACACGGAGCTGCACGTGCAGACGGTCATCGGCATCGGCACGACGGCCAACCACCTGCGCGAGCTGGCCGACCGCTATAAGGAGGCGCAGGTCGCCATCGAGGTCGGCAAGGTGTTTGAAAACGAGAAGCCGGTCATTCACTATGACAACCTCGGCATCGGCCGCATCATTTATCAGCTGCCGACGACGCTGTGCGAGATGTTCCTGTCCGAAGCGTTCAAGAAAAACCCCATCGAGGCGCTCGATGAGGACACGCTCGACACGATCAATCGCTTCTTTGAGAACAATCTCAACGTTTCGGAGACGGCGCGCAAGCTCTACGTCCATCGAAACACTTTGGTATACCGGTTGGAGAAAGTCAAGAAGATCACGGGCCTGGATCTGCGCGAGTTTGAGGATGCAATCCTCTTCAAGGTCGCGGTCATGGTAAAGCAATACCTCGATTCTCAGAACACTGCCAAGTTCTGAGACCTACCCGGGCGGGCGTAAGCCCAACATATTGGAGGACATCTTATGGTTCAAATGAACGATGTGAAGATGGTCTACGGGAACACGGAGGCTGCGGCCCTCAATGGGATCAGTTTTACGATCAACGAGGGCGAGTTCGTGTTTCTGGTCGGACCGTCCGGCTCCGGCAAGACGACGATCATCAAACTGATCACCGGCGAGCTGAGCCCCACATCCGGACAGATCACGGTCAACGGCTTTGACATGCAGGGCATCAAGCGCCGCAAGCTGCCGAAGCTGCGCCGGACACTGGGCGTCATTTTTCAGGATTTTCGCCTGATCGACAAAATGACGGTGTATGAAAACGTTGCGTTTGCCATGCGCGTGGTGGGAGCTTCCAACAAGGAGATCCGCCGCCGCGTGCCGCAGGTGCTCGAGCTGGTCGGCCTGGCCGACCGGGAAAAGCGCTTTCCGGCGGAGCTTTCCGGCGGTGAGCAGCAGCGCGTGGCCATCGCCCGCGCGCTCGTGAACAATCCGCGCATGATCATCGCGGACGAGCCGACCGGCAACCTCGACCCGGTGCGCAGTCTGGAGCTGATGCTGCTGCTGGAGAAGATCAACGAGCTCGGCACCACGGTCCTCGTGGTGACGCACGAAAAGGAACTGGTCGACGCTTTTTCCAAGCGCGTCATCTCTATCGACGCCGGAAGAGTCATCAGTGACGGATTGGACGGGTACTACGGATATGAAGCTGAATAGATTCAACTACCTGATGACGCAGGGCGTGAAAAACATCTTCACGCACGGTTTCATGTCCTTCGCGTCGATCACGATCATCATCGCGTGCCTGCTCATCATGGGCAGCTTTTCGCTGCTGACGCTCAACATCGACGCGAACATCGACCGCCTGCAAAATCAGAACGAGGTCATTGCCTACGTCGATGAGACGCTCTCGGAGGACGAGGCCCGGGCCATCGAGCCCCAGGTCGCCGCGGTGCCGAATGTCGCCACGGTCGAATTCGTCACGCGCGAGCAGGCCATGCAGACGTTCGAGGCCGAGTATGACTCCGACCTCTTTGACAACATTGACGCCTCGGTCTTTCGTCATCGCTACGTCGTGACGCTCGACGATCTGTCGCTCATGAAGGACACGCAGGCCGCGCTCAAGAATGTCGACGGCATCGCCGATGTGACCGCGCACCTGGATTACGCGGAAAACTTTATTACGTTCCGGAACATTGTGAGCGTTGTCTCCGTCGTTTTGATCGTGATCCTCATCGCGGTGTCCCTGTTTATTATGACCAACACCATCAAGCTGGCCACGTTCGGCCGGCGTGAAGAGATCGCCATCATGAAGATGGTCGGTGCGACGAATGGCTTCATCCGTCTGCCGTTTGTGGTCGAGGGCCTTGTGCTCGGCCTGGTCGGCGGTCTGGTCGCGTTCCTGCTCCAGTGGGGACTTTACAGCCTGATCGTCAGCAAGATCATGTCCACCATGGCGGCCGGTATCATCACGGTGCTCCCGTTTGCATCCGTGGCGCTGCCGCTGCTGCTGGTGTTCCTTGGCGTGGGTGTGCTCGTCGGCGTGTTCGGCGGCCTCACGGCCATTCGCAACTATCTGAAAGTTTAAGGAGGAAATCAAATGAAGATGAACCGCAAAGTCGTTCGATCCGTCATTTGTGTGCTGCTTGCGTTGATTTTTATCGTTTCGCTCATGACGGCGCTGATCCCGATCAATGCCAGCGCGGCGTCGCAGTCGGAGATCAACCAGCTCACGCAGCAGCGTAAGGAACTGCAGGCCAAGCAGAAGGAGCAGCAGAAAACCATCAACAATCTCCGCTCCAAGAAGGCCAGTGTGGTCGATCAGAAGGCCGCGCTGGATCAGGAAAACGATCTGGCGCAGCAGGAGATCGAGGTCGTCAAACAGCAGATCACGGCCTATGACCAGCAGATCGAGGACAAGGGCGTTGAGCTCGAGGAAGCCAAGCAGGAAGAAGAGGCGCAGACGGTGCGCTTCCGCGGCTGCGTGCGCCATCTTGAGGAGTACGGCCAGATGTCCTACATCGCCATTCTGCTCGAGGCGACCAGTCTGTCCGACCTCCTTGCCCGTATGGACATGGTCGGCGAGGTCATTGCATATAATAAACAGGTGCAGGCCGACATGACGGCCGCCCGTGAAAAGGTCGAGACCGTCAAGGCGGAGCTTGAGGATGCCCGTACCGAGCTGCAGGATAAGCAGTCCGAGCTGGAGACCAAGCAGGTCGAGCTGCAGCAGAAGGTGTCCGAGGCCAACGCGCTGCTCGCCAGCCTGGAGTCGGATATCAACGCTTATAAGAGCGTCTACGATCAGTACGAGCAGCAGCAGCAGAACGTGCAGTCGCAGATCGATAAGCAGGTCGAGGATCTGCGCCGCCAGGAAGAGGCGAACAAGAAAAACGACCCCAGCTATGATGCGGGCAAGGACAACGGCGCCACCGGCTCCATGATGTGGCCGTGCCCGTCCTGCCATACGATCACGTCGGAGTTCGGCTGGCGCTACCACCCGATCTATCACACGCAGAAGTATCACTCCGGTGTGGACATCGGCGCGAGCTATGGCGCGAGCATCGTTGCGGCCGACGGCGGCACGGTCATCACGGCCGGCGCTGTGTCCGGTTACGGCAACTGTGTCGTCATCAACCATGGCAACGGCATCACCACGCTCTATGGCCACATGAGTTCCATCGCGGTCTCCTCCGGCCAGAAGGTCTCCAAGGGCCAGACGATCGGTTATGTCGGCTCGACCGGCAACTCCACCGGCCCGCATCTGCACTGGGAGGTCACGGTCAACGGCGTGCGCCAGAACCCGCTCAACTATGCGCGCTGATCGGACATATTTTGACTGAATGAAACTGCCGGGCAGCCGGAAAATGGCTGCCCGGCTCATCTGCTGCATTGGGGCTGCCCGATGTAGGCGGCAAATGGACCCGGAGGGATAGCATGGACGAACACAAGCCACAGGAACAGGCGTCGGAAAAAGTGCCCGCCCGCAGAAAAAGCGGCAGAATGCATGGCTGGAGGGCGAGTATCCTTGCCTGTGTGATCTGTATTCTGGTGACTGCGCTGGTCACGTCGATGATCTTCGTCGGCAAGTTCGGCGGCAGCAGCAACTATAAGCTCGCGCTGAAGTTTGCGCAGGTCAAGCAGGTCGTGGATAAAGACTATATCGGCGACGCGGACGACACGGCGATCAGCGACGCATCATCGAGCGCGATCATCAGCGCCATCGGCGATAAGTGGAGCTATTACATGACGGCCGAGGAATACAAGGCCTATCAGATGTACTCCAACAATGAGTACGCCGGCATCGGCGTGACCATCCAGCTCGACGACAAGACGAAGGGCTTTCGCATCACAGCCGTGACGAGCGACTCGCCCGCGGCGAAGGCCGGCCTCCAGCAGGGGGACATCATCACGGCGATCGACGGTGAGGACGTTACGGGCAAGACGCTCTCGGACGTGCAGAGCACCATCCGCGCCAAGCTCAACAAGACGCTCAAGCTCACCATTCAGGACTCCGCCGGCAAGAGCCAGACCGTCACGCTCGACTGTACGGTCATTTACACCGATCCCGTGACGTATAAGCTCATGGATAACGGCGTCGGCTATGTCCAGATCCGCAACTTTGAGACCGGCGGCGGCAGCCGTGCCGTACAGGCAGTCGATAAGCTGCTGGATCTCGGCGCAAAGTCGCTGGTGTTCGACCTGCGCGATAACCCCGGCGGTCTGCTCTCGGAGCTCATCACGATCCTGGATCACCTGCTGCCGCAGGGCGACCTGTTCGTGAGTGTCGACGGCAACGGAAAAGAGACCGTCACGCAGAGCGACAGCGTCTGCATCAAAGTGCCGATGGCGGTCATCGTCAACGGCAATACCTATAGTGCGGCGGAGTTTTTCGCGGCCGCGCTGCAGGAGTATGACTGGGCGACCATCGTCGGCCAGAACACGACCGGCAAGGGCCGCAGCCAGACGACCATCGCGCTTCCGGACGGCAGCGCCGTGCACATCTCGAGCCGGAAGTATCTCACGCCCAACCGCGTGGACCTGTCCGAGCAGGGCGGCCTTGTGCCGGATGTCGTTGTGGCCCCGGCCGCGGACAGCGATGTCGATGCGCAGCTTGAGGCAGCGATCGCTGCGCTGCGCTGAATCAACGGAGATATACTGAAATTTCAATGATATAAGGAGACGGATTATGGCGATCGACAGCAGATATAAGATGAGTCAGGAGCGTCTGGACACGCTCAAGGAAGAACTGCATTACCTCGAGACGACCCGCGAGAAAGAAGTCGCGGAGCTCATCAAGGAGGCGCGCTCGTTCGGCGACCTGTCGGAGAACAGCGAGTATGACGAGGCCAAGACGGAGCAGGGCAAGCTCTACTCCCGCATTGCCGAGATCACGGACCTGATCGAGAACGCCGAGGTCGTGGAGAAGGTCGAGGTCGCGGCGGACGTCGTGACCATCGGCAGCCACGTGCGCGTGCTCGACGTCGACGAGGACGTGGAAGAGGAGTACACCATCGTCGGCTCGCAGGAGGCCAACCCCATGGAGGGCTGCATTTCGGACGACAGCCCGTTCGGCTTCGCACTCAAGGGCCACAAGGTCGGCGAGACCGTCACGGTAACAGCCCCGGTCGGCGAGCTGCAGTTTAAGATCATTGCCGTCGAAAACGAAGACTGAGGAGTCCATCATGAACGAAGAGAGAAAGAACCAGCAGGCGGCGGCAGAGCCGTCCCTGTCCGAGATCCTTCAGGTGCGCCGCGACAAGCTCAAGGCGCTGCAGGACGCCGGGCGCGACCCCTTTGTGCAGACGCGCTTTGAGCGCAGCGCCTATTCGGCGGATATCAAGAACGATTTTGACGCCTATGACGGCAAAACGCTGCAGGCCGCCGGCCGCATCATGTCCAAGCGCGGCATGGGCAAGGCCATCTTCTGCGACATTCAGGACGACCGTGGCCAGATCCAGCTCTACGTCCGCAAGGACGCCGTCACCGAGCAGGAGTTTGCCGATTTCCGCAAGTATGACATTGGCGACATTATCGGCGTGCGCGGCTATGCGTTCAAGACCAAGACAGGGGAGATCTCCATCCACGTGCAGCAGGTCACGCTGCTCAGCAAGTCTCTGCGCCCGCTGCCGGAGAAGTTCCATGGCATGACGAACACGGAGCTGCGCTACCGCCAGCGCTATGTGGATCTCATCATGAACCCTGAGAGCAAGCGCAATTTCCAGATCCGCAGCCGGTTCGTGGCCTATCTGCGCCGCTATTTGGACGGCCTGGGCTTCATGGAAGTCGAGACCCCCGTGCTCAGCCCCATCGCCGGCGGCGCGACGGCGCGCCCGTTCATCACGCACCACAACACGCTTGACATTGATATGTATATGCGCATTGCGACCGAGCTGCACCTCAAGCGCCTGATCGTTGGCGGCATTGAGCGCGTGTATGAGGTCGGCCGCATCTTCCGCAACGAGGGCATGGACACCAAGCACAATCCGGAGTTCACGACCTGTGAGCTCTATCAGGCCTATACCAACCTCGACGGCATGATGGACATCCTCGAGGGCATCCTCTCCGGCGCGGCCAAGGAGATTCTCGGCACGTATCAGCTCCAGTGGCTGGGCCACGATGTGGACCTCACGCCGAGCTGGCGCCGCGTGACCATGGCCGACGCTGTCAAGGACGTCACGGGGGCGGACTTCATGGCCATCCTCGGCGACGCGGACGCGGCAGTCGCCCTCGCCAAGAGCGTGGGCGTGGACATGGAAAACGTCGCCCACACGTGGGGCAACGCGCTCTATGAGACGTTCGACCAGAAGGTCGAGTCCACGCTCATCCAGCCGACATTCATCACCATGTACCCCGTGGAGGTCAGCCCGCTGGCCAAGCGCAGCCCCGAGCAGCCCGCGCTCACCGAGCGCTATGAGATGTTCATCTGCGGCTGCGAGATGGGCAACGCCTTCTCTGAGCTCAACGACCCCATCGACCAGTATCAGCGCTTCAAAGCACAGGCCGAAAAGCGCGCCCACGGCGATGAAGAGGCCAACATGATGGACGAGGACTTCGTCATGGCGCTCGAATACGGCATGCCGCCCACCGGCGGCTTGGGCTTCGGCATTGACCGCTGCGCCATGCTGCTGTGCGGCGCAAGCTCCATCCGCGATGTGATCCTGTTCCCGACAATGAAGACCCTGGACCCAAAGAAGGCTGAAAACAAAGCCGAAAAAGCAGCGGTAAATGGTTCTGCAGAGGATGCAACCGTGTCCGCGCCAAGCGTACAGATTGATCTTTCCAAGGTGAAAATCGAGCCGTTGTTTGCAGATGATGTAGACTTTGAGACATTCAGCAAGTCTGATTTCAGAGTGGTTAAGATCGAAGCCTGTGAGGCAGTGCCGAAGTCCAAGAAGCTCCTGAAATTCACACTGAATGACGGAACAGACCGGAAACGCACCATTTTAAGCGGTATTCACGAGTATTACGAGCCGGAAGAGCTGGTTGGTAAGACCTGTGTGGCAATCACAAACCTGCCGCCGAGAAAGATGATGGGTATTGATTCCGAGGGTATGCTGATTTCCGCAGTGTACGAGTATGACGGACGGGAAGGCTTAAATCTTTTGATGCTGGATGACAGTATTCCGGCAGGAGCAAAGCTGTACTAAAGAGGTCATTTACTACAAAAAATCGCGTTACTACAACTTTTCTACAACTTTTGCGCGAGACCCTACGAAACCGGATGAAGCAATATGAAAGGCGGATCTGCTTATAAAATGCAGATTCGCCTTTCTTTTTACATCAGCTTCATGTTCACACTAATGTTTTTTGCCTTCTCCTGCATATTCTCTTGTGTAATATGGGTGTAGATGTCCATTGTAGTAGAGAAATCGGCATGCCCCATGACTTGCTGAATGAATTTAACATCGTTGGTGCTTTCGCAGAGCCGGGTACAGAAGGTGTGCCGCAAGTTGTGAACACTAAAATGAGGGAGCAGATCCGGTTCACGGTCTTCCAGTTCAGCCTGATCCATTTCCTCCATGTTGTAAGTTACGCTGATTCTCTCAATCGCCCGATTGATATTGTGGGCGCTCATGAATGAGCCGGTTCGGTTGCGGAAAACAAAACCGTGAACTCCTCCTAACACCAGTTGATCGTCTGGATACAATGCGTCGATGGTTTCAATCTGGAGGCGAAGCTGCTCGGCCACCTCTGGATAGAGGATAGGGATAATTCGTGTACCGCTCTCAGTTTTGGGAGTGGTAATGTGAAATCCGGCTTTTCCGTCAATGACCCGGTAGATTAAGTTGTGGTTGACCGAGATTGTGTTTTCGCTCAAGTTAATATCGCTTTTGGTAATGCCGGTACATTCTGCTACACGCATTCCTGTTCCAAGGAGCACAGTCATGATGGGGAGCCAATGGCTGTATGTAGGGGACTTGGCAATAAAACGCAGGAAATTCTGCTGTTGCGTTTTAGTGAGTGCGATCCGCCGTTTAGGCTTTGGAGCGCTGCCATCCGTCTTGAGCTTGCGGTAAATGCCCTTGCTGGGATTTTTGCGGATGTAATCGTCGTCCACGGCCATTTCAAGCGTAGGGTGAACAATGGTGTTGATGCTCTCCAGTGAGTTGATAGCAAAGCCGTGTTTCAGCAGTTTGGTATAAAACGCGAGAATATCACTTCTGTGGATTTGTGGCAGAGGCATGTTAGCGAAAGGCTCTTCTTTCACATAGAAGTCCCACAGGTAAAGATAATTTGCTCTGGTAGAGGGCTTCAGTTTGATGTTGTTATTCATGTAGACCTTGAACATATCATTCAGGGTAAGCTTCATGGCTTCCTGAGTACGGATGCCATCATCCTTATCTTTGTTGATCTGCTTTTCTTTGACACGAAGACTTGCGAGATCGGAGTCGTAAAGATATTTCTTTTTAGTGCCTAATTTGTAGACATACATATAGCTGCCATCTGCCCGTTGTGTTTCTCCAGGCCGAAGATTTCGTCCTTTGTTGTCTTTTCTCACTTTTGCCATTACTGGTACCTCCTGATTATAAAAGTGTAGTGCGCCTTACTGGCATGGTTATTTAGCCGGAAATATCATAAAGATATTCTTTGATACGCTGGACACTCCATAGGACACGGGTGTTCATGGTAATGCGTGCATTGGCAAGATCCCCAATCTGTACTGCAGTGTGCCTTCCACAGCACAACAGTTTGCAAAGGGTATCGGTATCAACAGCCAAGCACTGCTCCGGCGGTAGGTCATTCGGTTTTCTTTTCTCCATAATCGTCCTCCTTTTTTCGATTACAATGATCCCTTACGATTTGTAGAAGAAGGTTTTCAACAAAAACAATGAAAACGGTCTTGAGGTCAGGAGGTATTGAAATAACAAAAGAACTCTAATGGGGCCATTTCCTACGCCAGAACGGTTCTGCCGTGTATTTCAGGCTGCTGCTGTGCAGCACTTCGATTATGGGCGCGCTTCTGTGGTCATCGCACACTGTCCAGAATTCCTGTATAACTCCCCATAGAGGTTATGAACTTGTCAAGGTACTAAAAGAGTGTAGGGATCATCCGGTATTACCAAATGATCCGATACATCCTATAAATAGGCAGGGAAGAAAGAACTTCTGCAAAGAGGAAAGAAAATTTAAAGAAAATCCAAAAATCAATATATAGAATATTTGAATTGACAAGCACTATATATTGTGTTAGAATTGCAATGTAATTGATTTTTGTGCGTTGCCCGTCAGGGTACACAGGCTTTAGGGCTTGTGTTGCGGAGTAATGACTGCATTGCACACGCTGTTAATTTTGTACTTGTGTCAGTAGTATCACTGCGCCTTTTCAGGCCGGTATATTGCTGGCTTTTTTTATTTTATGGGATTTACCCACCATTGCGAGAATGACATCGGTTCATAGGCAACTATGGGCGCCAGGCTTTATGCCGTCTGTCATTCTCGCTTTTTTATTGCCTGTAAGCCTGAAAGGGCTTTAAGGATAAATCAAAACTGAGAAAGGCAGGTCATGTACATGAATGTGAAGCAGAAAAGAAAGCAGAATGGTCGGCGGGTCAAGCCGGCACATTCCACGGACTGGAAGATGAAGAGACAGGCAGTATCTTCGCTCCGGCCCCGAAATGTTGCACCAATGGCGAGGGCAGTTATTTTGCCCCGAAGATCACGAAGGGGGATTTGATATGTCTGGCAGCAATAGTGCTGAACGAAAGCGGCATGAACCGCTGGTGCTGGTAGAAACGGCAGATATTTCAGAAGAAGACTGGCTGGATTACCGGCGCCGTGGAATCGGCGGCAGCGATGTATCGGCGATCTTTGGCACTTCTCCATTCCGGACAGCCAGGGATCTGTACTACGACAAACTGAACATAGCGTCAGTGGAAGATGATGAGGGCAACTGGGTTGCCATGGAAATGGGGCATTTGCTGGAGCCTCTGGTAGCAAAGATATTCGAGCGGAAAACCGGATATCGGGTCTACCAAATCAAAAAGATGTTCCAGCACCCACAGTATCCTTGGATGCTGGCTGATGTGGACTACTTTGTGGAACTGCCGGATGGCACCACAGCGATCCTTGAGATCAAGACCACAAACTATAATGCCAGAGATAACTGGTGGATGAATGGGAAGGAGACTGTTCCAGTCTACTATGAATCTCAGGGGCGTCATTATATGGCAGTAACGGATCTTGACCGATGTTTCTTTTGCTGCCTGTATGGTAACAACGAGGAGGAAGTTATTATCCGGGAGGTCAAGCGTGATTTCGAGTATGAGGCTGAGATGGTCTTTTTGGAGCAGTATTTCTGGGAAAACCATGTGCAGCGCCATGTGCCGCCGCCCTATACAGAAAGTGGGGCCTTGATTATTGAGAGCGCACGCAAACACTTTGGCCCGGCAGATAAAAATGCCCCGGCCGTTGCACTCGACCTGGATATGACTGCAAAACTCATGCAGTATTTGCGGCTTCTGGATGAAAAGAAAAATGCAGAGGTGTACTCCAAAGAAATCGACAAGGATATTCAGCGTCTGAAGGCGCTGTTGATTGCGGAAATGGGTACCAGCTGTACTGCAGTCTGTGAGCAGGAGGGAGTGAACTATACGGTTACCTATACCCCTGTTCGCAAGTCCATCATCGACAAGGATAACCTGCTTCGGTTGAAACTGGAGCATCCGGATATTTACGAACAGTTTGTTACAGTATCCGAATCCAGACGGTTCAGTGTTAGAGCCTCGATTATGGAGGCCGCTTAGTGAGGTGAAAAAGGATGAATTGTATTGGTACCTACGACGGGACGATTTTTTATAATCCTGCCAATAAGTTTTGTATCGTCAGTGTAAAAACCGCAGACCAGAGCGTGCCAGCTGAGGCCAGGTCAAACAGGCGGTACAAAGACCATTTGATCCGCTTTACAGCTGTGGGGTATGAGATTCCACGGACAGATGCGGTAGAGTTGGAACTGGATGGGGAATGGGCAAAAGGCAAGTATGGTGTCCAGCTCCAGGTGGAGCAGTGGCGTGAAATTGTGCCCAGAACAAAAAACGGCGTAGAGGGCTATCTTGCCTCCGGGCTTATCAAAGGGATTGGTCCCAAAACCGCCGCAGACATTGTGGAGCGGTTCGGTGTGGACACACTGGATATTCTGGAACACCAGCCGGAGCGGCTGTTGGAGATCCGGGGCATTACGGAAAATAAATTGGAGGACATCAAAGCTTCTTATGCAGAAAACCGTATGCTCCAAGGAATTATGACCTTGCTGGCACCGTTTAAGATTACTCCCAAGACGGCATTGAAAATATATCAATATTTCGGCCCGACCAGCGTAGAGATTTTGGAAAAGAGCCCATTTGAGCTTTGCCAGATCTCCGGCTTTGGATTTCGGCGGGTAGATGCAATCGTACAAAAGAGCGGGGGCAATCTCCATGACCCTATGCGTATCAAAGGGGCTGTCTTTTGTGCGCTGGATGAGGGCAAGAGTAAACGAGGCCATCTGTACATCAGTTCTGAAGAACTGGAGAAATCAGCGCTGAAACTGCTCAATGAGAAGATACCTGTACCGGAGCTTCGCCTGCATCAGCAGGAAGTCAGGGATATGATGCAGGAAATGATCCTGAATGGAGCAATCGTTTCCGTGAAGGATAATATCTATCTTCCCAGAGTGTTTGCCCAAGAGGACGAAACGGCGCGCCGGATCGCCCAGCGTCTGGTCGCCCAGATGCCAGTAGAGCATATTGCGCCGGTACTGGAACAGGTCAAGGTTGAAATGGGACTGCGCTTGTCTGCACAGCAGGAGGCTGCGGTCTATGCAGCATTTAGGCATGGCTTGTCAGTGATTACGGGTTCTCCTGGTACTGGTAAAACAACAGTGCTGCGGACGATACTTGAGGTTTACCGGCGGCTGTACCCTGATGGCAAAATTGCTCTTATGGCACCTACCGGTCGGGCAAGCCGCAGGATGTCGGAGAGTACCGGCTTTGAGGATGCCCGAACATTACACAGTGGTCTGGGACTGACCAGTGAAGAGGATGAGGGTAGCCGGAACAGAAAGTCAGAGCCACTGTCGGCCGATTTAATCATTGTGGATGAGTTTTCCATGGTGGATATGTGGCTTGCTGAGAAATTTTTTGAACGCATGAAGATAAATGCCAGAATCGTGCTGGTAGGCGACCCAGATCAGCTTCCGAGCGTAGGAGCCGGAAATGTGTTTCGTGAAATCATCGAAACCAAAATCGTCCCAGTAACGGTGCTGGATCAGATTTTCCGTCAGTCGAAGGATAGTCTGATTGCCTATAATGCCAAATTTATCAACGAGGGCAATACCAAACTGTTTTACGGACCGGACTTTGTTTTCGTGTCTGGTGATAGTCAGGAAGACACCGCTGAAAAGATTACAGAACGGTATTGTTTGGAGATACAGGAGAGTGGCATTGAGAATGTGCAGATTCTTTCACCTTTCCGTTCAGAAGGCGCCGCGTCGTCGGAACAGCTGAATGAGACCATTCGTGAATTGGTCAACCCATTCCGCTCTGCGGAGGAGGAAATCAAGTTTGGCCCCAAGATATTCCGGATCAATGACCGCATCATGCAGACCAAGAACACAGAAAAGGTATCTAATGGTGATTTGGGTTTCATCCGGTATATTAAGGACACTGACCAGGGCAAAAAGATCGGCATGGATTTTGGTGCTGGCAGGACGCTGGAATATGGCGTAGATGATTTGAGCAATGTGGATCTGGCTTATGCTACTACGATCCACAAGGCTATGGGCTCTGAGTATGAAACAGTCATTATGCCGCTGCTCAAAGCGCACACTATCATGATGTATCGTAATCTGCTCTACACTGGAATCACGCGCGCTAAAAAGCGGGTGGTGCTGATTGGGCAGAAACAGGTATTGTTTATGGCAATCCATCGTAATGAGATTGGAAAGCGAAATACGCTGCTGGGTATGCGTATCCAGATGTATTTCAAAGCCTACGCAAAGAAAGCCGGTATCCCCATTCCAGCTGCATTGGAAGAACAATTGAAGAACGCAAGTTAAAAAAGAGAGGTCAGATGCAGAAATAGCACTTGGCGTCTCCTATTTTTATGTCAGAAAGGAGTTTCCAACATGAACGAAAAAAGTAATCCGATGCCTATGATGTACAAAACAATTCCGGCAGTGGCAGAACTGAACAAGGTGCCGGGCTTTGACCCGCTCAAATTTCTGCGCCATAAGGTGTCCAGAAAGACAAATGAGGAAATGCTGCAGTTGGAATTGCCTTATCAGAAACTGTGGTTCCGTCTGCGCCACCCCCAGGGCCGCATGAAACTGACTACCCTGCGGATCACGGAACAGCTTGCGATTATGGAGGCCAGAGTCTATCTGGACCGCAGTGATGCAGAGCCCATTAGCAGTTACATCTCGCAGCACAGTGCGGAAGAAGGTACCGACTATGTGCAGGCTGCCCAGGATGAGGCATTGAGTGCTGCGCTGTCGGATGCCGGTTTTGGTCTGCAGTTTGCCGATGTTGCTGTTGACAGTACGGGCAAGGTGTTTGGAAGCAGTATTCCGCTTTCCGGGACAGCTCATATCCAGCAACCGATGCCAAATGCGGCGCAGAGGCCCGTAGAAGCCCCTGGAGCGGCGCTGCGGCAATCTGGTGGGGAAGTTCATGCCCAGCTGGAGAGAACGCCTCAGAACGCCGTAGAGCGCCGTAATGCGCCTGCTCGTCCGGCGCCTATTCAGAAACCTGCGGCAAAGCCGGTTCAGAATGAACAGTCCCCGGTTTCTCCGGTACAGCCCACTGTCCAGCAGATGGCTGCAGAAGAGAAGGAGAATATGGATACACTGCCTGCCGGCAAGGTAGAGGAGAATGCTCCCAATATGGAGCTGCCGGTACCGAGCCGCGAGGTTACATTGGATAGCAGTCCAAAACAGGATGATGCGTCTGAGCAGCCGGCCGCCTCCGTATTCCAATCGGATGAACCGGAAGAACTGCCTGTGGCGCCTGTTGTCCAACAGGAAGCACCCGATCAGCCTGTGGCGCCTTCTTATACGGAGAGCACTCCGGTAGAAGACATCTTGAAGGTAATGACCTTTGAAGAAGCGCAGAATGTGGTGGTGGATAGCGGTCTGAGCAAAGGAAAGACCATGGCAACAGTTGCCAAGGAGCGTCCGGTGAGTCTGAAATTCTACCTCACCCCAGGCAACAAGAGCACCAACAATATCGTTCGTGCTGCGGCGCAGATCATGCTCGATGGTATGGCCGCACAGAAAGCCGGATGATAAGCAGCCCCATCTATGGGGCCAAGAAGGGAGGGAGAACAGATGGACTCATATCCAGGAGATTTTCCGTTCGGTATTATGGATGTAGTGGAACTTCTACATCTACGAATCAGACGCCGACAGGCAAACAGTGTATATGTGGATTGCCCGTTTTGTGGTGACCGCCGCGGCAAGATGAATGTGAATTTCGTCAAAAATGTCTGGCGGTGCAATTATTGTGATGAGCATGGCGGTATGCTTGCGCTTTATGCGCGGCTAAACAATACGACTACATCCGATGCGTATTGGGAGATAGGAGAAGCCCTGTGCAACGATTTTCACAGGGAACGGCCGAACTCTGGATATGAGATGGCAGGAAACCAGCAGGCTGGCACTGGGTCCCCGGTTTCGGGGACTCAGACCGACCTTGCCGGATATGAGAGGAGGGGCGAACTAAAAACAGTGCAGCAAGCAGAACGGGCCAGCGGACAGGAAATTCATCAAACGCTTTCGCTGCTGCTCGCTATGCTGCCTCTTCAGCCTGCCCACCGCAACCATCTGCACTCCCCAAAACGGGGACTGTCGGATGAACAGATCGACCGGATTGGGTTCAAGAGCACTCCACCCCCTTTCCTTTGCCGCTCCATTACCGAGCGGCTGATGAAACAGGGATGCAAGGTGGAGGGGGTGCCCGGCTTTTATCTGGATGACAGCGGGCGCTGGACCATGAACTTCTACCGAAAAAACGCAGGGATTTTGATTCCAGCTGTGGGATACGACGGTATGATACATGGCCTGCAGATACTTTTGGATAGTCCGCTCAAGCAAAAAGATGATCCACCGGATAAGTCAGGAGCCAAATACATCTGGTTTTCGTCCTCGTCCAAAAATATGGGTGTCACATCCGGGAGCCCGGTACATTTTATCGGCAATCCATCTGCTCGGGTGGTCTATGTCATTGAGGGACTGCTGAAAGCAGACATCTCACACTGCCTGACAAACCGGACTTTTGCGGCGATTGCCGGCGCAAACAACACAAGCCAGTTGGATACGCTGTTTGCACTGTTGGCACAGAATGGCACTGAGGAGATCATTGAGGCTCATGATATGGATAAGTACAGTAACCAAATGACCTCTAATGGGGCATCTAAGATCTATCTGATGGCCCGAAAAAATGGAATGGCATGTCGTCGGCTGACCTGGAATCCGAATTATAAAGGGTTTGATGATTGGCAGCTTGCCCTTCGGGAGAAAGAACAGAGGGAAAAGGAGGTGCAGAGAATGAATTTTAAGCAGCAATATCTGTGCGGTAAGTGTGATTTTACTTATATAGATGGCTGCGTCGAGCTTTGGCACACCAGAGCGGAGAAAGATTTGGACCTGACAGAGTATCTGGGGCTGACAAAGGAAGAGTATCAGATATTTCTTGCTCAGGGCAATCAGGTGCTGAAGGATCTTCTGGACAGCCAGAGAGTTTTCCGGAGGTTTTGCATTTACCAGCTTTGCCTGGGTGAGACACAGACGGTACCTTTCGCGTTCAAGCAACTGGATGCACTGCGTAAGGCTGGATATGAACAGCCGCCTGCTGCCGCCTATCAGACGGTATGGAGCGCAGAGGTCTGTTGCCCAAAGGGGCAGAATGACATGGAAGTGCTGGGGCGCCTGTTCCTGGACTTTAATGAGCATTTGCCGGAAGATTACAGAGGCCGTCCGTTGGCTCCATCTGATGTGGTGGAACTGGACTGCCAAGGCAAACGCACATACTTCTATGTGAATGACTGCCGGGATTTTGCGCCGGTACGCTTCTCCCCATTCTTGTGTAAAAGACTTCCGGAGCCTGCTCAAAAACAGGAATGAAGGGATAGGGGTCAGATGCGTATTGCAGAAAAGAAGAAAAGCCAGATTACAGCACTGTATGAGCAGTGCTCCAATCTTCCGGCAGATGTCAGAAGTTGTCTGGAGAATGGCTACTTTACCGTAACGGTACCTCCACCCTGGAACATGAGCAATCAAAAGACTGCGCAGGAGGTGCAGGACAAAATCAAGGAATGGTCAAGGCAGTATACTGGCGTGGTCTGCTACTGTTTTGACAGCTTCAGCACACTTTTATATGTGCTGTGAGCAACACACAATGGCATGGAAAGGGTCATAACGGCCTACTCCATGCCATTTTTTGCGAAAGGAGATTTTACAATGGGTGTTTTTTCAGAAATAGCAATGGAGCAGCAAAACAGTATGTTCGATTCGTCTGCAGCCTTTGAGGATGATGAAGCCTTTGAGCTGGAGGAGATGGAATCTTTGCCTGTGCCGCCTGTAGGTACAGACACTGTCCCAGTATCGGCGGCTTCGGTTTCTGCCGGTGAGACTGCTTTGGCTGATGCAGAGGAGGAACCTGCGGATGAAGTAGCGCCTGCTGGGGAAGAGAAGTCTGCTGAGGAGGGGAATTCGGCACAACCGCCCGCCGCAGAAGATGAAGAAAAAAAGCGTGCGGAGCATGAGGCGGCTGAAGCCCAGCGCAAAGCGGAATTTGACGCCAAACAGCAGGCGAAGAAAGCCGCGGAGCAGGAGCAAATCGCCCGTCTGGAAGCGATGAGTGATGAAGAAGTAATCGCGGCCTCTACCCAGAGGGTGAGTACCGATGTAGAAAAACTGACACGGCGAAATATGAAGGAATGTGTGTCCGAGCATATCCAGATGCTCTGTATGGAAGATACGGCGTTTGCCCGTCTGACGATGCATCCGAAAAAGAACATGATCCGCTGTTTCCAGTACATCAACCGAAAGGCATGGGATTATGTGCAGGATGAACTAAAAGCAAGCGGAACCCGCCCTGGTCCCGGACAGCAGACATATGGCTGCGATGTGCCGGATGATATGTGCTATCAGTGGGCGGAAGATTATTTCCGTGACCCTGATGCCAAGGAAGACCATGAGGATGAGGAGAAGTTTGTTCCCAAGCCGTATGCTGGGAAGTCCTCTGCAAAGAGCAAACCCAAGAAGGCGGCAGAGAAGAAAAAGACGGAACCCAAGGCGGCACCCAAGCAGGAGGAAAAAAAGCCTTCTCAGGATGGGCAGATGTCGCTGCTGGATTTTGGGATGGCAAAGGCAGGCTGAGCCGGCAAAGGAGGAAAAATGCAGAATGATTGCTTATAAGGGTTTTCGCCCCGGGCTGATATGCCGTGGCTATCAGTTTGTGATGGGGCTCAATACGACTGAAAAAGCAAATTGCAGGGAAAATGGATTTCACTGTGCGGAAAATCCGCTCGACTGCCTTAGCTATTATTCCAGCCTGGAGCATTCGGAATATTATATTGTCAACGCCGGCGGCGACATCGATGAAGATGAGCATGACTCCAAAATCGCCTGTACGGAGTTGACTGTGATTAAGCGGCTAACCAAAGAGGAGCTGTTTTTACATGGTTTGGCCTACATGGTAGATCACCCGCGCAGGGTGTGGAGTTCCCATGTGGCAGCCAACCGGGCAATGGCGAACTGCGGTTATGCGGTGGTACGGGGGAAAGACCCCGTTGCCACCGGCAGACTGGGAGACATCCTTGCTTTTGCGAAGGAAGCGCCGGATTCGGAAAGTATCGTACAGGTTGCTGTAGGACAAATTGATGGTGTCACATTACTGCCGGATGTGTGGTATGGCGTGGATTTGACAAGAAGGACGGTGAATTGAGATGAAAAAAAGAGCCCTGATGGCACTTCCCAAGCTGACAGCGACGGATGAGATGAAGCAGATCGCGGCGTCAGACTTGCCAAGAAAAGAAAAAATCGCCTACGGATATGTTCAGGAGGTTTGTGAGTATTATGTTTACCTGAGATGCATCACGCAGGATGGGATATTGAAGGTGGCTTTCTTTTTCCCAGAGCATCTTCGCATAGACGGGAATAGCCCAGCTTACGAAGTGTATCTGGATAAAGAAAATCGGCAGTTTATTACTTATAACAGCCTGAACCAGAAATGGTGTGAGGCCAAACTGGACAGATTGGACTGGAAGCGCCGATACTGGTATACCAAAGCCTACTGGGTCAGCGAGGAAGATGAGACATCTATACAGGCATATCTGAACATCAATAAAAAAGCGGTAGAGGCAATCCGGCAGTTTCAGCGGAATGTGCGTGAGGAACAGCTCGAACAGCGGCACCGGCGGGAAACTGATCCATGGGATAAGGATATGGAACAGGTGCCGGAGCTTCCCAAGGACTGGAACCGCTGGGTGGATAAGGTTGCCATCCGGCAAAATTACATTTACTACCACTACAAAAAGGGCGGCGCCAAAACAGGTTACTGTACCTACTGCGAAAAGGAAGTGCCGATCAAGGTGCATCCCCATCACAATCAACAAGGCCGCTGTAGCTGCTGCCGACATCCGGTGGTATTCAAAGCCTATGGACGAGCGGGGTATATGCAGACAGAAAAACATTTTGCCTACCTAATCCAGCGATGCAAAGACGGTTTTGTAGTTCGTGAATTTCAGGCTGACCGGACATATGGGAAAGAAAGCCTTCCAAACTCCAAGCTTTATTGTCAGGAAATCCGGCGCACGATTTATGACCGGGAAAGAAAACCAAGAACCTACTATTGGGGTCTGTATAAACAGCGAAATATGCGCTGGATTTCCGGAAGCCCCTGTTCTTATAGTTGGTCTGGTTCACATGATGGACGGGTCTATGGAAAAACGCTGCCAACTCTGGAACAGAAGGAACTTCGATGCACAGGGCTGGTCAACTGGATTCGGAAGCAGAAAAGTGTTGACCCGGAAAAATATCTGGCAGTGCTTGAACGGATACCGCAAATGGAGCAGATCAGCAAGGTGAACCTGCCGAAGCTTACCAAGGAATGTTTCAGTTCCTGCGGAACAGTCAGTGAACTAATCAAAAACCATAGTGCCGGGAGTCTGATTAAAGCTCTGGGCCTTGACAGCAGGAGGTTTCAGCGACTTCGGCTCCATAATGGAGGCTGTGATCTGCTGCGGTGGCTGCAATATGAAAAGGGCACCGACAGGGAAATCCCAGATAATGTCCTTTTGTGGATGTGTCAGCAGAACATTAGCCCCAGGGATGTCCAGTTCATTGCTGACCGCATGAGCATGGTGCAGGTCTATAACTATGTACGGCGTCAGATGCCATCCTTCCGGAGAAACAGCCATGAGGTATTGCGTACCTGGGAGGATTATCTTTCCATGGCAAAGAAATTGCACATGGATGTATATGATGAGATCGTATATCGCACCAGAAAACTGCGGCGGCGCCACGATGATCTGGTGCTCAAATGCCAGGAGAAGGATATTGAACTGCAGGCCGAGGAGATGGAGGAGAAATTCCCCCATGTTAATGCTATCTGTCAGGAAATCAAAGCGAAATATGAGTACGCCGATGCGGATTACATGGTAGTGGTGCCAGACGGTATTCTGGACATTATTACCGAGGGGCGTGCGCTCCATCACTGTGCAGGCAGCAGTGACCGCTACTGGGACCGGATTGAGCGGCGAGAAAGCTTTGTGATGTTTCTGCGTAAAACGGCTGATCCTTTCCATGCCTATTACACGCTGGAAGTGGAGCCAGATGGAACAGTGCGGCAGAAACGGACGGAATATGACCGGCAGAAGAAGGACATTGAGCAGGCGACCGAGTTTCTGCAGAAGTGGCAGCGGGTGATTACTGCCAGGCTGACAGAAAGCGACAAGGCGCTGGCTGCGGAAAGCAGGATTCTTCGTGAGAAGGAGTTTATCCAGTTGAAGAAGGATCGGGTCATCATTCATACCGGCCATTTGGCAGGAAGGCTTTTGGCGGATGTGCTGATGGCTGACCTGATGGAAAACACGGATAGCATCCAGTCTCCGGCATTGGCTGCTGCAGCGTGACAAAATGAGAATGGCCGGGCGTCCTTGAGGGCGTCCGGTCATTGATGAAGAAGGAAGGAGCAGAGCATGAAACAAATTGGAAATCTGGCAGTGGTTTGCGCCAGGCGACAGGATGTGCTGCTGCAGGTTGGCAGTGAAAAGGTATGTGTCCATGTGGGAGCCGGGCCAGAGCGGAATACGCTTCACGCAGCGTGGGACGATGATGACGCCATTCAGCGTATTGTCCATGAATTGAATTTTGGCAGATATGCAGCCGGCAGAAATGGGCTGCATACCGCACAGCAGGATTGCCCTGTGGGGCGGGGAAAGGAGAAAATTGCATGATCAAAAACCTGAATCAGCTGCGCAGGACACTTCGGGAAGGGACGCAGTTGGAGATATTGGATCACTGTCGGCCGGAATGTATTGGGCAGATACGGAACATTACGCTGGTAAACACGCAGGGCTTTTATAGTACCGTAGCGAATCAGCCAGATGCGTCTGCCAACAGAGGCAACGGCGGCCGCGGCCCGATCCTTTGGTGGGGCAGAGCCGCCCACTGGCAGTTTGCAGACGGTGTTTGCAGTGTTTTCGACAGTGAACAGAAGCATACGGAAGAAGAACTGGTTATGTCCTTCCGGGTACTTGAAAAGGAGGCAGCATAATGGAACGGAATATTTTTGAAAAGCAGAGAGACTTGAATGACCGGCTCAACCGTTATCGGGATGAGTATTATAACCGCAACGCTCCCAGTGTGTCAGATGAGGTCTATGACAGACTCTTTGACGAGTTGAAAGAGCTGGAACAGGAAACGGGAATCCAAATGGCAAATTCGCCAACCCAGACAGTAGGCTATCCTGCGGTGAGCAGGCTGGAGAAAACCAGACATGAGATCCCGCTGCTGTCTTTGGATAAGACTAAGAGCAGTATGGATCTTCTGAATTTCATGGGTGAGCAGCAGGTGATGCTGATGCTCAAACTGGATGGCTTGACTGTAAAGCTGACCTATGAGAATGGAGAACTTCTGGAGGCGGCTACCCGTGGCGATGGTGACGAAGGGGAGATCATTACCCATAACACCCGAGCCATCAGCGGTATCCCTTCCCACATCACCTACAAAGAGAGACTGGTTGTGACGGGCGAGGGCTTTATCAGACCCAGTGATTTTGAGGAACTGAAGACCAGCCTACAGGACAGCAGCGGTAAGCCCTATAAAAACGGCCGCAATCTGGCTGCCGGTTCCATCCGTCTGATGGATGCCAAGATATGCCAGGAGCGTCGGCTGGTTTTCATGCCGTTTGGTGTGCTGGAGGGCTTTCCGCACCTGACCCGGAAATCAGATAAGCTACGGGAACTGCGCGCGTTGGGGTTCCAGCCCTGTAAGTATCTGGTCACAAAGCAGAAACTGACGCTGGAAAATGTGGAAGCCGGTATCTATCAGCTGCGGCAATATGCCACTGACAAAGATATCCCCATTGACGGTATCGTGGTTTCGTTTAACGACATCGCCTATGCCCAGAGCTGCGGCCGCACCGGACATCACTATAAGGACGGTCTGGCCTATAAGTTTGAAGATGACCTGCATGAGAGCCTGCTGCAGTACATCGAATGGACGCCGGGCAGAACTGGAGAGATTGCTCCGGTAGCAGTGTTTACGCCGGTGGAAATCGATGGCTGTGAGGTCAGCAGGGCCAGTCTGCACAACCTGTCCTTTATTGAGGATCTGGAACTGATGGCTGGAAATCGGATTCTGGTAAGCAAACGAAACATGATCATTCCCCACGTGGAAGAAAATCTGGACAGAGGCGGCTTCTCTATGGTGGATACGATTCCCCGTGTTTGTCCCTGCTGTGGACAGCCTACCCGCATCCATGAATCAAGTGGAAAGGGCGAAAATGGCGAGGATCGCATCATCAAGACGCTGTACTGTGATAACCCTGACTGCGAGACACGTCGGCTGAAAAAGTTCGTCCATTTTGTCAGCCAGAAGGCAATGGACATTGAAGGGCTGTCGGAGGCTGCATTGGAAAAATTCATCGGTCAGGGATTTATCCATAGTTATCTGGATATTTACCGTCTGGATCGTTACCGGGCTGAAATCGTCCGCATGGATGGGTTTGGTGAAAAGTCCTGGCAGCGCCTTTGGGACGCTATCCAACAGAGCCGAAACACCACCTTTGAGCGGTATCTGATTTCTATGGATATTCCTATGATCGGCAACACTGCCAGCAAGGTATTGGGTCGTGTGTTCCACTATGATTTGGATGAGTTTCGGGATGCGGTCTATGGCGGCTATGATTTCCGGCAGCTTCCGGATTTCGGGGAGACATTGCATAACAATATCCACGACTGGTTCTGTGTAGAAGATAATTTTTGTATTTGGGAGGAGTTACAGACTATGATGAATATTCAAAAGCCTGCTGTGGTAGAACACAGCGAAGACAGGGAGCAGGATAATCCCTTTGTGGGAAAGACTATCGTAGTTACCGGCAAGGTGGAACCCTACACCCGGGACGGAATCAATGACCTGATTGAATCACTGGGCGCCCATGCCGGCAGCTCGGTGTCCAAGAAGACGGATTATCTGGTCTGTGGCGAAAATGCCGGCAGCAAGTTATCCAAGGCCAGGGATTTGGGCGTTACGGTGCTGTCACCTGCGGAGTTCTTCAGCATGGCCGGCGCTGAGTAAGAAAATATAGCATACCATCGGTATGCTGTCAGTTGATCAATGGGGAGAGAGCCATGTTGCGGCTCTCTCCCCATATCTTTTATGGAAGATTTCAAGTAGGAGGAATTTTAATGCATATCGACAGGATACCGGTTTACCGGGTATATCAGAGGGCTATTGATTTGGAGCTTTACCATGCCTTTGCCGAATTGGTAGTACAGACTTCTCAGGACGATACGGCGAGAAGGACTTACCGACAAACAAGGGCGATGCAGATATGGCAGGTGGAAACGGATGTGTCCGGCTATTTTGAACCATATCATCTGCGTTATCCTGGCGAGGTGTTGGAGCGGTTTGAGGAAAAACTGGGCAATGATGTCCGAGTTCTCCGCGCTCTGGCCCTGGCGCTGGGAAATACCTGTGCGATCCAGTCTGACAATATGTTTGTGGGCAATCAGCGGGGAGCGTTCCTCCAGAAATTGCGGCGGTCTGCCGGAGAAGATGTGTACCTGCAGGGCGCTCTGTATCTTTTGGAAACAGATGCGGCACAGCGCCATGCCCTGTTGGAGAAACTGGCAGAAAGGGAGTGTACGAGAACGGAAGAAGCCCTGTTTGTACTGTCGTTATTTGATGATAGGGAACGCGGCTATGAGGTGATGCATACCCAACTCAGTCATCTATTCACACAAAATCGGACACTTTCACTGGTATATGATTTTGGTGTGCTGGAATGGTTCATCCGGTTCTATGCAGAGCAGGCAAAGAAATACCGCGGGAAAGCCGACCTGGTGCTGCGCACGCTAATGAAACTGCCGTATATGAATATGAAGCCCGACAGCCGCGAATTTTCGGTTTTGACTAAAGCAGGGTATCGCTGCGATGAAATCATTTTGGCAAATTCTCTCGCTGTATGGGCGGACAGGCTGCCGGACCGGTTGAGTTCCAAGAGCATCACTGCCGAGAAAATCGCAACAGCGTGTGGGCGGATGCTTCTGAATGCTCCAAAGGATCTTTCGGAAGAATTTTATGAGTATCTTGGCTGGCTGTTTCGGTTCTATAACAGCTTTACGGTCAAGTACGAAGGATTTCAGGGACTCTGGGAAGCGGTTCAATATGGTTTGAACCCCACAGCACCGAAAACACTGTTATGGATGAATCAAACGATACAGAAGGATTTTCCGTACCGATTTGATGTGTTTGATCCTCAGTACGATGATCTGGCGAAGGAACTGGAGCGGGATAACTATATGGAGTTGTTTACCCTGCAGATGCTGCATTCCAGGCAGAGGATCCCTTTGAAACAGTGGCTTTCCAGATATCAGGAACTGACCGGAGCTGACTATGGAGAATATTTCAGAAGTTGGCATACGAACGGTAGGCGGGTATTTGCCTTTCTGGTGGAAAAGAAGGAAATCAATCTATGGGAGTTTTTCAAGCAGCATCGGCAAGATGGTGAAGATGCGCCACAACTGAAACTGCTGCGGGAGTATGCCCTGAGAATTTCAAATTGGAGGTGTTTCCGGTTTGTAGAGAGGCTACTGGCTGAGTACACTTTTTCCCAACTTCAAACGATATTTGGCAAGCGGTTTTACTTTCACGAATGCTTTGTCAGGAGTGAGGGGTATTACAGCAGAAGGGAATATAAAACATACATCAGCCGTTCATTCCTATCTGCAGAGCAGCATCGACAGCTCTATGACTGGGTGGAGCGTTCAGTTTTCCAGACTGAGCCGGAAAAATATGAGGACTTCGTTTTAAGTGCCTTAAAAGCACCGGAGATCCAACACCTTTATGATAAAAAAGCGCTGGCAGCGGTGTTGCGGCAGTTTTTGCTCCACAGCGAGTATAACGGCTATGAAATCAACCGGCTGAAGGAAACATTCTATTCCAAGGAAGAGTTGGAGGATGAGCGCAGAGCCGAAGCTGAGAGAAAGAAGCAGGAAAAACGACTGGAGCAGGAAAAACGGACCATACAGAAACGGGAAAAGCTGCAGCAACTTTATAACGGCAGCGCCGAATCTCTGGTTAAATTCATTGGGGGATATTATCATCAGGACGAGAAGAACGAGGTGCTGAATATGGCGTTTGACAAGCTGGTGGAATGGCCTGTCGGTTGTGTACGGACGATGGAAGCCAAAGGCGCACATGCCTTTTTTGAACTGTGTGGTGAACTGGTAAAGTCTGAACCCCGGCCAAGGCATGAGATTTTGAATATGGTACTGACACTGATTGGAGGTGAAGCAGCATGAGAAATACATTAAAACATCTGACCCTATTGACCAGAATGAAAGATGACGGATTGCTCCCGGCGCTTACAGGCAGCTTTTCAGAGGATGCCATAGAGCAGGCATGTGGACAGGTGGAGACACTTCAATTACAGAAACGGCTGCACATCCGAAAGACAAAGCGGATACAGGAAGAACTGATTCGGGTGCCGAACTTTGCAGCGCTCTATGGTGTGTTGTGCAGGCAGGAGATTGGCGATGAAGAAATTGCTTCAGTCTTAGAGTCAGCAGACGGGTATGGAGAGAAACTGACAGCGTATCCCCAAGAGCAGGTGCTGGCAGTCATGAAATTGGAACTGTTGCCTTCCCTGCGGTTTGAATACCTGAAATACTATTTTCCCTTTGTGATGTATGAAGAAGAGGAGCAGGTCATATTGGATAACCTGCAGACTTTTCCCATTGCGGAGTGGAAGGGACTTTCCATGCTGACGGAGCACCAGCGGGATATGATGCGGCAGCCGTTTCTTGGCTCGTATCTGTTTTTCTGGCATCAAAATGAACGGAAAGCTCTGGAACTGTTGGAACAGAATCGTCCGCTCCAGAGAGTCTGCATCTTGCTCTATCGGTATGGTGTGCGGCTGTTTCTGTCAGTAGAACGCCTGAAAGATCTCCGGTGGATGAAAATGACCGATGTGGGAAAATTCCGCCGGCTGTTGGCTGTATTTGAATATGACGCAGAGGATTTGTCTGCTTTTTTTGACCTCTGGCTGGACAACCATGCCGGACAATATGACCTCAACTGGTTTATCTCCCAGCCACATCCTTTGAGCAAGGAACGGAGGGAAGAAATTTTATGCAACCAACTGAGTTATCTGAATGCTCTGTATGCCGGCAGGCTCCATCTGGATTTTAATGCTGTCCGGCAATTCCAGTTTTCAATTCTCATTTATGCGGTGGAGCATAGAAAAAAGCATTTTTTGGAATTGGTGGATCAGAACAGTGAAGTGTTCCTGTCCTTGGGGCGATACTCTCTATTGTTTGAGCCGGGCTTTTGTGAGCACTGTAACATCAATTCCCTGACGCTGAAGAATTTGAAAGCCAGCGATTCTGTGAACCGCAGCGACAGCTTTTTTACGCTTCTGGAAGAAGGGCAGCAGTACACCTTTGAGGAAATGTATCAGCTTTGGCATCAGAAAGAGGTTTATGTCCGGTTATACACTATGCTGACACCTCTTTCCATAGATCAGCGTTTGCTGACACTGCGGCAGCTGATAAAACGGGATCTGGTCAGCCAGTATACAGGAGATGCAGAGTTGGAGCAGCTTGGAAAATGTCTGCTGGAAAGGCCGTTTAGCGAATGGTATCGGGGTTCATTTGGACATATCTGTGGGCTGACCCGGCGGATTGCCATGGGGCTGCTGCAACACTATACGCAGCTGCAGGCATTCATACCGGATTTCACTACAGAGTCGGATGCGGTATTTGCCCTCAATAATATGATGGCTCTTTTGGAAATGACGGATTGGAAACAGGTGCGCAAGGATATTCTGACAACAGATGCAGACTGGCTGGATCTAAAAGAAAAACTGGCATTTTCAGACGATTTTGTGGAGCAGAACCGGAAGACTGTCACGGAGTTTTTACTGCAGGGCGGCGCGGCTATGGTATGCGCTCTCTATGGGGAACTGGACGGGCAGGAGCTGGCTGTTGAAGCGCTACGACGGATCGTACAGGCTGAATTGATGGGTCAGTTCTATAAACTCAAATATTTTGCCGGTGACCTGCAGCGTGAGATTCGCTACCCTGTCAGCGAGATGCAGGAGAGCTTCTGGAAGAAAAATCTTTCGTTGGCGCGAGGTGCATTTTGGGCAGAAGAGGTGGATGATTTTTACCACACTCTGCGGCTTGGTGAACTTCCTCATAGTACCTGCTTGTCTTACCGTACTGGAAGCCAGAGGGAGTGCCTGTTAGCTGCCTTTGACTCTAATAAGAAGATTGTCCTTGTGAAAAAGGATGAAGCGGTGGTGGCTCGTGCCTGTCTCCGCTTGACAAAAGGTGCATTTCAAAAACCGCCTGCCGTCGATTTTTCTTTTGCTGATCTGTCGCAGGAGAACATGGATAGCGGAAAGCCTGTCACCAGTGAGAAGCCTGTGCTGTTCCTGGAGAGTATCTACACTTTCGGACTCAATGATATTGAAAAAGAGGAAGTAATGAAACTGGCAGTTTCCCTGACGACACAGAAAGCGGCAGAGCTGGGTGTTGTGGCAGTACTTGCAAGACGGTATCTGGGCTGCTATGAACGGGATGAGTATGTGCTTGCACCGTTCTATGTGTACATCTCAAAATCCAAAAACGGATGGCAGTATCTGGACTCTCTGGGCGGAGCAGCATATACCTCGGCAAAAGAGGAGTATGTAGAGCATCCATTCCTGGTCATACAGACTGCCATGCATCATGCAGGAGCACATAACAGAAACGAGGTGGATTATGAATAATAGGACAATGACAACAGTTTATGTGGATCGGGATAGTATTTCCCTCAAGACCCGTTCCAGAAGTGGCTGTTCGCCGCAGCACTTTATTATTTTGAAAAAGGAATTGCAGCGGCTGGAGGAGAAAAAGTATTTGATCACAAAAGATATCCATTCCTATGCAGAACTGCGGCTGTGTGATGCCGTAGGCGGTGCCAAAGTGCTGGAGTTTTCCTTCACATGGCTGAAGGATGCTGGCAGAGACAGCGTTTCCGGTTATACCGAGCGAATAAGACTGCCTTATGAGCCGTTCCGCTCATATGCGGCAGGTGAGAAAGAAAACATTGATGGAACACGGTGGCGGCTGCTGTCCATTCCAGAACAGAGCAGACCAAAGCTGGAGTTTCACAGCCGGAAAAATCTCAAGGCCGTAGTGGAGAATCCTATCCTGCGGCACAAACTGGGGAAGTTTCTGGATCAGCATTTTAACTGGTACAACTACGAACGCATCGTCCTGACAGATGATTACCTGCCTTACAGCTTCTTTTTTGAGGGCTACATGGTACAGGGCACAAAGACCTGCGGCGGAGTAATCCTGCATGGTGAAGAGGACATCCAAACGGCGAAATACGGGATACATACTTAACAGGTTAATAGGAACGGAGCCGCAGGTCGGAGATGATCTGCGGCTCTTTATGTAAGCATAATCACAATAGTCAGCTTGTACTATTCGAGATAAAGAACTATAATCTATCCTATGGAGGTACAAAATGGACTATATGACACTAAAAGAGGCCGCCGGGCAGTGGGGCGTGACACCTCGCAGGGTAAATTATTATTGTGCCGGTGGGCGTATCCCCGGTGCTGTAAAAATGGCTGGTGTTTGGCTGATCCCTAAAACCGCAGAGAAGCCGATTGATGGCCGGACAAAACAAGGGAAGGAGCTGAACCATGAATAAAATTTTGATTATAGATGATGACAGAGAACTGTGCGCTTTGATCAAACGCAGCGTACAAACAGAACATATAGAAGCCGATTTTTGTAATACCGGAAAAGAGGGCTTGCAGAAATTAAAAGAGCAGGAATATCAGCTTGTAATACTGGATGTGATGATGCCCCACCTTGACGGTTTTTCCGTCTGCAAGATGGCAAGAGAAATGAGCAACCTCCCTATTATCATGCTAACTGCGAAAAGTGAGGAAGAAGATAAACTGAAAGGCTATGAGCTGGGAGCTGATGACTATATTACCAAACCATTCAGCCCAAAAGTGTTACTGGCAAAGGTGGGCGCTTTGCTGCGCCGTTCCTCTATCACACCTACCGATTCTGTGAACGCCGGAAAAATTACGATCATCCCCACATCTCATAAGGTCTTTGTAGATGGACAGGAAATCAATTTAACCCACAAGGAATATGAACTGCTGTATTTCTTCATGGGCAATCCCGGCCAGATATTCAGCAGAGAACAGCTTCTTAACCGGATTTGGGGCTACGACTTTGAGGGAACAACACGGACGGTCGATACCCATATCAAAACCTTGCGGCAGAAATTGGGCGATGAGGGCAAGCATATTGTCACCCTGATCCGTTCCGGCTACAAATTCGAGGTGAGCGTATGAAAATCAAGGAAAACATGAACATCTTTACCATACGGAAGAAGATCCTGCTGGCCTCCAAACTGATCGGCGTTGTCCTGATTATTTCTTATGTACTGTCCACCAAACTGCCGATGGACACAGATATTTCCTTTGTGATCTGGCTGGCTTTTGTGGTGGTTCTGGTCTGTGCCATTGACCTACTAATGGCTCGCTTTATCACAAAGCCGGTTTCGGAACTGAATGAAGCTGCCCGGAACATGGCAGAGCTTAATTTTTCCCATCCCTGCCATGTGGAAAGCCATGATGAATTTGGAGAACTTGCGGAGAGCCTGAACAAGATGGCTGAAAATCTGCAACAGGCGTTTTCTTCTCTGGAAGGTGCCAACCGGAAATTAGAGCAGGATGTTGAGCAGAAAAAAAGACTGCTTGCCGAGCGTAAAGAACTGGTGGACAACCTCTCCCATGAAATGAAAACTCCGCTGGGCGTGATCCGGGCCTATGCCGAGGGATTGCAAGACGAAACGGACGAAGCAAAACGGCAAAAGTATTCCGAGGTCATCATAACGGAAACAGAACGCATGAGCCGCTTAATCACTACGCTGCTTGATCTGTCTGCATTGGAAAATGGGGCTACCCAGCTCCGCCCGGAGCGGTTCGACTTTGTAGACTTTTTGGAAACGGTGGCAGGACGGCTGCTGATCGACACCCCGGACGCAGATTTTGTTTTGGAATATGAACTGCCGGAGCATCCTGTCTATGTCAATACAGACAAAGGGCGGATGGAACAGGTCTTGAATAATCTGATCGTCAATGCCAAACGAAATAACAGGCCGGGCGGGATTTTGAGATTGTCCCTGCTTGAAAAAGACGGCCTTTTGAACTTCTCTATCTTCAATCAGGGGGCGCCTATCCCGGAAGAAAGCCTGTCAAAGATATGGTCGAAATTTTATCGTGATAAAAATTCCAAATACAGCGGTTCCGGGCTGGGCCTTGCCATTGTTGCACAGGTCTTGTCCATGCAGCACCTACACTATGGCGCAGAAAATCAGCCGGGGGGCGTGGCCTTTTATTTCTCCCTCCCCACAGTAAAATAACAAATTCATATTCTCTCATAGGCTCTGGTTTCCAAATGGAGATCAGGGCCTTTTCTTCTGCCGGTAAGATTTCACACCAACTTCACAGCGACCTCACACCGACTTCAACGCATTTTCGTACCTTTATCCCACAAGGAGGGAATGACCCTCCAGATAAAGGAGGTAGCGATTATGTTTTTAGGTATGGAATGGTACTGGTGGCTTTTGATTGTTGTGGCGCTGGTGATCTGCATCCCGTTCAAGGTAAAGTTTATGAAATGGTGGAGCAAACGGGAACAGGAGAAGAAAAAGAACCAGATCGGAAAATGGGGTGATGAAGATGATCGAGGTTAAAAACCTGACTTTTTCCTACGGAAAGGATAAGCAGGCGTTACATGGCTTGAATTTTTCTGTGGCAGATGGGGAGATTTTCGGATTTTTGGGGCCGAATGGTTCCGGGAAGTCCACCACCCAAAAGATATTGACCGGCATCTTAAAAGGGCATGGCGGCGAGGTTTCCCTATTCGGAAAGGATTTGAGAACCGTGCAGACGCAGGAGTTTTTTCAGCAGATCGGCGTCCTGTTTGAGTTTCCTTATCTGTACGCTAATTTAAGCGCAGTGGATAATCTGAACTATTTTGCGTCCTTTTATCCCAAAGAACAACTGCGGGATGTAAAAGAACTGCTGGAAGAACTGGAATTTAAGAAAGACTTTCTCAATAAGCCGGTGTCCTCCTACTCCAAAGGGATGCGGCAGCGTGTAAGCATGGCGAGAGCTTTGATCAGCAATCCGAAACTTTTATTTCTGGACGAACCCACCAGCGGCCTTGATCCCGCCGGCGCTGTCCTTTTTAGAAAAATCATCGAGGAAGAACGGCAAAAAGGCACAACGGTATTTCTCACAACACACAATATGCTGGACGCTGACCTACTCTGTGACCGTGTAGCGTTTATCACGAATGGAAATATCGTTGCGCTGGACACGCCCCAAAATCTGAAAGAGAAAAACAGCAATCACCGCATTGTGGTTTCCTATCTTTATCAGGGCAAGCGAAAGGAGCAGACCATAGAAGCGCCTGAACTGAAAGCCGGTATTCCTTTCGCCTATGATGAAATCATCAGCATCCATTCGCAGGAGCCGACACTGGAAGATGTCTTTATCCAGTACACGGGAAGGGGGCTGTCTTAATGTGGAAAAGCCTTTGTTCTCTGTTCAAAAAAGACTGCCGGATGATGATGTCCGGGAAATTCTTTCTGGTGGCGCTGGGTTCCCTTGTTTTATACACGCTGTTCATCAATTTCGGCTATGTGAAATTCATGGACGCCCAGCTCTACAATGTGTATCTGTATGATCCGGCTGGGATGCAGACAGAGGTTTCCTCCCTCGTTCGGCCCGTGTCCTCTTTGGAAGAACTGAATAATGCCCTTGCCAGTGATACGAACGGTGTCGGGATTGACGCCAGCGGAAAGACACCCCATGTTCTGTTCTATGCGGCCACCGAAAAAGCAGACAGACACAGAACAGACTATGCGTTGTCCCTGCTTTCCCCAGATGGGAATGATACAGCAAAAACCGTCGGCAGCAACAGCCCTGAAATGAAGCAGCGCCGGGAGATCACCTGTGAACTTCTCTTTATTGAGATTGTAGCCGTTGGATTTTTGGGGATTGCTTCGGTGCTGTTTAAGGAAAAGCAGATGGGAGTGATCCGCGTCCATGCCATTATGCCGCTGCATAAGAGCCTGTTTGTATGCTCCAAAATCATGCTCTTTCTGATTACCGATCTGGTTTTTGCGGCCTTAATGGTTCTGTTCAATGTGGGGTTGGACGGGATGTCGGTTTTGCCTGCGGTGCTGGTGCAGACCGCTATCCTCTCCTTGATTATGGCACTGGCAGGCTTCGGCTGTACCATGCTTCTGCGGGACTTTAAGCAATTTTCACTGGCGTATCTGGTAATTGCGCTCTTTGCGGCTACGCCGGTATTTCTGGCGGCAAATACTTCCGTAAAGATGGCGTGGATCGATTACCACCCGTTTTACCATGTATATATGGGACTGAAAAACGCCTTTTTCGGTGTCCCGACTACAAACCCGGTCTACTATGCCGGTGCGATAGGCGCAATCATTTTACTCTTTCTCCTTGTAGAAGCTGCGTTCCGCAAGGAAATGGGAAAGGAGGGCTGACCATGAAAGGACTGCTCTATCAACTGAAAAGTGTCCGAAAAGACAAGTTCTGTATCATGTCATTTCTCCTGCCTATCGTGGTCGCTGTGGCATTGAATTTTGTCGGCTCCATTGACCTTTCTTCATTGGGGGAATTTCATTTTGGAGTAACGGCAAAGGCCACCACTTCGGAAGTCAACACATGGCTGGAACGATATGGTACTGTCACAGTTTATCCCACACAGGAAGAACTGATTGAGGCCATCAATGAACCGTCAACAAACCTGATTGGTGTGGAAATGTCTAACGGCAGCATCCAGACAATCCTTTCCGGCGATGAACTGGATATGTTTCAGCAGACAGCCAACACGCTCCCGGCTCTTTACGAGCAGAGGGAATGGGCGGCACAGGCCAGTGTGCAGGTATTGGAGCGCCCGGATATGATGGCGGGTTATCAGAATATCTTTATTGCCATTACGCTGATCGTGGCAATGTTCATGGGCTGTACCTTTAATGCCATGAACATTATTTCCGAAAAAGAGGATGGCGTTGCGCTGATCAATGAAATCCTGCCTATGACGCACAGGCAGTACATGATGCAGAAAATCTTTGTGGGTTTTGTATTCGGCTGCCTGTCCGCTATTCTTACGGCGGCCATCTGCTTCCGGCTCTCTTTCACAGGGGCGGCGGTCATGCTGGCATTGATCGTCCTTTCCGCATTTGTGTCGGCTCTGATCGGTTTGTTTGTAGGCAAACTCTCCGATGGCATGATGGTAGGCGTGGTCTATATTAAAATCGTGATGATCGTATTTATGGCAGTTCCAATCCTGAATTATCTGGTCGGTGCAGGAAACAAAGTCCTTTCCTACATTTGCTATCTGATTCCGTCCAGCGCCACCTTTGAGGGCATTATGGATTTGGCAAATGGAACTGCATCAACAGCGGTTAAGGACATCGTTATTCTCACTCTCCATTGTGTTCTTTGGTTCTTGTTTTATCTGCTTGTATCTAAGCGACAGAAAAAACATATTTAACAAAACTATTATTCTTGGGTATATTAGCACTTCTATGTAACGTTAAGATACAAATGGTTTAAGGATGGTGATGTGATGGGACATTAGCTGTTTTGGATATAGAAGAATCTGGAAAGCAGATTGGAGAAAAGTTATTCTTACTTCTTGACGAGGAACAAAAGAATGCTCTGATGCAATATATTTTAGAACAAGAAGTCTGTCATGGATCGGCACTCATTTCCTGTCACACTTCTTCCATAATAGAGAAAAATCCTCTGACAGAAATACAAGAAGGCGAGCTTTATCTATGCCTGGAACACCGTACTGTCAGGGTTCGTGAACGGATTATCAACCTGACAAGTAAGGAGTTTGATATACTGGCATTACTCATTGCCAATCCCAAACGTGTTTTTACTTACGAACTGATTACCGATTTGGTTTGGAAAGAGGATTGTGATTTCTATTCGAGAAAAGCGATTCATAATCATATAAGTAAGCTGCGTAAGAAGTTGCGCTTTGAACCAGATCTTCCAAACTATATTGAGAGTGTCGCCGGAATCGGCTATAAATTTGAACATTTGTAAGCTAAAGCCACGAGATTTTCTTGTGGCTTTAATTAACATCCACTTCCAAACGCTTAATATTGAAGGTTGTATTGTTCGAGCTAAAGAACTATAATAGATTCTATGGAGGTGCGATATGGAATATATGACATTAAAAGAGGCCGCCGAGAAGTGGGGCGTGACACCTCGTAGAGTAAATTATTATTGTGCTGGTGAACGTATTTCTGGAGCAGTAAAGATGGCCGGTATTTGGCTGATTCCCAAAACTGCAGAAAAGCCGATTGATGGCCGGACAAAACAAAGAAGGTGCAGAAAGCATGAAACGATCTAAAATTATGATAATTGAAGATGATCCTGTGATACAGGGAGAATTACAAACTTTATTGAATGGAAATGGATATACAACGCTTGGAGTAAGGAATTTTTCTGCTGTGACAGAACAGATTCAGGATGAAAAGCCACATCTGATTTTGTTGGACATTAAGTTACCCGGAGAGAATGGTTTTGCTTTATGCTCTAAAATTCGTACCTTTTCCGAAGTGCCGATCATCTTTGTGACAAGCTGCAACACGGATATGGACGAGCTGAACAGCATTATGCTGGGCGGAGACGCTTTTATCACGAAGCCCTATAATACAGCGATCCTGCTTGCGAAAATTGCTTCTCTGTTGAAAAAAGTCTATCCCACACAGCAAAGGGAACAGATCGTCTATGGAGATGCGGTGCTGCATCTGGAATCCAGCAGTCTGGACTATCATGGACAGAGCGTAGAACTTACCAAGAACGAATTGAAAATTCTCTATTACCTTTTCAAGAACGGAGGAAAAATCTGTTCTCGTGGAGATATGATTGAGTATTTGTGGGACAATCAGTTATATGTGGATGACAATGCTTTGAGCGTCAATATCAACCGCATCCGGGAAAAACT
>ERZ773218.429-NODE-429-length-53749-cov-8.788282_pt1 | contig 53749 bp, 69 predicted proteins | sample MGYA00580527_ERZ773218 | MGnify/ENA primary metagenome ERZ773218 (study PRJEB29015, sample SAMEA2737763) | human gut metagenome | biome: human gut; feature: human-associated habitat; material: faeces | place: China | collected 2012 ...
TATGGCTGGCGGCAGCTTTACCCGCCAGCGCGTCGCCGGTGGCTTTGGCGTCGGCCGCCGCGCCGGAGACTTTGAGGGCGGTGTCCACAGCCAGAGCTTCGCCGCCCGAATTGAAAGAACCATATGCCATAAAATCACTCCTAGTTCTTTACTGTGTTGATGATGCGATACTGTGCCTTGATGGCCGCAGTCGGAGCTTTCTTGGCCCGCAGCCGCAGCTTCCCGGCCATGCTCTCGGTGGGGATAAAGCCTGCCGTTCGCGCCACACTGTAGGATTCCGGTGCAGGTGTGACATCCACGATGTCGGTGGCCCGAAGCCCCGCGATGGAGATGTCACAGTAGTAATAGCTGGTGAGGGTGGAATCCCTCGCCCAGCCGGTCGTCGGAATCGTAAAAGACACCGCCGCCGTGATGTCCTGCTTTTCGTCGAGGCCATCTGCTGTGGCCGAAGCAAGGTCGCCAAGGGCGGCGGTATACTTTTTCATGTAGCTGCAGAGTTCGGCGAGGCCTTTTGTCAAAAGTGCTTTTACCTTTGCCATAGAGCCTCCTTGTGGGCCTTAGTCTGCCAGCATGTCAGCGATGTCCTCGACGCTGAAGTCCTCGACATCCTCAGTGTGCAGGACGTTCGCGGGCTCAGTGTAGACGGTAACTTCCTTGCCGTTGACCTTAATGTTGCCGTTGGTGTCGGATGCCTCGACCTTGGCGGTGCTGACGTAGAGGCCGTCCTCCTTGAGGGTCAGGGCGTTACCCTCGGCAGTGGAGACATTGACCTTGACATCCACCTCATAGCCAGCGATGGTGACGGTGGTGGAAGTATCCTTGCCGACGGCCTTAGCCTTGTAGGTATCCACCAGCGCAGCCATGCTCAGGAAAGAGTAGGTGCAGGAGTCAGGGTTCTCGCCCTTGACGGCCAGCACCATGACGGGCTTGCCGTCCAGCTTGGGGTCGGTCGAGCCGGGATAGGTGGCTGCGCTGAACGCGAAGCTGGGGACGAACTCGGTCTTTGTCTGGTCGAGGAACATTTCGGCGGGGAAGTCCACGGTAAAGGCGGCGTCACCGGTCTTGTCGGTGCTGGTGAAGAAGCTGATGGTGTTGCCGGTCACATCCAGAGACTTGATGGCCTTTTCAGCAGCGGTCTGGATGGGGGCGAACGCTTCCTTCTTTACAAAGCCCTTCTTGACCTCAGCGGCCAGATTGCGGATGGAGTCAGCGGTGGAGATGTTCTTGGACATAGTGTTTTTTCCTTTCTTTTACTTCAAAATTTCAGCGATTTCCTGAGATAACTTTTCGTCGTTCACGAGGTCGTCGCTGGTCACAACGGTGTCTTTGCGGACGGTCAGCGCGTCGGTGGCGTCAAAGGCAAGGCCGTCGCCGATGCTGACGGCGATCGCGCCGCTTTCATCGCGTTTGAGGCCCTGCCCGATGGTCACATTGCCAGATGCATTGGAGCCACCTACTTTCCCGGAACCGTTCAGGGTAAGCGTCACATGGATGTCGGCCGCCGGAACACGCTGCGAGAAGAAACGGACAGAGCCGTCGCGGGTCTCACAGGCGTTGAGGACGCCGGCCCTCGCGGTCACGGCGAAGTCATTGACATCTGCGCCGCCGCTGGGGATAAGTGAGCTGTCGCTGTCAGCCAGCGCGGCATCGTAGATGTACTGGTAGGGGCCGGTGTCCGGCAGGGGAGTCCAACCATCAGCGCGGAGGACGAGGCTGTACTCGCCGAAATACCCGCTGCCGCTGTGGGTCTGAATGAGCTTTTTGACCTGTGCTTCGGTCATGATCTGGCCGGACTCCTCGATGCGCTTTACCGCCGCACTGGCGGCAGCCTCGATGACCGAGGCGTGGGCGTTGGGGTCGGAGTCGTGCTGTTCCAGCTCTTTTTCGACCAGCTGCATGATGGCCTGCACCTGCGGCGATACGGTGACGCTGATGTTGGCGTTGTTGGAGACGGCCAGCAGGACGGCCAGCTCGATTTTGAAATCGCTGCTCGTGCTGGCGGCGGGGATCTCGACGCCCCGGTCATCCTGCACGACCATGAGCAGCGTTTCGTCCGGGCCGGTGTCCAGTTTGCCGTATACCCCCACCTGATGGCAGATGTAGGCTGTCTGCCCGGCTGTGATCTGGATGCTGACCCGCCGGGCGGGCTTGCCGTCGTTCTCCACAGTGTCGATGCCGAGGATGTCCACCTCGTGTGTCTCGCCACTGAGAGTGACGGCTTCTGCGAGGTCAGAGTCACTGGCCTCGGTGGCCGCCAGCGCACGGGTGATGATGAGTGCGCCGCCGGAGACCGACTCCGACAATAAGGCAGCGCCCGCGCGGGTATACGCGGCTTTTTCCCAGCTCATATCGTTATTCCTCCAATCTTGATGGTGATGGTCTCGCAGGTGTTGGCCAGTCTGCTGCCTGCAAGGGCCGGCGCACTGACCGCTTTCGGGCCGATGACGCCGGGCAGAGCCACGGTGGCCTGCACCCGGGTGCTGCTGGCTGCACTGACTGCATATGCCCGACCGGTGACTTCCTTCGGCCCGATGACGCCCGGGATGCGGACGGTGCAGGTGGTGACTGCGCTGCACGGGGCAGAGGCGGCGTAGGCTGTAAGATGTGCCTCTTCCAGATACGCGATGTACTGCAAAAACAGATTTTGCGGAGACATCGCGTCTACCAGCTCCATCGTGTCGGCATAGGTGTCCGTATAAGGCATCGTGACCCGAAGGGTATAGCTGTTTTCCGGGACTTCGGCGGCAGAAGAACCTACTCCGTAGATGTTGTTCAGTACATTCTGCAGCTGAGGCAGAGTATAGGGCAGCTGACGGTTCAGCGCGGTAAGAATGCGGATACGCCGGACATCGAGGCTGTCCGATGCCTTCGGAACAAGGGCGAGGATGTGCTCCCACCGGGCGAGACCGCGGTCTCCGGTAGTCAGAATGAAGAGGTCGTCCTGAAAAGCAGCGACACTGTCCCACAAAGCCGAGAATTCCGGCTGCTGCGATGCCATTGCCGCTTTGAATGCCGGAAGGTCACGGAGAATGAAGGGAAGATAGTTTATCAGCTGTCGTTCCATCCGCAGCCTCCTTAACTTATCGCGGCTGCATGAGCCGAGATAGTGCCAAGAACCGGAATATGGTCACTGGTGAGCGTCAGATTCGATTCCCGGCCATTGAGAGCCGTGCGGCCCACATCAAGGATTCCGGGAACAGTAAGCAGATGACTCTCGACCTGGGCGACGCGGACAATGAGCGGACCGTCGGTGTCGGCCCAGCTCTGGGTCAGCTCCCGGAAATAGTCCTTCACGGCGTCGGCTGCTGCGTCGCAGACGTCTTCCCATGCCAGTCCCCGACGGCAGTAGACGGCAAAGTCGAGGTTTATGACCTCTTCGTCGGCGCCGTATACTTTGACTACATGGCCGATGGGGGCAAGGCCGAGACCTTCGCCGGCATTCTGGGTGGGGTCGATGGTCGTCTGCACCAGCTCCACGAGGGTGGACGACGGCTTGCTGAGAGTACTGTCCAGAATGACAAGTTTGACGGTGCCGCCGATGGTCAACTTGCTTTGAGAAGCCGCAAGATACATCGTATCGAGCCAGTTCTTTATTTCTTCCGGTATGCCGGGAAGGGTTTCAAGCCATGCATCCGTACCTTCCGGCGGGATAAGGCTCGCAGATGTAATGTCCGAGTTCCATGCCCGATATACCTTGACAGCACCCACACCGGGGATAGCGTTGACCTTTTCGATGTAGTCCTGCCGATTTCCACCGAAAGCCTGCGCATGGAGACTGCTGAAGTAGCGCTGCCGGAATATTTCGGTAGCTTCTTCGTCTTCGCCCGGAATGAGCAGAGCGGTGACTGTGCAGGTCTCAAGGCCCTTGACGTATTCGATGGGAATACAGGTGTCGCTGTAGTCGTTGCCAGCCTCGCCTGGTGTTTCGCAGGTGATTTCGTATACACCGGCGGCGACGCGCTTGGTGATGGCATAGTTCAGCGCCCCAATGGAGAATCGAGTCCCCAGCGAAATTTCTATCTCGGCGGGGGTGGTGGTCAGCTCCAGAACTGCGGCAGATGCAGCCTGCGGGGAAAGCCCCCGCTCTGCAGCTCGCCGGATGAGGTATTTCCGGCTGGCAGTATCGGCAAATCCGTTGTTGAGGGCTTCTTCTACCGCGATGTTCAGGTTGACCAGCTCCACCGCGCCGGGGGCGTTGGCGTACCAGATGAGGGAGCCTTCCCGGGTGTCCAGATCTCCGGGAACGCGGGCCATCTCCCGTTTGAGGATGGCGTCATAGGTCTGTTCCGACACTCAGATAGTCACCTCCGTTTCGGATTCGATGTCACCATAGATGGTGTGAACGGTAAATGTAGCGGCGATGGACTTCTTGTGCTTTTCAAAAGAAAAGTCGTCCACTGCCGTGATGCGGTCATCCTGCAGGAGCGCTTCCCGGACGCAGCGTTCGATTTCCGGGATACAGAAGTCAGGGTCCTGTCCGATGAGGGAGTGAAGCTCTACGCCGTAGTTCCAGCTGTGGATGAGCCATGCATACCGTTCGGTGTTGAGGATAAGATAGATGGCCTGTCGGACGGCTTCTTTGCCGTCTATCATACCGGGACCATTCAGACAAAAGGTCTTCCCGGGACGTGCAGCTATAGTGACAGCACCCCGAAGGTCGATATTCGTTTTGGGGGTCACAGCCATTCTCCTTTCAGCTCGGGGATGGGACTGATGCGGTCGAGAACAACGTACCGCTTGCCTTTCTGGATACGGGCCAGAACCACGACATCACCTTCCAGCAGGGCATTGTGGATCTTGACCTTTTTGGTGCCGACATACTTGTGCCGGTGTGAGGTGGGCAGAGCGGTCGCACCGTCCGAGGTGCTGTGCTGGTGCTCTTTTTCAAATTCCGTCCAGTGACTTACATCGATGTCCATCTCGTAGTCGGTCACATTCCGGGTCAGTACCAGCATCGGTTCCAGCAGGGTCGCTTTCTGGTCGAGCTGTATCTTGAGCGGAGAGGCTGAGACGACCGTACCAAAGAGCAGCTGCACAGGCTTGTCTGCGGCGATAGCCTCCGCCGCTGCCCGCTTGATGGTATCAATAGGGTCAGCCACTGATAAATTCACCTCCGATAAGTGTCAGGTCCATGGAATGCCGCTCACCCTGAAAGCTGTGTGTGACCTTGTGGACCACCATGTAGTTACACAAAGTCATGTCCGGCAGGGTGAGTGAAACGATGATAGAGCAGCCTGCCCGGACTCGTGGGTCGCCAAAGACACCTTTGAGTCCCAGAGAGCGGGTGCGGTTGTTATAAAGCTTGAGCAGGGCATTGGCCTTGGCCTGCACACCGGTGGTGGTCTTGATCTGCTCACAGTATTGCAGCACGCCCCATTTGCTGATATTGCTGCTGTCCTGAGCAACATACAGCTCCCGCTTGCCGGTCTTGTCGTTCTCGTAGAAAAGCTTGACCTTGTCGTAGGTCTGGCTGTCGATGCTGGTCTGGTAGGTGTAGCTCTCGCCGGTCTCGGCATCCACCACGAGATCAAGCTTCAGCTGGTTGATGTTTCGGAGGCAGAGCCTGCCCACATCATCGTAAAGCACGTAGAGCTTGCCGGTGTTGGTCAGCGTTTCATCCAGCGCATTCTGTATCATGTCGAAGAGGGTCTGGTTCTGCTCATCGATAATGTCGATAACATGGCCGGTATCTTCGATGGTGCCGGTCTGCAGGCGGAAATCTTCGGCCAGCCGTTTGAGCAGTTCCGAGGCTTTCAGGCCGGTGCCAATAAAGGTGTCCTTGTTCTTGAGATAGCGCAGCTGGTCATAGGCTGTCACGCTGATAAGGCCGTCGCTGACAGACTTTTTGGCGAAGACATAGCCATAGAACATATCGATGCCATCCACAGACAAATGGACGCGGTCGCCCTCTTCGAAATCGAGGGTTTCGTCTGCGAGGACTGTGAACTTGAGAGTGCCGGGCGCGCCCTTCCGCTCCAAAGCAAGCGAAACACCTTCCTGCACGACTGGGTACAGGGGCATCCCTTCATGCTCTAAAAACAAAGAATATGACATACCGTCACTCCCTCAAATCAAGCAGTGTTCCAGCTTCGGGTGTGTTGGTGTTCAGCCCGCTGCGCTTGGCAATGGCCTGCCAGCTGTCTCCGCTGCCGGTCAGCTGCTTGGCGATATTCCAGACGGTGTCGCCCGCCTTGGTGATGTAAGTGGCCGGAGAGGGGGCGGACGGTGCAGGCCGTGTCGAGGTGACGGACGCGGTCAGAGTTCCGTCCTCAGCCTGCGTGATGTCAGCCCGTTTCGTGCCGTAGCTTTTCCACTGTTTCAACTCGATCTGGACCGTAGTGTCCAGACCCTCCGAAGCATCATCAACGATTTGATAGTCCTCCAGAGCGACGGTCATGTTGGTGTAGTGCAGCATCCCGCCGCCTGGCTTCGTGCGGACGAGTATCCACTGGAAGCCGGTGTCCCGCTGGGAGAGCCGCTGGAAATAGGCGAGGTAGTAGCTGGGCGGCAGAACGACGGAGGAAGAGAACGGATAAGCCCTGTGGGGAAGCAGCAGCTCAAACGAAACATCCGACAGGCCCGGCGTCTTGAGCAGGTTGATCTCTTCGCCGTTCAGCAGGTTCATGGTCTTGTTCTGACCATTGACCTTGACCGTCACCTTGCCCGGGCAGACGGGCATCAGCAGGCCGTTGAGGAACATCTTATAAGCCATTATCCATGCACCCCCTCATAGCTGACATCCAGCTTTTCGGCGAACCAGTCCGCCCAGTAGTCCATGATACCGTCCACATCTACATCCTTCGAGATGCTGTTGTGGTTGGTCTGTTCGATGCGGACTTCGGCAGTGGTGAAGCGGTTGATGGCCTCCCGCTCGGCGATGTCGCGCAGATATTTCAGCTCTTCGCTGGTAATATCCAGTTTTTTCGAACTTGCGGCCGTGTTGGCTGCGGTGAAGCCGGAGTTCTGCTCGATGCGCTCGAGGGTATTGCCGAAGTCGAATGCGCCCATCGAGTCCATCGAGAAGCCGTCAAAAAGGCCGCTGACCTTGCTGTCCACGCCTTGGCCGAAGGAATAACCTGCGTCCCATGCGTCAGAATACTGGATGCGCTGGATACCGCTGTAATCGCCCCGGTCGAGGGTGATGGCTGTGTCGTTCTTGCCCCACTGGGTCACAGAGCTTTTCAGATCCTCGAGACCTGCCGTCCAGCTGGTGCCAAAGATAGCATCAATAATGGTGGTTACGACCTGGCCGAGAGACAAGAACCAGCTGATGATCTGGCCGATGAGGTTGGCCACCGCGCCACCGAAAGAATCGAAGCCGCCGTTTGCAGCATTCAGGACCCATTCGATGATGCCGAGGAAAAAGTTCACGAATGTGCCGATGATAGCGAGAAAGCTGTTGTAAACCCCGATGCCGGTGTTCAGGATGAGCGATGCAGCCACGGCAAAAATGCCGCAGATAATGCCCGTCGCAGAAATCGCAGAACCGGTCATGTTGTTGATGGCAGCCACTATCAGATAGATGGCGGCAACTACAGCGATAATGCCAACGATTACCCACGTCAGCGGGCAGGACAGCAGGGCGGCATTGAAGCCGTACTGTGCAGCAGTTGCGCTGGCGGTAGACATGGCAGCGGCCTGCTCGGAGGCCGAAAGTGCAGCGTTTGCCGCTGCTGCCTTGTATGCCTGGACGGCGGCGATGCCTTTCTGGATGTTGCTGATGGCCGTGAGGGCATTATTGGTCAGCAGGTAGCCGTTGTAGAGCAGCATCGCAGCGGCAATGCCAAAGATGAGAGGTTGGATGATGCCCCAGTTGTCGATGAAGGCCGAAGTGATGGAGAGAAGAACATCCAGCGTCACAGTGCCGGCTTTCGCTGCCGCCGCAAGCCCGTCCAGCAGGCCGTTCGTGACGGCAGAAAACTTGTCGGTGTTGGCGATGTCGTTTATCCTCTGCAGGATGGGGCTGAAGATTGAGAGGGCTTTGTTCTGCATCGAGGTCCATATCTGGCCCCACGTCATGGGCATGGACTCGAAGGCCGCGTTGGTCTCATCTGCCGCACCCAACAGCGCGTCTTTCACGACTTCTGCCGTGACGGCACCTTTTTCTGCATAGGACTTGATGGAGCCTTCTGCGATGCCCATGTACTGCTCGATGATGCGGGCGATGCCGGGGGCGTTCTCGAGGACGGAGTTCAGCTCTTCGCCGCGAAGGACGCCCATGCCCATGGCCTGCTTGAGCTGGAGCATGGCAGCAGCCTGGCCCTGTGCGTCTGCGCCGCCGATGACGAACTGCTTGTTGACCTGCTCGATGAAGGAGATGAGCTCGTCATTGCTGCTGAACGCGGCCTTGGCATTGGCACCCATACTGGCAACAGCGGAGGCTGTGTCAAAGTAGGCGGCGCGGGAACGCTGGGCCGATGCCATGATCTTGCGCTCCAGCTCTTCGACGGACCCGCCGTCATCAACCGTTATACCTACGCGGGCGTCTGTATTTGCCAGCTTGTCTGTAAGCTGGCTGTCGTCCACATCAAGCCCTACGTGTACGCTGGCATCGGCCAGCTGAGGCACTGGTTCCTGCTGGTCCACGATAAGATTCAGGCGCGCTTTGGTGCTTGCCAGTTCGTCCGAGAAGCCGACTACCTTTTTGATGGCAGCCAGACCGCCCACAGTGGCGACGAGGCTCTTGAATCTGCCCAGCAGAGTATCCGCCGCCGAAGAACCGCCCCGGATGGAGCTGTTCAGCTCGTTCTGGGCGTCGTCTGCATTCCGTATCTGCTCTTCGGTGCGGGTAAAGTCAGACATGACTCCGGAAAGCTCTGCCCGGGCCTGCCGGATGCTGGAAACATCAATGGCTCCGCTGGAAGCGGTATTCAGTGCTTCGAAGCTGTCCATCACGACGTTCATCGCCCGGTGCATGGTGCGCAGCGGGCCGGAGACGCCGTCATAAAGGGAAATCGCTGTCCGAATGGTCGCCAAACGGCGTCACCTCCTTTTGCTCTTTCGTTCGGCTTCTTTCTGCCGTTTCTTTTCTTCCTCTCCGCGTACTTCGCAGGAGGCGATGATAAAGGCTCTCTCTTTCCGGGACAGGGAGAGAAAGGCGGAGGGGATGAGGTGCAGTTCCTGCAGGCAATAGTGGGCGATATTCGCCTCCTCATCGCCCTCGGTTATCAGTTTTTTGCGTCGTCCACCTCATCCTGCAGGGGAACATCGAAGCCGCAGACCTCCTGCACCTTCTGCAGGTATTCGGCATACTCGCCGGAGGTGAGCATGGTCTTGAGCAGGTTTTCTGCGCCCATGACCTTGTAGCTGTCCTGCAGAGCTTTATCGTTCAGATTGGGGTACACGGTGCAGGCAACAGCCAGCTTACCCAGATACAGGTTGTAATCCGTCTCCTGCTGGTACTGGTTGCGCCGGCCGGGGACCGGCACACGTTTGACACAGCTTTTACGCAGAGATTCATCTTCTGCGCCGGTGATGGCTTTGAGCTTCCACTGCAGGGGCTTGCGATTGCCCTTTTTGTCCGTTTCATCAGACAGGAAGCGTTTGGAGACCACAAAAGCGGCCTCCTCTTCGGGAGGAATGGCGTTTTCGGCCAGAAATGCACTCAAATCCATATCAAAAATCCTTTCTTGTTAAAAAATCACTGCATCCCGTCCAGCAGGGTGAAGTTTTCGGGGATCTCGAAGTCCTCGAAGGTGAAATCCATATCCTCGTCGATGTATTCGGCATCGGCGTCGAATTTGGCCAGGATGCCGCCGTTCATATTGCAGTCTTTCAGGATGACCGTCTGACGACCCACCGAAGAGGTAGGGTCTTCGTTGGTACACTGGATGTCGAAATAGATGTCCTCGCCGGTGTCCTTGTAGCGCTTGAGCAGACGGCGGAAGATGGGCATATTGTAGTGAAAAGTGGCAGAGCCGGTGCCTTTCCAGCCGGTGGCTTTGTTGCCCTTGCCGGTCTTGCCCAGAATGGGGACCTCGGATTTGGTCTTTTCCACCTTGGCCTCCAGCTTGATGGCCTGCATGAGGTTGTAGCGGTTGCCCTCAATGGTGACGTAGCACTCGGCCAGAGAGGCCGAGACGGCGTCCTTGGCGTTCATGATGTTTGCCATAAAATGTCCCTCCTTTCTTTAGTTGACGTAGACCGTCATGTACAGCTGCTCCATCGCGTTCACAGGCTTGACGTGGTCGGAGACGACAACGGACTTTTTGCTCTCGCCCTTCTCCACGGTGATGCCTTCGGGGTCGAAATCCTCCAGCGCGCGGATGGCCTGTAGCTTCTGGTGGTGGGACACGATGTCGTTCCACAGAGAAATACGGCCTGCGCCGTCGTTGGGGACCTTGCCGAGGTACTTCGTGCCGAACAGCACCGCGATGTCGTTGGCGATCTGGTCGAGCACCCGGATGGTCTGATTGGAGGAAAAGTCTGCACCCTTTTCATCGGTGATGGACACGAAGGTGTTGATGTCGGAGAGCACCCGTGTCTCACCGTCCACGTCGTGGAGCATGAAGGAGCCCTCCTGGATGCCGGCTTCCAGCTGAGTCTGGGTATAGCGGGTGTCCGGGGTATACTCGCCGTCGTAGACCATGTTGGTGGCGCTCTTGTTGACCGCAGTGCCGGCGGCCACGCCCACGACCCACGGGATGAGAGCCGCAGGGTCTGCGCCTTCGTCAGTGACGGTGTTTTTCAGGGAAATGACGCCTTCGTCATCGGCCAGATAGCGGAAGCCGATGCACTGGAACTTCTTGCCCACATCGTTGCGCATACGCTCGGTGAAGGCTGCGAAGAGCTTCTTGATAGTATCGTTGGCCGAGGTGCAGCCCAGGGCATTGAAGGTGCGGCTCTCGACGGCATCGAGGAAGGTCTGGTAGTTGCCATCTTCGACTGTGCCATTGGTGCCGCCGGTCAGCGGCGTGGATGCTGTCAGAGCCAGCACAGCATCATCCTTCCAGACGATGAAATCATTGTCCGCCAGTTCTGCGGCGGTGGAGATGCCCTCCTGCGTCTCGACCTTCTGGGTGTCGAGGAAAGTCTCCACGTCGTACAGCGGGGTCTGCTCAGTGCTGCTCTCGCTGGCGGTGATGACTACCCGCAGGGCATTGCCCCGGATGCCGGGATATTTTGCGCTGCCGAAGGCGCAGGACGCCTTGATGCCGCCCGAGTCCAGACGGAAGAAATGCACGGTCTTTGCGTGACAGAACACCTCCCGCATGGGCTGCAGTGCTGCGGCGGTGTAGGAGTAGCCGAAGAGCTTCTGACTGTTCTTGAGGAAATCGCCCTGCTCTACCGTGAAGATCTCGCCCTGCGGACCCCAGTTCATTTCGAGAGGGAGGGCCGCATAGCCGCGGTCGGAGAGGGTCGCCGAGGCGGCTGCCACGGAGACCGTGTTGATGTACGCGCCCGGCAGGCGCTTGTTCTGCACCAGAAAGGTGCCGCCGCCCAGTGCCATATCAGTTCACCTTGCCTTTCATAAACTTGCGGATGGCCTCTTCGGCCTGCGCCAGCGTATATTCCTTGCCATCTTCCAGCAGGACGCTGAGCAGGTCCCGACGGCCGGCAAACCGCTTGAATGTCAGTATCTTTTCTTTCGGAAATTTCGGTTCAATCATTGGTTGACCTCCATGTGCAGCTCGCCCATCTTCTCGGGGAGGTCGATGCGGCGGAGCGTCATGTTGAAGCTGACGAAAAAGTGCAGCACACCGTCCTGCACCTCCCAGCTCATGGATGTGCCGTGGAGTTTATCGCCGTCGGGCAGCGTGATGAACTCCAGCGCCTGCCACAGCTGCCACGCAATGGCCTGCATGACAGCGTTGTCCTTTTCGTCCTCGGGGAAGAAATGGACGTCGAAGGGGCTTTTCAGCAGAAAACGGTCCTTGCCCAGCGGGGAAGGCGTGGCCTTCATCGGGAGAATGAAAAAGCAGGGTGTTTGAAAGCCCTGCTCAATATCATTCTGGTAGATGCGGTATCCAGGGCCGAAAGTGTCCCGCAGGGCTTTGGCGATGCCCTTCACGATGTCATTTTCCATGGAATGCCTCCTTCAGGGCCTCGTCTACGGCTTTCTGAACCGCTTTCGGGTACTGCTCAGAAATCTCATCCGCAGAAGTGCGCAGCATGAACTTGCCGTTCACCCAGCTGGCTTTCAGCCGCTTGCCCAGTGCAGGCACATATCGGCCCGGCGTCTGGCGGTGGCCGTACTCCACATAGGAGGCATATTTCTCCGGGTTCTCAGCGGTGATGATGTGGTCATCTCCGACCTTCTCGTGAGAAACGCGCCATGCCCGCCGGAGGGTGCCGCCGCTGTATCCAGACCAGTAACGGTCAAAGATGGAGCCACTTTTGCTGCGTAAACGATAGGTTTTTCCTTTATGCTTGCGGAATACCTGTTCGCCCTTCTTGTTGGTGGTCTGGGTGGTGTAGTCACTGCCGTTCATGGTCACGGTCATCGGCTCGTCGAAATGTGGCGCTTTGCCGACCGGCGTTCGCTTCTTCAGCTTGCTCAGCAGGGCGGCAGCGGCCTCGCCGCTTTTCTCGTCGATGATGGCGTCCAGCTTACCGCCCAGCAGTTCCTGAAGCTGTGCGTCCACTTGCGCCAACGCGCTGTAATCGCACCCGCCCTTCATGCATACCTCTCTGCCAGCTCGAGCGGGATCTCCTGATGGGTCGGGTAGACCGGCGCTGGGCCGGACGACTTATAATGGAATGCGCGCGGAATCTCACCAGGCCGCAGGACGTCGATGCGGCTGCCCGGCGGGATGACCAGCTCCGGGGAGATGAACAGCTTGACGCTCTGGCTGACCGCCGCCACGATGTCGCCGCTGGCGGTGGTCGAAGAAGAGAAGGACAGCCGGCAGGGCTGGTCTGCGTAGAGCACATTGCTTTCAAAGCGGGTCAGGCAGTCGTCAGACTCTGATTCCTGCTGGACGTAGACGGTGCAGGTGTCGGAATAAAATCGTTCCAACGCCGCACGGGCCGCAGAAAAGGTCTTTCCGAGGTTTACCATACCAGCCTCCGGTGCCGATAGATCTCGGCCATGTCGCAGTGGGTCAGCGCGTTGATGAGGGCATCGAGGCGCTGTTCCGGCGTGGTGCAGCCGTCCGTGGAGAAGGAAACCGTGGTGTCGCCCAGCTTGATGTCCTTCGCCTCGGCAGAGGCTTCAAAGCCGTCCAGCTGGCCGCAGCACTTCTTCATCCGAAGATACTCGCCGGCGGTCATCCGCTCGGCCAGCGGAATCAGCGCCTGCGGCAGCTCATCGAGGTTGGTGAGGTCAAGCAGGGTGCTTTCCGTGGAGCGTTTTACCAGCGACAGCCACGGGTCAGTCTCATCAACGGACTCGAACCCGAGAGCGTAGAGCAGCTTGATGACGTTTTCCAGCATGGTGTGCCTCCTTATGCCGGGGTGATCTCGAACCAGCCTTGGGTCTTGGGGTTGTCGCCCTCTGCGGGCTCCATCTTGACATAGCCGACGCCGGACTTGGCATAATAGCTCTTATCCTTGTTCACGGCGGTGTCGGTGGAGGCGACTGCAGTGCCGGTGATGATGCCGACGGCCTTGGTGGCGTCGGTCATGGCAGCGACGTAGTACTTGCGGCTGTAGATGGTGTTGCGGCGGATGTTCTCCTCGCGCTGCTGCTCCACCTCGGTGCCTTTCTTGTTGAAGAGAGTGACGGCCTTCTTGGTGGCGATGACCACCTTGCCGCTGGCGGCATCCTTCTTGGTGTAGAGGTTGATGCCGCCCACCGTGCCGATGTAGCCCTGCTTGGCGAAGGACTCCACATACTTCAGGTCATCCTTGAGGGCCTTGCGCAGCTTTGCCATCTCGGCAGGGTTGACGAAGCCGAAGATGCTCACGCCTTCCAGATCCTCGAGGTTCAGCATGGCAGCGGCGTCCACGAAGGCGTCGAAGCCCAGCGCAGGGGTCACGAGGGTAAGAGTAGCATCATTGAACGCGGTGTAGATGTCGGCGTTCTGGGTGTTGAACAGGTCAACGCCTGCATGGCGGGTGCCAGTGGTGACGACCATCGGGTCGGTCATGGCATCCTCGTCGAAATAGGAAAAGCGGTTCTGCGCCAGCAGGATCTTGTAACTCTTCTCGGTGAAGTCGGCCTCGATGGTCTTGGTGTTGCCCTCGCCCTTGGTCAGCTTCTCGGTGCCGTCGGTGGCCTTGTAGACGTGGACCTTGTAGTCCATGCCTGCCGTGCCGGTCAGGGAGTTATCGACGGTGCAGAACTGCACAAGGTCGAGGTGGGAGTTGTACTGGTCTTCGATCTCGTTGGCGAGAAAGAAATTGTCGTAGGTTTTGTTGGGCATCAGGTAACACCTCCGTTGTAAAGAGCCCGGTACTCCTCAGGATGGTTGAGGGAGTAGGTGTGTCGTTCGGTGGCGCTCATGCCGCGCAGACGCTCAAGGGTCATGCCGTTGATGCCGGGAGGGTCACCCTTCTCGGCGGGCTTTGCACCCTTGAAGCCGCCCGCAGCAGCTTTCTCGAAGAGGAACGCCGTCTCTTCGTTCTCGGCCAGCTTCTTGACCTCGTCCGCAAGGCCCTTCACGGTGCCGTCGTCGGTCAGCTCTGCCTTGCTGATAAAGTCAGCCAGCAGGGCCTTGGCGGCGGTGTTGTTCTTGGCCTTGGCACCGGTCAGCGCCAGTTCCACGGCGTTGCTGATCTTCAGCGCCTTGAGCTGGGCGGCATAGTCGGCGTCTTTCTGCTTGTTGTCGGCCTGAAGCTGGGTGATCTGGGCCTGAAGGGCAGCGGCGTCCACCTTTTTCAGCTCTTCCAGCTGCTTGTCCCGCTCGGAGAGGGCAGTGCGCGCAGCTTTCAGCTCGGTGTTGACCTCATTGAAACGGCTCTTGGTCACGAAATCGCCGTTCAGGCCGTCCATGACCTTGTCTGTCTGCTCTTCGGTCAGACCCATTGCCAGCAGGTCTTCTTTCTTCATATCATTCACCTCGTTTGTTGAGTCCTGTGTTTACCGTGGGTAGGAGCCACGACTTGCCCCGCTACGTTTACCGTCTGTGGCGAGAAAGACGATGGTGCCGCTTGCAGGAATCGAACCCGCGTCCGCTGATTACAAATCAGCAGCTCTGCCATTGAGCGAAAACGGCATGAAAAAAGCGCCCTCGCCCGGAGGCAAAGACGCTTGCATGATTCAGTTTTTCTTGCGAACGAGCGATTTCAGCCACTCTTTCAAGTCAGAGAATGTCTTGAAAAGAATGGAGACCGTAATGACCAGCGCTGCGAAGGTCCAGCAGTACGCAAAGAAATAGAAAACGACAGGATGCAGCGCCATGAGCCAGAATGTGAAAAGTTTTATGTTGTCCTCCTAAAAATGGGCAAAAGAAAACCACGGTGCGGTGTGCATCGTGGTGAATGAATTATTCAATGCGGGGCGGCAGCTGGCCGATTCTCTTCAACGTGTCATAGTAGTTGCGGGAAAGCGACTGCTGAAGGACTGCAACGTCAAATCCATCATATAAAGAGTCGCAAATGTCATCGTATTTGTGATCGATGGGATGCTCCGTCAACCATTTCTGCATTTTGGAGACCTCGGACTCTGAGTATGCCTCAGCGGTAGAATTTAATGCCATGTGCTTCCAACTCCTTCAGGCTGCTCTCGACCAGCCCTGCCGCTCTGGTGAGTAAATCGGCGTCTGAGAGCTTTTTGCGCGGTGTATCAGCCATCACCAAAATCTGCTCATACAGCATTTTGATGATTTTATCAGCAGCGGCAAAATCGTAGGCCGAGGTCTTTTCAATCGCAAAAATATGACCGCTATGCCCAAGGGCGGTCATAAGTTTCAGATTCTCGTTTTTGATAAAACTTTTTAAGTCACCGTGCGAGAAAATGCCACTTGCCGGGTGCGTATGTATGACGATATACGGGGTATCAAAGTTGGGCAGCTTAACAGAGTGTCCCTCTGCGTTGCCGGTAATATTACCAGTTAGCGGCTGCATATCCAAATCGAACACTCTGCCAACCTCGACGCCGAGGGGCTGCTTGGACGCTTCCATCAGCAGCCGTTTGTGCGCATTTTGGAGCTGGCGCTGTTTGGCAGCGTCCAGAGTGTCGCAGTTAAAAGCTTTGACTTTTGCTATTGCCTGCATTGTAACAGGTTCCGGCTCGAGATTCAAGCTCTGGAAGGTGGAAACATCGGTTTTCTGTCTACCCTTCCACTCCAGCCACTTCGTTCCCGCAGGCACATAATACTTTTCGCCATCCTCCCCGCGTGCAATGCGCAGTCCGTCGGCGAAGTCCTCCGGGATGACGGGTGCGGTGGTGCAGCGGCAGCGGGGATGGAAAGGCGGCACGGTGACGCCCGGCTCATACTGGGCAAGAGGTATCTCTTTGCCGTCCAGCTGGCCGCAGATGCTGCAGGTGCTGCCGTCTAGAGTGCCGATGATCTCCACCTTCTCGACGCCCAAGTCCTTGAAGCCCTGCTTCTCGGCGAGGGCTCTGTAGTAGGCCGTCTCGGTGTAAACCAACCGCCCTGCCTTGTAGCGGTCAACGTCGAACTGTTTGGCGATAGCGTCGGTGAGCTGGGCCGGGGAGTCGCCCCGCAGCAGACCCTGCGTCAGGCCCTTATGGACGGCCTGCACGAGGGCGTTCTTATTCGTCCAGCAGCGGTCGCGGAATGTGCGGTCGTCCGTCGTCCATGCCTTGGAGGTAAGGGCGTCCAGCTGGGTCTTGTCGAGGGAGACGGTTTTGAACTTCACGTCGAGGCCCTTGGTGGTTTCTCTCAGGGCGCCGGTGTAGGCGTCGGCTGCCGCCCGGCGTACAGCCTCTGTGAGCTGTGTTTCCTGCCCGGCATACAGTTCCTCTATCTGCTGGCGAATCTGCGTCTCCACGGCTTCCAGCCGGGAAATGTGGACTCTGGCGGAGGCGTTGCGCAGCTGGCGCTGCCACGTTTCATCCAGTCCGGCCTTCTGGGCTGTCTCTATGTACTTCGCCACGTCCCAGCGGAACTCTTCAAGCTCCTTCGTGCTCAGCAGACGCCGGGACTCGATGAGAGAAACACCGTTGTCGTCAGCGAAGCGGGCGCACCAGCTGTCCAGCTTTTTGCGGGTCTGGTACAGAGCCTGCCGGTACAGCGCTTCTATTTCCCGGAGTGCAGCCTGTGCGGTCTTGTAGGTGCTGCGTTCCAGCAGGGAGAAGCGCCCCCGCCAGTATTCAGAGTTCTTCACGGCGGGTCACGCTCCCTGTTATGTATTGAAGGTAGTGGGTGTATAGCTGTCCTGAGCCTGTGCGGCCTTTTCTTCCGCCAGACGGGCAAGCTCGGTCTGGGCGTCCGTTACCCACGGATGCTGCTCAACGATGGTCCGGTTGGAGAGCAGCCCCACCGAGTTGCGGCAGTTGGTGATGCTCTCCGTCTCGTTGATGAGCATATCGCGGTTGAACACGATGGTGACAGGGACATCCTCGAAATCGCCCTTGCCCCGGTTGACGAGGTCTTTGTTGATGAACCAGAGCAGGTCTTCGAAGGCGGCCTGAAATTCGGTCTCCATGCCGTTTGCATCGAGGTCGATGTCAGCGTACATACTCTGGATGTTCATCTGGTTGGGATTACCGGAGAGACGGTCATCCTTGGCGTCGTAGCTCTTGGCGTTCTCGATGAGGGCCTTTTTCAGCAGGTCGAGGATGGCTTTGTAGTTGTCGGAGTTGACCTCGACGGTCAGTTTTTCCACGCCGCCATCATCCCGCACCTTGACCGCGCCGTAGGCCGAAAGGTTTTCCCGGAACTTCCCCAGGTCCTCACCGTCGTAGTTGCGCAGGATGAGGATGGTGTTCCGGGCATCCTCCTGCATATTGTTCGTGAAGTCGGAGAGCAGGGTGTTGATGGCGTCCTGCAGGCACTTGACCCGCTGGATGAGCGGGAGCTCCTGCTTGTTGTACTTGAAGGGGATGAGCGGGATGCGCTCCCAGTTATAGCCGGTGTCAGGCCCATCCGGCCCGGGACCGGTAAAATATGTTTCGTACTCTCCGGCAACAGTGTCCGGCAGCAGCATATCGTTCTGAAAGATGTAGCGGTGGATGCCGTCCTTTCTGAACAACTCCACCTTTTCGACGGTCTCTTTTGTGTAGCCGTTCCAGACCTCCTGCGTGTAGAGCCGGGCGGCGCAGTCCAGCCGGGTATGGTCATCGTCAGCCCAGAAGGGCAGCACCTCGTATCCGGAAAAGCGCTTGAATGCCAGATGGCCGTCTTCGCCATAGTAGGGGTAAAGCCAGGCCAGACCGTTGTTCAGTGCGTCTTCGGCCAGATATTTCAGCTGCCGGAAGAAGCCGCGGTTGAAGTATCCCGCCAGCAGGTCGGAATAGGTCTGGTCTTCGCAGCTCACCGTGAAAGGCTTGCCCACAAAGTAATTCACCTTCTGGTCAACGGCCTTCGCATACTGGTTGTCGATGAGCTTGTTGTTGGGCAGATTCTTCACCGGCACAAGATTGCCGTCCCGCCCGATGGCCATCCGCTGGCGATTCAGGATCTCATGCCGGCCCTCGTAGTAGTCGGAGCCTTTTATCTGCGTCCTGCGCTTTGGGCTGGCTTTCCATTCTTTGATTTCCGCGGCAAACTGATTCTCTGTCATGCAGGTGGCACGCTGGACGATGAGACGGTTGATCTTCTCCATCACGCCGTTCACGATAAGATTCATAGATGTACCTCTCAGTCAAAGCTGTATGTCGGTCCGCACTGGATGTCCTCCATCGCGTATCGCATGGCGTCCATCAGGTGGTTGAAGTCGTCGATGGGTTTTCCGGTCTTGTTGCCGAACTTATCCTTGGCCCATGTGTAGTTTGAAATTTCGGTCAGGAAATTCACGCAGCGGGGATGTACCACAATACGGAAGTTCTGGATGTACTGGATGCCGCTGCGGATGGAGTCTGGGCCTTTGCCCGCCGGGCGGATGCGGCGAAGACCCTCTTCCCGCAGCTCATCGAGGCTCTTCGGCTCGGCGCTGTCGCCCCGGATGCGCTCCTTGGCGTATCCCATGCCGTAAATGCGCTGGTAGATGGCCCGGTTGGTCAACCCGCGTTCATAAAGCTCATCGAACACCCAAATGGTCATCTCCTTTTCGCTCACCAGCCCGCAGAAGAATGCGGTCGGGTCGTTGGTGTAACCGAAATCAAGGCCGAATGCACTCTTGACGTCCGGCCTTGCCGCTATGATGGTCTTGTCGAAGGCTTCCTCCACCCAGTTTTCGAACACCAGACCGTCCACGATGCCCCATTCGCCCAGACCGGCGACGCTGTAGCGGCGGGGGTTCTGAACCTTCATCCGCTCAAACACCCGGCGGTCGGCATCGTCGAGCCATTCGTTGCAGGTGTAGTTCGTGGTCAGCGCCAGAGTATCGGGGTCGGGGGTGTCAAAAAAGCGGGCTTTGAGCCAGTGGTGCTCGTTCCACGGGTTGAAGGTCAGTGTGATCTGCTTGAACAGCCCCGTCTCGGGTGGGATAGCGCCACGAACAGACTCGTCTATCATGTTGAAATCGGCTTCGGAGCTGATTTCATATGCCTCCTCTATCCACGCCCAGCACAGATACCCGTGCTCGGCCGCGATGGACGTGACCTTGAGCGGGTCATCCAGACCACGGAACAGGATCTTCTGTCTAGTGGGCTTGTAGGTCAGTTCAAGGGGGCTTTCCTTCACGTCCCAGAACGCCTGCACACCGAGGCGGCTGATAGCCCATTTCAGGTCGGTGAAACAGGAGTCGTGCAGGGTGCGGTACACCTTGCGGATGACCAGCAGGTTCGCCTGCGGGTATCTCATCAGGTTGACGATGTACCACAGCGCGGTGGTCTTGGACTTCTTCGAGGCACGAGAGCCTTTGCAGACCCGATAGCGGCCTTTGAACCGCCAGAAGGTGCCGTAGCCCTGGCCGACGATGTCCGGCAGGTGGAGCTGGCTTGCGCGGGGGTCAGTCAACAAGCTGTTCATCGCCGGAGATCACCACCGGAATCGGCCCGCCCAGTTCTACGTTGTCCTTGAACATCCCGTAGCGCTTGCCGATGAGCTCGGCAGCTTTCAGGCGATCTCTCGCGGAGACATCGATGTCCTCGATCTCCTGCATCCCGTCGCCGCACAGCACGAGGGTCTGTTCCTTGTGCTTGCCCCGCATGACCGAGGTGAGATATTCCAGAACCTCCTGTGCGTCGGCGGTCTTTTCGGAGTGGAGCTGGGCAAGGCGGTCGTCGATGTAGGCTCTCATCTCAGGATTGAATTTGCCTGAGGGTTTTTGAGGGTTTCCTTCATTGAGCCATTTGCAGGCATTTCGAGCGGTTTTAGGCGAATACCCTGCACGGAGAGCCGCTTTGGTAGCGTCGCTGTCCACAAGGTATTCGTCACAAAAGCGCTTCTGTCGGTCGTTCAAAGTATCCACCACCTCTCCTGCACAAAAATGGAGCAGCCGGGAGGGGGCGGCCCTCCGTCCGTCTGGTCACGCCAGCGCTCTCGCGGCTGAGCTACGGCTGCATAAAAAATCCCCGCACATTTCTGTGCAGGGAAGAAAGTCCTTGAAGCAGCCTCAGAAAGCTCAAGAAGGAGAAAAATGCCTGTCAAGCAGCAAAAAGTCCAAAGGAGCAATTCATCATGATGGAGGAAAAGTTTCGGAGGCTGCGTGTATCGGTGGGCCTTTCCGGCTCTGCCGATGGTATCATTTTACACCGGAAGAGAGTGAACGCACAATGAACGGATACTGCACAGTTTCAGAGTTTCAGGTGTTCAATGGCCCGGCGGCGCAGGGCGAAAATGCCACGGGAAGTGAAATTCATGTCTGCGGCTACCTGCTCCCATTTCAGGCAGTCCAGATAGTATTTGCGAAGAGCGCAGTATTCGGCGGAGTCCAGCTGCACAAGCACGGCATCGATCTCCGCAAACAGAGCATTACAGACGGCCAGCTGTGCGTAGGCACGGCGTTCGGCTTCTTCTTCACGCTCCACTGCCCGGGCGAGGCTCTGCCCATCCTTGCTGCCGCCCGGCGCAGCGCTGAGGTTCTGGGTGATGTGCCGGGTGGCTTCCTGCGCCTCTGCCAGCCGGTAGGAGAGCCGCTGGTAGAGCTTTTCGGCTTCCCGATAGCGGGAGAGCCAGCTTATCTTTTCCTCGTAGGTCATGCCAGCTCCTCCACCTGCACGAACACGCCGCAGATGTCGGCCCAGAACTTCTCGACGATCTCGCTGCACACCTGGGCGTCGTCGTGCCAGAAGTGCAGGCGGGTCATCTCGTCCTTGAGGGCTTTTTCCAGATTGTCAGTGTCGGGCTTGGAAGTGCGCCAGCTGCCGTCCGGACGGCCCTCGGCGGGGAACATCCACTTGACCAGCAGACGCACCGGACGGCCCGCCGGGATGGGCTTCTCAGGGGCGTGGGGCGCAAGGTAGGCGTGGAGCTTGGCACGGGCGGCTTTCAGTTCAGAGCTGTCATGCAGCACGGCGCAGGGCTTGCCGCCCTTCATGTAGGCATGAAGCTCTTTGGCGTTATGGGTAGTGGTGGGCGGACGCATAGGGATAAAAAACTGTGTGGTCATTTCGTACCTCGTTTTCTTTTTTTGTATCAGCGGCCAACGTGATGGGGAGGGTCCCCGGAGGATGGGGGCTGTGGTCGCCCCATCCTCTGGGATACCCCATCACACATTGCAGTGCAGTCATGCTATTATATATAGGCTATTTTGCACTGCAAATGTTGCAGTCATAGCGGCTATTTCTGCAATTTTGCAGTTTTTGCTGTCGTGCAAAATAGCGGCTATTTCTGCATTTTTACAACAAGATGTAATTACAAATATAACAGGGCGTTTAACCTTTGCTGCCGGGCTCCTTGCGGCCAACCTTCTCGCCGTCGATCCAGAAGCGCCCGTCTTCTTTCAGACGGTTCTTGACGGTGCGGGGCTTCAGATCCATATACTCGCCGAGGCTGTAGACGGTGACCTCACCGTCCATCATGCAGGCTTCAAAAGCGGTGTCCAGCTCAGCCTTCCTATCCTTGGACTGCTTGGCCTTGTCACCCCAGCGGCGGCTCGCGCCCTTTGCGCCCAGTGTGCGGAAGTCGCTGTCCGGCTGCAGATCTTCCAGAAGCCCGCTGTCCAGCTTATGCACCGGATAGTCAAACCAGAGGTTCACCGGGGCAAAGCTTGCAAACTCGCGGAGGGTGCCTTCGATGCGCCAGGCAGTCATGCTGTCGGCTTTCTTCTGAGCCGCAGCCACTTCGGCGTCGATGGCCCGCAGGTCGGCGAGGCCAAGCTTTTCTTTGGCGATGGTGAGCATCCGGCTCTTGCTGAGGGCGTCATCCGGGCCGTAGGCGTCGGCATGGCCGCGCTTATCCAGCATCGCTTTGATGACCCGGCAGGCGGCCTTGTTGTGCAGCTGCTCCCGGATGGCGTCGGTGATGGTCAGCTCAGTCATGTCCAGCATGGCATCCGGGTCGCGGGCAAACACGCCGGAGCCGGATGCTCTGTCCATGCTGCGCTTGCCGCCCTGCGCACCCTTGGAATGATGGTGGCAGTAGATGACGGCGCAGTCCAGCGCGCGGCAGACCACATCGAACTGGTTGCAGAATTTCGCCATCTGGTCGGCGCTGTTCTCGTCGCCGGTGATGACCTTGTAGATGGGGTCGAGGATGACGGCAGTGTAGCCCTTTTTGCCTGCCCGGCGGATGAGCTTGGGGGCAAGCTTGTCCATCGGGACAGATGCGCCGCGCAGGTTCCAGATGTCAATGTTCCGCAGATTGTCCGGCGCAAGGCCCATCGCGGTATAGACGTCCTTGAAGCGGTGCAGGCAGGACGGCCTATCAAGTTCCAGATTGATATAAAGTACACGCCCCTGCGCACAGGAGAAGCGGCCCAGCCACGTCTTGCCCTCGGCGATGGCGATGCACAGCTCGATGAGGGCGAAGCTCTTGCCCGCCTTGGAGGGGCCTGCCAGCAGCATCTTGTGGCCCTGGCGCAGTACGCCGGAGATGAGGGCATCGGCCAGCGGGGGCAGGTCGTCCCAGTCGTCGGCCAGACATTCGGTGTCGGGCAGGTCATCGGTGCAGGCCTCCACCCAGTCGCACCAGTCCTCCCAGCAGCTTTTGCCGACATTCGTTTCAAGCAGAGCCTGTTTCTGCCCCGCCCGCAGGATGCCGGGCATCCGGGAGAGGCGGGAAGGGTTGCGGTTCTGCTGGTCGAGGGTCAGACCGTTCTTCTGGCAGGTGGCGTAGAGGTAATCGACCCGCTTGCGGTACTCAGCATAATCCGGCGCGTTGACCCGGACGATGGCGTGGATGCTCTTGCCGCCGGAGTAGACCAGCGCGGCGCAGGGCAGCTCCATCTGGTGGATAGCGGCCAGCTGCTTGCCGGGCTCCATGTTGTCGCACTCCACGAGGGCGTAGCGGTAGCTGGTGACATTGGCATCCTTCCGGCCTGTGCCGTCCACCGGGTTGAAGCAGATCCATGCACCGATTTCCGGGTCGCAGTCGCCCATGACCTTGCCGACGTCGCCGCCGCAGGCGTCCAGCTCTTCGATGAGCTGCCCGGCAGTTCTGTCCCAGCAGCCTTTCGCCGGGCGTCGGCGGTCGGCGGCCATGAAGCTCTCGGTGACATAGGCCACATACTCGTCCGGCTCGAAGAGGGCCTGCAGGTAGCGTTTGAGTTGCTGGGCAGGCTCCCATGTGTCGGGAAGGTGAAGCTCCTGCTCTTCGACCCAGCGGGGGTCTACCAGTGCGGGCTGCTGCGGGCCGACGGTCAGCTCATCGCCCCAGTCCAGCGCATGGCCTGCAGGGCCGGACCAGCCGTGCTCATAGGCCAGCTGGAAGATGCTGCTCTGGGTGACGGGCTTCGAGCTGCCGTGGAAACTCTCCCATTTTTTGATGCACTCGCCCTTGTGATACCGCCCGCCGTCCCGGGCGCTCCACTGCTCCCACACGGCGACGGGCAGACCGGCTTCTTTCAGGCCCATGCCCACCATGAGCCATTCTTCATAGGTCAGGGCGGACGGGGAGACGAAGTCCAGCGCTTCTTTGATGTCATCTTCATGTTCCATTCGCATTACCATATAAACATATCATCTGCGATGACCGGCTCAGCAGACGGGATATAGTTCTTGGGGTCAACGCCCTTCGGCGCGCCCCGCCAGCCGCCGGCGGCAATGCGGTCTATCATGTGCCGTGCGGCCTCGAAGCTCCACGTGCCGACGTGCTGGAAGCCGTATTTCTCCAGGCAGCGTATCTGCTTTGGGGTGGTCAGGCCCTCGTCCCGGCGCTTGCTGAGACGATCGAGCAGGAGAGACGCTTTGCCCGCAGACTCCACGGCGTCGGGCAGGATGCCCAGTTTTTCCAGTGCAGCAGTCTGTTCTGCGCTGGGCGGGCCAGCCTCCCAGCCAAAGGCCGGCACATAGCCGGAGAGATCTTCGGCCTGAATGCTCATCTCGTATTGCAGCGGGTCAACGAGCTTCGCCTTTTTGCGGCGCTGTTCTTCCAGCTGCTTGGCAAGCGCCTCTTCGCGCTGGGCCACCACATCCTCGCTGGCCTGTGCGGCGGCGTCCTCAATATCCTGCGGCCCGCCGCTCTCGGCCAGATTGTCGGTCATCTGCCGGGCCACGGCACGGTCCTCACAGACGAGGTCGGCGGGGCGGCACAGCTCGTGCTTGTCGGTCATCCAGAGAAAATCTAGCAAAAGCAGATCGCTCTTGCCCGGGGAGAGGCGAGTGCCGCGTCCCACCATCTGGCTGTAGAGGCTGCGCACCTTCGTGGGCCGCAGCACGACGACGCAGTCCACCGAGGGGCAGTCCCAACCTTCCGTCAGCAGCATGGAGTTGCAGAGCACGTTGTACTTGTCGGCTTCGAAATCCGAAAGCACCTGTCTGCGGTCGGCGCTCCGGCCGTTGACCTCGGCGGCGCGAAAGCCTTTGGTGTTCAGCAGATCGCGGAATTTCTGGCTCGTCTTGATGAGGGGCAGGAACACCACCGTTTTGCGCCCGGCACAGCGTGCTGCCATTTCGTCAGCAATTTGGCTCAGGTAAGGGTCAAGAGCAGTGCCAAGCTCGCCTACGGAATAATCGCCGCTGCTCATGCCCACGGCGGAGATGTCCAGCTTGAGGGGGACGGTCTGGGCCATGATGCGGCAGAGGTAGCCGTCTTTGATGGCATCGGTCAGTTTGTACTCATAGGCCAAGCTGTCGAACACCTCGCCGAGGTTTCGCATATCGCCCCGGTCGGGGGTAGCGGTCACGCCCAGGACCTTCGCACTGCCGAAGTAGTCGAGGATGCGGCGGTAGCCGTCGGTGATGGAATGGTGGGCCTCGTCGATGATGATAGTCCCGAAGTAGTCCCGAGGAAAGCGCTCGAGTCGTGCCGGCCGCTGTAAGGTCTGGACAGAGCCGACCACCACCCGATACCAGCTGTCGAGGCAGGTGGACTCGGCTTTTTCCACCGCGCTGACGAGGCCGGTGGAGCGCTGAAGCTTGTCTGCCGCCTGTTCCAGCAGCTCGCCCCGGTGGGCGAGGATGAGCACCCGGTCGCCCGCCCGCACCTGATCGGCGGCGACGGAGGCGAACACGATGGTCTTGCCGGTGCCGGTGGGCAGCACCAGCAGGGTGCGGAGACGGCCATTTTCCCACTCGGTGTGGATGCTCTTCCGGGCGGCTTCCTGATAGGGGCGCAGAGCCTGTTTTTCTCCCATCAGAATGCCCCCTGCGTCCAGCCCTGAGAGGGCGCGGCTTTCTCTTCAGGCGGCGGCAGGAAGCGGATGACTTCATTGCTCTGGCCGGGGTCGCCGCTCTTCTTGACGTAATCGTGGACGCCCAGCTTGCAGCGGCCTTTGGCGCCGACGACCTCGTTCCAGCGGGGGCGGAAGGTGTCACCCTTCCTGCACTGGCCGATGCTCTCGAAGAACGCGCCCAGCAGGCCCTGGGTCTTGGTGTGGAGGTAGAGGCGGTGGGTGACGGTGGTATCGCCCAGAGCGCCGCCGAAGATCTTCAGCGTCAGCTTTGCCATCGAGCAGGGCGGCAGTTTGGCGCTGCCCTCGAAGCGGGCGCGCTCCATCCCGGTGACTTCAAAATAGTATTCGCCCTCGGGCAGGAGCACGAAGTCCTGCGAGACGTTGGTAAATTCGTCGTCCCAGCCAAGAGCGCGGTCGGTAGTGGTATTCATGTCAGCCATAAGTATTCTCCTTTATAATAATGTGTGAACCTCTCAGTCTGCCTGCGGCAGCCAGCTCCCCTGTCAGGGGAGCCTAAGAGGAAGAAATCAGAAAGGCAGGTCCCGGTTGTCCAGCACCATCTGAAGCACCTGCGGCCATGCGGCCACGAGACAGCCCTCCACAAAGTCGGCGGGGTAGTCCCGGATGGGCATATCTTCCGGGAAATAGCCCCGCTTGCCCACAACGAACTGCAATTCTTCGGGGGTGACGTTGTTGGCACTCATCAGCGCGGCCAGCTTTTCGGGGACGCCCAGCGCCATGAGGTCGGGCGTCAGCAGGGCTTCGGGGACAGTCTCCCGGGGCGATTCCGGCTGAGGCTTGGGCTGCGGTGCCGGTGCGGCCGGTGCGCTGGGAGGGGGAAGAAGGTCCTTTTCGGCGGGTGCTGCGGGCTTCGGGGCGGCAGGCGGCGCAGAGGCCGGACCGGTGATGCAGTGGGCGATGCTGGCGTAGTCGAAGGGGACTTCATCGGGCAGGCCGAAGCGGTTCTTGGCGTCCCAGCAGGCGTGGTGGGTGGTGTAGAGCACCCGTTTGCCGCCGGTGGCTTTGTTCTTGGCGTTGGGGCTGCTGCCGCTCTTTTCTACGATGGTCTGGTAGTTGGCGAAGAGGAGCATATCGCACCACTCCCGTAGGAGGGGTTCAGTCTGCTTGGTGGTCTTCATGGTCCAGCGGTCATAACTGCCCGCCGCGTCCGGCTGCTCGAACTTGGTGATGGCGGCGTGGGCGAGGATCAGCACATGGTGGCCGCTGTTCAGCACCTCCTCGAGGGCGTCGAGAAGTCGGCCGAACTCCTCCTTTACGTAGGTGTAACCCTTGCCGTAGCCGAAGCCCTCGAGGCCGTCCACCTTGGCTTTGGCGCAGATGGCGTCGATGGCCAGACGCTCGGCCCAGTCGGCGGTGTCGATGACCAGCGTACCGCAGGGGATTTCGCCCCGGGTGACGGCCCGCACCTCGTCCAGCAGCATGGCCCAGCTGGTGGGCTGGGGCAGGCGGGCAACATTGAGCCGTTTGGTGCCGCCCTCGGTGTCGATGAAAACGGGGTTCGGGAAGTGAGAGGCAAATGTGCTCTTGCCGATGCCCTCGGGGCCGTACAGTACGACCTTGACCGGGGTGTTCAAAATGCCGGTGGTGATGGAATAGCTGCTCATCAGAAAGCTCCTTTCGTCCATGTTCTGGTCTGCGTGGGTGCGGCGGACAGGACAGGCAGGTCAGCACCCTTGACCATGCCGTCCTCAATGATGATCTGGCACTCGCTGCCGGTGGAGACGCGGGTGGCGATGGCCTGCAGGCCCTCCGCTTCGAGCCAGTGTCCGAACTCTTCCAGCGTGGTCATGTCCATCTGCTCGAGCTTGTCCAGAAGGACAAAGCCGCAGTCCGGGTTGAGCCGCCGGACGATGGCCGCGGCCACCCGGAGCTGGTCGCTGCCGGACATATCCCGCCAGCGCTTGCCTTTATAAGTAAGAGCGCCGTCCTCCACACTCAGCTCCGGCAGGGGCAGGTCGGCACCGTTCAGCAGGGCCAGACGCTCTTTGCGCTTCTGCTCGATGGCATCCGTAAGCTTGTCGTAGTCGCTGGCGTACTTGGCGGCTTCGTCCTCGGCGCGGGCTTTTTCGAGGTTGACCCGGACTTTCCGGTTCGTCTCCTCAATGCTCTGGATAGAGGCTTCCAGTTCGGCAGTGGATCCGTCCTGAAGCTGGTCAACGGTCTTTTCTGCATTTTTTCGCTGGTTGAACAGCTTGGTGTGCTTGGTGTCCAGCTCTTCCCGCAGCTTTTCCAGTTCCTCAATGCGCTCACGGGTGCGTTTCAGTTCGTCCAGACACTGTTGTTCCTGCCGGGCCAACTCCTGCGCCTGCTGCCGCAGACGCTGATTCTCCCCGTTCCGGGCCAGAATATCCTGCTGCTGGCGGATAAGGTCAGAGGCGCTGAGAGGCTGTTCGGGAGCATCGGGGTAGGAGATAAGCTCGTCGGCAAAGTTCTTTTTCTGCTGGGCCAGCTGGCCGGTGAAGGTGCGCTTGTCGTAGATGCTTTTGATCTCCATATCCCGGAGATGCAATTCATTCCCGATGCCGATGATACGCAGCAGGATGTCAGCCTTTTCCTTGTCGCTGGCCTCCATGAAGCGGGGCAGATCGAGGGCCAGCGGCTCGACAAAAGCATTCAGCAGCTGCTGGCCGCTGCGGCGGCCGGTGGGGTCGGTGACGGTGAGGCTGCTGTTCTTGCCCTTGCGCTCCACAACGACCCCGTTGGAGAGAGTGACGCGGAGGTGGGCGGGAGCGACGGCACCATCCCGCTGGGCGGCGTTCGGGCGGAATTTTTCGCCGCCAAGCGCCCATGCCAGCGCGTCGAGAACGCTGGTCTTGCCCTGATTGTTGTTGCCGCCTACGAGGGTGAGACCGGTGGGCGCAGGAGTGAGCGCAACGGCCTTGATGCGCTTGACGTTTTCGGCCTCGAGGGCCGTGATCTTTACAGACATCTGGATACCTCCCCTTGAATCTGTCCTAATGTGCGTACGAACTGATCGATCGCGTTTTCCCGCTGTTCACCCGGCAGCTTGCCGAACAGCGGCTTTATGGACTGCGCGAGATTTGTGATGGAGCGGCCGGCCAGAAGGATGCTGTCGTAGGCGTCGCGGGCGTCCTGCTCCTGTGTGGCTTTGTAATCGGCGGTCATGCCGTCGGCCATTTCCTTGGCCTGCCGGACGACTTCGTCCTTGTCCACCACAGCTACGATGGGCTGCTTCCGGGCGGCTTCGGCCTCGGATCTCCACTTGTCGGCGTGACGCTTGGCCGCTTCGGCTACCTGACGGGAGCCTTCCAGCTGGCTCTCGGCGGTTTTGGCACGCTGCTCGGCCTTGGTCTGCATCTTCCATGCTTCCTCTTCCCGGGCTTCGGCGGCGTCTAACCGGCTTTTGAGCTGATCGTTCTGTTCGGTCAGACCTTTAATGTCGGCGTGGGCGGCTTCCAGCTGAGCATTGGCGGTGTTCATTGCGTCCCGCGACTCCTGCTCCTGAATGCAGGCGCTCTTCAATCTGGCCTGCGTTTCGTTCAGCTTGTACTCTTTGGCCTTGAGCTGGGCTAAAAGCTCCTGCACCCGCTGGCTGTCTCCGGCGGCTTCGACCAGCTGCCCAGCGCAGCCGCTGCGGGCGATGAGGTTCAAATCTTTGCGGGTCAGCTCGGGCAGCTGTTTTAATTCCGCCAAGTTGGCGGAATTAAAAGCTTCGCCGTTCTGAATCATCCGCCGGACGCTTCCTTCGCCTAACCCCTTGCTCTCATACCACTTTGTCCATGTACCGCCGCCATACCGGCCGGCCTTGGCAGTCAGAGCGTGGATCCGGGCGAGGTAGATGCAGGAAATCAGATACTCGTCCTGCGCTGCGCCATAGTGCAGATCAAACTGCTGATCGGCGTCTGCGGCCTGCTGGGACAAATCGCCCAGAGCGGAGAAGTCAAAGGTGGGGACAGCTGCGGATGCAAAAGAAGTCTCCGCAGGAACAACAGGGGCCGATGCGCTGCTCTGCGGGGACAGCGCGGGGGTCAAGCCGTTTGCAGCCGCCTCGCTCGCCGAGGTGGTCGGTATTGCCGCCGCCGAACTGCTGGCAGCAGGGCTTGTCATGGTCGCAGCAGCATCCGCATTCTGGGCAGGTGTACATGAGAAAATCTCCTTTGCTTTTTTGATGTCAGCAAGAATCTTTTCCATTTCCTGCTGCGGTGTCATGTCCTTGCGGCTTCCATCCGGATCGAAAAAGCGGGCGAACAAAGCTGCCTTGGCAGCAATGCCCTTTTTGTTGGAAGCGCAGACGAATGTACAGCAGTAGCGGCCATTGTGGGAGTAATCAGTGGGGCGAATCTCGTCTTGAGAAAAGCCGCCAGTGAGTTCGCCCAGAGGGAAAGTATCTTTGACCCATGCACTGATCTGTTCCAGGAAGCCGAAATCCAGGCTGACCACAGAGCAGGTGCATTTGTCTTTGGTCGAGCCGATAAAGTGGGAGTCATATGAGAGCGTTCTGCTCGTCCGACATTCGTAGCCCTTAATATCCTGCACGAAACGCTTGGCAGCCTCGTCCCACTTGTTGCCGCCCCACGGCATGGCGTAGGGACAGCCATAGCATTCATGGCCCGGACCATATCCTTCCAGACGATTGCCGGTATTGTCGGCGCTGCCGGATTTCTGCACTCTCTGCCCACACTTGCAGATATAGGTAGTCACACTCTCACCTCTGTGTCTTTCAGGCGGTCAAGCATCTCGGCCTGCAGGGCTTTGCTCAGGGGCTGGAAGCGGTTATTCCGCCAGCCGTAGCAGAGGATGGTGCCATAGATGGGCTGGCCGCGATAAGTACGGTTCAGGCCCTTGCCGTAGATGGCGTACACCAGCACCGCAGGGGTGCGGGGCAGCACGATCATCTCGCAGGGGGTGCCTAGCCGGTTCTCAATGGCCCACAGGCTGTCGGGAAGGGATGCAATCACCGGGGCCTTGCCCGGTTCGGCTAAAATACCTTTCATTTGCAAAATCCTTTCTGATGTGCTATCATCGGGGACGATGGGCGTAGACAATCCATCATCCCCGCAGGCTCGCCGGTGTTCCAGCACCGACGGGCTTTTTTGCGTTCATGCGTTCCTCCGGTTCTGCCGGTACTCCGGCGTTTCGGTGCGGGCGTGGCGGCGGTCGATGTACTTGCGGCGCTGAGCCTCGCGCTCTGCGGCATGGTCGCCCAGCCGGGCAAAGAACAGCGCCAGCAACAGCAGCACCATCGCGGTGATGAAGTCGGTGTCGGAGATGACGCCGAGGGCTTCGATGCTGCCTGCAAAGCCAAGTGCGTACAGCATCCCGACGGCACCGCTGGCCACCGCCAGCCAGTACCAGACGCCAGATTTGATTCTCATAAAACCATTCCCTCCAAACTAGCAATCATTCCAAGAAGCGCTTCGACATGGCTGATTTTGTCGTTGGCCTCCTGAAGCTCTTTTCGGGCATTATCAATGGCCTCGGGCGTCCCACCGTATTTGTTGACGGAATTAGCCGAACTCACACCATCGGATGCAGAATGCGTCAGCATGACGGCGGTGTGCAAAAGGTATTCGCTTTCAAGTTTCATTCCGCAATCTCCTCTCCAAAAATGTTTTCGGCTTCGCAGGTTTTCCACGGCTCGCACAAATCAGATGTAAACGCCTTGACTGGATGCCACTCACCGTCGGCAAAAATTTGTAAGCCTGTGTGGTTTTCGTCCTTGACCTGTGCGCCCAGCTGGTAGTCGCCAGATGCTCGGCTGTCAGTCCAACGAAACCAATGCATCCAAAACAGCGGCGCGACATATGCGCACCCAGTGGGTGCTGCAGTTCGCTCAGAGGCGAGGGTATAAGATTTCATGCGGACGCCTCCTTTTTATTTCTGCGGCACGCCCAGCTGCACCAGCAGGGCGGGGACGTTGATCATGATGCACCGGCCACTCTTGATGTGAGGAATGGTGCCTTTATCGAGCTCTTTGCGCAGGTAGTATTCCGAAAGCCCGGTGGCCCGGGCAGCATCGCGGACATTCATGAACGGGGTAGAGGGGACGGGAGGAGTATGCTTCCTCATAGTGGTCACTCCTTTTTATGAGTCAAGAGATAATGTTCGATTTTTTCGCAGATGGAGCAAATTGCTGTATAAAATTTGACTTTCTGTTCGGCAACGAGTATTTTAATAACCAGAACAAGCTTGCTCATGTTTACTCCTTTTTCTCAATGGCATCCGAGAGGATGTCGTTCATCAGGGCGAGATAGGCCGGGTAGCCTTTTGCAACGATGGTCAGCTGGTCAACGGCGCTGTTCAGAAAATCCTGAGAGCTGCGCACGACGGTTTCCATCGTCCGGACGATGTCACAGGCTTCGCTGTATCCGGCTTTGGTTTGACTGCAAAGTGCTTTGACTCGTAAATACAGGGCTTTACTTTTGTCGCGGGCCTCACGGCGCTTGTCCAGGAAAGCGGTCTGCTCGTCCAGACGCTTCCGGGCGGCGATGACCTGGTCAATGGCCCGCTGGATGTTCTCATCCTGCACGGCCTGCTGGTCCTTGCGCTGGGCGGCAAGCTGCTTCTCCATCTGGTTGAAGGCTTCGATGTACTTGAGCTTCCACGTTACGGCCTCTTTGCCCGTGAAGCCCATTGCCAGCAGGGCGAAACCGTCGCGGTTCATGAGGTACATGGGGTACTTCTTACCGCGGTTCTCGAAGGTGGCGGGATGGAACATGGATTTGGCGGCTGAATTTTCAGCCACCAGATTTGCAACGGCCTGCATCACATTCTTGTGCTCCTTGCCGAAGCGTTTGGCGACCTCCCGGCTGGATGCCACCGGTTCGCCGTTCTGGGTGGATAAGATGATGTCGGTCATGTGAATCTGTACCTCCTTGTGTCAGATGCTGCGCTGGAGCAGATAATCAATGGAGCAGTCAAACATTTCTGCCATTTTTTCCAGCTTGGACTGCGGAATGTTGCCGTGGACCATCCAGTTGTAAACGGTCTTGCGGGTGACTCCCAGCGCCTTTGCAAGCTCCTCAATGGTAAGTTTGCGGCGGCTTCGTTCTGCGTTGATATTCGGATAGAGCAATTCAAAGAACTCCTTTCGTGTAACTTGTTACTCGGTTTGAGTAACTGTAATTATGATATACCCAAAATGAGTAAATGTAAAGTAAAATAATACCCAAATTGAACAGTGGCTTTTTGTGGATACTGCCCAATTCGGGTATTTTTGTTGACTATTTACTCAAAACGTGTAATATAATATACATAGGGAAGAAGGAGGTAACGATTATGAACCGAATCCCTGAACTCCGAAAAGAACGCGGCATCAGCATGAAGCAGGCAGCGGAACAGCTCGGGATGCCTTATACGACGTATGTCAACTACGAGAAAGGTGTCCGGCAACCGAATTCCGAAACACTGATCGACCTTGCCAATTTTTACAATACATCCATTGACTACATGCTTGGAAAAAGTAACAATCGCATTGATGAGCATACTTTGGATGTGGTGAACGAGATTGATCAGGACATTCTGGAGAAAGCCGGAAACATCAAAGAAGCATTACGACTGCAGGCCAAAAGGGATGCTGAGACGGTTCCTCCCGGTTTCCAGCCCATGCCAGCCATGGACGTGGTACCGCTGGTGGGCCGGATCGCCTGCGGTACGCCAATCACGGCAGAAGAGAACATCGAGCAAATGGTGTGCGTCCCCTCCAAGTGGCGCTCTACGTTTACGTTGACCTGCAAGGGGGACAGCATGGAACCCCGCATCCACGACGGCGATCTGGTGGCCATCCGCAAACAGCCAGAGGTTGAAAATGGCGAGATCGCAGCGGTGCGGATCAATGGTGAGGCCACCCTGAAGCACGTCTACCTCCACGACAGCTTCATTGAGCTGCGGCCGGAGAATCCGGCTTTCAACAGCATCATCCTCAGCCGGGAGGACATGAACACGGTCGTAATCGAAGGCAAGGCCGTCGGGCTTTGCCGGGACATATAAAGCAGAGAGGAATCTTGAAAGATGGCAAAATGTACCCGGTGCGGGAAAAAGGGTATTTTCCTTAAATTGACAAACGGCCTTTGTGATAATTGCGCTTTGGAGGTTTGGAAGGAAAAGGAAAGAGCTTCAATGGAAGCTCAGTATGCACAGCAACGAGTGGAGCAGCAAGCTCAGCTGGAAAAAGAGCGGGCAGATATGCAGCTTCAGATGAAGAAGGAGCAGGCGGCTCTTCAAACTCAGCTCGATGCAATGGCGGCCGAATTGTCAGATCAGAAAGCATTATTTGCACAGATCTCCGCAGAGGCTTACGCCGAGAGTACGTCGAGAGCCGAAGCGGAGAACGAAAAACTGAAGGCTCAGAGTCTCCAGCTACAGTCGTGCGTTGATACGACAAAGAAAAATCTTTTGGAACTTCTTACAAAAGAAGAAAATTATCGACGCAGTGTAGCAAATGCAGAGCAGAAGGTACGTCGCAGCAAAGAGCTGGTCAAGGCTATCCAACACGCAAGCGAGGACTTTGGGATTAAAGAGGAAGACAAAAATGTTGAACGGCTTTTGAGAACTGCCGATGAACTGATGAGTCCGACCGTAAGTCTGCCTCTCCAGTGCCTCGGTATGAAAGATCTTCGAAAGCGGTACAAGGAAAACGAAAAGAATATTCAAGCAACATTTGAAAAATATAAAGACCGCTATACAACGAAAGCAAATATTGCAATTTATCGCTTGATGGTCATTGCACTGTCGGCGGAGCTTCAAAATGTGCTGCATAACATTGTTTTTGGAAAGCTGGATGATGCGCTGAGCAATATCAAGGCACTTACAAATAAATATTATGTTATTGCGGCAGATGGCAACCAGAGCATTGCGCCGACAGTCAAAAAATTCGTTGGTGAGTTGGATTATTATTTTCAAGAAGCCGTGAAAATAGAATATGAATATTATGTCCAGAGGGAGCGTGCGAAAGAAGAACAGCGTGCCATCCGTGAGCAGATGCGGCAGGAGGCTGAGGAACGCCGCGAGTTGGAGCGTCAGCAGAAACAGATAGAAAAGGAAGAAAGCAAGTTTCACGACCAGATCAGCCAGTTGTCCCAGCAGATAGAAGTCTCCGCAGACGATGAAAAAACTGCCCTGCTGAAAGCCCGCATCGAAGAGTTGCAAAAACAGCTTGCCGCGGTGGCTGACCAGAAAGACAAAATCGTTGAGCTGCAAAATGGCAAGGCTGGCAATGTCTACGTCATCAGCAATATTGGCTCTTTTGGTGAGAATGTGTTCAAAATCGGTATGACACGCCGTCTCGAGCCTATGGAGCGTGTGAATGAACTGGGCAGTGCCAGTGTGCCGTTCCCATTTGATGTACATTCCATGATTTTTTCCGATGATGCAGTGGGTCTCGAGACGAAGTTGCACCATCTTCTCAACGACCAGCGCGTGAACAAAGTGAATTTGCGCAAGGAATTTTTCCGTATCTCGCTGGATGACCTTGAGAAGTTGGTGGGTGAAATCGCACCCACTGCGGAATTCAAACGCACTTTTCTGGCTGAGCAGTACCGTCAGAGCCTGTCGATTTCTCATGTATCGGATGAGGCAGAGGAAGCTGTTTCAGATGACGATGAAGAAGAGGAGCTTGCGGAATAAATGAAAAAAAACTCCCCCGGTGCTACCAACACCGAGGGAGTAAGATAAGCGGCTCGCCCTTGCGGGGTCATCGCACACCTAAGCACTGCGATTATACCTCTTTTGGGCGGGCTTGTCAAAGTGTACCCATATGGAGGTGTATTTTTATGGCGAGTTTCAAGGAGAAACTTGACAAAAACGGAAACCGAATCTACGAGGTGCAGGCCAGCAATGGGCGAGGGCGGCGTGTCTGGCGCACCTTCCGCCCAGAGCCGACATGGAGCAAGCGCACCATTCAGCGGGAGCTGCAGAAATTCGCCGCTGAATTGGAGCAGCAGCTGGCGGATGGGGAAGTGCTGACCCGTGAAGAGACTGCGCAAAAGGCCGCTGCGGAGGCCGTAGAGACTGCCAAAATCAAAACCTTTCGGCAATATGCCGAAGCTGTCTATCTGCCTGAGAAAGCCGCCATGCTGGCAGAGAAGACCCGTGCCAGCTATACACAGCTGTTAGAACAACACATTTTTCCGGCTCTGGGCCATGTGCTGCTGCCGGAGATCACCCCGGCCATGATAAAGGCGTTACTTTCCAGTCTGTCAGAGGAGCTTGCCTTCGCCAGCGTGACAAAGGTGTATGCTGTACTACATAACCTGTTAAAGGCTGCCTTGCTGGATGATACGATAGACCGGAATCCAATGGACAAGGTGCCGCGTCCCCGGAAGTCGAAGGATGCAGCCCTTCCTACAGAGCACAAGGCTTTTACCGCGGAGGAGACGCGGTATATTCTGCGCTGTCTGGATGGTGAGCCGCTCAAGTGGCGGGCGTTTATCCTGCTGCTTATCGATACGGGCTGCCGCCGGGGCGAGGCCTGCGGGCTGCAATGGCAGTCGGTGGATTTTGATACCAACACGATCATCATCGAGAGGAATCTACAGTACACCTCCGAGCGGGGCGTGTACGAGACTCTGCCCAAAAACGGCAAGATCCGCGTTGTAGACATCTCGTCTGACGTGGCCGCGCTTTTGCAGGAGCTGCGGCAGAGTCAGCCGGTAACGGTGCGCTGGGTGTTTACGCAGGACGACAGCCCGGAGCCTATGCACCCAGACACTCCAACTCGTTACTTCCAGCGATTTGGCAAACGGTATGGGATAGAGCACTTCCACCCGCACAAGCTGCGCCACACGTCCGCCAGCCTTGCCATCACCAACGGTGCCGACGTGGTAAGTGTCGCCGCACGGCTGGGGCATTCTGACAGCAGCACCACGCTGCGGATGTACGCCCATGCCAACGAGGACAGCATCCGCCGGGTCGGTCAGACCGTAAGAGAGGCCTTGAAGCAGCCAGAAAAGAGAAAAGCTTGAATTTGATTCTGTTTCGTCATGTCTCTTGATGACTCGTATTCATCCTATAAACAGGATACTTAAAAACCGCAACTTGACCGCAACAAAAACCGCAACATCCTCGAAAAATCGAAGTAATTAACGAGATTGCACGATACAGCATCGGACAAACAAAATAATTGCATCACGCAATTTATTTGACAATGAAACAACACGACACAACACATTAAAAGTCCCTTTTATAGCTCGTAATGAGCAGGTCGTCCGTTCGAATCGGATCAGTAGCTCCAAAGTAAAATCCCCGAAAAGCCAGGCGCGAAGCCACTTTTCGGGGATTTTTGTTTGGCTGGGAGATAGCTTTCGGAGGGGAATGTGGGCGCTAATTGCCCTAATTTCCCGGAAAGTTTTTTTGAAATGCAAGTCAAGATGCAAGTCAAAAAGGGCAAGAAACAAGTCAGCCGGACTGTGTACAGGACTTTTTGAGGTAAGTGTCCAGACGATTTATTTTCTTCTTCTTGAATTTTTTGTCGAGGGCGGTATAGATGCCAAGCGTGACCGAGATGTCTTTGTGGCCCATCTGGTCGCGGGCGGTCATGACGTCCACACCGGCAAAGTACATCAGAGTGCAGAAGGTATGGCGGAGCTGGTGCGGGGTGAAGGTGTCGATGCGCATGGGCAGGCCGCCCGGGCGATTTTTGTTCTGCTGGCCGTCGTAGCCGTACTTGACGTTCAGGTCGCGCATATAGCTTTCCCACAGACGCTTCCAGCCCTGCTCGGTCATCTGCTGGCCTTTGTGGTTGTGGAGCACATAGAAGCAGCCATCCTGCTGGGTGCGAAGATAATCGACAAGAACTTTGGGGATGCTGACGACGCGGACGCCGGCAGGGGTCTTGGTGATCTTGACTTTCTTGGCGCGGAAGTCGTAGCCTTTGTTGACCGTGATGGTGGCGTCGTCAAGGTCGATGTCGGCCCAAGTGAGGGCGGTGGCCTCGCTGCGGCGGAGGCCGGAGTAGAGTAGGAGCATGGCGGCTCGCTGGGCGGCGTGGGGTGTCTCACGGATCCAGCGCTGCTGCTCTTCGGTGAGGGGGTCGCGCGGCTCCGGTGCGGCCCCGGCGGGGGTGATGGTCTTGACCAAAGGGTTGTACATCACGATCTCCGGGATGGCGAGGTCATACGCGGCCTTGGCGCTGCCGCGCAGGTTGGTGAGGGTGAAGTGGGAGAGAGGCGGCTTGCCGTCGTGCCAGTCGGCCAAGTTGTTGAGCACCTTCTGGAAGTCGGCCGCGCGCAGCTCAGACGCCGGGACATCCACCAGTTCGCCCCAGTGGGCCTTATTGGTCGCCAGTCGGTCAATGCTTTTCTGGCCGATGCCCTTTGCCTTTTTGGCGGCAATGAGGTTATCGTACAGGGTGCCTAAGGTGGCTTCGGCCTGCTCCGGGTCCATGCCCTTGCTGACGGCAGAACGGAAATCATCTGCAGCGGCCCTGGCCTCACGGAGAGTCGAGCCATAGAAGGTCTTGTATTTGCGTTTCCCGTCCGGGCCTTTGCCGAGGTAGACCTGACAGGAATACCGTCCATCGGCACGCTTTTTATTTTTGGCCATAAAAACTCCTTTCCGACTTGCTTGCCGATGCACATGAGGTATGGTATACTGGATGTGTCAGCAGGCAGAGAGTCATTGACTACGTTTTTCTCCGACATTGTCCCATGCGCGCCCCGGCAGCTTTTTCGTACAAGGCTGCCGGGATTTTTTTGTACAAACGCCCCCGCTGGTGGAAACACTGGCGGGGGCGTTTGGTTATGTATCGGCGCTCAGGAGGTCGGCGGGTCTGATGTGCAGGATGTTACAGAGTGCAAAGAGATTATCTGTTTTGGGCTGGCCTACGCCTCGCTCATAATAGCCGATCGTGCCGATGGTGACATCAAGCTTCTCCGCCAATTCCTTCTGCGTCAGCCCGGCGGCCTGCCGTGCCTCCCGGATGATGCGGGCAGATTCGGGATGGGGACGGGTGGACATAAATAAGCACCTCGATTTGATATAAAATTAGTTTTGAATCAGGATTTCTTTCCAATGAAGAGGAAAGCCAAGTTCAGACGGTTTTGCCAGCGGGTGAGAATCAAAACACTCCTGAATATTTGTTACAAACTGTGTTCGACTGGACGTGGGCAGAAGATGATAAATCGCATATATAAAGCCAAATGGCTTTGTACCATAGTCATTGATGCTTTTAGGAAGTTTTGCAGGAGGATTGATTCGAGGGCGATGGTAAAAACGTGCTCCATGTGCGGCAATATTACGAGCAACAACTGCGCAGTGCGTCCAGTTTTCGATATATTTTCGAGAAGGAATGCCGTAGAATTCGCGCGCAATCGCAGCACGGTCAGTGGGAAGCAAATTTTTGTACATCATTGAAATTTGGTCAAAAGACAGCACCTCGACGATGACCCAAACAGGATAAATATCGTTCAAATCATTGTGATGATGAAGGACAAACGGCTCATCCTTGCGCAGATGCAGAGATTTTGAAAGCGCATTTAGCAACTTGGCATGATTCCATGGGACCTCAAAGTTTTTGTTGTTTAGGTATCCAGTAGGTCCATATTTTTGAGAATGATAATATGCAACATAGGCCTTCAGGTTGGTTTCAACGATAGTGCAGGCTGAAAGAACGACAGAGCGAAACTGCTCGTCAAAATCGTAAAGCTCTACAATATCATCAAAGGATGCACCTGCATGAAAATGGTCCTCACCAGAACAAGGATTATAAGAACGTAGAGTAAGAGAATATGCACTGAGCCGATAGTAATTTTTCTCGCGAAGGTGTCTCAACGCAATGGCTTCATCGTGAATAATGAGTCCGCGTCTGCGAAGAATATCCAACTGTTGCTCATATGTGCAGAAATCCTTGATTTTTAACGTCATAAAGAACCTCATGGATAAAAAGTATAAAAAAAGACCCGCCATGATACGCTTGAATGCTTTCGCACTCAGAGGCTCGACGGGTTCTGTTATCCATATTATACTCCGCCAAGCCCGAATTGTATATGAAAAAAATATGAACTGTTGCAAATGTCACGAAAAAAGTTGAAAAACTCTATTGACACGCATATAAAATTAAAATTTTGTTCACAGTCCCGACATATTCGTGTCGGGGATTTTTTATTTATGCGTCCTTTGCGCCCCCGCTGGTGGAAACACTGGCGGGGGCGTTTGGTTATGTATCGGCGCTCAGGAGGTCGGCGGGTCTGATGTGCAGGATGTTACAGAGTGCAAAGAGATTATCTGTTTTGGGCTGGCCTACGCCTCGCTCATAATAGCCGATCGTGCCGATGGTGACACCAAGCTTCTCCGCAAGCTCCTGCTGCGTCAGCCCGGCGGCCTGCCGGGCCTCCCGGATGATGCGGGCAGATTCGGGATGGGGGCGGGTGGACATAAGATTCATCTCCATTCAAAATATTGTAAATACTAAAAAAGAGCACCTGATAAGGCGCTCTTGAAATGTTTTATTCGGAAGGTACGGTGACATGAATCTTCTTTTTGGATGGAACATAGTTGGGGTCGTATCTCTTACTCTTTCTCTCCAGCTTCTCAAAATTACAGCATACCTTTTGGTAGAGAGGAATTTTTCGACTCAAAGCCCGGCGGTAAGTGGTCTGAGCGCGCTGAAGAATAAGGTCTCGATTTTTGTTACAGTATTCAAGTTGGTTTAAGAGAAGCATTTTATACTTCGTATCTCTAACCGCCTGAATGTCAAATTTAATTAAACAGGAATCCAAAACGGGAATCATATTATTGAAACCCATCACACCAAGGCGACCTTCATCCAACTTCATGACAGGACCGCCACCTTTGATATTAGCGTGATTATCTTTCGGAGACTCTAAAGGAACATAATAATCGACGCCATTAATAGAAAGTACCACTCCGACATACGGGCGACGCTGACCTTTATTATACTGGACTCGATTATCGATGCTATGTAAATAGCTGACATAGTGTTCATTTATGTGGTAAAATTGAAACTTCCCCATGATTCAGCTCCTTTAACCCAAGAAGGTGCGGAACAGCTAGCCGCCCCGCACCCTTTTTCATTCCTCACTATACGGCAGAGGTTCTCCGCTTTTTTAATTCTCTACTCACGGTAAGAGCTCACCGCTTTTTTAATTCCCCTATTTTTCATGGCAGGGAGGGGTTACCCTCTTTCAGCGGACAAGCAAAGACAAAGCAGTCTTTTCATGTCATGGCAGGAACTTGATGTTCTTGCACCCTTATTATACGCCCAATGAGCATAATTGTACACGAAAAAAAAGTGAAATGTTGCTTTTGCAACAAAGAAAATCCCAAAATACTATTGACACGCATATAAAATTAAAACTTTATTCACATTTCTGACACATTCGTGTCGGGGATTTTTTTATTTATGCTTCCTTTGCGCCCACGCCAGGCGTAGAACATTTATGATATAGCGTCAAAACAAGCATCATAACCAGCATCATAGCCCTCTGTATAAGCTTCACTGTAACCATCTGCCATACCGTCAATATGACCTTCTTCCCAGCCGTCATCCCAACCGGCGTCATAACCTACAGAATAACCGGCGTCATATTCATTACGAATTGATTGATTTTCTTCACGGCAACTGTCGTAACCATCATTCCAGCCTTTATTATAAGAACTCTTGTTGATTCGATTGGTTTCAAAATCATCGCCGGCCCTAAAACCATCGTTCCAACCGGCGTTATAGCTATCATGACTTGCTTGAGAAACGGCATTTTGATAATAGGGAGAGGTTGGCTGATAGAAATTATAATATCCCTCACCAAGACGAATTCCGAAGTATAGCCCAATACTAAGAAAAATAATCAATAGAAAAGTCTTGATAAAAATAGCAATAATAGACCGATGGACATGGGTGCTTTGCTCCACAATAAAGCCCTCCCTATATGCATTTTTACAATCATAGAGGAAAAAGTGGAGAGATGTGAAGTGTCAAAATTACCAAAGATTTGATATAAAATTTGTTTTGTTGCTACGGCAACGTGAAAAGGCTCTTGTGCAGGGATGCACAGGAGCCTTTTTTGCTTATTTCAGCCTGCGTTGGCGGCTGTACCAGCGGAGGGAGAGACAGCGGCCTCCGCTTTTTTCTGCGCAAGAAGTTCCTGACGATAGGCTTCAACTTCGGCATCGACGTCCAGCGCCGGGGGCGAGACAGACAACTCTGCGGCCAAAGAATCGACGTAGCGAAGGATGGCCTCCTGATCGGCAGTGCTGAGCTTGAGGAAAGCGGAGATGATGGCTTTTTTCCGCTCATCCAGATGATACTCAGCAGCCAGACGGTCAAGAGAAGATTCTGTGCTCTGGTCGAACATCTCGCCTTCGCCGGTGCGCAGCCACATTTCGTTGACACCGAACTCACGGCAGATAGATTTGATGGTCTGATCGGTAGTGCTGTTAGCACCCTTTTCGATTTTACTAACAGAGGATTTTCCCATGCCGATACGAGCTCCGAATTGCTCCATTGTCAATCCGAGGGCTTTACGTGCGGCTTTGATTCGCTCATTCATGACTTTCACCTCCTTTCGATGCTACTATAGCACATGAAGTGTCGAAAATCAACACAAAATGCAAAGAAACGCTTGACATGGTGGCGTAAATACACTATAATCAACTCGGAAAGTGTCTCTACGACACACTTTCCGTGCAGCAATGAACGAGGAGGTTGATAAAATGTCAGTCGCAGAGATGAACGCCAGTAGCTTGCTGGACAAAATGAAGACTCTGCCGGAGGACGTGCAGGTAAAACTGGGGTACATGATCGAAGGGGCAGCGCTGCTGGCCACCAGCCGGACGAACGTGGACGACCCGCCGAAGAGTGCGTGAGGGAGGAGGAAAAGTGAAAGAAGCAACCGTTTGGCTGCTGGCGGCGTGGGCGATGAACATTGCAGCCGTGTGGGTAGCGAAAGTATGGCTGCATGGCGAGAGACAGGGGTATATCCTGTTTTCCATCGGCGTGAGCTACTTATACACGGTGCTTGTGCTTTGTGAGTGGCTGGTGCCGGGGTTCACGCAGCTGTAGCAGCTCCTGCCGCATAGCCTCGACGGCTTCATACTCAGCAACCTTGAGTTTTTCTAAAACATTGGTAGATGCAGGAGAAGAGCGAAATTCCATAAGCAGCGCTGAAAGCGCACTGAGTTTTTTACAGGTAGCATCCTCTTCAGAGAAGAGGATCGCATAGGAACAGCGGGCGAGCAAATCGCCGGCGGAAGTACGATCCAGAAGATTCATGCAGCGGTCAGTGGCTTGGAAGAACTGCTGGTAGGCTTCGACTTTGGCGTGGAAAAAGAGCTTGTCGGATTCAAGTCTATAGGCATACAGGTTGGAACTACGAGCAATGAAGACCTGTGCAATGGAAGCGAAGAGGGCGGCTGCGGCGGAGATGAGAGCGGCAAAGGAGGAAACAAGGGTCAATTTTTCGACAAAAGTCATAATTACACATCCTTTCTGAAAGGATTGTATCACGCAGCGGGAAAGCGGACAAGCCGCTGACCCGCCGAAGAGCGCGTGAGGGAGGAGGAAAAGATGGACAACGAAAGCAAAAAGCCCTGCGCTCCTGTGGAAGAGGAGAGCAGGGACTATAACGAGCTGGGGCTGTACCTGCACGGGAAGACTATGCAGACCGCCATGGAGCTGTGGGAGATGCTGCCGGGTTGGATGGAAGCCCGGAGAATGGCTCTGGTTGACCCGGCATACAACCGGAAAATGTCGGCTATGGTCGCTGATCTGGCCGGAACGGTGCAGAAAGCAGCTCAAGAGATGGCCGAATGGGGTCAGGAAGAGTGAGCACCTGTGTTGCAGCACAGATGCCCAAAGGGAAAACGATTGACCCGCCGAAGAAGGCGGGAGAAAGGAAAACATATGAACCGTTACATGATCGTGATCCCGGCGAAGAACCGGAGTTTTTTGCTCAAGTGTGACGAGGGGGATGGCATGAAGCTGGAGACCCTGCAGAAGCTGGTGAGCGGATATGTGGAAACGGTGCCTGCGGCACTGGACGCCACCTGGGCGCGGGAGGAGGCCGACCGGCTGGTGCTGGTGGTGGACGAGGACGGCCGCCTGAAGTGCAAGGCCGCGAACCAGAGGGCCACCAACATTGCCCCAGCGGACGTTACCCGGAACGGGATGCAGCCCCTTGCGGGCGCTGCCGTGCTGGCGCTGGCCCGGGGCGACAAGCTGATGGGCTTTAGCAAGCACGTGGCTGAGGACATCCTGAAAGAGTGGCTGTAAGGAGGGGCTGGCCATGCGGAAGGCAAAAGTCTGGGACGCGAGGCAGCTGCCCGCATATCTGACCGTGGCGCAGTACGGCGAGCTGATGGGCATCTGCCCGAAGACGGTGCGGCGGATGTGCCAGCGGGGGGAGCTGCCGGCACACAAGGAGGGGCCGAAGCTGTGGCGCATCGACAAGAACGCCGCGCTGGAACAGCGGCAGGAGGCCATGGAGATCTGCCAGCGGAACGCCAGGAAGGCCCCGAAAAACAAAAAGCCCGCCGGTGCTGGAACACCGACGAGCCTCCGAGTGACAGGTTGAAAGGGCCTATCACCGGAATGATTTTACCACAACGAAGGGAGAATAGCAATGAAAATGAAGATACAGGCGCTTTACCTGACCGGCACTGCGCTGCTCATCGGCGCGGCGGGGGTGGGCGACAGCGTCACCTTTGACACCGTGGGCAGCTGGACGGGTGCGGTCATCCTGGCCGTGCTGCTGGCCGCCGGCGGCATCGTCTGCTGGGGCTATGGCCGGGGGCTCGAGATCGAGCGGGCGGAGAAGGCGCAGCTGCGCCGGTACTGCCGCAAGCTGAAGAGCTGCCAGAGGGCGGCGGAAGAGAAGAACGACAAGCATAGCGCGTAAAGGAGAAGAGTGCAATGGTACGAATCGAGATTAAGAAAGTGGCGAATGGGCAGATGATGCTCGGCATAGAGGCAAAAAAAGAAGCGCCGGATGAGGTGCTGACGTGTGCCGCCCGCGGCTTTGTGGGTGTGGCAAGGCATCTGCTGGGGCCGATGGCGACCAACCCACAGTTTGCCGAGGAAATTTCGAGGGGTATCAAGGAAATGCTGCTGGATACGGAAGACCTCAAGGTAACGCGGGGCGTAGAGGGCAAAGAAGCAAAGTTTATGGCAGCGCTGTACGGAATGAATGCGGGGGAGCAGGAATGAAACTGGAAGAATACGAGCACATCATGCGCACCGGTACGCCTAGCGACCGGGCGCGGGCCATCGCAGCAGCGAGCAATGACAAGGAGCTGAGCGAAGAGGAGTTCCACCAGCTGACGGCCCTGATCAAGGGGGCCGTGCGGCCCGGCACCCGGAAGCTGACGCCGGACGAAGCAAAGCTGTGGGCAGAGGTGGGCCGGATCAACACCCGGCTGAAGCAGGAGATGGTGGCAGCCAGTTTTACGGTGCGGGCCTTGCCGGGCGACCTGCAGGAGGACGCCATCAACATCCTCTCCAAGACCGTGAGCGGGATGATGGGCGATCTGAGCCGCCTGATGGCGGAGACCGGGGAGCCGTGATGGACCGAAAGCAATGCATCCATGTTTTTGAGATAACCCGCCCGGAATGCCTTATTTGCACCGGGCGGGATGAGAAGTGCAGGGAGTACAAAGAACATGAAGAAGAACAAGATGAGTCTCACGACAGAGCTGGATCTGACGCGGGAGGGGACGGCGGAGATGACGAGGTGGTGCATCCTCATCGCGCTGCATCAGAGCTTTGGCATTGGCGCGGCGCGGCTGAACAAGGTTCTGGCCCGGGCGGAAAAGCTGGGGCAGGAGAGTCTGGATGTGGCCATGACAGTAAACGACCGGGGGATGCCCTCGACGGACAGGAGCCTTGCTTTGCGGCGCAGCTGGATGCCGAGGAATGTAGATCCCGACTTCCGGGTGCCGGTGCTGCGCAGCCCCCGCACCCGGCGGGAAGAGCAGCTGCGGATGGCGGGCGACGTGGCGGCCAGTATGGTCTGGACGCTGTGCGCCAAGGCCTGCATGGACGAGCTGGGCTTCGGCACGGAACGGCTGCTCCGCCTGAAGGAAGAGGCGCTGGCCAACTACCGGCAGGTGAACGAAGAAGGTCACGCGGACGGGCTGGATGTGGCGATGGAGCATCTGCGCCGGTGTGCGCAGGCTGCGCTGAAGGAAGACATCGTGGTGGAGAATCAGCCGGACGAAGACCGGGCCAGGCAGAGCGAACGGGATTACGAGGAGCAGAAGCGGGCGTTTTTGAAGCGGGCCGTGATGCAGCAGCTGGGGCGAAAGGCCGGGAAGGGCGGACTGCGGATCCTGAGCGAAACGCAGATGGAAGAAAAGGCTGCTGCCGCCATGGCGCAGCTAAAGGAGAACACATGGGAAAAGCGAATCTCTACACCGTAAAGGACTACCTGACCGGGGAGGTCCTCGCAAAAGGCACAGCCGGAGAGCTGGAGGCCAGCGGCATCGTGCCGAAGGGCTACCACACCAGCGAGTGGGCCAAGCACGAGAACCAGAAGCGACGGAACCGGAAATACGCAATCTCTTTTGAGGAACGGCAGCCGGAAGTGAAGCGCGGCGAGAAAGGCCGGATGATGAGCGTCTACACCTGCTACAACGCAGCCGGAGACGTAATAGGCGAAGGCACCGCAAGGGAGCTGTGGGAGGCGGGCGTCTTCAGCAACGACAACGCGGCCTACTATACCTACAAAGAACAGGGCGGGCGCTGCATAAAGCGCGGCATCGCAAAAATGACCTGCCGAAAAGAGATGCGGAAGGTCGGCCAGAACAATGCCCGGGGTGAAAAGGCAGACTGCGCCGCAAAGAAGCCGGAGCGGCCCGTCCTGCGGAAGATAAAAGACCCGACGCCGCTGGACTACGACGTCCACGACCTGATACTCTACAACGCCATCGCCAGAAAGGAAGGCCGGCCGGAGTTGACCTACGGCTACTGGGCGGCGGCGGGAAAGCCAGCAAGGCCATAAAAATACAGACAGGCAAGCCCCCGATGGTTTTCCATCGGGGGCGTCTTCGACAAAATATAAGGCGAGATGGGTGCTGCCGAGGAGGCTCGGCGGCAGGCATATCGGTTTATATAGAGGTAAACCTCTCAGCGTTCCCGTCGGCCTTTGGCCGCGCGAGAACGCAGCTCCCCTACCGAGGGGAGCCTTTCTCAAATGAAGCGTCCGGGCGGGCGCTTTGGGGAGCTAGTATACCCGTTATCCCTGTGACGGTGATGGGCCACAGGAAAGAAAACTACACTACCAGCTCAAGGCAGCAGGAGGGTACAGGATGAAGAAGAGATATACCCGGGAGAAGAAAACACTCTGCGGAGAGGGGTACATGGAGGTGGACCTCTACCACATCACACCGGAGGAGCACGCAGCCAAGCGCCGGAAGAAGACGAGGCCCAGCAGCGAGCGGCAGAAAAAGCGGAACGCCCAGCACGCACACCGGTGGAGGGTACAGAAAGCCAACGCAAACTTTACCGTGCTGGGATTTTATCTGACCCTGACCTACATAGACACCTTTTTGCCGGAGAGCATGGAGCAGGCCCAGCGGGATTTACGCAATTACATCCGCCGGGTGAAGGCTGCCATCGCAAAGCTGTACGGCCCGGGCGCCGAGCTGCGGGTCATGGGCCTGACCGGCTGCGGACGGAAGAGCGGGCGGTACCACCATCATCTGCTGGTGGAGTGCAAAGGGCTGACCATGCGGCAGAATGCGGAGTTCCGGCAGCTGCTGGAAGACAAATGGGCCGTGCGCTGGCCGGACGGCAGCGTGGAGAGCCTCGGCACAGCCAACGCTGACCGGCTGAACCTGCAAAACAGGCTGGATGACCTGATCACCTACTTCGAGAAGCACGGACAGATGCGGTGGTACGAGACGAAGAATCTGACACTGCCGGTGGAGCGCGCCCCCAACGACACCCGATGGAGCCTCAAGCAGCTGCGCAAGGCCTGCACCGAGTGCAAGGACAACGCCTACTGGTGGGAACAGAGATACCCGGGCTGGAAGTTTGTGCGGTGCGTCGTGCCGGAGCCGGACGCGCCGGGCGACGAAAAAGAGGGCTGGGACGCAGACGAGCTGCGCTGCTATGTGGTGATGGTAAAGCGGGAGGGTGCGAAAGTTCGCACCTGACAGACAAAGTACCGGTATTTTGCGCGGTAAAAACGCGCTTTATTCGCGCGCGGGAAGAAAACGCGCAGGAAGACGGGAGGCGGGGAGTTGACCAGGGAGCAGAAACGACGGGTGCGGGAAGAGCTGCGGGCTTGTGGACAGGGAAAAAGCGACTGGGCGGGCGTGATCGCGCTGGCGATGGACTACTACGAGGCCGCAGACCCGGTGTGCAAACGGCTTTTGCAGATGCGGTATCTGGACGGGATGCCGGAGGAGCGAGTGGTGGCGAAGCTGCACATCGGGCGGACGACCTACTACCACAAGGAGCTGGAAGCGCTGAGCACCGTGGCAGTGTATGCGGCGGCGGCAGGGCTGTTATAGCATTGCCATAGCGTGATGAGGCTGGGGAGACCCGGCCTGTTTGTTCTACCTGGCTCTCAAATGTCCGCAGTAGTTTTGTTTTTCCGGCGGCGGTAGACTGGGAGGGAAGAACTACAGAGGGGAGGCAGAGCGGTGGCCAAGCGGGCATATTGCAAAAACACGGTAAAGGGCTCCCAGCGGGGGCGGAAGTACCCGCCGAAGGTGCGGGCCGAGGTGCTGATGGCCATGCTGTCGTCTGGCTCCATCTGTGCGGTAGCCCGGCGGTACGGCGTACCGGAGAGCACTATCCGCAGCTGGCTGGCCGAGGAAGCCGACCGGAGCGACGCCTTTGCAAAAGAGCGGCAGGCCGCTGCGCGGGAGATCGCCATCCGGGCCAGCCTCGGGGCGAGGGCGCAGGTGAGCTACTTGCAGAGCCGTGTGGACGAGAGCCAGCGTGCGGCCCAGGTAAGAGCCAGGCTCCATCGGAAACTGGACGAGGACACCCGCGCCCGCTGCTTTGCGGTAGGCACACTGCTCAAGAGTGATGCCGAAGAGCTGGCGGACGCCACGGAGACGGGGCTTGTGCTGTACGCTGCCGAGGACAGCTATGACCGGCAGCTGGGAGACGAGGAGCGAAAACTGCTGGACGCTCAGCTCGAGCGGTACGGCGAGCGCGTGATGAGCGACAAGAACGCCGCCGCGATGGCTGCCGTGCTGATGACCGTGGCCGAAAAGGCTGCGGCAATGGTACCCAGCCAGAGCCAGAGCGAGGGCGATGCCCCACCGCTGGTGGAGATCGGGGCCGAGGGCCGGGAAGAAAAAGGGCCGGAGGTGATGGTGGATGGAGCATAAAACATATCACGGACGCCCCGTGATCTGGTCGCCGCAGCCGAGGCAGGCAGCTTTTATGGCGCGCACCGAGGACGAAGCTCTGTATGGGGGCGCTGCTGGTGGCGGGAAGAGCGACGCACTGATCATCGAGGCGCTGCGGCAGGTACACATCCCACACTACCGGGCGCTCATCCTGCGCAAGACTTACCCGCAGCTTTCGGAGCTGATCGACAAGACCATGCGGTACTACAAGCCGGTATTTCCCAAAGCGAGGTACAACGGCTCGAGCCACTGCTGGACCTTCCCCAGCGGGGCGAAGATCTACTTCGGCAGCCTGAACCACACACAGGACAAGTACAACTATCAGGGCAAAGCGTTCGACTTTATCGGTGTGGATGAGCTGACCCACTTTACCTGGGACGAATACAGCTATGTTATGAGCCGCAACCGCCCTTCCGGCCCCGGCACCAGGGTCTATATCCGGGCCACGGCCAACCCCGGCGGCGTGGGGCATGGCTGGGTGAAGGCACGGTTTATCAGTCCGGCACCTGCCGGGACGCGGATGGTGCAGATGGTGAAGGTGAAAGCGCCGGACGGGGAGGAGATCACCCGGCGGCGCACCCGCATTTTTATCCCAAGCACCATTTTCGACAACCCGGCGCTGCTGAAAAATGACCCGGGCTACATCGGCACACTGGCCTCTCTGCCGGAGGCGGAGAAGCAGGCGCTGCTCTACGGAAACTGGGACAGTTTTTCGGGGCAGGTGTTCACCGAGTGGCGGAACGACCCGAACCACTACAAGGACCAGCGGTGGACCCACGTCATCGAGCCGTTTCCCATCCCGGAGCACTGGAAGATATGGCGGGGATACGACTTCGGTTTCTCGAAGCCGTTTTCTGTGGGGTGGTATGCAGCGGACGAGCGCGGGCGGCTCTACCGTATCAAGGAGCTTTACGGTTGCACCGGCACACCCAACGAGGGCCTGAGAAAGGACCCGATGGAACAGGCACGGATGATCCGGGAGGCAGAGGAAAATGACCCGCTGCTGAAAGGCCGGGTCATCCTGGGCGTGGCCGACCCGGCCATCTTTGACGAGAGCCGGGGCGAGAGCATCGCGGACATGCAGGAGAAAAGTCCGAACTTTCTGCACTGGATGCCCGGCGACCACACCCGTCTGGCGGGAAAGATGCAGTTTCACTATCGGCTGGCTTTCGGCGAAGACGGAAGGCCGATGCTGCAGGTCTTCAACACCTGCAAACACTTCATCCGCACCATCCCGAACCTCGTCTATGACGAGAGCAATGTGGAGGACATCGATACCACGCAGGAGGACCACATCTACGATGAGTGCCGCTATGTGCTGATGGAGAACCCCATCAGCGCCGCAAAGCACACCCAGCCGCCGCCCATGCTGGACGACCCGCTGGATATGGACCCGAGAAAGGACAAGACGAGGTTTATGAGGATTTGAACAGGAACGCGGAAAGGAAAATGGGATGGAATTTGGTAAAAAAGAGCTTGACCTGACAGCAGATGAAAGCCCCGGCGGCGAGAGTCTGGCCGGGGTGCTGGATGGTGAACCGGCGATCGGCGAGAAGGAGATCAGCGAGGCGATGGCCATCCTCGAAAAGTACAAGTCGGCCAAAGCCAGTCTCGACAAGCGGATCATCGACAACGAGGAATGGTACAAGCTGGGCCACTGGAAACAGTACGGCAACCGGGTGATGGAGGGCAAACGCGCCCCCAGCACGGGGTGGCTGTTCAACTCCATCGCCAACAAACACGCCGACGCCATGGACAACTACCCGGAGCCGAACGTGCTGCCGAGGGCGCAGGACGACGAGGAGACGGCGAAGCTCCTCTCCGACATTCTGCCGGTGGTGTTGGAACAGGCGGACTACGAGAGCGTGTACAGCGACACCTGGTGGCGCAAGCTCAAGCAGGGTACCGGCGTCAAGGGCATCTTCTGGGACCCGGCGCTGCGGGAGGGCCTTGGGGACATCGCCATCCGGAGCATGGACCTTCTGATGCTCTACTGGGAGCCGGGCGTGGAGGACATCCAGGACTCGGCAAACTTCTTCTCGCTGGCGCTGGCCGACAACGACCGTCTGACGGCCCGGTGGCCGCAGCTGGAGGGCAAGGCGGGCAGCAGCGGCATCACCGTGGGACAGTACGTCAGCGACCAGAACATCGACACCAGCGAAAAGAGCGTGGTGGTGGACTGGTACTACAAGCGGGAGAAACCCGGCGGTCAGACCGTGGTGCATTACTGCAAGTTCTGCAACGGCGTAGTGCTCTACGCCAGCGAGAACGACCCGCAGATGGCCGAGACGGGCTTCTACGACCACGGAAAATATCCCTTTGTGTTCGACCCGCTCTTTGTGGAAGAGAACAGCCCGGCGGGCTTCGGGTACATCGACGTGATGAAGGACACCCAGGACGCCATCGACCGGATGACGCAGGCCATGGACGAGAACACGCTGGCAGCGGCCAAGAAACGCTACCTTATCTCGGACACGGCGGGCGTGAACGAAGACGAACTGCTGGACACGGCAAAAGACGTGGTACATCTGGTGGGCCGTCTGGATGAGCGGGGCTTCATGGAGCTGGAGACCGCTCCGCTGCCCTCCAACACCATCGCTTACCAGCAGAACCGCGTCGCAGAGCTGAAGGAGATCAGCGGAAACCGGGACGTGAACCAGGGCGGCGCGACCAGCGGTCTGACCGCTGCTTCGGCCATTGCGGCGCTGCAGGAAGCAGGCTCGAAGCTCAGCCGGGATATGCTGAAGAGCTCTTACCGCTCCTTTGCAAAGGAATGCTATTTCATCATCGATTTGATGCGGCAGTTCTACGACGAAGAGCGGGTCTACCGCATCACCGGCCAGCAGGGCGGTACGGAGTACCGGGAATTTTCCGGCCAGATGCTGCGGCCGCAGCCGGTGGAGAGCGTGGGCGGCGTGGAGCTGGGCGCCCATGAGCCGGTGTTCGACATCACGGTGAGCGCGGCAAAGAAGAGCACCTTCAGCCGCCTTAGCCAGAACGAGACGGCGAAGGAATGCTACCAGCTGGGGTTCTTTGCCCCGGCCAACGCCGACGCCGCACTGGCGTGTCTGGACATGATGGATTTCGAGGGCATCGAGAAGGTGCGTCAGCGGGTGGCCCAGAACGGCACTCTGTACCAGCAGCTGCAGCAGGCGATGGCACAGATCCAGCAGATGGCGGCGGTCATCGACCAGCAGAACGGCTCGAACCTGAGCGAACAGGCCGGTGCTGCAGCCGCTGCCATGACCGGCGGAGGCGGTGGCGGAGGAAGCGCCAGCGCAAAAACGGTGACGAACTCTCTGGGCGGACAGGTGGGCGGCGGGACCAACCCGCTGGCCACGAAGGCTGCCGAGAGGGCAATGAATGTGAATGACCCGAATAAGTGAGGAGGGTAACATGATCAAAGTTAAAATGATGGATACGGACAAAGGCTATAGTTTGGCTGTAAGCGGCCATGCCGACTACGCACCGGAGGGGCAGGACATCGTATGTGCGGCAGTTTCTGTGCTGGTGCAGACGCTGGCAAACAAGGTGGACGCGGCTGCAAGGAGTGGGAGACTCCTGGCAAGCTGTGTGCAGCATGGCGAGACTTTTGTGGTGCAGGCACTGCCGAAACCCGGCCCGAACAATCTGATGGTCGCAAGCTGGTTTGACTTTGTGGAAGAGGGCCTGCGTGCGCTGGCGGAAGCGTATCCGGACAATGTTGAGTTGATGGTCACAGACGGCGGCGCAGATGATATGGACGAACCTGCCATGAAATTGCAGCTGTTTGCGGAGGGCGGAGACGGTGCAGCGGCTGCTGGCGGCGATGGTGCCGCCCCTGCGGCGGCAGAAAAGGCGGCGTCTGCCCCCGCCCAGAGCAAGGGCCGGGAGGCTGCTGCCGCTGAGGTAGATGAGATGCTGAGTCCGGCGGAAGAGCCGGACGCGGAGGAAGATGCTGCTGAAGGCGAGGAACAGGACGGTGCGGCAGACAAGAGCGACACCGACCCGGAGGCGCACCGGAAAGCGTTTGGCGAACTGATGAGGGGCGAGTACAACCGGGAGTTTGGCGAGATGATCGTGCAGGCCACCCAGAAAGCCTACGACAGCATCCTGAACGAGCAGGGGCCGGTGGGGCGTATCCTGAATGCTTTGGGCCAGAAGTATGGCACTACTCCCGGCGACTACGAGGCACTGGCCGCTGCGGTGGAGGGCGGCGTCGTGAAGGACGACGCCTACTACGAAGACATGGCCATGAAGAAGGGCATCAGCGTCCAGCTGGCCAAGGAGATGGACGCGCTGGAAAGCGAGAACGCCAAGCACCGTGCCGCCGAGCAGCAGCGGGCGGAAGCCGCCAAGATGGAAGCCATCCAGCAGGAGTGGGACGCCGCCGTGGAGCGCATCCGGGCTGAAGACCCGGACTTCGACATCAAGACGGCGCTGGCTGACCCGGACTTTGCCCAGATGCTCAAGCTGGGCGTGAAGATGGAGGACGCCTACAAGGCCCGCTACTTTGACGACATCATGGCCCGGAAGACTGCTGAGACCGCCAAGAAGACGGAGAGCGGCGTGGTGGAGCGTATCCGCCAGCGGGGCGCACGGCCCAGCGAGAACGGCACGAACCCCGGCGGCGCGGCGGTGCTGAAGACCGACGTCTCCAAGCTGACGCCTGCCCAGTGCGAAGAGCTGGAACGCCGGGCCATGCGGGGGCAGATCATCACTTTTTGACGAGAAGGCGCTGCTGACCGGAAGAAAACCTCTCACCGTTCCCGTCGGCTGACGCCGCGCGAGAACGGAGCTCCCC
>ERZ773218.445-NODE-445-length-52892-cov-8.308799_pt1 | contig 52892 bp, 86 predicted proteins | sample MGYA00580527_ERZ773218 | MGnify/ENA primary metagenome ERZ773218 (study PRJEB29015, sample SAMEA2737763) | human gut metagenome | biome: human gut; feature: human-associated habitat; material: faeces | place: China | collected 2012 ...
ATTCTGTACAGTTAAACTATACTTCTTTATATGGAAAGAAAAATGCAGCAGTTGTCACAGATTTCCTTAAGAAGATTAGAACAGACAAGTACATTGGTATAGCCTGTATGGGCAAGAGCATCTGGACTACATCAGGTCACTATGTCTTTGTCCGTGAAGTAACTAAAGACCACATTTACATCTATGACCCTTGGAGTAGCAGGTCTGAATGTGAAAAGACAACAAGAGATAAATGGGAGAGGTATGTGAAATATTTATTCCTTATTAAGAAACCAGTTAAGAAGGTGAAGACCACAGTTAAGAAAGTGGTTGTAAGAAAAGAACCTAAAATATTAGCAAAGACAAAGAAAATCGCAAAATTACCAAAGAATACTGTTGTAGCTTTAGGACAAACCAAAAAAGTAAATAAAACTGAGTATGGCAAGATAATGGGTGGAAAGTACGACGGCAAATGGATAAGACTCAAAAGAACTAAGGAGATTTAAAAAATTGATAGAGATAATCGTAGCTTTGATTACTTGTGGCGGAACTATAATTGGCGTGTGGTTACAAAACCAACGTCATAATAAGGAGATTACAGCGTTAATAGAATACAGAGTGAGCAAACTTGAAGAGAAGCAAGACAAGCATAATAATATGATTGAACGTGTCTATCAGCTTGAAGGTGCTGTAGAATTATTAGATAATAAAATTAAATCAAGTAACTACAGAATAAAAGATTTAGAGGAGGACGCAAAAGATGGAAGATAATACATTAGCAATGGAACTTCTACATCAGCTTAAATCAAATATGCGAAAATGGTTCATCGCATTTATAATTGTGTTGATTATGTTTTTCGCTAGTAATATCGCTTGGTTGTATGCTTGGAATCTACCAACGGAAAACACAACTACTACTTATGATGCTGATAGTGAGGATAATGGTAACGCTATAATTAATGATGAAGGAGAGGTTAGTATAGATGGCGAGAGCAATTAAAACTGTTAGAGTTGTTGTCAGACGTACAAGACGACCACCTCACCGTTCTGGAGCGACTAATAGAAATAGGAACAGACGGAGGAGAAGAAGATGATTATATCAGATTTCACAGCACCTGAGTTGGACTACTTACGACAGAACTGCAACTTCGTGAATCTGGAACGTGACTTATTCGAGATGCGAAGTTCAGGCGAAACACTTGAGACCATAGCTGATAAATTCTGTATATCTATTGATTATGCCCGACGCATAAGCCAAAAAGTAAACAAGAAGATTATTAAGGTTCTTTAATCCCTTACATTTTTACTACATTTTTACTACATTTAAGACACATTGTATAATGTGTCTTTTTTGTTACAATTTAAGTATAACAAGAGAGAAAGGAGGGCTGGTATATGAACAGAGAGTTTTTAGAATTATTAATTCAACATAAAGCTCTGCAGGATATACCAGTCCTTCATATTATAAAGGTACTTGTAGCAGTGCTAGAAATAAAAGAGGAGCAAAATGAACAGAAATGACATATATAGGCTAGAACCAGTTATTCTAACTAAGGGATTGCTTATATTTAATGATTATATCAGAAAGGAGTTTGGAAATGGCAATGATGAATACAAATCCATTGATGGTAAACAGTCCATACACACTGAACAACCCAATGAACACACCTAACCCTTATATGAATAATTATAACGCGATGCAGAATCAGATGAGTAACAATCTTATAAGAGTGACAGGAATGGATGGGGCTAAGGCGTATCAGATGCAACCTAACAGCACAGTCGCTTTATTTGACAGTAGTGAAGATGTAATGTATATAAAGTCTACGGATGGAGCAGGATTTCCAACAATTAGGACTTTTGGATTTGCCCCAATAGAACAGCCTACTAATCAAGGTAACGACTTTATTAGCAGAGCAGAATTTGAGCAATTTAAGCAGGAGGTGTTAGATAATGGCAAGCAGCTTATTTCAGAATCAAAATCCATTAAATCAAATAAACTCACAAATACTAAATAAAGCTAAAAATATGATGAATAATATGGGTGAGGTTAAGAATGTTATGTCAATGCTACAAGGAAAAGGGATGAATGCAGAACAGATGGTAAGAAACATCTGTAAGCAACAAGGAATTGACGTGGACGAATTTATGAAAATGTTAAAATAAGGAATTTGCAAATTCATATAAATTAAAATTAATGAAAGGAGATTCGCTATGAACGAAGGTGTATCTTTAGCTGACATCGCAGCCGTTACAGATAAGAACGACGGTATGTTCGGTGGTGGAAATGGCGGAATGTGGATTTTCGCCTTACTAATTCTCTTACTCATTGGTGGAGGTGGATTCTTTGGAAACAGAGGTCCTGCAATGAATGGAGAACCAGTTACAGAAGCTGGATTATGTAATGCTATGAACTTCAACAACCTTGAGAACTCAGTGGGTAGATTAAGTGATAGCTTACAGGCAGATTATATGGGATTACAGAATGGTATCTGCAATCTTGGATATGAAACATTAAGAAACTTCGGTGCAACACAACAGCAGTTAGCTGAATGTTGCTGCACAACACAGAGAGCTATTGATGGAGTAAATTATAACAATGCAATCAATACAGCTGCTATTAATGCGAACACAACTGAGCAGACTCAGAAAGTGCTTGACGCTATTCAGCAGAATAAGATTGAAACATTACAGGCACAGGTTAATCAGCTCCAGCTTCAGTCCGCTATGTGTGGTGTAATCAGATATCCGAATGCAACAACTTACACAGCTGGATTCAGCCCAGTATTCGGTACAGGTTGTGGATGTCAGAATGTTTAAGTTTATAAGTAAACGAGCGTATTAGTACGTCAATCACAGAGGAAGTGCTAATATAGTATTTCCTCTTTTTAATTAGAAAGGAGTTAAGAATATGATAGAAGCATATGCTAAAAATCAGGCAATTCCTGCAACAACAGGAATAGTTCCATTTACAGGGGTAACCTTGAAGAAAGGACAAACAGTAGAGTTGAATGGTGTTAATTCTATTCAGCTTAATAAATGTGGAGTATATGAGGTCATCTTTAATGCTGTAGCTTTAGCTGGAACAGCTGGTGCAGTCACCATTGAAATGACAAAGAATGGAGTTCCTCAGCCACAGGCTACAACAACAATCACAGGAGCTACTACTACAACATCAGTGAATGTGCCAATAACAACATTAGTACAGGTTAAGGATAATAACTCTTGCTGTTGCTGTGATGCACCAACTATTCTCCAATTCATTAACACTGGAGTAGCTATTACCGCTGACACAAATATAGTAGTAACTAAAATCTGTTAATAGAATGGAGGTAGTGAAGAATGACCATAGGTGAGATTTTTTCCAAAATAGTCGGACATCAGATTAAGGGCTTAATGGTTCACGAACAATTAGCGAACTTTTATGATTTTTTAAGCCTTCACGGCTATAAAAGATGTCACGAATATCATTATTTATGCGAGTCCTACTGTATGCGAAAAGTACAAAGGTACTATATCAATCATTATAATAAGTTAGTGAAAAAAGAACCTATTGATACTCCTAAGATTATACCTGAAAGTTGGTATAATTATAGTCGTATGGATGTTGATATTGCTACAAGGCAGAACGCCTTGAAAACTGGAATATCTACTTGGATTGACTGGGAGAAGAAAACAAAGTCATTATATGAATCGATGTATAAGGAGCTGTGTGATATAGGTGAAATCGCTGCTGCTTGTAAGGTTAAGGAATTAATCTGTGATGTAGATGGTGAACTGAAATATGCAGAGCGTGAAGGACTAAAGTTGAAAGCCATAGATTATGACTTGGATGCTATATATCTGTGTCAAGACGAACTGCACGAGAAATATAAACATAAGACAGAGAAAATTGGAGTGAATATATGCTAGATATTAAGGAGATAGAAGAAGCAATACAAGAGTTAGAACAAGGAGAAGCTACCTATACATCTTGTAACAAATTAGCCAGTTTATATATTGTGCGGGATAAATTGGGTGAAAAAGTTGACTTGGTTCCTGAAAGCAATATAGATGAACAAATAGCTGATATTCAGAGTTTATTCGTAACCTATATGCGAGATAGGAATATAACTAATCTGAATAATATGTTAGATTCAACTTATAAGATGATAAGCGAGTTGTACCACACTTGCTCCGACCCGAATGAAAGAAATATCTTCCATAAATTCATTGACAGCATATCCAGCATAAATTCAACAACAATTATAGGATAAAGGGAATTTTATATTCCCTTTATTTTTTTTTGAAAAAACACTTGCATTTTTGTTGTATATGTATTACAATACAATCATAAGATAAAAAACAAAGAAAGTTGAGGTAAATACTATGACAAAGGAACAAATTTTAAAGATAATTAATAAGGAAAATGAAAACAGTGAAATCAAATGGGAAGTAGTAAAAAATACTCGTAGCCTTATCGTGATTACAAATAATTATGATAAAGATATTGAATTTAAAATCGAAGTATCAACCAAAAATAATATTATAATAACAGATGTTAATGGTTGGATTCATAACATTGGAGTTTTATTATATGGCACAGATAGATGGAGTGATTTCTCAGAGATGGAATGTGGATTAAGAAAAGCTATTAAATTAGTAGTTGAACATTTCTACTACTATTATTAGAATAATTTACTCCTGGACGTTTGTCCAGGAGTAAGGATTAAGGAGGATTAAAATGATTGATATAAAAATAGATTCACCAGACAAATTGAAAGATAATATATTAGTCACCAAGAGTGCTTTTGTATCTTTTCCTTATAATGGGATGATTATAAATTATATTAAATCCTTAGGGATTAGGGTTTATCATCCTGATACAAGAGTATGGGAGATACCTGTGACAAGTATTATAGGATTATGCAATAAATTCGAAAATGAAGAAATTCATATATCTGGTGTATATGAAGATTTAAGGAAAGAGCAATTTGAGCTGGATATACCTAAGGATTATATCTTTAAAACAAAACCTTTTCCACATCAGCTTGATGGTGTTAGGTTTGGGCTAAATAAAAAAAGATTTTTGCTATGTGACGACCAAGGATTAGGAAAAACAAAGCAAATTATAGATTTAGTAGGCTGTTTAGAAAAAACAGAAAATATTAATAAAGTCCTTATTATATGTGGAGTTAATTCCTTAAAGTATAACTGGCAATCTGAAATTGAAACACATTCAGACGAAAAAGGATGGGTTCTTGGAACAAGATATAGAAAAAGAACTGGAAAAGCCTATGAGGGAACTAATAAGGATAAATTAGATGATTTGAATAATTTGCCTGATTGCAGGTATTTAATTACTAATATTGAGACCTTGAGGGCAATGGCGGAAAAAGTTAGTAAAACTAAATATAAATTCCCTATTGCAGAAAAATTAAAAGAATTATGTGATAAAGGAATAATATCTATGATAGCCTTCGATGAATGTCATAAATCCAAAGAACCAACATCACTACAGAGCCGAGCAATGATAAATGTAACAGCAGATTATATGGTGGCAATGAGTGGAACACCACTTATGAATAAACCTTTGGATTTATATTTCCCTCTACATTGGTTAGGATATGAAACACATAGCTTCTACCAATTCAAGCAACACTACTGCACATTAGGTGGCTGGGGTGGTTCTGAAATCGTTGGTTACAAGAACCTTGAGGAAATAAGAGCTTTAATGAGTGAAGTAATGCTAAGGAGATTAAAGACTGAGGTTTTAGACTTACCTGAAAAAATTAGAAAGATTGAATATGTAGATATGACACCAAAACAAGCTCAAATATATCGAGAAGTCTATAGTGGTGTTATGAGTGAATTGCAACAAATTAAATTTGCTAATAACCCTCTATCTATGATGATTAGATTAAGACAAGCCACTGGGTGGACAGGTATTTTATCCGATACAGTACAAGAATCAGCCAAGATGGACAGAATGTTACAGTTAGTGGAAGAAATCACATCAAGTGGACAGAAAGTTATCATATTCTCTAACTGGGAATCTATGACATCAGTAGCAAAGCAAAAATTATCTGATTATAACCCAGCTTATATCACAGGTGGTATCAAGACAGATGATAGAATGAATGAGGTCACTAGATTCCAGACTGATGAAAATTGTAAGATTATAATTGGAACAATAGGAGCTATGGGTACAGGTTTAACTCTTACAGCTGCACAGAATGTTATATTCCTTGATAGCCCTTGGAATATGGCATTAAAAGCACAGGCAGAAGATAGAGCCCATAGAATAGGAACGCAGGGAACAGTTAATGTTATAACACTGGTATGTAAGAATACCATAGATGAACGAATAGAAGACCTAGTGGAAAAGAAAGGTCATATGGCAGAAGCTCTAGTGGATGGAAAAATATCTGTGGATGATATTAACTTCCTGCTTTCATAGATACTTTACAATTTTATGTATATGTAGTACAATACACAATAAATAAGAAAGGAGGTGATGTAACGTGCAGGAACGTTTTTCAACTGCTAGAGCAGCACAGATTATAGATGTTTCCACCAAGACCCTCAAAATGTGGTATAAATGGTGGGAAGATGAAAACTATGAAAAACCAGCTGGATTAAGTCTTCCAGAGTATACCACAGATGGGAGAGGAACAAGATTTTTTACTTATGAAGCTGTGCAGTCTCTTGAAGTATTCAAACAAGCAATTCGTAATGAATATAAAGGTTGTATGGCGGAGTTTAATGCTATCAATAGCTGGGGACAACGTGGAACAAGAATTTTAGGAAAGAAAAAGGAGGACAAATAAAATGAGCAGACGTAATGGAACAAGTCCATCAATATTGGAACAGCTGATTGACCATTATAAGGAAGGTAAAGACCAAGAAAATGCCTTAAAGAAATCCAATAATGTTCTGAATGAAAATATTAAGTCTTATATGCAGGAGCACAACCTTAATAATGCGTCATCAGATAAATATACTGCTTCTTTATCTATAACAAATAAAGAATCCTTGAATGAAGATTTAGCCATTGAAATTATTAAATCTAAATTAGGAGGACCTTTACTTGCTACAGTAATTAAGCAGAAAGAGTATATTGATGAAGATGCTTTGGAAAAATTAATCTATAATGGAGATTTTGACCCTAACGATTTAGTTAAGGCTAAAATAGTTAAATCCATAACTACATTAAGAATATCAAAAAGAAAGGATGTGTAGAATATGAACTGTCCAAAATGCGGTTCAAATGATGTGAAAATCAGTCTAACTGCTAATAAAGGCAAAACGAAAACTCATAAGAATAACATATTCTATCTATTAATTAGATGGACGTTAGTCTTATGCACCTGTGGATTATGGCTTTTAGTGCCGAAAAGAAAATCCACATCAAAAACTAAATATATCAAGAAGAAGACCGCTATATGTCAGCAATGCGGATATAGCTGGAATGTTAAATAAGGAGGAATTAAAAATGTTAAAATGTAAGTGGGCAGGAGATGTCAATGATGAATATTGTAAAGGATGCGATGGTATCCAGATGGAAATGGAAGGTAATGTCATAAGTTGTGAGAAATGTGCAGGATATGAAGCTGGAACAGAATCAGTGCAGGTAGAAAAAACTGAACCAGATACAGAACCAACAGAAGATGATAAAAACGACGTTGCAGAAGGAGCAATGAATCCACCAGAAGAAGAGGTACCCGCAAGACCTACAACAGAAACTAAAAAACCAACTCAAAACAAGAAGAAAGATGAAAAGGTTAGTAAATCTACAACAAATACAGAAAAAGCCAAAAATAAGCCAAAATCAAAGTCAGGTACAAAAGTATCAAAGGAAAATAAAGCAACAGAAAAAGAAGTTGAAAAATCTAATGGTGAAATCAAAGTTGTATCTTTACGTTACACTTCAGGAGCAACAATCAAAAAAGGTGATAACTATTTTAAATTCATTGCTGAGGAAGAATGGGACGTTTCACAGATTGACAATGTAGCAGATGCTCGTGAACAGCTGTGGGCTAAATTGAATGCAGAAGTAGATGCACAGATTGAAGAATTAGAAAACATTAAATAAAAAATTAATGTTGTAATTAGATAACAGATATGTTATTATATGTGGTATAGACAGGTAAGATAATTAAATAAACATATTAGAAAATATAATCCTTGATATAATTAGGTGTATTCACCCCCGTTATCTTTATGATTTGTTACCTGTCTATACTACAATCATATAGAAGAGTACACCTAATTATATCAAGGATTTTTTAACTTTAAGGAGGAAATACATATGGCAATCTTTAGAACATTCAAGAATGAGAATTATACAGTAATGAGTAACTATCATTTGAAAGAAAAAAATATGAGCTTAAAGGCTAAAGGACTTCTATCTATGATGTTATCACTTCCTGATAATTGGGATTATTCACTTGCAGGTCTCATAGCAATATGTAAAGAAAACGAAACAGCAGTTAAGTCAGCACTTAAAGAATTAAAAGATTTTGGGTATTTAAGAGTGGACAAAATGATGCCTAATGAAACTAAAACAGGACGCATAGAATATGTTTATAATGTGTTTGAAAAACCACAAAAAAATGAAACACTCAAAGTTGAAAAACAACCACTAGAAAACCAACCTGTTGAAACTCAATATATAGAAAACCAAGTACAATTAAATACTAATAAACAAAATACTAAAGAATTAAATACTAAAAAAATAAAAAATAAAAAAAATTCAAAAAAAGATGCTAAAATCGAGTATATAACTAGAAAATGTCTTGAATATGATTTAGATGAAAATGTTATAGAATTGGTGTGTACATTCTTTAGTGGACTAATTGATAATGGTAGGCTGGTTACTAATGAAAAAATAGAAGCGACTTTGAGTGTATTGGCTAAATATAATCAGACCACGCAAATTAACGCCATACAGCTATCTTTAGATAAAGGCTATGTTAATATAGACCCCGCGTGGCTAAAAGGCGAGAATACGCAAAATTCTAATGGCTACAGGGTATCTATAGATGAGCAGGAACCACAAGTTGACCAGAACTTTGAATTTTAAGGAGGAAAATATATGAATTTAGAGGATATTGAATTATTGCTACTTGTGTTAGCAATAGGAATTATAGCTGTATTAGATATTTTGATTTTGTTTAAGGAGCGAGGTGACAAAGATGAAGATGAACAGTAAGGACAATTTAACATATCTCAAGAGTTTAACTCTTGACCATATACCCAACGGAAGAAAGAATGCAGTGAAGTGTAAAGATTTAGCTTATCGGGTAGGGGTTAGCCCAAGGGTTATAAGAAGATTGGTTCAGTATCTAAGAGACGATGGATACCCTATATGCTCAACTACTTTAGATGGATATTGGTTGGCAGTGTTACCTGAGGAACTCGATTCTACAATTAAACTATTAGAACATCAGCGAGAAACTATAGATGCTACATTGGAATCCTTGAGGGAGACACGAAACTATTTAGGAATGGTGGAAGAAACAGATGAATATTAATAAGTGTTGGTATAGAAATAAATGTAGAAATAAATGTTCAGAGAGCTGTATTCGTTATAACCTTGTCTACACCTTATTCCATTTATCAAGAGCCCCTGAAGCGTTATGGGAATATAAGCCTTTATCTTGTGGTGACAAAGACTTAAAAAGTTTTCAAAGGTTGACTGATATTAGTGATGATATTTTAGAATTTGTTGCAGGCGGAAATAATTTATATCTTTATTCTCACAACTGTGGTAATGGTAAGACAAGCTGGGCAGTGCGATTAATGTATAGGTATTTTGACGAAATATGGGCAGAGAGTTGTCTTGAATGTAAAGCCTTATATGTGAACGTTCCACATTTCCTTTATTCTTGTAAGCGTTCTATTTCGCAAAAGGTAGAAGGCTTTGAGGAGCTTTGTAATTTAATTAGTTCCGTAGATTTAGTCATATGGGATGATATTGGTGATAATACAGCGACAGGATATGAACATCAAATATTGTTACAATACATAGATGGAAGAATTAATGCTGGAAAGAGTAATATATATACAAGCAATAGAAACTTCAATGAATTGCAGGATATGTTAGGAGAACGCTTAGCAAGTCGAATCTATAATTGCTCCACGATTATAGAATTAAAAGAAAATGATAAGAGAGGTAAATACTGATGAGATTTATTCATAGATTTAAAACTTGGAATGTGTGGAGAAAACATAATAAAGACCATATATTCACAAAAATTCTTGTATTATTTAACATAATACAATCTCCAACTTTTGAAATATTTGAAAGAGGTTATGGGAGGGAGTTATGGTAGAATTACAGATATTAAACAGAATACTTGAGAGAAGAAGCACATCTATCCTGCAGGATAATAATATTACAGCTGATTATTTTAATCAGTATAGCGAGGAATATGAATACATAGCAGAGCATATAGCGAAGTATGGTAATGTTCCTGACAAGGAGACATTCCTTTCAGATTTCCCCGAATTTGACATATTGAATGTGAATGAATCTGACGAATATCTCGTTAAGACTTTTCGTGAGGAGCATTTATATTCAAAGTCAGTTCCAATAATTACCAAGTTAGCTGAATTATTACAGACGGATTCATATGAAGCTGTGGATTATTTGAAGTCACATATGGACGACTTGAATATAAATACAGATTCTATAGGTGTTGATATTATAAAGCACAGTGAAGACCGTTTTAGGGAGTGGCAGGATACTCAAAAGAATAAAGATGTTAAATTTATCCCCAGTGGATTCAAGGAGATTGATGATGATTTAGGTGGTTGGCATCGTGGGGAAGAATTAGTAGTGTTATTTGCTAGAACTGGACAAGGAAAATCTTGGGTTATCATTAAGATGCTTGAACACGCCTGGAAGATGAAGATGCGAGTAGGGTTGGTTGAACCCGAAATGTCAGCAAATAAAACAGGATTTAGATTTGATACAGTACACCAAAACATAAGTTCACAAGCCTTATACAGGGGTGATGATATACAAGGCTATGATAAGTATATCAATCATTTATCTCAGTCAGATATTCCATTCTATGTTAGTTCCTTACGTGATTTTGATAATAAAGTCACGGTCAGTAAACTGAAGACTTGGTGTCAAAATAATGAATTGGATATATTAGCTATAGATGGTATTAGTTACATAAAAGATGAACGTATGCAGCGTGGTGACAATAAAACCACTCAGCTAACCAATATCAGCGAAGACCTGATGCAGTTAAGCATAGATTTAGGAATACCTATATTAGTGGTTGTTCAGTCCAACAGAGCTGGAACACAGAATGAAGATTTGGAATTGGAGAATATTAGGGATAGTGATGGAATAGCCTATAATGCATCTGTGGTTCTTTCAATTCAACAGAAAGAAGTAGGCTTGCAGATACAGAATGTTAAGTCCAGAAATGCAAGAGTAGGACTTAAATGGGTGTATCTATGGGATACAGATAAAGGAACTTTCGAATATATCCCACAGCCAGAAAAGGGTGAGCAAGATGAAGAAAAAGCTCAAGAATTAAGAAGACGCTATGCTGATGTCGAGATTCGTGGGGAGGAATATTAATGTTACGATTAGATGATATAATATTGCAGACAGATACCCAGACTATTCTCAATGTGTTAAAGTCGGAATTAGCTATTCGTGGTATAGATAGATTTCATATTTTCAGACCTAATGGGTCTAATATTCAAACGAACTGTCCCTTCCATAAGCAAGGACAGGAAAGGAAACCATCATTTGGTATAAGTGGAGAAAAAGATAAATGTCACTGCTTCGCTTGTGGATGGAGTGGTTCTATCGAAGAAATGGTATCTGAATTATTTGGATACCAGGATGCAGGAAAGTTTGGAAAAAATTGGCTTGTTAAGAGATTCAATTCAGTTGAGATTGAAACAAGACCTAATATATTGGAGGGAATAAATGTTAAGAGAAGTATTTTTGGTTTTAGCACTACTGGGATATATGCTGATGGAAGTGGCTCTATTCACGATAGTTCCAATAGCTTTAATGTACCTTATAGTTCAAGGACTACATCTAGTTATCTGGATTTCGGAAAAGATTCGCCATATATTTCGGAAGAAGAATTAGACAAATATAGATATATTCATCCTTATATGTATGAAAGAGGATTAACAGATGAAATTATAGAAAGGTTTGATATTGGTTATGACAGAGAACGAAAAGAAATTACATTCCCAGTTAGAGACATTGGAGGAAGATGTGTCTTTGTTGCAGGAAGAAGTGTCAAAAGCAAATTTTTCAGACTCCCGAAAGAAAAGGATAAACCAGTATATCAAGGATATAGATTTATGTCTGGAGACTATAAGGAAGCGTATATTACAGAATCTTTTTTAAATTGTTTGACGTGTTGGAAATATGGAAAGCCTGCTATGGCATTAATTGGAACAGGTAACGAAAAGCAATATAAGATATTGGAGAAACTCCCTGTGAGAACTTACATTTTAGCATTTGACCCAGACGAAGCAGGACGAAAAGGAACAGAAAGATTTAGAAAAAATGTACACGGAAAAATTATAAAAGAACTTGTATATACAGATGAACGAGATATTAATGACCTACAAGAAGAATTTTTAAATTGCAAAATTATTTTTTAATTTTTTTTAAATTTATTATTTACATATGTATTACAATATGTTATACTATATACATAAGTTAAAGAAATAACAAACAAACACAGAAAGGTTAAAAAGGTGATTAATATGTCAGTTAAAGAATTAGTAAATAGTTGTTGTAATATGGGTGTAGGACGAATAAGAATTATTAACAAAAATAATTATGAAGATAATGTTTTGTACAATGGAATATCTGAATTGAGTAAAGTAAAACCATTATATAATAGAGAAGTTATTAATTGGGAATTTGCACCTAAAAGACAAATAGGTTCTAATGCGTGGGAATTTATTTTGGAAATATTGGTATAAAGGAAATTGTGAAGCGATAACACATAAAACACTAATATAGCTCTTTCGCCAAGTGGTAAGGCACAGGACTTTGACTCCTGCATACGTTGGTTCGAATCCAACAAGGGCTGTCAACCAGTTATTCTGGTTGGTGGGGGGAATTTTCCTTTTTTCTGTTTTTTACATAACAGATGTTTTTTGTCCTATTAATTAGGTTGGCTAATCGTTGGGATTTTAGGTGGTTCGATTCCACTCTAGTCAATTTTCCTACCAGTATATAAAATAATGGAATAAAGGCAGAATAAAGCTGGAAATATGCCTAAAAGATAAACAAGACCCACACGATAAGAAAGGAGAAAAAAGATGGGAAGAATTGATGTAAACGATATTGACAAATATTCAAGTGGTAATTCAAGCGAGTGGCTTAAATTACAGAATGATGGTGATGTGGCAAGAGTGCAGTTTCTATACGACAAGTATACAGATTTAGATGCATTCGTATGTCATAAGGTTAAGATTGGGGATACTGAAAGATATGTAGATTGTAAGCGAACATATGATGACCCATTGGATGCTTGTCCATTATGTGAAGCAGGTATTCCAATTAAACCAGTAATGATTCTAGCTATGTATGACCACGCAGACGGAAAGGTTAAAATCTGGGAAAGGGGTAAGACATTCATTAAGAAGATTGAAGCCTTATTCAATAGATACCCTAATTTATCAAATATGGTTTTTGAGATTGAAAGAAGAGGTGCAAAAGGTGATAAGAAAACTCAATACGAGATTTTCCCAATGCCTGATGTAGAACCAGTGGATTTAAGTGAAATTGAAAAACCTGAATTTTTAGGTTCATTTATCTTGGATAAGACACCAGATGAAATGATGGCTTATCTTAATACTGGGGCTTTCCCACAGGAAGATAATAATAATGATAATGTATCAGAGCGACGCAGAAATAATGAACCTATTAGACGTGAAGGTGATTCAAGAAGAAGTAGAAGAAGAGTATCTTATTAGGAGTAGAAATATGATAAAAGTTGAATTAAATAAAGTTAAAATAGAAGGTACTAAATTTATCATATTAGGTGAATTAAGTACAGTTATTTATGCACTATTTACAGCGGAAGAATTTGATGAAGAAGAAGTCAGAACAGCCATAGAAGTAGGAATGATTTCAGAAGAAGAGCTTAAAAAAAGGTCTGAAGAATTAGCAGAAGAACTGAAAGCCGATGAAAAACTTCGTGGCTTCAAAGAATTACTTGATACTATTTTCGATGGGAAGGATGCAGAAGCCTAAATGGCTCTTTCATTTGCACGAAAAACAGTTAAAGATAAGAATATAATCAACAAGACAAGAAATGCTAAAACAAGGACATCCGTTCGCACAGGAACCAATTTAGCTTCACAAATTCAGACAATGACAATGATTGCTGAATCTAAATTGTCACATCATAAAGACGATTATATTCTTATCAGAACTGTTGAAGAATTAGAAGAATATAGAAAGGCTATAGCAGATGCCGAAGAATGTGCTATAGATACAGAAACAACAGGATTGAATCCTCTATTGATTGACTTGGTTGGTGTGTGTTTGTATGTTCCAGGAAAGAAGGCAGCTTATATACCTGTAGGACATAAGTCGCACATCACAGGACAGAAGGTAAAGAATCAAATAGAAGTAAAGGATTTAATTGAGTTTTTTAATAAATTAAAAGATATAAAGTGGATATTCCACAATGCTAAATATGATATAAGAGTGCTTAGACATACATTAGGAATATATCTTAATCCTTATTGGGATACGCAGTTAGGTGCGTGCTGTATAGATGAAAATGAAAGTCACAGACTTAAAGACTTGCATTTGAAATACTGTGATAGCACAGACACTGAATCCCTCACATTCGATAAGTTATTCGGAGGAATTACATTTGATTTAGTTCCAATAAAGGTTGCTTATTTGTATGCAGCAGGTGATGCTATTAAGACTTATGAACTGTATCAATACCAAAAAGGATTATTGAATAGAAGAGTATTATCAGGTCCTTATAATGTGTTCCAGAATATTGAAATGCCATTGATTACAGTCGTGGCTAATATGGAAGACAGAGGAGTATGTTTAGATTCTGAGATATGTGAATATTTACACGAAAAATATCATAAGATTAAGGAAGAAAGACAGCAACAAGCAGACGAAGCCATAGCAATGTATAAGGAGCAGATTGATAACTATAAGATGAAAAATCCTAATCATAAGTTATCCGACCCTATATCATTAACGAGTCCTACACAGTTAGCTATTCTTTTTTATGATATTTTAGGGCTTACAAGTCCTGATAAGAAATCACCAAGAGGCACAGGCGAGGAAATATTGAAGCATTTTGCTAAAGGTAAAGAAAAGAACTTATGTGAAGCGATATTAGGAATCAGAAATGTGGATAAACTGCTCAATACTTATATAGACAAGATGCCACAGATTGCTCTTGATGATGGTAGAGTACACGCAAGCTATAATCAATATGGAGCTAAAACTGGGAGGTTCAGTTCTAGTGACCCTAACTTACAGAATATTCCATCACATAATAAAGAGATTAGAAAGATGTTCAAGGCTCAAGATGGATATGTATTAATAGGTGCAGATTATAGCCAGCAAGAGCCAATGGTTACAGCTCACTTGTCAAATGATAAGAAAATGCAAGATGCCTTTATTCACGGAAAAGATATATATGCTACAATCGCAGGATTAGCTTTTCATAAACCTTACGAAGAATGCTTGGAATTCAGGGAAGATGGAACAGTAAATCCAGCAGGTAAAGAAAGAAGAACACAGGCAAAAAGCATTGTATTAGGTATCCTATATGGAAGACAGATTCCATCCATTGCCGAACAATTAGGCGTATCAACAAGAGAAGCTCAGGATATATATGATGCTGTATTAAGAGCTTTCCCACAATTAGCTAAATTCATTGATGAATCACAAGGAATGGCTAAAGAGTTGGGATATGTGACTACTGCTTGGGGAAGACGCCGACACCTCAAGGATATGCAGTTAGACCAGTATGAGTTCAGCTATAGTGGGAATGTGACTAACTTTGACCCCTTGGCTTTTGGTAAGAGTGTTTCTGTTGAGGTTCCTGAAAACGTTAAAAAAAGTTATATTAAACAGCTGGAAAGAGCCTACGGCTGGCAGAAGAAAAATCAAATAATACAGCAGGCTTTATCGCAAGGAATCAAGATAAAAGATAATGGTGGATATATAGCACAGGCTGAAAGACAGTGCGTAAATGCTAGAGTACAAGGTTCTGCAGCTGATATGGCAAAGCTGGCAATGATAGCAATTAATAATGATGAAAAGATGAAGGAATTAGACTTTCATTTATTGATACAAGTACACGACGAAGTCATAGGAGAATGTCCAGAAGAAAATATGAAAGAAGCAAGCGAAAGGCTTTCATACCTTATGCGAACAGCACCAAGCCATCTAATCAAATTACCATTCAGGTGTGACTGTGAAATTACTCGAAACTGGTATGGTGAAAGTATAGATTTTTAATTTTTTTTTAATTTTACTATTTACATATGTATTACAATATGTTATACTGTATTCAGAAGTTAAAAAGAAAAGAGGTACAAAGATATGAAAATTTATGTGTCAAGAAAAGACGAAACAGTTAAGGTAAAATTAGTAGAGTACAATGAAAGATTTAATACCTATATGGTAGAATTTATCACAGGCGATAGAAAGGGTAAAACAACTTCTTTTTCAGCTTCTACAATGAAGCGGTGGTGGAAAGTGGTTGATGATTCTGAAGAAGTCATAACTAAAGAAGTTGTTAAAAAAGCCAAGACAACAAAGTCAACAGATGACATTTTAGATATGGTTGAAGAAATTTTAAAAAATTTGAGTATTGAATTTAAACGTTCTTCAAGATGTATAAATGTATATTCAAATGGTGTAAAATTAGCTAGTATTTATAGACGAGTAGCTCGTGTGAGAATCTATATGAAAGTTAGTTTATTTACAAAGTTAGATGTTGATAGTGCTATATTTAAGTCTTCAATAATTAATGATGAAATTAATTTTTACATTGACGAAGACAACATTGATTTTTTATTAGAAAATCTTAATACTATAAGTAAGGAGTGTAAACATTAATGAATAATGACACATATAGTTGCCCAATGTTAATGACACAGCAGTTCAGGTTTTGTCCTAACCCTTTTAGAGTTGATTTATATAAAGGTTGTGATTTTGGCTGTTTATATTGTTTTGCAAATAGTAATCAATCTGCAGGTCACGATGGTTTTGCTGTGGCAAAAATCAAAACGATTGAAAACCTATTTAAAAAAGCGTTTGAAAACTCAGGAACCAGTAATAATCTAACTGTTGAATTATTAAGGCATAAAGTCCCACTACATTGTGGAGGTATGTCTGACCCATTTCAAACCAGAGAATGGAATCTTCACTTGACCAAACAGTTAATTGATTTAAGTAACAAGTATGAATATCCGATTTCATTTAGCACTAAGACAGCACATTTACCTGATGAATATTTTGAAATATTAAACCCAAAACTTCACGCATTCCAAGTGTCAATTATGGGCTGGGACGATGAATATATTAGGAAATATGAGACCAATACACCTACTGCTAAAGAACGCTTGAATTTCGTTAAAAAGTTACGAGATAAAGGATTTTGGTGCAGTATAAGAATTCAACCGTGTATAGACATAGAGCAGGCAAAAAAACTTGTCATACACGCAGGTAATATTCCTAGTTATATTACTGTTGAGCATTTAAAGATACCGAATGATAATACAGAAATAAAAAATTTATTTAGAGAAGAATACCAAAGTAGTAATTTCTATAAATCTACTAATAATATGCGTAATATAGAAATGTATCCTACTGTTAAAGAAGATAATATCAAGATTCTAAAGGAAATAGCTAATGCTAACGGTGTATTGATTGGTTGTGGTGATAATGATTTACACCACTTATCACAGAGTAGGTGTTGCTGTGGTATAGATTTAGCAGGAGAAGCCTTCAGCAATTATTTAAAATACAATTTGACTTATATGGTGACAGGTGAATGTGAACCTTCGGAGCTTTGGTGTCCAAAATGTAATTGCAGGGATATATTTAATTCTCAGGTGCATAAAGGTCAAAAAGAACTTGATTATAAGGATATGGTAAACGAATATCTTAATAAGAATGAAAAATTAGTTTTAAATTCTGAACACCCTGAGATTTCAAAGAAAATATTTGGTGTTTCAAGAAAGAAGTTATTTTAAGGGGGTGAATTAGATGTCATTACTTAAAAGTGTAGTAAAGAAAGATTATATGGAAGGTGACACTAAATATTCTAGAAGTACATCTATACCACAGTATGAGATAAAGGGCGATAAGCCCCTCATTCAGGAATTATATAATAATAAAAAGGTAATTGAATTACTAAGGCACATTAAGGAATCAAATGTGTCTGCGGAAGAAAAGCAATTCCTCACTATTGCAGCATATCGTCATTATGTTTTTAATTATGACAAAATAGCTGAATACTATCCACACGCAAGCAAAGAAATGCAAGAACTTATGGAAGAATCGGCACTTGTAATTATTGATATTGATAATGCAATAAAAAATGGATATGTTAAATATAGTAAGCGTATTCAGCAGATTATTGAAGATTCCAAAAAAGCAAAGGAGGAATTTAATGAGAAGTGATTTTGCCTGTTTTATCCTTTGCCACGGGAGACCAAATAATACCCCAACATTTGATACTCTACGAAAGTATGGGTACACTGGTGACATATATATAATCTGTGATGACGAGGATAAAACATTACAGGAATATAAGAATATATATGGTGATGATATTGTAAAGGTCTTTAATAAATTAGATGTTTTGCAAAAGTTTGACACTATGGACTGCAGTGAAAATCGTGGATGTGCAGTTTACGCTAGAAATGCGTGTTTTGATATTGCAAAGGATTTAGGGATAAGATATTTTTGTGAGCTAGATGATGATTATAAAGAATTTCAATTACGATACCCTAATGAGAATAAATTAAAATTAGTTTATCCACGTAGCTTAGATGATGTATTTAGTGCTTATCTAGATTTTTATATAGAATCTGGCGTCACAGCATTAGCTATGGCACAAGGTGGAGATTTTATTGGAGGTTTAAATGGCAATGGCTACAAAAAGAGAGTTCACAGAAAATGTATGAATAGTTGGTTTTGTGATGTCCATAAACGATTTTACTTTAATGGAAGAATGAATGATGATGTAAACACCTATGCATTGCTGGGTAGTAGAGGATACTGTTTTTTAACCTTGGTTGATTGTATGATAAATCAGCCAGACACACAGACAGTTAAAGGGGGTATGACTGATATGTACTCTGGTGAAGGCACATATGTAAAATCATTTTACACTGTAATGTGCTGTCCATCCTTTGTAAAAGTAAATATTATGGGTGATGGTCATTATAGAATTCATCATAATATAAATCAAAATAACGCCTATCCTAAGATAATATCAGATATATATAAAAAGAAATAAAATTATAAAAATTTTAAGGAGGAAATAAAATGAAATTAGCAACTCAAAGATTTAAAGAAGCAGTAAACAAAGCAACTAAAGGAGCATCCTTTAATAATTTAATTCCTATAACAGGAATGTTAGGTATTAAATTATCCGATGGAAAGTTGAGATTGCTTACAACAGATATGACTAATACAATGTGTATTATCATTGACAAGGTGGCGGGAGACGATATGGACATTACAGTAGATGCAGATAAGTTTGGAAAGTTGATTGCAAAAACAACTTCTGAAGATATTGACTTATCTGTGAAGGATGATGTACTTTCTGTCAGAGGAAATGGGACTTATAAGATTCCATTGATTTCCGATGAAGATGGTCTTGTATCTTTCCCTGATATTAGAAGCAATACATCCGAGACAGAAGATTGGTCAACAGTTAAGTTATCAAGCATAATGCAGGCTTATAATATTAATAAGTCAGCACTAGCTAAAACCTTAGAGAATCCAGCTCTTACAGGTTATTATTGTGATGATAAGGTAATCACTACAGATGCCAATGTTATTACATTTAATAATTTCAGAATGTTCACAGAAGAATTTGGTCCATTATTAATTTCAGCTCAACAGATGCAGTTATTAACATTATATAAGGAAGAAGATATTAAGGTTACAGTTGACCAAGAAACAATCATATTCGCTACAGAATCACAGGTAGTTGAAGGAAGCCTTATGGAAGGAATTGAAGATTTTCCAGTGGAAGAAATTGGAGCATATTTAGATGTTGCTTTCACTTCATCTTGTAAGGTGCCTAAGGAATTACTCTTATCCGTATTAGATAGATTATCCTTATTCATAGAACCTTATGATAAGAATGGAGCTTATTTCACTTTCGGTAGAAAGGGAATAAATATTCATAGTAAGAAAGATGCATCAACAGAGACTATTAACTATGTTGAAAGTAAGGACTTTGAACCTTTTGTTTGTTGTGTGGATATCCCAATGTTGAAAGAACAGTTACAGGCGTACCCAGAGGAAACAGTCAAGCTCTGGTATGGAAATGAAAATGCCTTGAAGCTGGAATGTGGAAAGGTCATTCAGGTCATTGCTCTATTAGAAGATGAAGGTCTTGCCAATTAATATAAGGATATGCTATAATATGAATTGACAAAGATTACCATTTGTTTAAATACTTTAACTTTTCTTGGATAGGACCTCATTTTTAATGGGGTCCTATTTTTTAATTTTTTTTAATTTTACTATTTACATATTGTAATACATATGTTATAATTTATACATAAGTTAAAGAAATACATTATAACATTGGAGGTAATAAAAATGACAAGAGAAAAAAGAGAATTAGCAAAAAGAATTTTAGAAATAGGAACATTTCAAGAGACAACAGGAAGTGAAGTTTACAAAAATAATTTTTATACAATGCCTATGGGTAATTTAGTAAATATTCAGTATAAAAATGGTAAAATGTATGATGTTATTAATTATGGAAGATAATGTATTAATTAAAGGAGAATAAATGAGTAGGAGATTATTAAATCTAATAAACAACAGTCAACCAGAACTTCCAGCAAATAAGAAGTTCTTGGTTGATTTAATGAGTTGTATTGAAAGAAGAGAAAAAGAACATAGGAGAAGAGGTTCCAATTGGTATAAACCATCTTCATTACATTGTATGAGGAATATGTATTTTACTAGGACAAAAGCTCCACAAGATGAGCAGTTAGTGGAATATAATTCAACAGGTATGGCAGATACTGGTACAAGACGTCACGAAGCAATACAGGAAGCTCTATTAGATATGCAGAAAATGGGTTATGATTGGGAATATGTAGATGTAGCTCAATATGTAAAGAAGAAACAGGAATTTGGAAAATGCAGGACTTTACAAGTAAAGGAAACAGTAGGAGCTGAAACTCACCTTATAGACACAGCTTTGAATATTTCTTTTAGGTGTGATGGCATTATAAGAAGAATATCAACTAACGAATATTTCTTATTCGAATTTAAAAATGTTGTATCTTTTAAATACGCCCAGCTAGATGGAAAAGCGTTGGAACAGCATCATAATCAGGTCATATGCTATTGTACTGCACTAGATTTGGATAAAGCCTTTATCACATACGAAAATCGTGATGTATGCACATTGGAAGTTCCTGAAATATTCGAGGTGACACAGGATATGAAAGATTGGTTAGTTGGCTATATAGCAGAATGTGAGGGCTATGTTGAGAGAATGATAGCCCCACCAAAGACAAATAACTCAAAGAATTGCAGATTTTGCCCTTATAAGACTATATGCAGAAAGGTGGGATGATATGATATACATAGGAATTGACCCTGGAAAAAATGGTGGGATAGCAATGATAGAGGACGAGTTTATTATGGTTCGCCCCTTTTCAGAAGAGACTTTAATTAAGGAATTATATGATTATTTCACTTCTTATAAGGCTTGTAGGTGTGTACTAGAACACGTTCACGCAATGCCTAAACAGGGAGTATCAAGTACATTTAATTTTGGTATGAATTTTGGCTTCATTCAGGGTGTATTGAAAGCCTACAGCATACCTTATGAACTGGTTACTCCACAGAAATGGAAGAAAGAATTTAGTTGTACTAGCGATAAAAATACATCTATAGATGTATGCAAGCGATTATTCCCAACAGTGAACTTAAAAAAGACAGAAAGATGCAAAAAAGACCACGATGGAATGGCAGAAGCCTTATTAATGGCAGAGTATGGAAGGAGGCATTATAATGGAAATACCTAAGAGTGTTAAAAATATGCTTAATAAAAGAGAACGCCTTGCTTACGAGTTAAATGAAGTTTGTAGTAAACTTGATGCTTGGTTAGAAGAAAATGGAGCAGACTTAACAGATAGTAGATTAGTTGACTGCACAATAACTGGGTGTATGATTTATTGTGAACCTAATAATGCTAAATTAGCTGTGGCATCTTATATTGAGGAGGCATTATAATGACAAGTCGTAGAGAAGGAATAAAAGTAAATGACGAACAACCAAAAACTGCCGAATCTATAATGCAAAATGTGGATAATATAAGTGATACAATCAGAAGAATATCAGACGGACTTGTGAAGAAATACTGTAGTGATTTGGACAACTTTATGCAAGTCACAAGAGACTTAATAACAAGAAATGGTGATATAACAGATGTACAGTTAGAACAGGCTATTCTTGAATTAGCCAATATCTTATATTTCACAGGCTCAGCTCAGGAAGATTTAGGTATTAAAGAAGACACCTGTAAAGCCATTAGACAGGAAGTTTATCTGAAAGCTAGGGATAGCGGAAAAGGTACAGTGGCAGATAAGACAGCTAGAGCTGAATTAGCTGCACAAAATGAAACCTTAACTTTGGCTATATATTCAAGAACCTATAAGAAAGTCAAGTTAAAGGTAGAAGCAGGCTATGAGATGCTTAATAGCCTTAAAAAAATAATGAATAGGAGAATATCTGAATTGGAGTTATCCAATAGCAGATATATAGGGAAAAGCAATGGAATACCAGAAAGCAACTAAAGGAAAAAATTATATGGGATTGAACAATAAAATATGCAAGAATCCCAGATATTGGTGCAGATGTCATCAGGTTTATTTATCAGAGGAAGACGTGCAGCGAAAACACTGTAAAGCTAGATTATCCTTCGATATGATAGGTAGGGAAAGATGTCATCACTTAAAAGAATTAGGAGGGAATAAGGATGAGTGAAGTTGAGAACATTATTAAGAACATAAATAAAAAGATGAAGGTCGGGAGCATTCAGTTAGGAGTTGAATTTAAGGAATTAGATAAAATTCCTTTTTCATCCTGCCGTCTTAATTATATGACCTATGGTGGAATACCAGTGGGCAGGGTTTCCGAGTTTTTCGGGGCTGATGGAAGTGGTAAGACAACAACAGCTGAAGATTTAGCAGGACAAGCACAAAGAAAGTTCCCTGACAAAAAAGTGTTATTCGTTGATATAGAACACACTTTTGACTCTGTATGGGCTACAAAGCTAGGGGTAGACTGTGAAGAATTAATTTATTTAGACCCTGATTCAATGGGAGCTGAAGAAGTATTCAACCTTATAATTGATATAATAGATACAGGTGAGATTAGTCTATGTATATTAGATTCAATCGGTGCTATGGTATCAATGCAGGCAAATGAGAAGCAGATAGGGGAAAGAACCTATGGTGGAGTAAGTATGGCACTTACAGAGTTCAGTCGGAAGATTACTCCTATTCTAGCCAGAACTAAAACTACATTCATAGGGATTAATCAAGTCAGGGACGATATGAACAGCCCATACGGTGGTACAACGACCACTGGCGGTAAATGTTGGCGTCATAGTTGTAGCACAAGATTAGAGTTCAGGAAAGGCTACTATATTGATGAAAAAGGTAACAAGCTATCCAGAGCTTGCGAGAATCCAGCTGGAAATATTGTAGATGTTGCTTTGGTAAAATCTAAGGTTGATAGACCTGATAGAAAAGTAGGCTTTTATACATTGAAATATTTGGAAGGTGTAGATTATATTTCAGATGCGATTGATGTTGCAATAAAGTTGGGATTAATAGAACAGGCAGGAGCTTGGTTCTCCTTAATTGATATAGATACAGGCGAAGTACTAGAAAAGGTTCAGGGTAAGCCTAAAATGATTGAATATCTCAAGAGTAACCCTGTTCAATATGAACGATTGGAAAAGGCTATACAAAGTCAATTATAACAGCAAGAATCTGTAACTCCGAAAAAGTTACAGATTTTTTAATTTTTTTAAATTTGTCTATTTACATATGTATTACAATATGTTATACTGTATTCAGAAGTTAAAGAAAACAAAGATAAATAAAGGAGGAAACAATGAAGAATTTAATCATCACATTTTTATTATTAGTAATATTGAATATACTTCCAGGGTGGCAGGTACAAGGTGTCAATCGTGTACTTGTAAATATAAGTCTATTTATATTAGTTGATTATACCATTGTAGAATTAGATAGAATAATTAAATATGGAAGGAGATAGAACTCGTGATAGATATATTTAATAAGATTCGTAGATTTTCCAACGATATGCAATTTGAAGAGGGTAAGCCTTTCGAGATTGTTTTAGACGGAAAAGAAGATAAAAATTCCAGTTATAAAAAAGAAAAAATGGAAGAAGGTAAATGTTATAGCATTAAGGTCAAGAAGTATATGACAGAACCCGCCACTACTACCTTTGATTTTCAAGATAAATGGAACAACGGATTCCCAATGCCTTCACATAAGATGTGGGGGTGGGTGACTAAGGAAACAAGAGGTATGTACTATATGACATTAGAAGATGATGATAACAAGTGGTCAGGCTGGGTTATTAAGTCAGCAATTAAAGAATGGAAGGAGATAAAAGATGGAAGAAAATAGACTAACAGCTGAATATGTGGGAGAAGTGATTAGTGAAACACAAACCAAATACGAAAAAGAAAGAGAATGTACAGATAAGATTGTACAACTAGCTAGGGAAATAGTGAACACGTATTTAGAATATAACCCTGAAGGCAACTACCTGGATATATGTTTTTTAGGCGAAGGAAAGACTGAAGTTCCAATAGTAAACATAAATAATAATTATTGGGAAGATTCGTTGAAGATAAAACATACTGAGGTGATTCATTATGGTAACTAGAAATTTCAGTGATATGCAGGAACAGCATATAGCAAGAGTTACAGGTGGCAAGACACAGAGTAATTCAGGCGGAACAAGATTTGGAGGTGGAGATGTACATACAGAACATTTCTTCATAGAAGCAAAAACACCAACAACGAAAAAGTCATCTTTTTCAATTAAAAATGAGTGGCTTACCAAAATGCAGGAACAAGCATTTGAACAGGGAAAGGAAGAAAGTGTGTTAGCTTTCAGGTTTGACCCTGATGCACACGAGGATTTCTATGTGTTATCAGAGAGGCAATTCATTGATTATTTAGATTATAAGGAGAAGCAATATGGGTAATCGGATTACTAGACCAGATTGTCCTTGCAGAAGCTGTACAGAGAGATTCGTTGGATGTCACAGTATATGCGAGGACTACGCAGATTATAAGGATAAAGCAACTAGATACAACGAAGTTATAAAGAAAAGGTCACTATATTATTATATGGACCACAAGAAAGGAAGTGAATATTAATGGCAAAGACAAGTTTAGCAGTTAAATATAGACCCCAGACTTTCGATGATATGACAGAACAAAAATCAATAAAAGATATATTAGAAAATCAAATTAAAACAAAAACATTTCAGCACGGATACCTATTTACTGGTCCCGCAGGAACAGGAAAAACTACAAGTGCCAGAATCTTTGCAACAATGATTAATGAGGGAAAAGGAACACCTATAGAAGTGGACGCAGCCTCTAACAGTGGTGTGGACAATATTAGACAGATTATAGAAGATGCGAAAAAACACCCTCTAGATGCTGAATATAAAATATACATAGTAGACGAATGTCATTCATTATCTAATGGAGCGTGGCAGGCATTGCTTAAAACATTGGAAGAGCCACCTAAATTTACTATATTTATTTTATGTACAACAGACCCACAGAAGATTCCAGATACAATCCTATCAAGAGTTCAGAGGTATCAATTCCAGAAGATAAGTGATGACGGAATAGTTTATAGGTTAGCACACATCTGTCAAGAAGAAGGAATACACACCTATGGAGAGTGTTTATCTTACATCGCTAAAATTGCGAACGGTGGAATGAGAGACGCCATTACTCTATTAGACAAGTGCAGTTCCCTTTGTGACGAATTAACTTTAGAAAATGTTCTTAATATTATAGGGACAGAGAATTTTGAAACATTCTTTGATTTTCTTGATGATTTAGTGGCGAAAAAAAGTAAATGTATACATATTATTGATGATGCCTATAGACAAGGAAAAGATGTTAAGCAATTAATGAAAGAATTCGCTAAATTCTTATTAGATGTACAGAGATACATCATATATAAGGATTTTAAGTACGTCACCATTCCCGAAACAGAGGATAATAAGGCGATGATGGACTACCTATATATGAATAAAGTGTCAATTATGGAAATTATTGAATTAGTGGTTGATATTAATAATCAAGTTAAATGGGATAGCGACCCTAAGACCTTAATTGACTTGAATTTACTTATATTCTGCAATAAGGAGGATTAAATATGATTGGTCAGAAAAATAATATTCAGACATTGCTATCTTGGCGAATGAATAAAGCTGTACCACGCTTCATAATTTTATCAGGACCTCGTGGGAGTGGAAGATTAACCCTTGCTAAGTTAATAATGAAATATATTAATGCACAAGGGATAATTCTTGGTAATAGCATAAGTGATGTTAGACAAGCCATAGAATATGCATACACCAAAAGCGAACCCACTTGCTATATCTTTAGGGATGCTGATGATATGCGACAGGAAGCAAAAAACGCCCTACTTAAAGTGGTAGAGGAACCACCTAATAAAGCATACTTTATTATGACAGTGCATAATATTGATAATATGCTTGGAACAATTAGAAGTCGTGGAACAGTAATAAAGATGGAACCTTATTCAGAAGAAGAATTGAGGTCATATTCAGATGATGACTATTTATTGGATTACTGTTCCAACATTGGACAGATGCAGATTGATAAGAAAGAACTGGAAAAGGTACAGAATTGTGTCTTTGATGTATTAGTAGGTTTACAGGAAAAGTCTGGAACAAAGATATTAAAAGCGTGTACACAGCTACAGAATAAGCAGACGGAAACAGATAAGATTGATGGCTTATTATTTATGCGAGTTTTTGAACGTTGTTTAGGTCAAACTGCTAGAGAATTATTTACACCCGCTTGCTTATCTTATATAAGTAGGTGCAAGCAGGAGATTGACAGAGCATCAATTAATAAAAAGGCAAGTATAGAGTGTATGCTGATTAATATATTGGAGGAGCTTAAGAATGGGAAATAAGGATGATATTACAGAAGCCGTTCACGGATTAGATATATTCACAAAGAACTGGTGTATGAATTGTAAAGAAACAGAGGAAAAGAAAGATTTAATTTTTAGGTGTGATGGATGTATATTTGGGTTGGAAGATGATATGTGTGCAATTAAAACATTTGCAAATACACATAAGCATAATTACCCAATGTATGATTTCGGTAGTATGGGGGTACAGTCAATATGCAAAAATTTCCAAGAAGATGGGATAAAATAACGTGTATAAATTTTCTGCAACGAAAAATAATAATTAACTGTATTCTATATTATGAACTTAACGAAAATAAGCTATCAGACAAGGAATATGATGAATTAAGCAGACAGTTGGTTGAATTACAGGTAGGTGTTGATGTTAAAAATGATACTCAATATGGCTATTGTATGTATGATTTTGACGGAAATACAGGATTTGACCTATATAGTAGATTAAATGTTAAGGATAAAACATATCTTACGAATATAGCCCGAAATTTAGCTGGAAATAGTACCATAGTTAAACCCAAACTGAAAAAGAAGAAAGGAGGATTATTCTGATGGAATTAGTTGAATTGATGAATTGTATTAGTAATGATAATATACCCAATTTATTAATCTTATTTGGTGAGGAACAGAGCATATTAGATATATACATTGAGCATATCAAAAAAGCTGGGAAACCAGTGAGTATTGGGTCAGTGTCACAGGTACTTAATAAGTTAAGAACAAAGTCGCTGGATAAGACGAAAAAGGTGTATATAATCAATGATGATTTAGAATTTATGAAGAATGAAAAAGCAAGTGAATCCTTGAAAAGTGCTTTGAAAGGAAAACAGGATATAGTAATACTCCGATACCATAAGATAGATAAGAGAGGTAAATTCTATAAAGAGAACAAAAAAATCGCCGTAGAATTTACATTTTTATCCGAAAACATATTAATAAACTATATAAGAGAGAAAATCGCGAATATGGGCGATTCTGTATGTGAACGTATTATAGAAATGTGTGGTCATTCATATGGTAGAATTCTATTAGAATTGGATAAGATAGAACAGTATATGCACTGCCATAAAGAATATAAATCATCACCAGATAAAGCCTTTCAAGTGCTGGATAGTGATGGTGCATTTTATAAGGAAATTGGTGATATTACTTTCCAACTTACAGATGCAGTATTATCAGGATTTCCAGATACGGCGATAGAATTATTGGACGAAGCTAAACGAAAGGGAGAATCAGCTTTGATGATTGCATCAATTCTTTATAAAGGGTTCCGAAATATGTTCGCTTATTTAGCCTTAGGAACAAATAAAAAGGGAGCAATGGAAAGAACAGGAATGACCAAAGGGGACTTATATATCGTTAATAAGAATATAGGTGGCTACAATCTAACAGAATGCCAGCGAAATATGCGTGTGTGTCAGAAGGTGGAAACAGGCATAAAAATGGGAAAATTAGATGAAGACATAGCTTTGGATTATTTAATTTTTAATTGTCTACTTTAAATTATTAAGAATTTACTTTATTTTATTAAGAATCGCATAAAAAGGTTTACTTTTTTGTTTATATGTATTACAATACAATCAGAAGTTAAAAAACAAGGAAAGTTGAGGTAAACATATTATGAGTAAACCAAGTTACAGACAAGATAATGAGCATTTTCGTTTTTACAATGCTAACCCAAAGAATAAGTTATCAGCAGGTGATTGTGTAGTAAGAGCTATATCATTTGCTAGTGGGTTAGATTGGGATACAGTATATACAGGCTTATGTGAAATTGGTATGAAGATGAAAATGATGCCTAATGATAGGAAAGTGTTCGATAAGTATTTAGAGGAAATAGGTTTCGTAAAAAGGAAAACACCTAAAAATGCCTATGGTTGTAGATACACAGTAGAACAGCTTGCAAGACATAATCCTAATATGCTGGCGATATTGAGTACATCTAATCATTTAACCGCTATAAAGGACGGAAAAGTAGTAGATACTTGGGATTGTGGTTTCAAGTGTGTAGGAAATTATTGGGTGAAGAGATAAGGAGGAAAAAATATGAATAGAAATTTTAGGATAGGTGACAGGGTTGTGATTCAGGCAACGGAAACAGTAGAGGACATATATGGAAGATATGAGTTGATAGGAAGACTTGGTGAAATACGTCAAATAATTGATGATGATAATACATTTAGACGTATTGGTATCCATATTCCTGGAGAAGATAACAGTTATTCGGCTTTAGGGTTGTTCTGGTTAGATGTGGATTCATTAGAGCTTTTTGACCGTCCAAATGATAGACCTAAGGAGCAAGCATTGAATTTACTACCATATGATAGAGTAGCATTTGTTACGGTCGACGGTTCAGTGCAGGAATATGCATATGCTTTATATGACGAACCAAACAATAGAATACAACCCACTGATTATGTTTTAGTTTCTGGAAAAGCTGAAGGTAAGCTTTGTTTTATAACAAAGATTCTTCCTAAAGAAGAAGTAAAAAACAAAGTAACAGAAGAGGTTATATGTAAAGTTGATTTATCTGCCTACAGACAGAGACAGGATATTAAACGTAAGAAGCAGAAGTTGTTAGCAAAAATGAAAGCGAAAAGACGTGAACTGGAAGCAAGAAAATTAGATGAAATGTATGCAAGTATAGATGAAGATTACGCAAAAATGCTTGATGAATTAAAATCAATAGGATAGGAGGATATTATATTATGCTTAATATTGAATACTACAAAGATAAATTAGTGGAATTATGCGTTATAGACATTGATAGATTAGCACTAATACAAGGACAACCACGCATCTGTAATAGTAGTTTGCTGTGTGATGAATGCTTACTTAATAATAAAAATGAATTTTGTTCTAATGAAGCCTTGAATTGGTTGTTCTCAGAATATGAAGAACCAGAAGTTGATTGGAGCAAGGTCGAAGTTGATACACCTATATTGGTTACGGATGATGTAAGGAGTAAATGGTTTAAAAGATATTTTGCTAAATTTGTAGACGGGAAAGTTTATGCGTGGGGTGACGGAGCTACGTCCTGGACAGCAGATGGTGAATGTGACGTGACTTCCTGGAATTGTGCAAAACTAGCAGAAAGTGAGGACTAGATGGATTGGATAAGATTAATTAAGGCAATGCTAATAGGCATACTAGCGATTGGGAATATATGGATTTTAATTAACCTATTTGACAGTGATGTATATGCATATATTTTTCTGGCAGAGTGCTTAATTGCAATTTTTATATTTATCGTTTGGATAGCATATCACGCTATAGGTTGAAAGGAGATGGAAAGATGAAGATTAAAGATAATAGAGATAAAACACAGAGAAGTTTCAGTGATTTAATAGTTGGAGATATATTCACTAGTGTAGGGTTTTATTATATGAAGACTGAAAAATCTTATAGTGAAAGTGGTAAGACAACTTGCGCAGGAGATGAATTTAATGCTGTGTGTCTTAGTGAAGGCTATATAGGGGATAAAATTCACTTTAAACCTGATGAGAAAGTTATATTGATAGACGATGTAACATTAGTGTTGAATTAAGGAGGATAAGAATATGGCTAACAGAGGATTTATTAGTAAAAAGAAAGTAGCAAAAATATATAACACAAAAGGACATAGTGTACTCGACAGTGAAGCGTGTTCTACACTTAATCTTTTGTGTGACAGATTAAAGATTAAACCGATGCATAGAAATAAATTAGGGGGTGGAACAGGTGAGATGCTGAAAGGGAGGTATAATATTGATTAATGAATTGGAACAAACCACCTGCAAACGTTGTGGAAGAAAATTAAAGAATCCAAAAGCTATAGAGTTAGGTATGGGAGCAACCTGCTGGAAGAAATTCATAAATGAAGATACACATAAAAAGCTATTTAATATAGATGAGGAAAATGTTATAATGGATAAAGAATCATAAGAAAGGAGAAAAATCGAAAATGATAAAAGCAGGTTCGACCTATAACCTATTGATTAAGTTGAATATAACAAGACCATTTGATTCCGTTATATTTACACTACAATCAGGCTCAGATGAACAGTTACAGATAACAAAGGAACCTACTGAGTATCTAGAAGGCGTGTTCATCTTAGGACTAACTCAGCAACAGACACAACAACTGGATGGAACAGTAAAGATAGAAGCACAGATTAACTACTCTGATAAGTCTGTAGATAAATCCAATATTTTATATAAAGTTATTAGCCCTACATTGGCTACTACATTGATTGAAGGTAATGTACCACCATCAGAGGTAACTACGGAAGATATTGATTTAGTGCTACAGGTAATTAAAGGAGATGTGGCAATACTTATAGGTCCTGATGCCTCAAAAGAGCTGATTGATGCTGTTACTCAGTTGTTCGAGCAGACAAAAGCTATAGCTGAAGATGTACAGAAAGCAGTAACAGAGACGGAAAAACACGCTGAAGCAACCCAGAAGGCTGCTGAGGAAATACAGAAAAGTGCCGAAGCTATAAGCGAAGAATTATCAGGCATACGTTATCTAATCATTGGCGAAGCAGAGGAGGTAGATTTCTAATGAGCAGAGAATATATAGTGCAGGAAAACACATTAAAATCTATAGCTGATTCGATTCGTGAAAACGGAAACACAACGGAAAGCATAAAAGTAAAAGATATGGCTCAAAAAATCGTTGATTATTCAAAAAATCAAAATGATTTATATGAGCAAATTATCGGAAAGGTGTAATAATGGCATTTGTAGACGATAAATATATATTAAAATTAGAATATTTAAGAAATAAATTAAAAAATTCATTAGCATCTAAAGGTATTGCCGTAGCAGAGGATGCACCTTTAGACAAATTGGTTGAACTAACTGAAAAAGAATATTACATCAACGAAGAAAATAAACAAGATAATTTATACAAGTTGCTTTTAGGCAATTAATACGAAGGGAGAATATAAGTATGGCGATAGTAGATGACAATTTAATACTAAAACTTGAAAATTTCAGAACGAAAGTTATTCAGGTGTTGAAAGAAAAAGGCATAACTATAGATGATAACGCAAAGTTAGATGATGCTCTAGTAAAAGCTATTGATAGTATTAGCACATTACAGGGGTTAGATGACTATATTACGAATGATATTGTTGACTATATTAATCAAAAACTAACGCAATTAGGACAGTATAAATTTTATTATATGCCTAGCATTCATAACGTGAGATGTGATGCAGTTATTAATATAGGAAAATACACTCTATATGGTTGTTCGAGTTTAAAACATTTGTACTTTCCAAACGTAGTTAGTATAGAAGAACACGTGTTTCACACACTGGGATGTGAAAACCTTATTTTGCCAAATTTAAAGACAATGGGTACAGCTTGCTTTGTGAATACAACCACATTAAAACGTTTAATTATTCCTAAATGTGTATCACTAACCCCGAATACCTGTTCTTCAACTGGAATATATTTGTTAGATGCAGGGAATACATCTCTTATTCCTTCATCATCATCTATGCCGAATTTGACGATATTAGTATTAAGAAATAATGTATTGACTACACTCGAAAATAGAAGTTGTATTCGGTCTATTGAAGAAATCTACGTCCCACAAGACCTAATTGAATCCTACAAGGTAGCGACAAATTGGGCGACTTATGCCGACAAATTTAAACCATTAGAGGGCAGTAAATATGAGCCTTTAAATTGGTATGAGGAAGAAGCTTGGTATAAAGAAGAAATGAAAGTATGGGAATAGAGGTGGTATTAAATGCCAACAATAGAAAAGGCAAATATAAAGCAATTAATAACCGATGAAATAGAAAGAATGAACGAATACACAGGCAAAAATGACACAAGCGTGCATAACGCTGTTGATAGTTTGATTAATAGCTGTAATCAAGACCTAATGTATGAAAATGTATTAGGTCAGGAAGGAGAAGCAAATGGCGGTAGTAAATGACCTGTATATATTACAGTTAGACAGGATAAGAGAAAAGTTAAGAAATATACTAATGGATAAAGGCATCATTAAAGATAAAGACGCAACTCTGGAAGAATTAGTTGAAGCTGTAAAAATAACAAATGAGAAAAATAGCTTATCTAATTTACTATCTAACGAATTAGAAAGCATTACAGACGATGAAATTTTAAGGTTACGCCCTTATAGTTTGTATGGTCTTACAACGTTGACAAAAGCACATTTTGAAAATTTAACGTATATAGCACCATCAACTTTTTATAATTGTACAAGTTTAAAAAATTTATATGCCCCAAACGTAATAGAAATAGATTCAGGCTCGCCGTATTATCCGTTTAGAAATACACAAATTGAAAACCTGATTTTTCCTAAGGCACAAGTGATAAGCAGTAATGGTTATTATACTTTTCAAACTGCAAAGTTAAAAAGACTTATAATTCCAAAATTAACAATATTACCAGCCACGCCTTTTGCTAGTACAAATATGTTAGAAGTGCTAGATTCTTCAATAACTGGGTGGAATAATAAGCAGGTTAATTTAAAAACTTTGATATTTAGAAACACATCAAAGATGCCGTCATTATCATCAACTGATAACTTACAAAATATAGAAGAAATATATTGCCTAAACCAATTCGTAGAAGAACTTAAAAAAGCTACCAATTGGTCAGTATATGCTGATAAGATTAAACCTATTGAAGGTAGCAAATACGAAAATTTAGAGTGGTATAAAAAAGAAGAATGGTACGCCGAAGAAATGAGCGTATGGGAATAAGGAGGTAACTTATGTTAATTACAGAAACAGTAACAATAAAAGACGAAAAATTTATAAAAAATTATTCAGATGCAGGAATGTACATTGAGCGTGATGGCGTTATATATGAAGAGGCTGTCGATCCTATTGAATACAAGGATAGTCGAATTTATATAGAAACAGACAAGCCGATTGAGATGGAACAGGAACAGAAATTCACGGAAGAATAATGGTATTACCAATAAGGTAGAAAGGAGTAATAATATTATGACTTGGGAAGAGCAGCAAGAAATACTGCGAAAATTAGAAGGTTTATATTCAGAGATAAAAAGTTATGATTATATCGGAACAAAGATAGCGACAGGTGTTGCAACAATAGAAGAATATGCAGAAAAGATAGCCTATATGGAAGAGTTGAGAAAACAAATTCGTGAATTAGAGGCGAAGATAGAACCAAATAACTATAAATTAATATATTAACAACTATTTAACAATTAGAGTACAAATCTTATACAGGTTTGTACTCTTTTTATTTACATTTTATGCTTTTTTTGTTATATTTTTATGTAGTTAAAAAGGAGATAATGTTATGGCAAATCAACAAGCATTAATATATAAATTACAATTAGCATTGAAACAAAAAGGTTATATCATAAGTATAAATACAACCCAATTTTATTCGGGGGACAAGGGAAGATATGTAAAAGGATATATACTAAAAAGAGATTATAAAATAGTATATAGTTCATATAGTACAATAAGAATAATTAGATATTTAGTAAACCTACTGAATATAGTGAAAACCCTTAATAAACAAGAGATTCAAAGCAGAAGAATTGATACCATAATAGAACAAAGAATGGAGGAAATATATAATGCCAAAAACAATTAGAAGAAAGAGATTAAAGCCAGATTACTTAAATCAAAAACAATTTGAATTCTTTGAAAACTATCTAGCTACAAACAACATTACACAATCAGCTATAGATGCAGGATATAGTGAGAAAACAGCTGGACAGCAAGGATGTAGAATGTTAAAAAGTATAAAAGGGCAAAATTACATCGCAGACCGTATGGCAGAACTTGATGAAGAAAAGGTAGCCACAGCGAATGAAGTATTAGAGTATCTGACTTCTGTGATGCGTGGTGAAGTACAGGACCAGTTTGATTTAGAGCCATCATTATCTGACAGAACGAAGGCTGCTAGTGAACTAGCTCGTAGATTAGTAGATACAAAGCCTGCTGTAATTCCTGTTAAGATTGTGGATGATATTCCACGTCCAAAGGAGGCGTAGATATGTTTCCAATTAAACCAAAAGCAGAATTGACTATCCCCTTAACTGAATGTATTGGTCCAGCGTTCTATGATGTTCACTGGGATATAGCTGAAGGAAAACATACCTATTATGACTTTGTTGGTGGAAGAGGTAGCTTAAAGTCTTCCGATATTAGTGTTGAGATTGTGATGGGAATAATGCAGGATAAAGATGCAAATGCTCTTATATATAGAAAGGTAGGAGATACCATTGGAGATTCTGTATATGAACAGATATGTTGGGCTATAGACAAGCTCGGAGTTAGTGATTTATGGCATTGTGTTAAATCACCATATAGATGCGTATATAAGCCTACAGGACAGAAGATTATATTTAAGGGATTGGATAAAGCGAAAAAATCAAAGTCCGTAAAGACACAATTCGGCTATTTCAAGTATCTTTGGTTCGAAGAATTAGATGAGTTCAATGGAGCACAGGAGTTGAGAACAGTTCAACAGTCAGTATTAAGAGGTGGACCTAAGTTCGTAGTATTTAAGTCTATGAACCCACCACGAAGCCGAACTAATTGGGCTAATGCTTATATAGAAGAAGAAAAGTTAAGACCAGATACATATGTAAGTGAAACCACATATCTTGATGCACCGAAAGAATGGTTAGGACAGCAGTTCATAGATGATGCTGAGTGGCTGAAGCAAATAAATCCAAAAGCATACGAACACGAATATTTAGGCAAACCAGTAGGAACAGGCAACAATGTATTTGATAACCTTAATATAAGAACAATCACAGACGAGGAAATAGCTTCATTTGACCATATCTATATGGGAATAGACTGGGGTTGGTATCCAGACCCATTCCATTGGGGTAAAATGCACTATGACGCCAATAGGAGAAAGCTATATATATTTGATGAATATAGAGCTATTAAAACAAAGAATAGAGATACAGCTGCTTATTTAGTTGAGAATAAGGGTGTAAGAGCCCACGACTTAATCACTTGTGATAGTGCAGAGAATAAGTCCGTAGCTGATTATAGGAGCTACGGATTAAATGCAAGGGCAGCTGAAAAAGGTCCTGATTCAGTACGTTATGGAATTAAGTGGTTGCAGTCATTAGTTGAGATTGTAATTGACCCAATAAGATGTCCTGAAACAAAAGACGAATTCAAGAATGCAGAATATGAATTGAACAAAGACGGTGAACCAACAAGCGTTATTCCAGACCGTGATAACCATAGCATTGATATGACTAGATATGCAATGGAAAGAGTTTGGAAAAGAAAGGGAAGATAAGATTATGGAGAAAAGAATATTAATATTAGGCACATTATACAAGATTAAATATAAGAATCTAAATGATGCTGATTGTGATGGTTACTGTGATTACACAGCTAGGACAATTATAATCAGAAATGATAATTATAACAATGTGGGTGACTTCCAACGACTACAGAATAAGCAATTACGACACGAGATTATACACGCTTTTCTAGCTGAAAGTGGATTACAAAGTAATTTTGAACACTCTACAACGTGGGGTCACGAGGAGACTATGGTTGATTGGATAGCAATTCAATTCCCTAAGCTCTTAGAGGCTTATAAGGAATTAAATATATTAGATTAAAAAGGAGAATAAAATGTTTAGTAAATTAATTGAAATGATTAAGGAAGCCTTGAGGAAGATGATAGGATATAAGTCCATAACTGATACAGTTAATGATGTACAGATGTATACCATTAGTGATTCAATGAAGGACGCTATCACATTGTGGAAAAGTGTATATAAAGATGAAGCCCCTTGGCTTAATCCTGAAGAAGGAATTTATTCTTTGCAGTTAGGAAAAGAGATATGTCAATCTTTGCAGTCACAAGTAATGTCCGAAATGACAAGTACAATCACAGAACCTGGAAGTACAGTTCCAAAGGAAGATGAATCATCAACTGCACCATTACCAGACACAAGAGCAAGCTTCTTGAATAATCAATATCAGAAGCATCTACTAAAGAAACTTCCTAATAAGTTAGAACAAGGGATGGCTCTTGGGGGAATGATAATAAAGCCTTATGTTGTAGGCAAGAATATTTATTTTGATTTCTGTAGACAAGGTAACTTCATTCCTATCGCATTTGACGATGAAGAAAATATTATAGATATAGCATTCCCTGACCAGTTCATAGCGGGTGATTATATCTACACAAAGATTGAGCGACAGACCTTTGACGCAGAAAAGGGAGTTGTTGTAGTTGAGAACAAAGCATTCAAAGCACAGCTCAGAACAGGTGATGATGAAGATGACCAGCAGGATTTAGGGCTCGAGGTTCCACTTTCAAGCATTAATAGATGGGCTAATATATCCGAAGAACCAGTAATCATTGAAAATGTTGATAGACCACTATTTGGATTCTACAGAGTTCCATTAGCGAATAACATAGACTTAGATACACCATTAGGAATATCCATATTTAGTCCAGCTTTGAAACTTATAGAAAAAGCAGATGAACAGTTCAGTAGATTAGATTGGGAATATGAAGGTGGGCAAATGGCTATTGATGTTGATGAAGGAGCCCTCAACTTTAGTCAGACATACTTCGGAGCACCTCCTAGAATGGATAGAGTAAAAGACAGATTATATAGGAGTCTTGACCTTAATAGTGACGAAACCTATAAGGCATTTACACCAACATTGAGAGATACAAGTTATATCACAGGATTAAATCGTTATCTAATGCGTATCGAAGATCTAGTTGGTTTGGCTCGTGGTTCTTTGTCAGAAGTACAATCAGAAGCACGAACAGCAACAGAAATTAAAATACTTAAACAACGAAGCTATATAACAGTATGTAGAAATCAAGAGGCTTTGGAAAGTGCCTTGAATGATGCCATCTATGCAATGGATGTATTTGCTACCTTATACGGATTAGCTCCTGATGGGTTATATGCAACTACAACTGACTGGAAAGATAGTATATTAACTGATACCGACACAGAATTAAGCCAAAAGGTTCAATTATTAGACGCTAATATATTAGCTAAATATGAGGTACGTGCTTGGTATACAGGTGAAGATGAAGAAACAGCTAAGGCTATGATTGAAGAAATTGAAGATTCAAGCTCTAACAAGATGATGAATGACTTATTTAGCCAAAAGCCTGAAAATCCATTGGAACCTAATGAAGATGAAACTGAAGAAGGTGAGGAACCAGAGGATACCAATAATGTTATAGATGAACCAGAGGCTGGTGAAGAAGAGTAGAGGTAATATATGATAAGTAGCACGGAACTGAACCGAATAGCATATAAGATGGCTCAAGCATTCGAGGAAATAAATGAGGAGTACATTGAGTTGATGGCTAAACACGTCAAGGATATGGGAAGATTATCTGCTACGGATATGCATAGATTGGAACAGATGAATAAGATGGATACTAATATAGCCCATATCAATAAGAAGCTGAGACAGCAGTGTAATTTAACAGTGTTACAGCTTGATAAGCTATACAGAGAAAGTGGCTTATCGTTATATGATGATATGGATGTGTTCTATTCAGCTAAAGGCGTTGAGCAAGTTCCATTTGAGCAAAATAGACGTATACAAGAATATATTCAGTCAGTAGATTCACTCACATATGGAACCTTCGAGAATTTATCCCGAACAACAGCAATGTCCGAAAATTATAGGAAAGTTGTTGATAGAGGTATATATGCAGTTTCCTCAGGAATGGAGAATTATAAGACAGCTATAAGAAAAGCACTGGTCAAAGCAGCAACAGACGGAATGCGTGTGAAATATGCAAGTGGATATACAAGAAGACTTGACAGTGCTGCTAGGATGAATATATTAAGTGGAGTTAGACAAGTGAATCTTGGAATAAGACAAATCACAGGAGAACAGTTCGGGGCAGATGGATATGAGATTTCTGCCCACGGACTCTGTGCAGAAGACCACCAACCAATTCAAGGAAAACAATTTAGCAAGAAAGAATTTAATAAATTGCAGGCTTCTTTAGCCAGACCTATAGGAACATTAAATTGCCAACATACTGCATATCCTATTATACTAGGAGTAAGCCAACCTGCTTATAGTGATTCGGAATTGAAGGATATGTTAGATTATTCTAACGAAAAAATAACACTTCCTAATGGTAAGATAGTAAGCAGGTATGAAGCTTCACAGGTGATGCGGAATATAGAAACGAATATTAGATATGCTAAGGATTCCTTTATTGCAGGAAAAGCCAGTGGTGATGATGTATTAATGCAGAAAGCCAAAGCGAAGATAAAAAGAAATCAAGAACAATATAAAAAAGTGTGTGAAGCTTCAGGATTAAAACCTCGTACTGAACGAATGAGTGTATCAGGTTATAGAAATATGAGTATCAAGATACCTAAGACTGTTAAGGCACCAGTGAGCAGTAATAGAGTACCAACCATCAAGAATACCTTAACAATGAAAGATATTAAATCAATGAATAGGGATACACTACAAGCCACAGCAAAGAATATATTCTTGAAGGAGAATGTTACGTTAGGTGAGGAAGAGGCTACTAGAAGATTCAATGCCTTAATTAATTCTAACAGTGACAACCAATTACAGAATTATATTCATAAACATCAGGACAACTTGGGTGTAGCTGAAACAATCAAAGAAGCTAAGGAACATCCTGAAACATTAAAGAACTTTAAAGCATTTAGCACAGAACGAAAAGATAAATGGATGGACGATATAGCTAGTAGACACATTGTGGATATAGATAAAGTTAATTCCAATATTAAGAATGTAAATAAACATTTTGGAGATTTTTTAGCTAGTGATGACGCTCAGTTTTGTATGAGAATTGATACAGAAGAAGTTCTACCTAAAATCATTGAGAGTGGTAAATTCAAGACACAGTTCGAAACCAACACATCAGGAGGAGCATTAAGCACATCATTGAGGGAGCTGACCAGCAAGAATCTTTTCGGCTGGAAGGATAGACCTACTGATGCAGGCTTTGAAAAGTATGGCTATTTAAGGGCAGGTTCCTTCAAGGATGAAGCTTTATTAGGTGATGTTGGTGTAAGTCAATATGGAGATGCTAGTATAACATTTAAGAAAAAAAATCTTATGGACAGAACAACTTTAACATTTGGTGATAGTTTGGATGCTGGTGGTGCTGTTGGACAAATCACACCAACTAAAGTGAATGATTTTGATGTTAGGCATTCAGCTAGGAAAATGAGTGATTGGGCTACTGTTGATAAGGATTGGCAAAAACTTGATGATAATGTAGCGAATTTCACAAAAATGACTAATGTACAGAAAAATGATTTCCTTATGGGAGATGGAATAAGTAACGGTAAAATATCAATGCGTTACACTGAATTACAGTTTCACGGAGACCTTACCGTGGATGATATAGATACAATATCCATAGAACAGGATATGTGGGATTACTTGCCTGATTCTTCCAGGAAAAATATACAAAATTTTGTTAAATTAAAGAATATTAAGCTAGAAATCATATAGTGCAAAATAAAAGAGCCTTTGGTTAGTCAAAGGCTCTTATTAAGTGTTCAATTCGTTTTTCCTGGCTTTCAGTAACATTTGGCTCTTTCCAATAACCAGACTTCATCCAACTCTCGGATTTAGGTATATTAGATATAATTCTAGTCTTAGGACGTATTTGGACATTGTATAGTTTATCTTTTTCTGCAACAATGAAATTTGAATTTCCCATTTGAGCTATAATCTTCATTTTTTACTTCCTCCTTTATATTTTATTTTTATTGTAACACATATAGTTAAAAAAAACAACATATATACTAAATTATTTTGTTAATAACTTAAATTTATTTTGTTAATAATGTTAATAACTTTGTTAATAAGTATTTTTATGTTAATAACTTGCATAAAATGTTAATAACTTTTGTTAATGGTGTTAGTAATGTTAATAGGTTTATTCTTACTTATTAACATTACTAACATTTTTATTAGCTTATTAACATTTTACTATTTACAAATGTTAATAATTTGTTATAATAGTAACGTAAATAAAATCCAGAGCGAAGAAAATTCGCTATATAAGATATTTTAGGAGGCATACAATGAAAAATATTTACAGCATTTTGGAACAGTTTGGTTTATCAATTCCAGAAGATAAAAAGGAAGAATTTGATAAATTAGTTTTAGAGAATTATAAGACTATTGCCGATTATAACCGCTTGGAGAATAAGGTATCTAACGTTGAAGAAGAACGTGATACCTATAAAACAAAATATGACAAGGATATTAAGCAGAGGGACACAGATTTAGCTGATTTAAAAAAGAAACTAAAGGATGCAGACCCTGAGAAGTTGGAAACACTTACTACAGAGCTTGATAATCTCAAGGTTAAGTATGGCAATGATAAAAAAGACTGGGAAGACCAGTTAAAGAAACAGAAGTATGAGTTTGCAATTAAAGAAAAAGCCAATGGCTTGAAATTCACAAGTAACACAGCAAAGAAAGGATTCCTTGCTGATGTGATGGCAGCAGAATTAAAGATGGAAGGTGATGACCTTTTAGGTTTTGATGATTATGTGGCTAAATATAAGGAAGAAGATGCTGGTGCGTTCGTTAAGGACCCAGACCCAGATACAAAACCTAAGCCACAGTTTTCAGGCAAGCAGGGAAATGCAGGTACAGAACCTGAACCTAAGCCTGAAGAACATAAACCAAGACCATTAATTTGGTAACTTTTCAATTCAAACTACTATATCAAGAAAGAGAAGGAGAAAGAAAATGGCAGAAACAACAAGAATCACATCCTTGGATGTATTATTAGACCCAACAGGTAAGATGCTCTTATCAGAAGCTTATGATGGCGTTCTTGAGAATGTGCAGAAGACTACAATTTCTAGTAAGCTGAAGAACACAGATTTATCTGGTGACCCAACAGCAGGTACAGTTGAAGCAAAGCGATTTGTAAACGCTACATCTAAAGCCTATGGTACAGCTAGAGGTGCAAGTGCAGGAGATAAAGTAAAAGGTAAACCAGTTACAATCCCTATTGATACAGATAGAGAATTTGTAGAAGAAATTGAACAGAAAGATGTATCCCTTTTAGGTGTGGATGGGCTTATTGCTAAGCGTTCAGCTAATCACGCCCTAAGAATGGCTGCAGAGTTAGATTCAAAATTTTTTGAAGTAGCTGCTACAGAAGGAACTAAATTCACCCCTACAAAGACAGACATCCAAGATATTGTAGAAGAAGCTATCGTTACTCTTGAAACACTTAAGAATGACTATATTGATGGTGTAGATAGAAGTTTAATGTCAATTACATTTGACCCTGCTACATACTCACAGATGAGAAGCTTCTTAGACACAAAAGTGAATAACTCAAATGTGGACACATCACAGGAAGAATTCTTCACATATCACGGAGTAAGATGTTATAGCTCAGTTAGATTACCTATTTCAGTAGCTGGTAAGACAACGACTACAACAAAATTTATTCTTCAGGTAGATGGTTCAATAGCACAGCCTATTAGAAGTACACCATATGCAGCAGAAAGAATTCCAATGTCAGAAGCAATGGCAGTAGAATTGTTCTTCTACTATGGAACTAAAGCCGTAACACCTGAGACAATTCTTGTATATAACACAGAAGTTACAACATCATAATAAAGTGATGTAGACGGAGGTGTTATATGAAAATTAAACTTATAAGTGGTGTTATAGTTGAGACAGATAATCCAGATATTGTAGAACAATATCTTAAATATGGAGGAAAAGAAGTCAAGTCAAATAAGGGTGCTTCTAAAGGTTCTAAGTCCTCCGAGAATAAGGAAGCCTAATTATTTGAAGGGAGGTTATTATGGAACATTTATCATATGAAGAATATGTAAGTCTTGGTGGTAAGGTTGATATTGATAGCTTCCCTACTTTATTATTAGACTGTGAAATTTACCTTGATAAGATTACAATGAGTAAGATTAATAGTACACCTTTCACCTCGAGTATTAAGCGTTTAATCGTAAAGTGTATAGAAGTCTTGCAGCAGAATAATGAAGCAAATGCTTCTATATCAAGTTATTCTGATGGTATTGAGAGCATAAGTTATAACACAGCTGAAATAGGTGAAAAACCTACAGAAGCAAAGATGTATAGTTTATGCAAATTATATCTTCCACCTGGATTGATGTACAGAGGAAAGCGAGGATGGAAAGATGCAGGGTCCAATAACTATTTTAAATAAATTAAAACACCAGGATTCGGCTACAGGACTTGATGTGTGGTATAAGACCATACTCAAGGATATCAAGTACACCAATACAAAGGTAGCCAATGTAGTTGGAACTGATGTTAGTATGGGTCAATCTTTTACAATTTTAATTCCTTTTACTGGTAAGTATTTACCTTATTCAGAATGGAAAAATAGTACACAGAAAGATACTCGATACACAATCAATCAAGGCGATTATATTTTTCTTGGAAAAGAATTAGAAGAGGAAGTTACTCCTAATAATATAATGAAGCTAAAGACTAAATATGAACCTAATGTATGTGAAGTTCGTTCAATAGAAGAAGTTTCTCAGAAGTACGGAGTTAAGATTCAACTCAAGATTGCAGGAGTATAGCAATATGGGAGTTAGATTTGAATTTAATAAGATTCCTAGAAAATTAGATAAGATATGTAAGAGTGATAAGGTTGGGTTATATACCGCCCAACAAGCTGAAAGACTAATGGCTCCATATGTACCAATGGATACAGGTATGTTAGTTGATAATACTACAGTAGAACCTTTCAAGGTAACATATAACTCTACTTATGCTCATCACATATATGAAGGAACCAATTTAAACTTTAACAAAGAAAAGCACCCATTAGCTACAGCAAAATGGGACAGGGCTATGAGTATAGCAAAGTCTGGTCAACTTGCTACTGAGGTGACTAATTTTATTAAAAAGAATGGATATTAAATATGGTTAATAGATATGAGAAGATTTCCGAGTGGTTAAAAGAATATACACCGAGATTCAGGTGGATATACTTTAATGTTACTAACACTGAAGCTGACAATCTTTCACTCAACAGTGTACAAAATGAAAGAGAGTTAGATAAGTTCATTGACGGCAGTCGACGAGTGGAATTCTTATTTGCATTAGATTTAGTTAAAGAATATGATACAGGAACAAGCTCAATTAATCTTGAAGCCAATCGTGAATTTGAAACGATTAGCGAATGGGTTGAGCTAATGAATAAAGAGAAACATTTTCCAGATTTTGGAGAAAATGTACTTATAGAACAAATAGATGTTCTTGAAACTGTTCCGAGCGTAACAGTTGATACTCAGGCAGGTATGGCTAAATATCAAGGGCAGTTCAAGATTACTTATATGGAAATGAAAGGAGAATAAGATGGCAGACGCAATGAAGAAGCTAACCAAGGACCAGTTCATTCCATTCCTTGATACTGCCGAAGATAAGACATACAAGGCAAGCGAATGGGCTAGAATTGATTTATCTACAATATTTGAGTTAGCTATTAATCCACAGTCAGAATCAATGGATTATATATGTTATAAGAATGCAGTAGAAGAAGTTATGAGTAACCAGCCAGAGTTACCTCAGGAAATTGCTTTATATGAAGGAAATCCTTTATATGATTATATGGCAGAAAAGCTGTTTAACTTGCCAACAGGTGATGAATGTAAAGTTCCGTTCCTTCTTTGCTTTGGTGGAACAACGGCTAGAGCTTGGAGAGGCATTTGTACCTTATTACTTGATAACTTATCCACAACAGATGGTAAATTATCATTTTCAATGAAAATGGGTGGAGATATTGAGTTAGGTACTTATACTATTACAGCAGGAAAACCTGTATTCACACCAGCAGCAGAAGCAGCATCAACCAAGAAGTTATCTATGAATTAATACAATATAAGGAGGACAGTGTATGTATTCAATAGTATTTAATGGAACAGAAGTAAATCTCCCTAATTATAGCTTTAAAACAGCTAGCAAAATTGAAGAGATTGAAGTAAGCAACAACAATGCAGGAAAGAAATTCAAAGATAAATGTAACCTGATGTATAAGTTCGAATCTGAGCTTATTGGGAAACAGCAGTTATCTGAATTAATTGGAGACTTTAATGACTGTGACCCTAATGACATCAATCTTTTATATTTGAAAATTGTTGCAAGTTATCAGCAACCAATAGTTGATTACAATAGTGAGGCTACTGAATCAAAGATGAATGATGCGAATTTATCAAAGTTGTTGGAAGTGCTAAATGCTGTATCTAGTATATCTGATAGTGGTATATTAGATGGTGACAGCAAGTTTAAAGTTATAAAATAATGATAGACCTTAGGAATAAATCCTTACCAGATACCATTACGGTTAATGGTAAGGATTTTTTAATAAAAACAGATTTTCGCTTATGGTTGAAATTCAGTACAATGATAGAAGAAGAACGACCATTATCTGATTATTTGTTTTTATTGGAAGATGTGGAAGGAAATATTCCATTGACGAATTTCTTTCCACAGTTAGTGCAATTCTATACAAATCCTAATTCTACTCCGAAGAATATTAATGGCACTTCCACGGATAGAATTGTGGACTATGTAGAAGATGGAGAATATATCGTAGCATCCTTTATGCAGGACTATGGAATAGACTTAACTACTTGTGATATGCATTGGCACAAGTTCAAGGCACTATTTGCAGGGTTAAGCGATAATACTAAAATAAAGCAGATAATGTCTATGAGGTCTTATAGGAAAAATAAAAAATCGTATGATGCACAATGTGAAGAAAATAAAAAGGCTTGGGCTTTACCACATCATACACGTCAGGTATCAACTGACACTATGAACGAAATAAACGAGTTATTCTATAACAGTGTGTATCAAGGAACAAAAACATAAATAGAAAGAAAGGAGGAACTATAATATGGCAGAAGGAGATGGCAAGGTTGTAATTGATACTGAACTAGATTCCTCTGGGGCTAAAGATGGCGTTAAGGGATTAAGTTCCTCTATTGCTTCCTCAGCTGGAGGAGCAGTTAAGAGTATAGCTAAAATAGGCACAGCAGCTGTAGCAGCAGGTGCAACAGCAACAGCTGCATTAGTTAAATCATCCGTGGATGCTTATGCTTCATATGAACAGCTAAGCGGCGGAATTGAAACACTTTTTGGGGCTGGTGGTCAATCAGCTAAAGAGTACGCTAAGTCCGTTGGAAAAAGCACAGAGGAAGCAAAAAAAGACTATCAACAGCTTATGAATGCTCAGAATATAGCTTTGAAGAATGCCGATAAAGCATATAAGACAGCTGGTATGTCAGCGAATGATTATATGGAGACGGTTACAAGTTTCGCCGCATCTTTAAAACAGAGTACAAAGAATGAAACTGAAGCAGCAACCGCAGCAGACCAGATTGTTACGGATATGTCAGATAATGCCAATAAGATGGGTACTGATATGGAAATGATACAGAACGCCTATAATGGATTTTCTAAGCAGAACTATACGATGCTCGACAACCTGAAGTTGGGATACGGTGGAACTCAAGAGGAAATGAAACGATTATTGGAAGACGCTGGAAAATTATCAGGGCAGAAATATGAGTTAGGAAACCTCAAGGATATGGCAGAAGCTATTCACGTTGTACAGACCGAAATGGGAATCACTGGTACGACAGCAAAAGAAGCTAGTACAACTATTGAAGGTTCAGTGAACTCCGCTAAAGCTGCTTGGACTAACCTCGTATCAGGAATGTCTCAAGATGATGCTGATATGGGTAAATTAATAAACGAATTCATTGAATCCGTTGGGGTAGCTGCTGGGAACATACTTCCAAGAATTGAACAGGCTTTAACGGGTGTTGGAACTCTTATATCAACACTAATGCCTAAGATTATGGCTCAACTGCCAGGATTCTTGGAAAAAGTTTTACCTCAACTACTTACATCTGGTGCGAACATTGTGGTTACACTTGTTCAGGGAATTGTTAGTGCCATTCCGACATTATTGGCTATGATACCTACGATTCTAACCCAAGTCGGAGAAACCTTAGTAACAGCTTTTCCTCAGTTACTTAATTCTTTAATAACGGTTGGAACTCAGTTAGTATCATTCATACTTGAAAATTTTCCTACATTAATGGATAGTATAACAGAAGGTCTTAATAGTCCAATGCTGGAAAAAATCCTAGCAATGGGCATTACTTTTCAGCAGAACATTATACAGGCACTTATGCAGAGTTTGCCAACACTATTAGAATCTTTGATTAATTTACTTACACAAGTCATAGATGTCATACTACAGCAAATACCAATGATTGTGAATTTAGGGTTACAGCTAATCGTAGGATTGGCAAATGGATTACTTCAAGCTATACCTACATTAATTCAAGCAATACCACCACTTATAACATCATTAGTAAATGGATTACTTGATTGTATACCTAGTATCATAAATGCTGGTGTTAGACTTATAGGGGCATTAGTTGATAATTTACCTGAAATAATCAGCACTATTGTTGCAGTTATTCCAGAGATTATAACTAACTTGCTTAATGCCATACTTAACCATTTACCTATGATTGTGAATGCTGGGTTCAAACTTATAACGTCTCTTGTAAAGGCTTTGCCACGAATTATAGTTACTATTGTTACGGCAATACCTAAGATTATAACTGGTATTATTGGAGCCCTCGTCAAAGCAGTACCTAAGATTATTAAAACTGGTGTAATTTTATTAGTTGCACTAATTAAGAATTTACCTGAAATAATAAAAAATATTGTAAAGGCAATCCCTAAAATTATTAAAGCTATAGTGGAAGGAATCGGCGGATTCGTTAAAGATATGGGAGAATGTGGTTTAAACCTCATCAAAGGTCTATGGAACGGTATTAAGGATGCAGGTGCGTGGCTTAGGGACAAAATATCTGGTTTCTTCGGTGGTGTAGTAGATAGTATCAAAGATTTCTTTGGAATAGCATCTCCTTCAAAACTTATGAGAGACCAAGTTGGTAAGTTTATTGCTCAAGGTATATGGGTAGGCTTCCAAGAGGAAGACCCTATGGACCAGATTAATAGAGACCTTAGGTACGGAATGAAGAAATTAGATAATACTATGACATTGAGTGGCGGATATTATAATGGATTTAATTATGACGAATTCGGTAGAGCTACTGTCGATGCATTCGTGGAATCTAATATTGGGGTATCAGTAGGTTCACGACAATTCGGAAGATTAGTTAGGGGGGTTCAATAATGCAGATTTATTACCAAAATGGAAAAGGCGAAAAATTAAGTCTAACGAGCTATCCTTATCTTATGCTAACGGACACTGATTTATTTGATTATTCTTGGTCTAATACAACAAAGGGAACAATATTCCCTCGTATTAGTGCCTTTAAAAGAAGTATGGTTCCAAAAAAGATAAGCATAAGAGTGAAAGGTAACACGGATGAGGAATATCTCAGAAATATTCAGAGATTAACGGAATTTTTTGATGCAGATATTTTTAATCTCACAATGGGGAGATTATATGTAGGCGAATATTATATCGACTGCTACATACATAGTAGCACTAAAAAATCTAAATATCTATTGGTTAATGCCACAACCGTGGAATTTAACTTAATCAGTCCTGATGGTAACTGGAAGACCTCACATCTTTATAGTTTTGGGGATACCCAGAAAGATGATGAGATTGAAACAGCTGGTGCTGTATTAGATTACCCTTACGACTATACATACGACTTAGGAGCCAGCCTTGATTTCAGTACACTAAAACAGAGAAGCTATGCTCCTTCACATTTTAGATTGACAATCTATGGACCGTGTGCTAACCCTTTAATTAGGATAGGTGATTGGAATTATGGTGTGTTAAGTACTGCCATAAATAGTGATGAAAAAATCATCATTGATTCAATTCACAAAAAAATATGGAAAGAAAATATATCAGGTGAAAAAGAGAATTTATTTTCTCAAAGATTACAAGATTTTTATGCTTTCGAAAAAATTGCACCTGGAACTCAGATTGTAGGATGGAACGGAACATTTAAGTTTGACATAGAACTATATGAGGATAGGAGTGAACCTTTATGGATTTAATTTATACAGATGCTAATAGAGTTGAACAAGGAATATTGTTACAGTATAATTTAGATACAGCATTCGGTAAATCTGAAAATGACTTCGAATTAAAAGTTCCTATTGAAGATGTAGTATTACAGCCATCTGGGTTCATTTATATCCCTGATACTCAGTATGGTGGGATTATTGATACCATAAGTCCTAGCACATCAACTCAGGATTTGACTTATTCAGGTAGAACGTGGCACGGAATACTTGATAGCAAGATTGTAACCCCACCTAAAGGATATGATTATTTAATGTTGAATGGTGATGCTAACTATATTCTCAGAACCTTATTAAGTCAATATGGATTAAGTAGCTTATTTGAGGGTAATATAGAAGATAGTGGAATTGAAATAGATGGATATGCTTTTCCTAGATATGCTTCTTGGTATCAAGGCGTCAGAATGATGTTATACTCAGTAGGTGCTAAATTAGATATTAAATATTCAAGCAAATCACAGAAAGTCCTTATATCGGCAGTTCCATTAGTTGATTATAGTATGGATGAGGAGTGGGATTCAAGTGATTTCGCAATGACAATAAAAAAGCATTTTAACCCAGTGAATCATTTATACTGCTTAGGTTCTGGAAGTCTTGAAGACCGCTTTGTTATTGAACTATTCACAGATGAATATGGAACCTTACAATCTTATACTAAGGTTGATAATCCAATTAAGGATTCACAGTATATTCGTAATGCTAGTCAAAAAGTGCTCACAGGTATACGTGAAAATTGTGCCATATATAATAACGAATCCGCACAGACTACTGAAAACTATGAATTGCAGACGAAACGTCCGAAGAACTGGAATGACCCATATGTCTATACACAGTATTATACTTATGATGCTTATGAGAAGAACTACGTGCAGAATGAGCGAGAGTTTAAGGAGACATATGAGTTACTATCCAATAAGCCATTAGACTGGAACTGGAACTATTCTGAATATTATTATAAAGAGAAGGGTTCAGAAGGAGATGATGCTTATAAAAATTTAGACGAGAATTATGTACATAAGGATGTAAATTATGTCAAGATTAATGATATGCCAAAGGGCTGGAGAAAGAATTATTCTAACTATTATTATAAATATTCAGATGGGTTAAGTATTACTTATAAGCCTATTGAAACAGTCAAGAAGTCCGTACATAGAAAACTCAAATATCGTCCATCTGATTGGAAATCCAATAAGGGAAATTACTATGTACATATCAAACACTACGAATACACCTACGAGTTGAAGATGCTAGACCCTAAGGATATTACAGTGTGGCGTACATATATAGTTAAAACACGTTCCAAAATGTCAGCAGCTGATATGAAAAAATCTAAGGCTAAACAGATTGGAAAAAGAAAACTGGTTAAATCTGAATTTGTTAAGATTTCTGACCTAGTGAAAAACCCTGAGAAGTATATAGACCAGAGACCTGTTCCTGATGTTAGAATGTCAGATTTCAGTTCGTGGTCGAAGAGTAAGTGGCGTCCATTTTATACACAGATTTCAGTGGACAAAGCTCCAAAGTACGTGGACGGAAAATACTATTATAAAAATGAAGTGCTTAGCAGTCCTGATTGGGTCAAGGATAAATACTATGCTAAGACAAATTTGGAGATTATTCCAAAGTTTACTTCAGGTATGTACTACTTGAAAGTACAGGATAACTATGCTGAACTTGTAGCTGGTGGAATTGAACAGCTTAAGCAGTATTGGAGCTTAGATACTTGTGAAAGCTCTTTTGGTCCAGATGAAGAGTACTATGATGTCGGGGACATTGTAGGTGCTACAGAACCAAGAACAAATATATCTATAACTTCACCAATAACTAAAAAGATTGTAAATATAGATGACGGTGAGTTATCTGTTCAATATGAGTTAGGTGATGATAACGAATTAACTAATTATTAGGAGGTAAGAATATGGGATTAGAATTAGTCACAGGGTACGCAGGGAAACCACATATAACAGCTCATCAAGATGCTATAATCAATGCATTAATAACAGGAACTGGGAAGTATGTAATAGGGATTGGAAATATGTTCAAGTATGCTATCAACAGCAACACATCAATACGAATCAATGATGGATATGCTATCAATCAAGGCAGATTGATAGGAATGGGTTATCACGACTACGAGGACATTCCAATTAATGTAGGCATATCTGGAAATAAGCGAAGCGACATCATAGGAATTAAATACAGCAAGGATTTTTCTACTGGTATTGAGAAAGCAGAATTTTCGGTCGTTACAGGAACAGCTGGTAAAGATTATGTTGACCCACCATATTCAGTAGGTGATATACTTGTCACAGATGCTGTAGATGATTTTATGCCACTTTATAGAATTAAGATAGATGGGTTGAATATTCAAGCCATACAACCATTATTTCTAAAATGGTATCCAGAGCAATCAAGAGAAGATTTAATTATAATTGAAAATTTCAATAAAGCTTCAGGTCCACCTGAAGAGTTTCTTGAGCCATTCAGTATAAGATTAAGCGGAACAAGTGTTAAATTAGAGGGCGTACAGTATGGAATGATTGGGAAGGATGCAACTCATCCAACAAGACTTACAATGCCTCACGAACTCGCACCTAAGACAACCTATAGTTGGAAAGAAAGTTTGAAATATAGAGACACTGAATACATAGTCTACTATGAGATAAATCATTCAGGCATTCTAACTATATATGGAAATATACCGAATCCGATTTTTTTAAGGCTCAGAGATATTCCTGCCTGGCACATTGACTAATTGTAATTTATTTATGTTTATGTTAATATTGTAATTAATAAGGAGGTGCTACTATGAAATTAAGCAAAATAACAAAGAAACAGATTATTGATATTCTTATAAGAACTGGAAAGACATTTATAGCTGCAGGTATTGTAGCTGTTCAGGCTTTAGGTAATGTTGACGCAAAGACAGCTATCATAGCTTTTGGTTCTGCAGGTTTAACTGCTATATGGAATTTAATAATTAAAGCATTCACGGAGGAAGAATAAATGGGATATAAGAATTTCAAACAGAAAGATGTTAAATGGTGTAAAAACTATTATTCAGGTGGTACTATTTCAGCACAAGGTTGTGGTCCAACATCTATAGCAGATGCAGTATATGATTTAGTTCCATCTATTACACCAGCCAAAACAGCAAAATGGATGGAAGATAATGGATGTAGCTGTCACGGATCTGGTACATATTATTCAGGTATGGTCAAGGCATTGAAGCATTATGGTTATTCTGATTCTGTACAGTTAAACTATACTTCTTTATATGGAAAGAAAAATGCAGCAGTTGT
>ERZ773218.450-NODE-450-length-52606-cov-4.530761_pt1 | contig 52606 bp, 38 predicted proteins | sample MGYA00580527_ERZ773218 | MGnify/ENA primary metagenome ERZ773218 (study PRJEB29015, sample SAMEA2737763) | human gut metagenome | biome: human gut; feature: human-associated habitat; material: faeces | place: China | collected 2012 ...
ACCTTGCCGAAGGCATCACCTGGATGAACGGTCTGGAAATTACCGACGGCACCGGACAACTCTATCTCACCGGCCTGCTTACCCCTAACTTCGCCGCCCGCGCCTGGCACCATACCGGACGCGCCGACGGGCTGGACGTACCGGGAAGTGAAAGTGGGATGATGGTGAGCGCCATGTATGAAGCGTTAAAGGGCGTTTATCTCTCCACCGCTTACACCTACGCCAAACATCGCCCTGACCACGCTGACGATGAAACCACCTCTTTCATGCAGTTTGGTATCTGGTACGAATACGGCGGCGGACGTTTCGCCACGGCTTTTGATAGCCGCTTCTACATGAAAAATGCCTCTCACGATCCCAGCGACCAAATCTTCCTGATGCAATATTTCTACTGGTAATAAGGACTGTAATTTCATGAAAATCAAAACTATTTTAACGCCAGTAACCTGCGCTCTGCTGATAAGTTTTTCCGCCCATGCCGCTAACGCCGACAATTATAAAAACGTGATTAACCGTACTGGCGCGCCGCAGTACATGAAGGATTACGATTACGACGATCACCAGCGTTTTAATCCGTTTTTCGATCTCGGAGCCTGGCATGGTCATCTGTTGCCAGACGGCCCTAACACCATGGGCGGCTTTCCGGGCGTTGCGCTGCTGACGGAAGAGTACATCAACTTTATGGCCAGCAATTTCGACCGCCTGACCGTCTGGCAGGACGGCAAGAAAGTCGACTTTACGCTGGAGGCATACAGTATTCCCGGTGCGCTGGTGCAAAAACTGACAGCAAAAGATGTGCAAGTCGAAATGACTCTGCGCTTCGCCACGCCGCGCACGTCACTACTGGAAACCAAAATCACCAGCAATAAACCGCTGGATCTGGTGTGGGACGGCGAACTGCTGGAAAAACTGGAAGCGAAAGAAGGGAAACCGCTTTCCGATAAAACCATTGCTGGCGAATACCCTGACTATCAGCGCAAAATCAGCGCCACCCGTGATGGCCTGAAAGTCACCTTTGGCAAAGTGCGCGCCACCTGGGATCTGCTGACCTCCGGCGAATCGGAATATCAGGTGCATAAATCCCTGCCGGTGCAGACTGAAATCAACGGTAATCGCTTTACCAGTAAGGCGCATATCAACGGTTCGACCACGCTCTACACCACCTATTCCCATCTGCTGACCGCTCAGGAAGTTAGCAAAGAGCAAATGCAGATCCGCGATATTCTGGCGCGTCCGGCGTTTTATCTCACCGCCTCGCAGCAACGCTGGGAAGAATACCTGAAGAAAGGGTTAACCAATCCGGATGCGACGCCGGAACAGACGCGCGTCGCGGTGAAAGCGATCGAAACGCTCAACGGTAACTGGCGCTCACCGGGCGGTGCGGTGAAATTTAACACCGTTACACCGTCGGTGACCGGGCGCTGGTTCTCCGGCAATCAGACCTGGCCGTGGGATACCTGGAAGCAGGCGTTTGCGATGGCGCATTTCAATCCGGACATCGCCAAAGAGAATATCCGCGCGGTCTTCTCCTGGCAGATCCAGCCTGGCGACCGCGTGCGTCCGCAGGATGTGGGCTTTGTCCCCGACCTGATAGCGTGGAACCTTAGCCCCGAGCGTGGTGGCGATGGCGGCAACTGGAACGAACGTAATACCAAACCCAGCCTTGCCGCCTGGTCGGTGATGGAAGTGTACAACGTCACCCAGGATAAAGCCTGGTTGGCAGAGATGTACCCGAAACTGGTGGCCTATCACGACTGGTGGTTACGTAACCGCGATCACAACGGCAACGGCGTGCCGGAATATGGCGCGACCCGCGACAAAGCCCACAACACTGAGAGCGGCGAGATGCTGTTTACGGTGAAGAAAGGCAACAAAGAAGAGACGCAGTCTGGGCTGAACAACTACGCCCGCGTGGTGGAGAAAGGCCAGTACGACAGTCTGGAAATTCCGGCACAGGTCGCTGCGTCGTGGGAATCGGGGCGTGATGATGCCGCCGTCTTTGGTTTTATCGACAAAGAACAGTTGGATAAATATGTCGCTAATGGCGGCAAACGTAGCGACTGGACGGTGAAATTCGCCGAAAACCGCAGTCAGGACGGAACGTTGCTGGGCTACTCGCTATTGCAGGAGTCGGTGGATCAGGCCAGCTATATGTACAGCGATAACCATTATCTGGCGGAGATGGCAACCATCCTCGGTAAGCCAGAAGAGGCCAAACGCTATCGCCAGTTGGCACAGCAGCTCGCGGACTACATCAACACCTGTATGTTCGACCCGACTACCCAGTTCTACTATGACGTACGTATTGAAGATAAACCACTGGCGAACGGCTGCGCGGGCAAACCGATTGTTGAGCGCGGTAAAGGGCCGGAAGGCTGGTCGCCGCTGTTTAACGGTGCGGCAACGCAGGCCAATGCCGACGCGGTGGTGAAGGTGATGCTCGATCCTAAAGAGTTCAACACCTTTGTCCCGCTGGGAACGGCGGCGTTAACCAATCCGGCTTTTGGCGCTGATATCTACTGGCGTGGGCGCGTATGGGTGGATCAGTTCTGGTTTGGTCTGAAAGGGATGGAGCGTTACGGTTATCGCGATGATGCCCTGAAACTGGCGGATACGTTCTTCCGGCACGCCAAAGGATTAACCGCCGATGGCCCAATTCAGGAGAATTACAACCCGCTGACTGGCGCACAGCAAGGCGCACCAAATTTCTCCTGGAGTGCCGCGCATTTGTATATGTTGTATAACGATTTTTTCCGTAAGCAATAATTTGCAACTGCTGGCGGATGCGGCGTAAACGCCTTATCCGCCCTACATGTGCAATCCTCCTGGCCGGATAAAACGCGGCAAGCGTCGCATCCGGCATCTGCACCGCGCCACTGGCGGATGCGGCGTGAACGCCTTATCCGCCCTACATGTGCAATCCCCCAGGCCGGATAAAACGCGGCAAGCGTCGCATCCGGCGTTACCACCGGGCGTATTCTTTTTGAATCCCATCACAAACCCCGCACTCCCCTTTTCCCTTTTCTCCGGCGACGGCTAAATTAGAACTCATCCGACCACATAACAATTATTTTACATACTGGACAATTTTATGAGCTACCCGTCGCTGTTCGCCCCGCTGGATTTAGGTTTTACCACGTTAAAAAACCGCGTGTTGATGGGCTCAATGCACACCGGGCTGGAGGAATACCCGGACGGTGCCGAGCGGCTGGCAGCGTTTTATGCCGAACGCGCCCGTCACGGCGTGGCGCTGATTGTCAGCGGCGGCATTGCACCAGATTTAACAGGCGTTGGCATGGAAGGTGGCGCAATGCTCAACGACGCCAGCCAGATCCCACACCATCGCACCATTACCGAAGCCGTACATCAGGAAGGCGGCAAAATAGCCCTGCAAATTTTGCATACCGGGCGCTACAGCTACCAACCGCATCTGGTCGCTCCCTCCGCATTGCAGGCCCCCATCAACCGTTTCGTTCCTCACGAACTCACGCATGAAGAGATCCTGCAACTGATCGACGATTTCGCCCACTGCGCGCAACTGGCACGGGAGGCAGGATACGACGGTGTAGAGGTAATGGGGTCCGAAGGGTATTTGATCAACGAATTTCTGACGCTGCGCACCAATCAGCGTAGTGACCAGTGGGGCGGCGATTACCGCAACCGGATGCGATTTGCCGTAGAAGTAGTGCGTACGGTGCGCGAACGCGTCGGCAACGACTTCATTATTATCTACCGGTTGTCGATGCTCGACCTGGTCGAAGGCGGCGGCACTTTTGCCGAAACGGTAGAACTGGCGCAGGCCATTGAAGCGGCGGGCGCAACCATTATCAACACCGGCATTGGCTGGCATGAAGCACGTATTCCGACCATTGCCACGCCCGTGCCGCGCGGCGCATTTAGCTGGGTCACGCGCAAACTGAAAGGCCACGTCTCGCTGCCGCTGGTGACCACCAACCGGATTAACGATCCGCAGGTTGCCGACGATATTCTCTCGCGCGGCGATGCCGATATGGTATCGATGGCGCGACCGTTTCTCGCTGATGCGGAACTGCTGTCAAAAGCGCAATCGGGGCGAGCCGATGAGATCAACACCTGCATTGGCTGCAATCAGGCCTGCCTCGATCAGATCTTCGTTGGCAAAGTCACCTCGTGCCTGGTGAATCCTCGCGCCTGCCACGAAACCAAAATGCCAATCCTTCCCGCCGTGCAGAAAAAAAATCTGGCGGTGGTCGGTGCGGGACCTGCTGGGCTGGCGTTTGCCATTAACGCGGCGGCGCGTGGGCATCAGGTAACATTGTTTGATGCCCACAGCGAGATCGGCGGGCAGTTTAATATCGCCAAACAGATCCCCGGCAAAGAGGAGTTTTACGAAACGCTGCGCTATTACCACCGGATGATCGAAGTGACGGGCGTGACGCTGAAACTCAATCACACCGTGACGGCGGATCAGTTACAGGCGTTCGATGAAACGATCCTCGCCAGTGGGATCGTGCCGCGCGTTCCGCCTATCGACGGGATCGATCATCCGAAGGTATTGAGTTATCTCGATGTACTGCGCGACAAAGCGCCGGTAGGCAACAAGGTTGCCATCATCGGTTGTGGCGGGATTGGTTTTGATACGGCGATGTATTTAAGTCAGCCGGGCGAATCCACCAGCCAGAATATCGCCAGGTTCTGTAATGAGTGGGGGATCGACAGCAGCCTACAACAGGCTGGTGGCTTAAGCCCGCAGGGAATGCAGATCCCGCGTAGCCCACGGCAAATTGTGATGCTCCAGCGCAAAGCCAGCAAACCGGGACAGGGGTTAGGCAAAACCACCGGCTGGATCCATCGCACCACCCTGCTCTCGCGGGGTGTGAAAATGATCCCAGGCGTAAGTTATCAGAAGATTGACGATGACGGGCTGCATGTGGTGATCAACGGCGAAACGCAGGTATTAGCAGTGGACAATGTGGTGATCTGCGCAGGGCAAGAGCCAAACCGCGCGCTGGCGCAACCGCTGATTGATAGCGGGAAAACTGTGCATTTAATTGGCGGCTGCGATGTGGCTATGGAGCTGGACGCACGACGGGCAATTGCCCAGGGAACACGGCTGGCGCTGGAGATTTAAATCGTTATTTGAAGCGCCGGATGCAACGCATCCGGCACGTCGCGTTAATCAATAAACAAGGCGGGAGAAATGCCGAATCGCGTTGCCAATTTTTTAGCGTGTTCCAGCGTTAATTTCCTCTTCCCGCTCAAAACGCGTGACACCATAGATTTACTGCCAATTTCCGGCAGATCGGAAAGGGTTAAACCATATTGATCCATAAGGGTACGAATCACGGCTATACCGCCAGGCATGGCTTGAGCCATGGCATTAAATTCCGCAAATTCGGGCGCTGATTCTTCCCACGCGGTTATTTTGGCACACACCAGATCCAGCAAGGGGTTTTCAGGATCGTTGAGCAGCAGATGATCTACCAGTTCCAGCGCCTGGGTGTATTGTTCCTCGTTCTGAATACCCGCCAGAAAAGGTGCCACCGCAGTTAGCTTTTCTCCTGCTTGCAAGATGTCGGCAATCGCAATCATTTTTTCCCCTTAGTACGATGAACAGCGGTAAAGAAATCGTATTCTTTATGCGTCATAACTTCACGTATGTAGCACTTTTGCGATTCAAAAAAGACCATTGCTACAACACGTAATTCATTGCCCCCAACATTGAAAACATAATGCTTATCCAGATATTTGAAGTTATCCAGAGATGGGAATACTGCTTTTAATGACTCAGGTTTTTTGAAATATCCCTTAGCAATCGTGTTCCCCAGAGCCACCAACTCCGTTTTATGTTGCGGGTATTTTTCCGCAGCATCTTTCAATGCTTTTTGAGTTATCAGGTGCATTCTTCATCACGTCCGTTGACAAATTGGCAATATGATAACATCCGTTGACAGATTGGCAACGGATGAATTTATCTGTGTGACGGAAGAATAAACGTAGAAAAACGCTAAACAAGAGAATGTAGAGGATGGTGACAGGGATTTTTTGTTTTATGGAAGCGCGATTCCAGAACTGGGCAGACATTGCCGGATGCGACGCTTGCCGCGTCTTATCCGGCCTGGGAGTAACGTGCTGAACGTAGGCCGGATAAGGCGTTAACGCCGCATCCGGCAGGTAACTCCCAATCTTACCGACGACGCCCCAGCTTCACTGTTTTCAGCACCACAAATTTATTATTCGTGGCGATGGTGGTGCAGTTGCCGAAAATCTTCTTCAGTTTATGGAAGTAATCCAGGTGACGGTTGGCAACGATATACAGTTCGCCGTTGATTTTCAGGCAGCGGCGGGCGTGGTGGAACATCTCCCAGGCGACGTTATCGGTCAGCGCATGTTGCTGATGAAACGGCGGGTTGCAGAGCACAGCATTAAAGCGGAAAGGCTCCACTCCGGAGAGCGCGTTGTTGATCATAAACTCGCAGCGATCCAACGCCTCTGGCATGTTGGTTTCAACGTTCAAACGGCTGGAAGCAACCGCCATCGGCGATTCATCGACAAACACCACTTTCGCCTGCGGGTTTTTATCAAGCAGCGTCAGGCCAATAACGCCGTTACCACAGCCGAGATCGACAATCTCACCTTCGAGATTCTCTGGCAGATGTTGCATAAAGAAGCGTGCGCCAATATCCAGCCCGGTGCGGGAGAAGACATTCGCATGGTTGTGGATAGTCCAGTCAGTACCTTCCAGCTTCCAGCTAACGGTCTGCGGCGCATCGGCCAGCGGCGGTTCATTGAAAGTGCAATTAATCAGGCGCGCTTTTTTCCATGCCAGCGTAGTGGTGGTCGGGCCGAGCACTTTTTCGAACAGTTCCAGCGTGGAAGTGTGAATGTCACGGGCTTTGGCACCGGCAATAATACGTGTATCCGACGTGACCACTTTGCGCAGCGCACGCAGTTGTTGTTCCAGCAATGCCAGTGTTTTCGGCACTTTGATCAGCACCACACCCGGCTGTTGCGGGTAGTCGGCGGTGCTGTCGAGAAACTTCACGCTCGACTCATCAATCCCGTTGAGGCGTAAATTCTCGCGCGTCGCCAGTTCACTGATGTATGAGTCGCCAATGCTGTACGGCTTATGTTCCGCCAGCGCGCAGCTTAACGCACCAAAGGCATCATTCAGGATCAACACCGGGCCGCGGATTTCTGTGTCGTCCAACTGTTGCAGCAAATATTCATCCGCCGCTTCCCACGCCTGTAGCGGGTTAACGTCATCCGTCGCCGGAAAACGTTGTAGTGTCAGTGAACGGAAACCGTTGTCTAAGTGGCTCATCGGCCCTCCTGAATGATAAAATTTCGACGTTGCCCCTGAAAAGGGTGCGTGAGTATACCCTTTTTCTCTTTTTCGTGGGCGGTTATGAACAATCTTACTTATCTTCAGGGTTATCCCGAGCAGCTACTTTCCCAGGTGCGAACGCTGATTAACGAACAGCGTCTGGGCGATGTGCTGGCAAAACGCTATCCGGGAACACACGACTACGCCACCGATAAAGCCCTCTGGCAATATACTCAGGATCTAAAAAATCAGTTTCTGCGCAATGCCCCGCCGATCAATAAAGTGATGTATGACAATAAGATCCATGTGCTAAAAAACGCGCTCGGGTTACATACCGCTGTTTCTCGTGTGCAGGGCGGCAAGCTGAAAGCAAAAGCAGAGATCCGCGTCGCTACTGTGTTTCGCAACGCGCCGGAACCGTTTTTACGTATGATCGTGGTGCACGAACTGGCGCACCTGAAGGAGAAAGAGCATAACAAAGCGTTTTACCAGTTGTGCTGCCATATGGAGCCGCAGTACCACCAGCTTGAGTTCGACACCCGGCTGTGGCTAACGCAGTTGTCGCTTGGGCAGGACAAAATCTGAAAATGATGTCAGGCGTTATCTTTTCTTTCTTTAGCGCCTAAAATCGACCTCCCCCCTTTCGTTAAGGATAACGACCATGCAGCCCCGCCTTCTTCTCCGTATTTGTTTTTCTCGCCGGACTCTTAAGATTGGCTGTTTGTTGTTGCTTATAGCAGGAGCGACCATTTTTATTGCCGATCGCGTTATGGTCAACGCCAGCAAGCAGCTGACCTGGAGCGATGTCAACGCAGTTCCGGCGCGTAACGTGGGCTTATTGCTGGGGGCCAGGCCGGGTAATCGCTACTTTACCCGACGTATTGATACCGCAGCAGCGTTGTACCACGCCGGAAAAGTGAAATGGCTACTGGTAAGTGGCGATAACGGACGTAAAAATTACGATGAAGCCTCAGGTATGCAGCAGGCTTTGATCGCTAAAGGCGTACCGGCGAAAGTGATCTTCTGCGACTATGCCGGATTCTCAACGCTGGATTCGGTAGTGCGTGCCAAAAAGGTTTTTGGTGAAAACCATATCACCATTATCTCGCAAGAATTTCATAATCAACGCGCCATCTGGCTGGCAAAACAGTACGGCATCGACGCTATCGGTTTTAACGCGCCTGACCTCAATATGAAGCACGGTTTTTATACTCAACTGCGGGAGAAACTCGCTCGTGTCAGCGCCGTGATTGACGCCAAAATCCTCCATCGCCAGCCGAAATATCTCGGGCCATCGGTCATGATTGGGCCGTTTAGTGAGCATGGCTGTCCGGCAAAAGAATAATGCGTATCTGCGCACGTCGAAGATGAAAAAGGCGTGCTACATTGACGACAGAATCCCTTTATGGAGTATCCACGCGTTATGATACGTTTCGCTGTGATTGGTACGAACTGGATCACTCGCCAGTTCGTCGAGGCCGCCCATGAGAGCGGTAAATACAAGTTAACCGCCGTATATTCCCGCAGCCTTGAACAGGCCCAGCACTTCGCCAATGATTTTTCTGTCGAGCATCTGTTTACCTCGCTGGAAGCGATGGCGGAAAGCGATGCCATTGACGCGGTGTATATTGCCAGCCCGAATGCCCTGCACTTTTCCCAGACACAACTTTTCCTTAGCCATAAAATTCATGTGATTTGCGAGAAACCACTGGCGTCGAATCTGGCGGAAGTGGATGCCGCCATTGCCTGTGCGCGGGAAAATCAGGTGGTGCTGTTTGAGGCATTTAAAACCGCCTGCCTGCCGAACTTTCATTTGCTGCGCCAGGCGCTGCCGAAAGTCGGCAAATTGCGTAAAGTCTTTTTCAACTATTGCCAGTATTCCTCGCGGTATCAACGTTACCTGGATGGTGAGAATCCCAACACCTTTAATCCGGCATTCTCTAACGGTTCAATTATGGATATCGGCTTTTACTGCCTGGCGTCGGCGGTGGCGTTATTTGGTGAGCCGAAAAGCGTGCAGGCAACCGCCAGTTTGCTGGCAAGCGGTGTAGATGCCCACGGCGTGGTGGTGATGGATTACGGTGATTTCAGCGTCACCTTGCAGCACTCAAAAGTCAGTGATTCTGTCCTGGCGAGCGAGATTCAGGGCGAAGCAGGATCGCTGGTGATTGAAAAACTGTCTGAATGCCAGAAAGTGTGCTTCGTGCCGCGTGGCAGCCAAATGCAGGATCTCACCCAGCCGCAGCATATTAATACCATGCTCTACGAAGCAGAGCTGTTCGCTACCCTGGTGGATGAGCATCTGGTGGATCATCCGGGGCTGGCGGTCAGTCGCATCACCGCCAAACTGCTGACCGAGATCCGCCGCCAGACTGGGGTGATTTTTCCGGCAGATAGCGTAAAACTATAATTGCCAAAGTAAAACAGTGTAAAAGGTATGTAACAGACCATTGACTGGCTGAATGGTCTGTCATACTTTGTTACCTGCAAAGGGGAGTAACTTCATTGCCGGTCGATCGTCATTACGATGTGTGAAAAACCACATCCGGTCACCGGGCAACCCGAAAGGAATACGCAGACGTATTCCTTTTTTGTTGTAAGTGAGACCTTGCCGGAAGGCGAGGTCTATGCATAAAAAGCAGCGGCTGACGTCTTCCGACGTTGGCCGTTTTTTTATGTGTAAGGAACTTCTATGAATACTGTCGGCACGCCGTTGCTATGGGGCGGATTCGCTGTTGTTGTCGCCATTATGCTGGCTATCGACCTGTTGTTGCAGGGGCGTCGTGGGGCACATGCCATGACCATGAAACAGGCTGCGGCCTGGTCGCTGGTCTGGGTGACGCTGTCGTTACTGTTTAACGCCGCTTTCTGGTGGTATCTGGTGCAAACTGAAGGTCGCGCCGTTGCCGATCCACAGGCACTGGCCTTTCTCACGGGTTATCTGATTGAGAAATCGCTGGCGGTCGATAACGTCTTTGTCTGGCTGATGTTGTTCAGCTATTTCTCTGTTCCGGCGGCATTACAACGCCGCGTGCTGGTGTATGGCGTGCTCGGGGCGATTGTTCTGCGTACCATCATGATCTTCACAGGCAGCTGGCTGATTTCACAGTTCGACTGGATCCTGTATATCTTCGGTGCCTTCCTGCTGTTTACCGGCGTGAAGATGGCGCTCGCCCATGAAGATGAATCAGGCATTGGCGACAAGCCGCTGGTGCGCTGGCTACGCGGTCATTTGCGCATGACCGACACCATCGACAACGAGCATTTCTTTGTGCGTAAGAATGGATTGCTGTACGCCACACCGCTGATGCTGGTACTGATTCTGGTGGAATTGAGCGACGTGATTTTCGCCGTGGATAGCATTCCGGCTATCTTCGCCGTGACCACTGACCCGTTCATTGTGCTGACCTCAAACCTGTTTGCGATCCTCGGCCTGCGTGCGATGTATTTCCTGCTGGCGGGCGTAGCAGAGCGTTTCTCGATGCTCAAATATGGCCTGGCGGTGATTCTGGTGTTTATCGGTATCAAGATGCTGATTGTCGACTTCTACCATATTCCAATCGCCGTCTCGCTGGGCGTGGTGTTTGGCATTCTGGTGATGACGTTTATTATCAACGCCTGGGTGAATTATCGGCATGATAAGCAGCGGGGAGAATGATTCGCTGTATATTAAGCCATTCCTAGAGATAACTCATTCCAGACAAAGGTGAGCTATTAATTATGTAATCGGCTTGTAGCTCTTTACAAAAAGACCGCACGGGTGTTGGTGGCGTCAAAATCGCCGAAGCGTTCCCTGGAGGCCGGGGCGACGCGCATGGATGCGCGGCGAGGGCGCATCTTACAGGGACGTTCCCTTGCGCCCGACCCGGTAGCCGCAAGGGATAAGCTGAGGGAACCGCGCAGCGGCGATTTTGTTCGCCAGAGCCTGGGGGTGCAGGGGGCGGCGGCGATTGGCCGCCCCCTGCGCGCTCCTTGCGCCAGTGGCAATATGTGGCTTAGCTCATGAAAGGAGCGCAACAAGATGATGAATCAACATATAACAACATCTTAAAAAAAGGCCTGACATTACGCCAGGCCTTCTGCGTTAATTAATCACGCTTTTCCAGCAGGGTCCGGTAAATCAGACCACCGATAATGCCGCCGACAATTGGCACCACCCAGAAGAACCACAGTTGTTCTAATGCCCAGCCGCCCTGGAAGATAGCAACCGCGGTGCTGCGCGCCGGGTTAACAGAAGTGTTAGTCACCGGAATACTAATTAAGTGAATCAGGGTTAAGGCCAGACCAATAGCGATCGGCGCAAAACCTGCCGGCGCGAATTTGTCGGTTGCGCCGTGGATCACCAACAGGAAACCTGCACTCAATACCAGTTCAACTACCAGCGCGGAAAGCATGGAATAACCGCCTGGTGAATGCTCGCCATAACCGTTAGAAGCAAAACCGCTGGCTGCCGCGTCAAAACCCGTTTTACCACTGGCAATTAAATACAGCAGCGCCGCTGCAACAATACCGCCGACAACCTGGGCAATTACGTAGCCAACGACTTCTTTTGCCGGAAAACGTCCGCCAGCCCATAAACCAATAGTGACCGCCGGGTTAAAATGACCACCAGAAATATGACCAACAGCAAAGGCCATCGTCAGAACGGTCAGACCGAACGCCAACGCCACGCCGGCAAAACCAATGCCTAATTCCGGGAAGCCTGCGGCCAGTACAGCACTACCACAGCCACCAAAAACAAGCCAGAAAGTACCAAAACATTCAGCTGCTAATTTTCTGAACATATCCACCTCAATTAAAAATTGACCCTGTGAAAAATATGGTCGTTTTATAGGGTCGTCGTAAAAAAGTGACGACGGAAATAATGCGCGGCTATTTTAAAAACGAAGGCGAGTCATTCACCAGATAAATAAATCCAGTAAATTTGATTTAGGGCAACAGCGGGTTGCCCCATATAGTCATTTGTCTGATTGACAGTGTAGTGCAAGCAAAAGATTTAATCCTTTAGGCGTAATAAAAAATAATTTATCATGCTAATTATTTGATTTTGTTGTTTTTGCAGACTTATCAGCAAGAGGGAGTATAACGCGATTATTCGCTCATTTTTCAGACATTTGCCATGCTTAAATGTGATGTCATCACGTATTAGCAAGGCCTTTCCCGTTATACTGCCAGCGTAAAGGATAAGTCACATATTTCTGGAGGGGATATGATTCTTGAGCGCGTTGAAATTGTGGGTTTTCGCGGTATCAACCGTTTGTCGTTGATGCTGGAACAAAACAACGTCCTGATTGGGGAGAACGCGTGGGGTAAATCCAGCTTGCTGGACGCCTTAACCCTGCTGCTATCGCCAGAATCAGATCTCTACCATTTTGAGCGCGACGATTTCTGGTTCCCGCCGGGAGATATCAACGGGCGAGAACATCATCTGCATATTATTTTGACCTTCCGCGAATCGCTGCCAGGCCGACATCGGGTTCGCCGTTATCGGCCGCTGGAAGCGTGCTGGACGCCATGCACCGATGGCTATCACCGTATTTTTTATCGTCTGGAAGGGGAGAGTGCGGAAGACGGCAGCGTGATGACACTGCGCAGTTTTCTCGATAAAGACGGACATCCGATTGATGTCGAGGATATTAACGATCAGGCACGCCATCTGGTGCGTTTAATGCCGGTGCTGCGCTTGCGTGATGCCCGTTTTATGCGCCGTATTCGTAACGGCACGGTGCCAAATGTCCCCAATGTGGAAGTCACCGCGCGCCAGCTCGATTTCCTCGCCCGTGAGTTATCCTCACATCCGCAAAATCTCTCTGATGGGCAGATTCGTCAGGGACTTTCCGCAATGGTACAGCTGCTTGAGCATTATTTCTCTGAGCAGGGGGCCGGACAGGCGCGATATCGTTTAATGCGGCGGCGAGCCAGCAATGAGCAACGAAGCTGGCGCTATCTGGACATCATCAACCGGATGATTGACCGACCTGGAGGGCGCTCGTATCGGGTTATTTTGCTCGGCCTGTTTGCTACTTTGTTGCAGGCAAAAGGCACATTGCGACTGGATAAAGACGCCCGTCCATTGTTGCTGATCGAAGATCCAGAAACCCGTTTACACCCCATTATGCTTTCAGTTGCCTGGCATCTGTTGAATCTTCTGCCATTGCAGCGCATTGCCACCACCAACTCGGGTGAGTTGCTTTCGTTAACGCCGGTAGAGCATGTTTGCCGACTGGTACGTGAGTCCTCGCGCGTTGCCGCCTGGCGTCTGGGGCCGAGTGGCTTGAGTACCGAAGATAGCCGACGCATATCCTTTCACATTCGTTTTAACCGTCCGTCATCGCTGTTTGCACGCTGCTGGTTGCTGGTGGAAGGGGAAACGGAAACCTGGGTTATCAATGAACTGGCGCGTCAGTGCGGACATCATTTTGATGCCGAAGGGATCAAGGTCATTGAGTTTGCCCAGTCCGGGCTAAAGCCACTGGTTAAATTTGCCCGCCGAATGGGGATTGAATGGCATGTACTGGTCGATGGCGATGAAGCAGGGAAGAAATATGCCGCTACGGTACGCAGCCTGTTGAATAACGATCGGGAAGCCGAACGAGAACATTTAACGGCGTTACCGGCGCTGGATATGGAACATTTTATGTATCGCCAGGGATTTTCCGATGTGTTCCACCGCGTGGCGCAAATCCCGGAAAATGTACCGATGAATCTGCGCAAAATTATCTCGAAAGCGATCCATCGCTCTTCCAAACCCGATCTTGCCATTGAAGTGGCAATGGAGGCCGGACGTCGTGGTGTGGACTCCGTACCGACGCTGCTGAAAAAAATGTTCTCACGCGTGCTGTGGCTGGCGCGCGGTCGCGCGGATTAACCGCGAAACATCGTGGCCATTTGTGGCTGAATAGCGTCGAGCATCTCATAGCGCCGACGGTATTCAGCCCGTTTTTTACTGGCGATTTCGGCAATCTCTTTTCGTGCTATCTGTGCTGGAAGGCGGTAATGGCGTTCAGCATCACATACGCCGCCAACCGATTCCCAGAAAGCGTTGTAATCGGCATGGATCTTGCCTTCTTTATCACGATAACGCAGGCTGCGGTAAATATGCGTTTCATTGCTGACGGCAATAATCTGCTCTACCTGCAAACGTTGGGCAAACAGACAGGCCGCTTCCATCACGAGGCGTTTGGGAAATAGCCCGTGGCAGGCTTTCGTCGCATTCTGGATTTCCTGATGTGGAATTTCCCATTTTGCGCCTTGCAGTCCGCCAATAAACATCGTTCTTTTCCCCTGATATTCACACAGGGTAAACGTGATCTCTGCCAGAGGAATACCTTCGCTGTTGCGAAACAGGATTGTGCTGTCACCTTCTTTATCCATTGAGATCATCATGGTCAGCTCAAGCGTGAACTGCTCGCCGTTTTTGCCTTCCAGCTTCGCCAGTTGCAGCCCGGGGGTATTCAAATATAAGCTGAATTCTTCCGCCGACATACATCCGCGGAGTAACGCATAATGGTAACGTAACGCCTCCAGCAATTGCTTACGGCTAAGATTCGCCGCAAGGTAAGGGCGATGCAGACGCACAGGCAGTCGCGGTTGGCGCGTTAACAACACATTGAGATTAGGCCAGTGGGAAAGTTCGTTCATCCACTCAACGCTTAAACGCGGCATAATCAACGAGCGCAGCAAAAATTTCTGGCGAAAACTACGGCGATGCCAGAATTTACCCGGCCGACACTGTCCACGTGCCAGACTAAGAAAAAGTGACAGGCTGCTGAGAGATTCAGATGGCGTAAAGGTCCGTTCAGTTAGCTGCGACATATTCATGAAATCAATGGTTATACATGACGTCGATTTCACCATTGCGTATCTTAACCAAACATCAATAGTGTGATTACTAACGTAAATTTTAGGGTTTTGTTGATATTTCGTTGAAGTTAATGACCCGGATTGGCATATGGAGTATTCAGAATATTTATGAAAAAGCGGAAAACCGTGAAGAAGCGTTACGTTATTGCGCTGGTGATAGTCATCGCCGGACTGATTACGTTATGGAGAATTCTTAACGCACCCGTGCCGACTTATCAGACACTGATTGTGCGCCCCGGTGATTTACAGCAAAGCGTGCTGGCGACCGGAAAGCTGGACGCGCTGCGTAAGGTTGACGTGGGCGCGCAGGTCAGCGGTCAGTTGAAAACTCTGTCGGTGGCGATTGGCGATAAAGTAAAAAAAGACCAGCTTTTAGGGGTTATTGATCCTGAACAGGCTGAAAACCAGATTAAGGAGGTCGAAGCAACGCTGATGGAGCTACGTGCGCAGCGGCAGCAGGCGGAAGCGGAGCTGAAACTGGCGCGGGTGACGTATTCCCGTCAGCAACGTCTGGCACAAACGCAGGCGGTTTCACAGCAGGATCTCGACACCGCCGCGACGGAGATGGCTGTGAAACAGGCGCAAATTGGCACCATTGACGCGCAAATCAAGCGCAATCAGGCTTCTCTCGATACGGCTAAAACCAATCTCGATTACACCCGCATCGTTGCCCCGATGGCCGGGGAAGTCACGCAAATCACCACTCTGCAAGGCCAGACGGTGATTGCCGCACAACAAGCACCGAACATTCTGACGCTGGCAGATATGAGCACCATGCTGGTAAAAGCGCAGGTTTCTGAAGCGGATGTAATCCACCTGAAGCCGGGGCAAAAAGCCTGGTTTACGGTACTTGGCGATCCACTGACGCGCTACGAGGGGCAAATCAAGGATGTACTACCGACGCCGGAAAAGGTTAACGACGCTATTTTCTATTACGCCCGTTTTGAAGTCCCCAACCCCAATGGTTTGCTGCGGCTGGATATGACTGCGCAAGTGCATATTCAGCTCACCGATGTGAAAAATGTGCTGACGATCCCTCTGTCGGCGTTAGGCGATCCGGTTGGCGATAATCGTTATAAAGTCAAATTGTTGCGTAATGGTGAAACACGCGAGCGTGAAGTGACGATTGGCGCACGTAACGATACCGATGTTGAGATTGTCAAAGGGCTGGAAGCGGGCGATGAAGTGGTGATTGGTGAGGCCAAACCAGGAGCTGCACAATGACGCCTTTGCTCGAATTAAAGGATATTCGTCGCAGCTATCCTGCCGGTGATGAGCAGGTTGAGGTGCTGAAGGGCATCACCCTCGATATTTATGCTGGTGAGATGGTGGCGATTGTTGGCGCTTCGGGTTCCGGTAAATCGACCCTGATGAATATTCTCGGCTGTCTGGATAAGGCCACCAGCGGCACCTATCGCGTCGCCGGTCAGGATGTTGCCACACTGGACGCCGATGCGCTGGCGCAACTGCGCCGCGAGCATTTCGGCTTTATTTTCCAGCGTTACCATTTGCTTTCGCATTTAACCGCCGAGCAGAACGTTGAAGTACCCGCCGTCTATGCCGGTCTTGAGCGGAAACAGCGGCTGCTTCGCGCCCAGGAGTTGCTGCAACGGCTGGGGCTGGAAGACCGTACAGAGTATTATCCGGCACAGCTTTCGGGTGGTCAGCAACAGCGCGTCAGCATCGCGCGGGCATTGATGAACGGCGGTCAGGTAATTCTTGCCGATGAACCAACCGGCGCACTGGACAGCCATTCTGGCGAAGAGGTGATGGCGATCCTGCATCAGCTGCGCGATCGCGGGCATACGGTGATTATCGTCACCCACGATCCGCAGGTCGCTGCTCAGGCCGAGCGGGTGATCGAAATTCGCGACGGCGAAATTGTGCGCAATCCTCCCGCCATTGAAAAAGTGAATGTTGCTGGCGGGACGGAGCCTGTTGTCAACACGGTGTCTGGCTGGCGGCAGTTTGTCAGCGGTTTTAACGAGGCGCTGACGATGGCATGGCGGGCGCTGGCAGCGAATAAAATGCGTACTTTACTGACCATGCTGGGGATTATTATCGGTATTGCGTCGGTGGTTTCCATTGTCGTGGTGGGTGACGCCGCCAAACAAATGGTGCTGGCGGATATTCGTTCTATTGGTACGAATACTATTGATGTCTATCCCGGGAAAGATTTTGGCGATGACGATCCGCAATATCAGCAGGCGCTGAAGTACGACGACTTAATCGCCATCCAAAAACAACCGTGGGTCGCCTCAGCCACACCTGCCGTCTCGCAAAACCTGCGCCTGCGTTATAACAATGTTGATGTTGCTGCCAGTGCCAATGGCGTGAGCGGCGATTATTTTAATGTCTATGGCATGACCTTCAGTGAAGGGAACACCTTTAATCAGGAGCAGCTGAACGGTCGTGCGCAGGTCGTGGTTCTCGACAGTAATACTCGCCGCCAGCTTTTCCCCCATAAAGCAGATGTGGTTGGCGAGGTGATTCTGGTCGGCAATATGCCCGCCAGAGTCATTGGTGTGGCGGAAGAAAAACAGTCGATGTTTGGTAGCAGTAAAGTGCTGCGTGTCTGGCTACCTTACAGCACGATGTCCGGGCGAGTTATGGGCCAGTCGTGGCTTAACTCCATTACTGTCAGGGTGAAAGAAGGATTTGACAGCGCCGAGGCGGAACAGCAACTCACGCGTTTACTTTCACTGCGCCACGGAAAGAAGGATTTCTTTACCTGGAACATGGACGGCGTCTTGAAAACTGTTGAAAAGACCACACGTACTTTACAACTGTTTCTGACGCTGGTGGCGGTGATTTCGCTGGTGGTGGGCGGTATTGGTGTAATGAATATTATGCTGGTGTCAGTGACCGAGCGGACGCGGGAAATTGGCATTCGCATGGCTGTAGGTGCGCGAGCAAGCGATGTTTTGCAACAGTTCCTGATCGAAGCCGTACTGGTTTGCCTGGTCGGTGGCGCGTTGGGAATAACACTGTCACTGTTAATTGCTTTCACCTTGCAGCTTTTCTTACCCGGCTGGGAGATTGGTTTTTCACCGTTGGCACTGCTGCTGGCGTTTCTCTGCTCGACGGTCACCGGGATTTTATTTGGCTGGTTACCCGCACGAAATGCGGCACGACTGGATCCAGTAGATGCTCTGGCACGAGAGTAATTTTTGAGATAAAAATGCCAGCCGATCGGGCTGGCATTTTGCCTTTAGGATGTACACAATGAGACAGAAGAGCTATGCGACTGCCGCTTCTACTTCGACGGGCACAATAACACTGGCGTGATTGCCTTTTGGCCCCTGGTGGACATCAAACTGAACGGATTGTCCAGCTTTTAGCGTTCTGTAACCATCCATCTGAATGGTGGAATAATGAGCGAAAATATCTTCGCCGCCGCCTTCAGGGCAGATGAAACCAAACCCTTTGGCATTGTTGAACCACTTAACAGTACCCTTTTCCATGCTTCGACATCCTTCGCAAATCTTATACAAGTAAGATGGAATAAACCGGGGTCAGAGAGGGGGCTGTTCAAAACCTCGCCAACTCTAGAAATACAATTTAGAGAATTAGGGCGAGCCGTCAAGCATTTGACAGGGGACAGGGGGCAGGTATGAATCAAAAATTTGAAGCAGTTAACGCTATTGACAGGAATGTGACAGATGTCGCTGATGCCAACGATAGATGATAGTTATCTATCATGTGGAGTAGATTGGTCAGGCAAATAAGCTCTTGTCAGCGGCAGGGCGTTCTGCCGATAACCGTAACCGAAGATGATAACTGACAATGGGTAAAACGAACGACTGGCTGGACTTTGATCAACTGGCGGAAGAAAAAGTTCGCGACGCGCTAAAACCGCCATCTATGTATAAAGTGATATTAGTCAATGATGATTACACTCCGATGGAGTTTGTTATTGACGTGTTACAAAAATTCTTTTCTTATGATGTAGAACGTGCAACGCAATTGATGCTCGCTGTTCACTACCAGGGGAAGGCCATTTGCGGAGTCTTTACCGCCGAGGTTGCAGAAACCAAAGTGGCGATGGTGAACAAGTACGCGAGGGAGAATGAGCATCCATTGCTGTGTACGCTAGAAAAAGCCTGAATGCAGGCATAAAAATTGGGGGAGGTGCCTATGCTCAATCAAGAACTGGAACTCAGTTTAAATATGGCTTTCGCCAGAGCGCGCGAGCACCGTCATGAGTTTATGACCGTCGAGCACTTGTTACTGGCGCTGCTCAGTAACCCATCTGCCCGGGAGGCGCTGGAAGCGTGTTCTGTGGATTTGGTTGCGCTCCGTCAGGAACTGGAAGCCTTTATTGAACAAACCACACCCGTTCTGCCTGCCAGTGAAGAGGAGCGCGACACACAGCCGACGCTGAGTTTTCAGCGTGTACTGCAACGTGCGGTCTTCCATGTCCAGTCCTCCGGTCGCAATGAGGTTACCGGTGCAAACGTTCTGGTCGCTATCTTTAGCGAACAGGAGTCGCAGGCGGCATATCTGTTGCGTAAACATGAAGTCAGCCGTCTCGATGTGGTGAATTTTATCTCTCATGGCACGCGTAAAGACGAGCCGACACAGTCTTCTGATCCTGGCAGCCAGCCAAACAGCGAAGAACAAGCTGGTGGGGAGGAACGTATGGAGAATTTCACGACGAACCTGAATCAGCTTGCGCGCGTGGGCGGAATCGACCCACTGATTGGTCGTGAGAAGGAGCTTGAGCGTGCTATTCAGGTTCTCTGCCGTCGCCGTAAAAACAACCCGCTGCTGGTGGGGGAATCTGGTGTCGGTAAAACCGCGATTGCAGAAGGTCTTGCCTGGCGAATTGTTCAGGGCGATGTGCCGGAAGTGATGGCTGACTGTACGATTTACTCTCTCGATATCGGTTCTCTGTTAGCGGGCACAAAATATCGCGGCGACTTTGAAAAACGTTTTAAAGCGTTGCTCAAGCAGCTGGAGCAGGACACTAACAGCATCCTGTTTATTGATGAGATCCACACCATTATCGGTGCGGGTGCAGCGTCTGGTGGTCAGGTCGATGCGGCTAACCTAATCAAACCGTTGCTCTCCAGCGGTAAAATTCGCGTAATTGGTTCGACAACCTATCAGGAGTTCAGCAACATTTTCGAGAAAGACCGTGCTCTGGCGCGTCGCTTCCAGAAAATTGATATTACTGAACCGTCAATCGAAGAAACTGTTCAAATTATCAATGGCCTGAAACCGAAGTATGAAGCGCACCACGACGTGCGTTATACCGCAAAAGCGGTGCGTGCGGCGGTAGAGCTGGCGGTGAAATACATTAACGATCGTCATCTGCCGGATAAAGCGATTGATGTTATCGACGAAGCGGGCGCTCGCGCACGCCTGATGCCGGTAAGCAAACGCAAGAAAACCGTTAATGTGGCGGATATTGAGTCCGTGGTGGCCCGTATTGCACGCATTCCAGAGAAGAGTGTTTCTCAGAGTGACCGCGATACCCTGAAAAACCTCGGCGATCGCCTGAAAATGCTGGTCTTCGGTCAGGATAAAGCCATTGAGGCGCTGACTGAAGCCATTAAGATGGCGCGTGCAGGTTTAGGTCACGAACATAAACCGGTCGGTTCGTTCCTGTTTGCCGGCCCTACCGGGGTCGGGAAAACAGAGGTGACGGTACAGCTTTCGAAAGCGTTGGGCATTGAGCTTCTGCGCTTTGATATGTCCGAGTATATGGAACGCCATACCGTCAGCCGTCTGATTGGTGCGCCTCCGGGATACGTTGGTTTTGATCAGGGCGGTTTGCTGACCGATGCGGTAATCAAGCATCCACATGCGGTGCTGCTGCTGGACGAAATCGAGAAAGCGCATCCGGACGTGTTCAATATTCTGTTGCAGGTGATGGACAACGGTACGCTGACCGATAACAACGGACGCAAAGCGGACTTCCGTAACGTGGTGCTGGTGATGACCACCAACGCCGGGGTACGGGAAACTGAGCGCAAATCCATTGGTCTTATCCACCAGGATAACAGCACCGATGCGATGGAAGAGATCAAGAAGATCTTTACACCGGAATTCCGTAACCGTCTCGACAACATTATCTGGTTTGATCATTTGTCAACCGACGTGATTCATCAGGTGGTGGATAAATTCATCGTCGAGTTGCAGGTTCAGCTGGATCAGAAAGGTGTTTCTCTGGAAGTGAGCCAGGAAGCGCGTAACTGGCTGGCCGAGAAAGGTTACGACCGGGCAATGGGCGCACGTCCGATGGCGCGTGTCATCCAGGACAACCTGAAAAAACCGCTTGCCAACGAACTGCTGTTTGGTTCGCTGGTGGACGGCGGTCAGGTCACCGTCGCGCTGGATAAAGAGAAAAATGAGCTGACTTACGGATTCCAGAGTGCACAAAAGCACAAGGCGGAAGCAGCGCATTAATCTGATTGTCAGGTAGGTTGGTGAAGTCCGTAATCTCGAAAGAGGTTACGGACTTTTTGTTTATGGGGTGGAGGAGGTTCAGACCCTTTTTTTAATGATGATGGTAAGTTGTTGATAATTAGTGCTGCGGGAAGGTAAGGATAAAAAAGGGTGCTGCAGGAGAATGGGATGGTTTTGCTTTATTAACAACGGGCTAAACGTGTAGTATTTGAGTTCACTGCCGTACAGGCAGCTTAGAAATTCACTGGTAACATACTCCACCCGCCCACCATGTTCACTGCCGTACAGGCAGATAAAATGCGAAAAAAAAGCCCGTACTTTCGTACGAGCTCTTCTTTAAATATGGCGGTGAGGGGGGGATTCGAACCCCCGATACGTTGCCGTATACACACTTTCCAGGCGTGCTCCTTCAGCCACTCGGACACCTCACCAAATTGTTTTGCTGCCAAACCTCATGGGTGGCAACGGGGCGCTACTATAGGGAGTTGGAGTAAAACGGTCAAGAAGAATTTTAATGATAATTATTGTTTGCTCATACTGTAAACAAGTTGTGCAGTATATCTACATCGAGACAAGTTACGGACTTATACTTCCAAAGTACTTCATACATATCACAAAATAAAAAGGCCGGTTAAACCGACCTTTTACTCGTTCTTTCTCTTCGCCCATCAGGCGGTAAAACAATCAGCGACTACGGAAGACAATGCGGCCTTTGCTCAGGTCGTACGGGGTCAGTTCAACAGTCACTTTGTCGCCCGTCAGGATGCGGATGTAGTTTTTGCGCATTTTACCGGAGATGTGTGCAGTAACCACGTGACCGTTTTCTAACTCTACGCGGAACATGGTATTAGGCAACGTTTCAAGAACGGTACCTTGCATTTCAATATTGTCTTCTTTGGCCATCTAATCCTCTGGGGTATCACTACCGTAATTTGAACCGGCAAGATAATGCCGAAGTTCTGTAAATAAGTAAAGATTTGCGCGCTAAATCGCAACAAACAGGTTCGGCACATTACCCCGAAAACACACGGCTAAGCCGCACCAAAAGCGCAACGTATAAGGGAGCGGTGAGATAAACGATGGGCGTTACCTGACGCGAAAAATTCCTTATCGGCAGCGGGGTAATGAGCGTAACCAACTCTGCGACCGCAATTATAACACTCTGGGGAGAAATGTGCCGAAAACATTCATTCTTGTGGTGAAAACAAGCATCGTGGTACCCAGAAATTATTCGGCAATCGTCCGAGGCGCATTTGATTGAGATAATTAAGGTAATCCCGGCGGGGAATTTCGCAGGCACCAAGCGATGCTGTGTGATCGTTAAGGACCTGGCAGTCGATAAGCTTACCGCCATGACCGATAAATTCCTCACAGAATACCATAAGCGCCGTTTTAGACGCATTTTCCATCCGGCTGAACATGGACTCGCCACAAAATAGCGTTCCCTGGGCCACGCCGTACATACCGCCGACAAGCTCATCTTCACGCCAGACTTCAATGGAGTGGGCATGACCGAGTTCGTGAAGGCGATGGTAGGCTTCGACCACGCCACGCGTGATCCAGGTTCCTTCTTCGCGATCGCTGGCACAGCCTTCAATGACCTGACCAAAAGCGTAATTCATCGTGACACGATAGGGCGAGCGTTTATGAAATCGCTTCATACTACGGCTGATATGCAGTGATTCTGGCCATAGCACCGCGCGGGGATCGGGCGACCACCAGAGGATGGGGTCGCCTGGAGAAAACCACGGAAAAATACCACGCTGGTAAGCCATTAACAGGCGCGCAGGGCTAAGATCGCCCCCAAGTGCCAGCAGGCCGTTAGGCTCACGTAATGCGCCTTCCGGGGAAGGGAAGGCTATTGAATGGCGAGAAAGCTGAACCAGGCGCATGACCGCAAAACTCCACGCAAGTCGGATCGTTCAATAATAGCTTACAAACCCTGCTTGAACTGGTAATAACGCCCCTGTCTGGCAAGCAGCTCTGCGTGAGTACCTTGCTCAATAATTTGCCCGTTGTCCATCACTATTATTTGTTGGAAACGAGAGAGTCCGCGAAGTCGATGGGTGACCATTAACACCGTTTTCTCACGCATCATTTCTGCAAGCAATTCAAGGATCTGGCTTTCGGTTGTGGCATCTAAGCCTTCGGTAGGTTCATCCAGCAACACCAGTGGCGCATCATGTAACAGCGCACGGGCGATAGCCAGACGGCGCAGTTCACCACCGGAGAGCTGGCGTCCGCCTTCACCTAACCAACTGTTGAGACCTGCATCCTCGAGCAGCTTCTCCAGACCAACGCGACGCAAGATCTCCGACAGAGCCTCATCACTACTGCCAGGCGAGGCGAGTAACAGATTATCACGCAGCGTGGCGCTAAACAGATGCACTCGCTGAGGAACAACGCTGATGGTCTGTCGTAGAGCCGCTTCATTCAGGCTGGCTATGGGGCTATCGTTAAGCAAAATCTCGCCCTGTTGCGGGTCCCAAGCGCGGGTCAGCAGTTGTAACAGTGTTGATTTGCCGCATCCGGTTCGCCCGAGAATCGCAATATGTTCCCCGGCGTTTACCTGAAGAGAAATCCCTTTAAGTGCCTGTTGGGATTGCTCCGGATAAGTGAACTGAACATCCCGTAATGTCAGCGAAACGCGATCGGCAACACGAGTTTGGGTATCAGGGAAGGTGACTTCCGGTTTTTGATCCGTTAAATCAGTGATCCGAACGGCAGAGGCAATGACTTGCCCCAGATGCTGAAATGCACCCGTTACTGGTGCCAGTGCTTCAAACGCGGCTAACGCGCAGAAGACAAACAGGGCAATTAACGCGCCGGGTTGAGCATTGCCGCCAACGCCGCCAGACGCCATCCACAGCATCAGGATCACCGCTAACGCGCCAATGAGCAGCATTATCGCTTGCGACAATGCGGTCAGTTCAGATTGACGGCGTTGCGCTTCCAGCCATTGAATTTCTGTATTCTCTAGTTGCGTGCGATAACGATCGCTGGCACCAAAAATGGTCAGCTCAGCTTGCCCTTGCAGCCAGGCCGTCAGTTGTTGGCGATACTGCCCGCGAAGATGAGTCAGATTTTGCCCGGTGCTTTTTCCCGCACGATAAAACAGCGGTGGCATCAGGAAAAGCGTCAGTAACATAATGCCGCCCAGCGTAAAGGCGAGGGTGAAATCAAGGAAACTTAACCCGATTGTCACCACCATAATCACCACAAAAGCGCCCACCAGCGGCGAGATAACGCGCAGGTAAAGATGATCGAGCGTATCAACATCCGCCACCACGCGGTTGAGCAATTCGCCCTGACGATAGCGCGCCAGTCCGGCAGGGGAGAGGGGCAACAATTTGCTGAAGGTGTAAATGCGCAGATGCTGCAACACGCGGAAAGTCGCGTCGTGACTTACCAGACGTTCAAAATAACGCCCGGCAGTACGGGTGATTGCTGCGCCACGCACGCCCGCAGCGGGTAGCATATAGTTGAAGCTGTACAGTCCGGCAACCCCCGCAACCGCTGAGGCCGAGAGGAACCAGCCGGAAAGTGTCAACAGACCGATACTGGCGAGCAGCGTCACAATTGCCAGCACAATACCAAGACTTAACATCCATTTATGACGTTTATACAGTGCCAGATAGGGTAGCAAAGCGCGCATTTAAATCTCCTCCTGACGATGGGCCAGTAATGTGGCGAATGGGCCACCAGCCACACTTAATTCCGCGTAACGTCCTTGCTCAATAATCCGGCCATCCTGCATAACCCAAATGACATCCCACTCAGCAAGATCTTCTAACTGGTGGGTGACCATTAACGTTGTCTGGCGCAGAGAGGCGGCATTCAGCGCCTCCATTACGCGCTGTTCACTGTGAGCATCAAGGCTGGCAGCGGGTTCATCCAACAGTAATAGCGAACAGGGATTTAGTAACGCACGGGCCACCGCCACGCGCTGCGCCTGCCCCACGGAAAGGCGGGCAGCCTGGTCGCCAACAGGCGTATCAACGCCTTGTGGCAGGAGCGGTAGAAACTCGCTGACCCAGGCGTTATCCAGCGCTGCTTGTAATTCTTGTTCGCTGGCATCAGGTCGCGCCAGTAGTACGTTATCCCGCAATGTTGCTGCCGGTAATTGTGGGTTTTGCCCAACCCAGGAGAGATGTTTACGCCATGATTCTGGTGATAAATCGCGTAATTCTATCCCGTTGATTCGTAATGATCCCTGATATGAGAGAAAACCAGAAAGCGCGTTCAGCAGTGAGCTTTTACCTGAACCGCTGCGACCAACCAACACTGCACGTTGGCCTGCTGGTAAAGTAAAGTTCAGCGGTCCGGCCAGCGTTTTACCTTCCGGCGACGTGATAAACAGATCCTCGGCCTCAATGGTCACCGGATCGGTCGATGCTAATTCCACCTCGCCACGCTGCGGATGGGCGAGCGGGGTTTCCATAAACGTTTTCAGACTGTCAGCTGCACCAACAGCCTGGGCTTTAGCATGATAAAACGTACCGAGATCGCGTAATGGCTGGAAAAACTCTGGCGCAAGGATCAGGGCCAGAAAACCCGCAGCCAGCGTCACACCGGTATCGTAGTGACCAAAATCCAGCTCGCCGAGATAGGAAAAACCAAAGTAGACCGCCACCAGAGCAATTGACAGCGAGGTAAAAAATTCGAGAATGCCGGAGGATAAAAACGCCAGCCGTAGCACTTCCATTGTCCGTTGGCGGAAATCTTCCGAAGCAGAACGAATACTTTCAATTTCAGCTTCACCACGACCAAAAATACGCAATGTTTCCATGCCGCGCAGGCGATCGAGGAAATGCCCACTTAAGCGAGCAAGAGCGAGAAAGTTACGTCGGTTAGCATCGGCAGCCCCCATTCCAACCAGCGCCATAAACAACGGAATTAACGGTGCAGTGCCCAGCAGAATGAGCGCCGCAGCCCAGTTAGAGGGGAAGATCGCCACCACAATCAGCAACGGCACCGACACTGCCAGCGCCATTTGCGGCAGGTAGCGTGCATAGTAATCATGCATATCGTCAATTTGCTCGAGTACCAGCGTCGCCCAGCTCCCCGCAGGTTTACCCTGAATCCACGCTGGCCCTGCTTGTTGCAGACGGTCGAGAACCTGACGGCGGATGGCAAAGCGGATATGCTGCCCGGCGTGATAACCCACCCGTTCGCGTAACCAGACCACCCATGCGCGCAGTACAAAGGTCAGAACCAGTAACGTAAAGGGAAGCAGCAGGGCTTCACGGGGAATATTCTCCATAATCATATGTTGCAGAATTCGCGCCATGAACCAGGCCTGGGCAATGATCAATATGCCGCTTACAAAGCCCAGCAGACGAGAAATATTCAGCCAACGTTGGGAGATGACGCTTTGCTGTTTTAACCAGCGGGTTAACTCTTTTTGACGAGATTTATTCATTGCACGCTTAGCAGGTGAGTTATCAGAATTATTTGCAGAGCAATGTTACAACGGGGAAAAAATAAAGGCGACCCATAGTCGCATGGTGTCGCCTTCTTTACTTTTGTTACTGATTTGTAAAATTATTTTGCGTCAGCTAAACCATCGAGGTAGCGTTCCGCATCAAGTGCTGCCATGCAGCCTGTACCGGCCGAAGTAATGGCCTGACGATAAATATGATCCATCACGTCACCCGCGGCAAAGACGCCAGGAATGCTGGTCTGGGTGGCATTACCATGAATACCCGACTGCACTTTGATGTAGCCGTTTTCCAGTTCCAGCTGCCCTTCGAAAATGGCAGTATTCGGGCTGTGACCGATAGCAACAAACAGACCAGCAACGTCGAGTGACTCGATGTTATCGCTGTTTTGCGTATCGCGCAGACGAACGCCAGTGACACCCATTTGATCGCCGGTCACTTCTTCCAGCGTACGGTTGGTGTGCAGAATGATGTTGCCGTTCTCCACTTTATCCATCAGACGCTTAATAAGGATTTTTTCCGCGCGGAAACCGTCACGGCGGTGAATCAGATGCACTTCCGAAGCGATGTTAGACAGATACAGCGCCTCTTCAACCGCGGTATTGCCGCCGCCGATGACCGCAACTTTCTGGTTGCGATAGAAGAAACCGTCGCAGGTTGCACAAGCAGAAACCCCACGGCCTTTAAAGGCTTCTTCAGAGGGCAGGCCGAGATAGCGTGCAGAAGCTCCGGTGGCAATAATCAGCGCGTCGCAAGTGTATTCGCCGTTATCGCCATTCAGACGGAACGGACGGTTTTGCAGATCCACCTTGTTGATATGATCAAAAATGATCTCAGTTTCAAACTTGGTGGCATGTTCGTGCATGCGCTCCATTAATAACGGACCGGTCAGATCGTTTGGATCGCCAGGCCAGTTTTCCACTTCCGTGGTGGTGGTCAGTTGGCCGCCTTTTTCCATGCCGGTAATCAGCACAGGTTGCAGGTTGGCGCGCGCCGCGTAGACAGCAGCGGTGTATCCCGCCGGGCCTGAACCCAGGATAAGCAGTTTACTGTGTTTGGTCGTGCCCATGAGATCCCCATAGTTGTTGGCAGACAATGGGCAGGATTGTAGGGAATTTACAGACGTAAAAAAAGAGTATGACGATTTTGTTAACAATTTGTGCAATCGGCAGCATCGATAAGCAGGTCAAATTCTCCCGTCATTATCACCTCTGCTACTTAAATTTCCCGCTTTATAAGCCGATTAAATGATGAATAAACGCCCCTGTTAATGAATATCTGGCATGTTGTACTAAAAATCGATGTTTTGCTTTGACAATCCCCTGGTGTTTTGCGAAAACATTCGAGGAAGAAAAAAACAGTATTCTTATATGCGCATAACCATGCATGTAAATACCATGTTTACCGTGCTAGTGAAATCTACGTATGGCGTGGACAGACGCCATTCGTGATGTCGATAGCTGCCACAAGGCAACGGTCTTCTCACCGTAGACCCAGGCATTGCGCGCCGTGAATCTTCATGATTTCGGTCTATCGTGACGGGTAGCGACTCTGAACAGTGATGTTTCAGGGTCAGACAGGAGTAGGGAAGGAATACAGAGAGACAATAATAATGGTAGATAGCAAGAAGCGCCCTGGCAAAGATCTCGACCGTATCGATCGTAACATTCTTAATGAGTTGCAAAAGGATGGGCGTATTTCTAACGTCGAGCTTTCTAAACGTGTGGGACTTTCCCCAACGCCGTGCCTTGAGCGTGTGCGTCGGCTGGAAAGACAAGGGTTTATTCAGGGCTATACGGCGCTGCTGAACCCCCATTATCTGGATGCATCACTTCTGGTATTCGTTGAGATTACTCTGAATCGTGGCGCACCGGATGTGTTTGAACAATTCAATACCGCTGTACAAAAACTTGAAGAAATTCAGGAGTGTCATTTAGTATCCGGTGATTTCGACTACCTGTTGAAAACACGCGTGCCGGATATGTCAGCTTACCGTAAGTTGCTGGGGGAAACCCTGCTGCGTCTGCCTGGCGTCAATGACACACGGACATACGTTGTTATGGAAGAAGTCAAGCAGAGTAATCGTCTGGTTATTAAGACGCGCTAACACGGAACAGGTGCAAAATCGGCGTATTTTGATTACACTCCTGTTAATCCATACAGCAACAGTACTGGGGTAACCTGGTACTGTTGTCCGTTTTAGCATCGGGCAGGAAAAGCCTGTAACCTGGAGAGCCTTTCTTGAGCCAGGAATACACTGAAGACAAAGAAGTCACATTGACAAAGTTAAGTAGCGGCCGCCGCCTTCTGGAGGCGTTGCTGATCCTTATTGTCCTGTTTGCCGTCTGGTTGATGGCTGCCTTACTAAGCTTTAACCCTTCGGACCCCAGCTGGTCGCAAACGGCCTGGCATGAACCTATCCATAATTTAGGTGGGATGCCCGGTGCGTGGTTGGCAGATACGCTGTTCTTTATTTTTGGCGTGATGGCTTACACCATTCCCGTCATTATTGTCGGCGGTTGTTGGTTTGCCTGGCGTCATCAGTCCAGCGACGAATACATTGATTATTTTGCCGTTTCGCTACGCATCATTGGCGTTTTGGCGCTCATCCTTACCTCCTGTGGTCTGGCGGCAATCAACGCTGACGATATCTGGTATTTTGCCTCCGGTGGCGTCATTGGCAGCTTACTAAGTACTACGCTACAACCACTGCTACACAGTAGCGGGGGAACTATTGCGCTGCTCTGCGTTTGGGCTGCGGGCCTGACGCTGTTCACCGGTTGGTCATGGGTGACCATTGCTGAAAAACTCGGCGGCTGGATTTTAAACATTCTCACCTTCGCCAGTAATCGTACCCGTCGCGATGATACCTGGGTCGATGAAGATGAATATGAAGATGACGAAGAGTATGAAGATGAAAACCACGGCAAACAGCATGAATCACGCCGTGCCCGTATTCTTCGCGGCGCGCTAGCGCGTCGTAAACGGTTGGCGGAAAAATTCATTAATCCGATGGGGCGGCAAACAGACGCTGCGTTGTTCTCCGGTAAGCGGATGGATGATGACGAAGAGATTACCTACACTGCACGCGGTGTGGCTGCCGACCCGGACGACGTCCTATTTTCGGGCAATCGTGCAACGCAGCCAGAATATGACGAATACGATCCATTATTAAACGGTGCGCCAATTACCGAACCTGTCGCTGTAGCAGCTGCTGCTACCACGGCGACACAAAGCTGGGCTGCGCCGGTTGAACCTGTGACTCAGACGCCGCCTGTTGCCTCTGTTGATGTTCCACCTTCGCAACCTACAGTAGCCTGGCAGCCTGTACCGGGTCCACAAACGGGAGAGCCGGTTATTGCTCCTGCACCGGAAGGTTACCCACAGCAGTCACAATATGCGCAGCCTGCAGTGCAATATAATGAGCCGCTGCAACAACCAGTACAGCCGCAGCAGCCGTATTATGCACCTGCAGCTGAACAACCTGCGCAACAACCTTACTACGCTCCTGCGGCGGAACAACCTGTTCAGCAACCGTATTACGCAACTGCGCCGGAACAGCCTGCGCAACAGCCGTATTATGCCCCTGCGCCAGAACAACCGGTGGCAGGTAACGCCTGGCAAGCCGAAGAGCAGCAATCCACTTTTGCTCCACAGTCTACATACCAGACTGAGCAAACTTATCAGCAGCCAGCCGCTCAGGAGCCGTTGTACCAACAGCCGCAATCCGTTGAACAGCAGCCTGTTGTGGAGCCTGAACCCGTTGTAGAAGAGACAAAACCCGCGCGTCCGCCGCTTTACTATTTTGAAGAAGTGGAAGAGAAGCGAGCCCGTGAACGTGAACAACTTGCGGCCTGGTATCAACCGATTCCAGAACCGGTTAAAGAACCAGAACCGATCAAATCTTCGTTGAAAGCGCCTTCTGTTGCAGCAGTACCTCCAGTAGAAGCCGCTGCCGCTGTTTCTCCGCTGGCATCTGGCGTGAAAAAAGCGACACTGGCGACGGGGGCTGCCGCAACCGTTGCCGCGCCAGTCTTCAGTCTGGCAAATAGCGGTGGACCGCGTCCGCAAGTCAAAGAGGGGATTGGCCCGCAGTTGCCACGACCGAAACGTATCCGCGTGCCAACTCGTCGTGAACTGGCGTCTTACGGTATTAAGCTGCCCTCACAGCGTGCGGCGGAAGAGAAAGCCCGTGAAGCCCAGCGCAATCAGTATGATTCTGGCGATCAGTATAACGATGATGAAATCGATGCGATGCAGCAGGATGAACTGGCACGTCAGTTCGCCCAGACACAGCAGCAACGCTATGGCGAACAGTATCAACATGATGTGCCCGTAAACGCAGAAGATGCAGATGCTGCGGCAGAGGCTGAACTGGCTCGTCAGTTTGCGCAAACTCAACAACAACGTTATTCCGGCGAACAACCGGCTGGGGCGAATCCGTTCTCGCTGGATGATTTTGAATTTTCGCCAATGAAAGCGTTGCTGGATGATGGTCCACACGAACCGTTGTTTACGCCAATTGTTGAACCTGTACAGCAGCCGCAACAACCGGTTGCACCGCAGCAGCAATATCAGCAGCCGCAACAACCAGTTCCGCCGCAGCCGCAGTATCAGCAGCCACAACAGCCGGTTGCGCCGCAGCCACAATATCAGCAGCCGCAACAACCGGTTGCGCCACAGCAGCAATATCAGCAGCCGCAACAACCGGTTGCGCCGCAGCAGCAGTATCAGCAGCCACAACAGCCAGTTGCGCCACAACCGCAGGATACCCTGCTTCATCCGCTGTTGATGCGTAATGGCGACAGCCGTCCGTTGCATAAACCGACGACGCCGCTGCCTTCTCTGGATTTGCTGACACCGCCGCCGAGCGAAGTGGAGCCGGTAGATACCTTTGCGCTTGAACAAATGGCTCGCCTGGTGGAAGCGCGTCTGGCTGATTTCCGTATTAAAGCCGATGTCGTCAATTACTCTCCGGGGCCGGTTATCACTCGCTTTGAACTTAACCTGGCTCCTGGCGTAAAAGCGGCGCGCATTTCTAACTTGTCACGGGACCTTGCCCGTTCACTTTCGACGGTGGCGGTGCGTGTCGTTGAAGTTATTCCTGGCAAACCCTATGTAGGTCTGGAGTTACCAAATAAAAAACGACAAACCGTTTATCTGCGCGAAGTTTTGGATAACGCCAAATTCCGCGATAATCCGTCGCCATTAACCGTGGTGCTGGGTAAAGATATCGCCGGTGAGCCGGTGGTTGCCGATCTGGCGAAAATGCCGCACTTGTTGGTTGCGGGGACTACCGGTTCCGGTAAATCTGTCGGTGTGAACGCGATGATCCTGAGCATGCTTTATAAAGCACAGCCAGAAGATGTGCGTTTCATCATGATCGACCCGAAAATGCTGGAGCTTTCGGTTTATGAAGGCATTCCGCATCTGTTAACGGAAGTCGTTACTGATATGAAAGATGCCGCCAACGCGCTGCGCTGGTGTGTTAACGAGATGGAGCGTCGGTATAAACTGATGTCTGCGCTGGGTGTGCGTAATCTGGCGGGTTATAACGAAAAAATTGCTGAAGCCGATCGCATGATGCGTCCGATTCCAGACCCGTACTGGAAGCCGGGTGACAGTATGGATGCCCAGCATCCGGTGCTGAAAAAAGAACCATACATTGTGGTGTTGGTTGACGAATTTGCCGACCTGATGATGACGGTAGGTAAAAAAGTGGAAGAGCTGATAGCACGTCTGGCGCAAAAAGCCCGTGCCGCGGGTATCCACCTCGTACTGGCAACTCAGCGTCCATCGGTTGATGTTATTACTGGTCTGATTAAAGCGAATATTCCGACCCGTATCGCCTTTACCGTATCCAGTAAGATTGACTCACGTACCATTCTTGATCAGGCTGGCGCGGAATCACTGCTGGGGATGGGGGATATGCTCTACTCTGGGCCGAACTCCACGTTGCCGGTACGTGTCCATGGTGCTTTTGTTCGCGATCAGGAAGTTCATGCCGTGGTGCAGGACTGGAAAGCGCGTGGTCGCCCACAGTATGTTGATGGCATCACTTCCGACAGTGAAAGCGAAGGTGGCGCGGGCGGTTTCGATGGCGCTGAAGAACTGGATCCGTTGTTCGATCAGGCGGTGCAGTTTGTCACTGAAAAACGCAAAGCGTCAATTTCTGGCGTACAGCGTCAGTTCCGCATTGGTTATAACCGTGCAGCGCGTATTATCGAACAGATGGAAGCGCAGGGGATTGTCAGCGAACAGGGGCACAACGGTAATCGTGAAGTGCTGGCCCCACCGCCGTTTGACTAATTAATGCATTGCCGGATAAGGCGCGGTAGCGTCGCATCCGGCACTCTATCAACTGAAAATTCAGTATTTTCTTCTTTCCTCAAGCTGATTATTAGCCTGGAATAGAGAGTAGAGGGAACTCCCGATCGGGAGTGACGTAATTTGAGGAATAATGATGAAAAAAATTGCCATCACCTGTGCATTACTCTCAAGCTTAGTAGCAAGCAGCGTTTGGGCTGATGCCGCAAGCGATCTGAAAAGCCGCCTGGATAAAGTCAGCAGCTTCCACGCCAGCTTCACACAAAAAGTGACTGACGGTAGCGGCGCGGCGGTGCAGGAAGGTCAGGGCGATCTGTGGGTGAAACGTCCAAACTTATTCAACTGGCATATGACACAACCTGATGAAAGCATTCTGGTTTCTGACGGTAAAACACTGTGGTTCTATAACCCGTTCGTTGAGCAAGCTACGGCAACCTGGCTGAAAGATGCCACCGGTAATACGCCGTTTATGCTGATTGCCCGCAACCAGTCCAGCGACTGGCAGCAGTACAATATCAAACAGAATGGCGATGACTTTGTCCTGACGCCGAAAGCCAGCAATGGCAATCTGAAGCAGTTCACCATTAACGTGGGACGTGATGGCACAATCCATCAGTTTAGCGCGGTGGAGCAGGACGATCAGCGCAGCAGTTATCAACTGAAATCCCAGCAAAATGGGGCTGTGGATGCAGCGAAATTTACCTTCACCCCGCCGCAAGGCGTCACGGTAGATGATCAACGTAAGTAGAGGCACCTGAGTGAGCAATCTGTCGCTCGATTTTTCGGATAATACTTTTCAACCTCTGGCCGCGCGTATGCGGCCAGAAAATTTAGCACAGTATATCGGCCAGCAACATTTGCTGGCTGCGGGGAAGCCGTTGCCGCGCGCTATCGAAGCCGGGCATTTACATTCTATGATCCTCTGGGGGCCACCGGGTACCGGCAAAACAACCCTCGCTGAAGTGATTGCCCGCTATGCGAACGCTGATGTGGAACGTATTTCTGCCGTCACCTCTGGCGTGAAAGAGATTCGCGAGGCGATCGAGCGCGCCCGGCAAAACCGCAATGCAGGTCGCCGCACTATTCTTTTTGTTGACGAAGTTCACCGTTTCAACAAAAGCCAGCAGGATGCATTTCTGCCACATATTGAAGACGGCACCATCACTTTTATTGGCGCAACCACTGAAAACCCGTCGTTTGAGCTTAATTCGGCACTGCTTTCCCGTGCCCGTGTCTATCTGTTGAAATCCCTGAGTACAGAGGATATTGAGCAAGTACTAACTCAGGCGATGGAAGACAAGACCCGTGGTTATGGTGGTCAGGATATTGTTCTGCCAGATGAAACACGACGCGCCATTGCTGAACTGGTGAATGGCGACGCGCGCCGGGCGTTAAATACGCTGGAAATGATGGCGGATATGGCCGAAGTCAATGATAGCGGTAAGCGGGTCCTGAAGCCTGAATTACTGACCGAAATCGCCGGTGAACGTAGCGCCCGCTTTGATAACAAAGGCGATCGCTTTTACGATCTCATTTCCGCACTGCATAAGTCGGTACGTGGTAGCGCACCCGATGCGGCGCTGTACTGGTATGCGCGAATTATTACCGCTGGTGGCGATCCGTTATATGTCGCGCGTCGTTGCCTGGCAATTGCTTCCGAAGATGTCGGCAATGCCGACCCACGGGCGATGCAGGTGGCAATTGCGGCCTGGGATTGCTTTACTCGCGTTGGCCCGGCGGAAGGTGAACGCGCCATTGCTCAGGCGATTGTTTACCTGGCCTGCGCGCCAAAAAGCAACGCTGTCTACACTGCGTTTAAAGCTGCGCTGGCGGATGCTCGCGAACGTCCGGATTATGACGTGCCGGTTCATTTGCGTAATGCGCCGACGAAATTAATGAAGGAAATGGGCTACGGGCAGGAATATCGTTACGCTCATGATGAAGCAAACGCTTATGCTGCCGGTGAGGTTTACTTCCCGCCGGAAATAGCACAAACACGCTATTATTTCCCGACAAACAGGGGCCTTGAAGGCAAGATTGGCGAAAAGCTCGCCTGGCTGGCTGAACAGGATCAAAATAGCCCCATAAAACGCTACCGTTAATGTTATCGTTGCGGTAATGTTGTTACTGTATCCCTGTGGTCGCAGGCTGTGGCCACATCTCCCATTTAATTCGATAAGCACAGGATAAGCATGCTCGATCCCAATCTGCTGCGTAATGAGCCAGACGCAGTCGCTGAAAAACTGGCACGCCGGGGCTTTAAGCTGGATGTAGATAAGCTGCGCGCTCTTGAAGAGCGTCGTAAAGTATTGCAGGTCAAAACGGAAAACCTGCAAGCGGAGCGTAACTCCCGATCGAAATCCATTGGCCAGGCGAAAGCGCGCGGGGAAGATATCGAGCCTTTACGTCTGGAAGTGAACAAACTGGGCGAAGAGCTGGATGCAGCAAAAGCCGAGCTGGATGCTTTACAGGCTGAAATTCGCGATATCGCGCTAACCATCCCTAACTTGCCTGCAGATGAAGTGCCGGTAGGTAAAGACGAAAATGACAACGTTGAAGTCAGCCGCTGGGGTACCCCGCGTGAGTTTGACTTTGAAGTTCGTGACCACGTGACGCTGGGTGAAATGCACTCTGGCCTCGACTTTGCAGCTGCAGTTAAGCTGACTGGTTCCCGCTTTGTGGTAATGAAAGGGCAGATTGCTCGCATGCACCGCGCACTGTCGCAGTTTATGCTGGATCTGCATACCGAACAGCATGGCTACAGTGAGAACTATGTTCCGTACCTGGTTAACCAGGACACGCTGTACGGTACGGGTCAGCTGCCGAAATTTGCTGGCGATCTGTTCCATACTCGTCCGCTGGAAGAAGAAGCAGACACCAGTAACTATGCGCTGATCCCAACGGCAGAAGTTCCGCTGACTAACCTGGTGCGCGGTGAAATCATCGATGAAGATGATCTGCCAATTAAGATGACCGCCCACACCCCATGCTTCCGTTCTGAAGCCGGTTCATATGGTCGTGACACCCGTGGTCTGATCCGTATGCACCAGTTCGACAAAGTTGAAATGGTGCAGATCGTGCGCCCGGAAGACTCAATGGCGGCGCTGGAAGAGATGACTGGTCATGCAGAAAAAGTCCTGCAGTTGCTGGGCCTGCCGTACCGTAAAATCATCCTTTGCACTGGCGACATGGGCTTTGGCGCTTGCAAAACTTACGACCTGGAAGTATGGATCCCGGCACAGAACACCTACCGTGAGATCTCTTCCTGCTCCAACGTTTGGGATTTCCAGGCACGTCGTATGCAGGCACGTTGCCGCAGCAAGTCGGACAAGAAAACCCGTCTGGTTCATACCCTGAACGGTTCTGGTCTGGCTGTTGGTCGTACGCTGGTTGCAGTAATGGAAAACTATCAGCAGGCTGATGGTCGTATTGAAGTACCAGAAGTTCTGCGTCCGTATATGAACGGACTGGAATATATTGGCTAATACCCAATTTTTCTGAATCTAAAAAGCGCCTGCGGGCGCTTTTTTTGTCTCCCTTTGATACCGAACAATAATTACTCCTCACTTACACGTAATACTACTTTCGAGTGAAAATCTACCTATCTCTTTGATTTTCAAATTATTCGATGTATACAAGCCTATATAGCGAGCTGCTATAGAAATAATTACACAATACGGTTTGTTACTGGAATCAATCGTGAGCAAGCTTGAGTGAGCCATTATGAAAACGAAAATCCCTGATGCGGTATTGGCTGCTGAGGTGAGTCGCCGTGGTTTGGTAAAAACGACAGCGATCGGCGGCCTGGCAATGGCCAGCAGCGCATTAACATTACCTTTTAGTCGGATTGCGCACGCTGTCGATAGCGCCATTCCAACAAAATCAGACGAAAAGGTTATCTGGAGCGCCTGTACAGTTAACTGTGGTAGTCGCTGCCCGCTACGTATGCACGTCGTGGACGGTGAAATCAAATATGTCGAAACGGACAATACCGGCGATGACAATTACGACGGCCTGCACCAGGTTCGCGCCTGCCTGCGTGGGCGTTCCATGCGTCGCCGTGTCTACAATCCGGACCGCCTGAAATATCCGATGAAACGAGTCGGGGCGCGCGGTGAAGGCAAATTCGAGCGCATTAGCTGGGAAGAAGCCTACGGCATCATCGCGACCAATATGCAGCGCCTGATCAAAGAGTACGGCAACGAGTCTATCTATCTGAACTATGGCACCGGTACGCTGGGCGGCACCATGACCCGCTCCTGGCCGCCGGGAAATACCCTGGTCGCGCGGCTGATGAACTGCTGCGGCGGCTATCTGAACCATTACGGCGACTACTCCTCCGCGCAAATTGCGGAAGGTTTGAACTATACCTACGGCGGCTGGGCAGATGGTAACAGCCCGTCGGATATCGAAAACAGTAAACTGGTAGTGCTGTTTGGTAATAACCCTGGCGAAACGCGAATGAGTGGCGGTGGGGTGACTTACTATCTTGAACAGGCACGCCAGAAATCTAATGCCCGCATGATCATCATCGATCCGCGCTATACCGACACCGGTGCCGGGCGCGAAGATGAGTGGATCCCTATTCGTCCGGGAACAGATGCCGCACTGGTTAACGGTCTGGCGTACGTCATGATCACTGAAAACCTGGTGGATCAGGCATTCCTCGATAAATATTGCGTTGGCTACGATGAGAAAACCCTGCCAGCCAGTGCGCCGAAAAATGGCCACTATAAAGCTTATATTCTGGGTGAAGGGCCAGATGGCGTGGCTAAAACACCGGAATGGGCCTCACAAATCACCGGTGTTCCGGCAGACAAAATCATCAAACTGGCTCGTGAAATCGGCAGTACCAAACCGGCGTTTATCAGCCAGGGATGGGGCCCGCAGCGTCACGCTAACGGTGAAATCGCAACCCGTGCTATCTCGATGCTGGCGATTCTGACCGGTAACGTTGGTATTAACGGAGGCAACAGCGGCGCGCGTGAAGGTTCATACAGCTTACCGTTTGTCCGTATGCCGACCTTGGAAAACCCGATCCAGACCAGCATTTCGATGTTTATGTGGACCGATGCCATTGAACGTGGCCCGGAAATGACGGCGCTGCGTGATGGTGTACGCGGGAAAGATAAGCTGGATGTGCCGATCAAAATGATCTGGAACTATGCCGGTAACTGCCTGATTAACCAGCATTCTGAAATCAACCGTACCCATGAAATCCTTCAGGATGATAAGAAGTGCGAGCTGATTGTGGTTATCGACTGCCACATGACCTCATCGGCGAAATATGCTGACATCCTGCTGCCTGACTGCACCGCTTCCGAACAGATGGACTTTGCGCTGGATGCATCCTGCGGGAATATGTCTTACGTGATTTTCAACGATCAGGTGATTAAACCGCGCTTTGAATGTAAGACCATCTATGAAATGACCAGCGAACTGGCAAAACGTCTTGGCGTTGAGCAACAGTTTACTGAAGGCCGTACCCAGGAAGAGTGGATGCGGCATCTGTATGCCCAGTCGCGGGAAGCGATTCCTGAACTGCCAACGTTTGAAGAGTTCCGCAAGCAGGGGATCTTTAAAAAGCGCGACCCACAAGGGCACCACGTTGCTTATAAAGCCTTCCGTGAAGATCCGCAGGCAAACCCACTGACTACGCCATCGGGCAAAATTGAGATTTATTCGCAGGCGCTGGCTGACATTGCCGCTACCTGGGAATTGCCAGAAGGCGATGTGATCGATCCACTGCCGATCTACACGCCGGGCTTTGAAAGTTATCAGGATCCGCTGAACAAACAGTATCCGCTGCAGCTTACGGGTTTCCACTATAAATCTCGCGTTCACTCAACTTACGGCAACGTTGATGTGCTGAAAGCGGCTTGCCGTCAGGAAATGTGGATCAACCCGCTTGATGCGCAAAAACGCGGTATCAACAACGGCGATAAAGTCAGGATCTTTAACGATCGTGGTGAGGTTCATATTGAGGCGAAAGTGACGCCACGAATGATGCCGGGTGTGGTCGCACTGGGTGAAGGTGCCTGGTATGACCCGGATGCAAAACGTGTCGATAAGGGCGGTTGTATTAACGTACTGACCACTCAACGTCCGTCTCCTCTCGCTAAGGGGAATCCGTCACATACAAACCTTGTTCAGGTTGAAAAGGTGTAAGGAGTAACCGATGACAACCCAGTATGGATTTTTTATTGATTCCAGCCGTTGCACCGGTTGCAAAACCTGCGAGCTGGCCTGTAAAGACTACAAAGATTTGACGCCAGAAGTCAGCTTCCGCCGCATTTATGAATATGCTGGCGGCGACTGGCAGGAAGATAACGGTGTCTGGCACCAGAACGTGTTTGCCTACTATCTGTCGATTTCATGTAACCACTGCGAAGATCCGGCTTGTACTAAAGTCTGCCCGAGCGGTGCGATGCATAAACGTGAAGATGGTTTTGTTGTGGTCGATGAAGATGTGTGCATTGGCTGCCGCTACTGCCATATGGCTTGCCCGTATGGCGCACCGCAATATAACGAAACGAAAGGCCATATGACCAAATGCGATGGTTGTTATGACCGTGTTGCGGAGGGTAAAAAGCCGATCTGTGTTGAATCTTGTCCGCTGCGGGCGCTGGATTTCGGCCCTATCGACGAGCTGCGTAAAAAACATGGCGATCTGGCGGCCGTTGCGCCGTTGCCGCGAGCTCACTTTACCAAACCGAATATTGTGATCAAACCCAATGCCAATAGCCGCCCGACCGGGGATACCACTGGCTATCTGGCAAACCCGAAGGAGGTGTGAGATGGGAAGTGGATGGCATGAATGGCCGCTGATGATCTTCACGGTCTTCGGGCAATGTGTAGCAGGTGGTTTTATCGTTCTGGCTTTGGCGCTGCTCAAAGGCGACCTGCGAGCAGAAGCCCAGCAGCGTGTTATCGCCTGCATGTTTGGTTTATGGGTGCTGATGGGCATTGGCTTTATCGCCTCTATGCTCCATCTTGGTTCACCAATGCGCGCTTTTAACTCGCTCAACCGGGTAGGGGCTTCAGCACTCAGTAACGAAATCGCCAGCGGTTCGATCTTTTTTGCCGTAGGCGGCATCGGCTGGTTGCTGGCAATGCTGAAAAAGCTGTCACCGGCATTGCGTACGCTGTGGCTGATAGTGACGATGGTTCTTGGCGTCATCTTTGTCTGGATGATGGTGCGTGTGTATAACAGCATTGATACCGTTCCGACCTGGTACAGCATCTGGACGCCGATGGGCTTCTTCCTGACGATGTTTATGGGCGGCCCGTTACTGGGTTACCTGTTGTTGAGTCTGGCTGGCGTCGATGGCTGGGCGATGCGTCTGCTGCCAGCAATTTCTGTACTGGCACTGGTAGTGAGTGGCGTGGTGTCAGTGATGCAGGGCGCAGAGCTGGCGACTATTCATAGTTCTGTGCAGCAGGCCGCAGCGCTGGTGCCGGACTATGGTGCGCTGATGTCCTGGCGGATCGTGCTTTTGGCCGTTGCCCTGTGCTTGTGGATTGCACCACAGCTAAAAGGTTATCAGCCTGCGGTTCCGCTACTTTCTGTATCATTCATTCTGCTTCTGGCAGGGGAATTAATCGGTCGCGGCGTATTCTATGGTTTGCATATGACCGTGGGGATGGCCGTCGCAAGCTAATCATAACAACCGGGGTTTCGGCCCCGGTTCTCTTTTATTTCTGCTTCGTTAACGTGTCATAACTGGTCATCAAATTACGATAATCAGGAATGTGGTTAGAGAACAACGTCGCCAGTCCTTCAATATCATTACGCCAGTCGCGATGCAGCTCGCACGCCACGCCGAACCATGTCATCAATTGCGCACCAGCTTGCGACATGCGATCCCATGCCGAATGCCGGGTAATTTCATTAAAGGTCCCTGACGCGTCAGTCACGACAAAGACGTCAAACCCTTCTTCAATGGCTGAAAGCGCCGGGAATGCCACGCAAACTTCGGTTACCACACCGGCAATAATTAACTGTTTTTTACCTGTCGCTTTGACAGCTTTTACAAAATCTTCGTTATCCCAGGCGTTAATATTTCCCGGGCGAGCAATGTAAGGTGCATCGGGGAATTGTGCTTTCAGTTCTGGAACTAATGGGCCGTTAGGACCGGTTTCAAAACTGGTGGTAAGAATAGTTGGTAAGTTGAAATACTTAGCCAGGTCACCCAGCGCCAGCACGTTATTTTTAAACTTATCGGGTTCGATATCCCGTACAAGGGAAAGTAAACCAGCCTGGTGATCAACAAGCAAAACGGCAGCATCATTTTTATCAAGACGAACATACGGTTTGGTCATCCTCTTCTCCTTTCGAGAGTCAGTGGTACGTCTGAAATCGATCAGACGCGATGCATTGCTCTGAAAGCATAGACGGGAAATATGAGTTTGCTGTGACCATGAAATTTTTCGACTGAACGAAGCGTATGAAATTTGTGTTAGTTCAATAAAAACAATCAGATGAGACTAATCATCTCTTCAGCATTAGCGTTATGAATGAGTAATATAAATCGATAATACCGCCGCTGGGATATCGCGTATTTTCACCCATTGACAATGTTTTTGGCGGTGGCATGATGCGCATGAAATTTGAACTTCCTCACGGTTTTAATTCATGTCCACGTATACCCGGCCTGTCATGCTTTTGCTGTCTGGCCTGCTTTTGTTGACTCTGGCGATTGCGGTGTTAAATACACTCGTGCCGCTTTGGCTCGCCCAGGAACACATGTCCACATGGCAGGTAGGCGTTGTCAGCTCATCCTATTTTACCGGCAACCTTGTCGGTACATTGCTGACAGGGTATGTCATTAAGCGCATTGGCTTTAACCGCAGCTATTATCTGGCCTCCTTCATTTTTGCCGCTGGCTGTGCCGGCCTTGGCCTGATGATTGGATTCTGGAGCTGGTTGGCTTGGCGTTTTGTCGCGGGCGTCGGCTGTGCCATGATTTGGGTGGTTGTTGAGAGCGCGCTGATGTGCAGTGGGACGTCACGTAACCGTGGGCGTTTGCTTGCTGCGTATATGATGGTTTATTACGTGGGAACGTTTTTAGGCCAGTTACTGGTCAGCAAAGTTTCAACCGAGCTGATGTCCGTATTGCCGTGGGTTACAGGTTTGACGTTGGCAGGGATCTTACCGCTGTTGTTTACGCGTGTGCTGAATCAGCAGGCTGAAAACCATGATTCGACGTCAATTACGTCAATGCTAAAACTCCGTCAGGCGCGGCTTGGCGTGAATGGCTGCATTATCTCAGGAATCGTTCTGGGATCTCTATATGGCCTGATGCCGCTGTACCTCAATCACAAAGGGGTGAGCAATGCCAGCATTGGTTTCTGGATGGCGGTACTGGTCAGTGCGGGTATCCTTGGACAATGGCCGATTGGACGTCTGGCGGATAAGTTTGGTCGACTGCTGGTGTTGCGTGTTCAGGTCTTTGTCGTCATTCTCGGCAGTATCGCGATGCTTAGCCAGGCGGCGATGGCCCCAGCGTTATTCATCCTCGGTGCCGCTGGCTTTACGCTATATCCGGTGGCGATGGCATGGGCTTGCGAGAAAGTTGAACATCATCAACTGGTGGCGATGAACCAGGCCTTACTGTTGAGCTATACTGTGGGAAGTCTGCTTGGCCCGTCATTTACCGCTATGCTAATGCAGAATTTCTCCGATAATTTATTGTTTATCATGATCGCCAGCGTATCGTTTATCTATTTGCTGATGCTGCTGCGCAACGCCGGTCATACGCCGAAACCCGTTGCTCACGTGTAAATGAATTCAAGCAGAGTGTGAACTTACTGTTTCACACTCTGCTTTTTTGTTTCTTCTATCTGACTTGCTTTATTCCAAATTTTATTCGTTTAAAAATAAAATGTGCAGCAGGTTATAATTTTGCATTTCGCTATTTCCGCACTTCTTATTTGCCGCGCATAATCCCTCGTTTTACAGATGCCCCTTTAATTTTGGCGAAGGATTTGTCTATGGCTGGGAATGTTCAGGAAAAACAGTTGCGATGGTACAACATTGCGCTGATGTCTTTTATCACTGTCTGGGGTTTTGGCAACGTTGTTAATAACTATGCCAACCAGGGGCTGGTGGTTGTTTTTTCATGGGTGTTTATCTTTGCACTCTATTTCACACCTTATGCGCTAATTGTTGGTCAGTTAGGCTCGACCTTCAAAGATGGGAGGGGCGGGGTCAGTACCTGGATTAAACACACGATGGGACCCGGACTGGCTTATCTCGCCGCGTGGACCTACTGGGTGGTGCATATTCCCTATCTGGCACAAAAACCCCAGGCAATTCTGATTGCGCTCGGTTGGGCGATGAAAGGCGACGGTTCGCTAATCAAAGAATATTCAGTCGTAGCGTTACAGGGGTTAACGCTGGTGCTGTTTATCTTCTTTATGTGGGTTGCTTCACGCGGTATGAAATCGCTGAAAATCGTCGGTTCTGTGGCAGGGATTGCGATGTTTGTTATGTCGCTCCTGTATGTGGCGATGGCGGTAACCGCGCCTGCGATTACTGAAGTGCATATTGCGACCACAAACATTACCTGGGAAACGTTCATTCCTCATATCGACTTTACCTACATTACCACTATTTCAATGCTGGTTTTCGCGGTTGGCGGAGCAGAGAAGATTTCTCCTTACGTTAATCAAACGCGCAACCCAGGAAAAGAATTTCCAAAAGGGATGTTATGCCTGGCGGTGATGGTTGCGGTTTGTGCCATTCTGGGCTCGCTGGCGATGGGGATGATGTTTGATTCGCGTAATATCCCGGATGACTTAATGACCAACGGTCAGTATTACGCCTTTCAGAAGCTGGGCGAGTATTACAACATGGGTAATACTTTAATGGTGATTTACGCCATTGCGAATACCCTGGGACAAGTAGCGGCGCTGGTATTCTCGATTGATGCCCCGCTTAAAGTGCTATTAGGTGATGCTGACAGCAAATATATTCCAGCCAGTTTATGTCGTACCAACGCTTCTGGTACGCCCGTTAATGGCTATTTTCTGACCCTGGTACTGGTGGCGATTCTGATTATGCTGCCGACTCTCGGCATTGGTGATATGAACAATCTCTATAAATGGCTGTTGAACCTTAATTCGGTAGTGATGCCGCTGCGTTATTTATGGGTATTTGTTGCATTTATTGCAGTCGTTCGCCTGGCGCAGAAATATAAACCAGAATATGTCTTTATTCGTAATAAGCCTCTGGCAATGACCGTCGGGATTTGGTGTTTTGCCTTTACCGCCTTTGCCTGTTTGACGGGGATCTTCCCGAAAATGGAAGCCTTCACTGCAGAGTGGACCTTCCAGTTGGCGCTGAATGTTGCAACGCCGTTTGTGCTGGTAGGATTAGGACTGATTTTCCCGCTGCTGGCGCGTAAAGCGAATAGTAAATAATTATTGTGGTCGGTGACGCTGACTCTGGCAGATCTGACCCGTTTTTACATAATCGAGAAATGCGCGCAAGCCGCAGGACATATACTGGCGGTTTGGATAATAGATCTGGAAGCCTGGACGCTCTGTGCTCCAGTCTTCCAGTACACATTCTAAACGACCAGTATCAAGGTACTCCTTGATCTGTTCATAGAGCAGATACCCGATACCAGCACCCATCAAAACGGCCTCCAGTTCAGCATCAACATCATCCAGAATGATATTTCCTGCGACAGCAATTTCCAGCTCCTTTGCAAATTGCCAGTGGAAAGGTTTGCCGCTGGGATAACGAAAAACAACACATTGATGATTAAGCAGATCATGAGGATGGCGGGGTTTGCCATATCTTGCAAAGTACTCTGGCGTTGCTGCTACACATAATTTCACTGGCGGGCCGATCGCCACGCTGATCATATCTTTTTCGACGATGCCACTAAGTCGAACGCCAGCGTCAAAGCCCTGTTGGACGATATCGACAAGAGAGTCGTCAGTTGTGAGCTCGACTTTAATATCAGGATATTCACGTGTGAAACCAACCAGTAAAGGCATTAAAAATATACGTGCAGCTACCCGGGCGGCATTGATTTTGAGCGTTCCTGTCGGTGTCAGACGAAAATCATTCATCTCATCTAACATGATCTGAATTTCGTCGAAAGCTGGGCGCAATCGTTCATAGAGATTAGAACCCGCTTCCGTTAACGATACGCTTCGGGTTGTCCGATTGAATAAGCGAATTTTAAGACGTTGTTCCAGTGTTTTAATACTATGGCTAATGGCGGACGAGGATAAGCCTAATTCATCGCCCGCTGCACGAAAGCTTTGATTACGGGCCACGGCAAAGAAAGTGGCAAAGTCAGACATATTCATCCGCATTAGTGAAAATCCTTCATTAACTCATCCTGAATCATCACGTTTACAGGATTATGCCGCCTGCGTAAAGTGCGCTCCAGAACTTAACGTGGAGGTAAAATTATGCAGTCTGAACGTATTTATTTGGTATGGGCCCATCCTCGTCATGATTCATTGACCGCACATATTGCTGATGCGATCCATCAGCGGGCAATGGAGCGGAAAATACAGGTGACGGAACTCGATTTATATCGGCGTAATTTCAACCCAGTGATGACGCCGGAAGATGAACCAGACTGGAAGAATATGGATAAACGTTATTCTCCAGAGGTTCATCAGCTTTATTCAGAGCTGCTTGAGCATGACACGTTAGTGGTGGTTTTTCCTCTCTGGTGGTACAGCTTCCCGGCAATGCTAAAAGGATATATTGACAGAGTATGGAATAATGGGCTGGCTTATGGAGATGGGCACAAATTACCATTCAATAAAGTTCGTTGGGTGGCGCTGGTTGGAGGAGACAAAGAATCATTTGTCCAGATGGGCTGGGAAAAAAATATAAGCGATTATTTAAAAAATATGTGTAGTTATCTTGGTATTGAAGATGCCGATGTCACTTTCTTGTGTAATACAGTGGTATTCGATGGGGAAGAACTTCACGCGAGCTATTATCAGTCGTTATTATCTCAGGTACGGGATATGGTAGATGCACTATAAGATGTGTTAAAAACGCTGTAGCAGAATGAAGCGCGGAATAAAAAAGCGGCAACTCAATAAAGTTGCCGCTTTACGGGGAAATTAGAACATTACCTTATGACCGTACTGCTCAAGAATGCCTTTCACGCGTTCCATGGTCTCTTTCTTAGGTGGTTTAACACCGTCGAGTTTGTACTCTTCACCCATTGCCACCCATTTGTGTTTGCCCAGCTCGTGGTAGGGGAGAAGCTCGATTTTCTCAACGTTGCCCATATCACGGGTAAATTCACCGAGGCGATGCGCTGAATCGTCATCGTCAGACCAGCCTGGGACAACAACGTAGCGGATCCACACCTTCACATTTTTGTTCGCCAGATATTTGGCGAACTCCAGCGTGCGGTGATTGGAAACTCCAACCAGATTTTGGTGGATCTCGTCGTTCATCTGTTTGAGATCGAGCATTACCAGGTCGGTTACTTCCAGCAGTTCATCAATCACCGGATCGTAACGACGAACAAAACCGTTGGTGTCCAGACAGGTATGAATGCCTTCTTTTTTGCAGGCGCGGAACCAGTCACGAACAAACTCAGCTTGTAGGATTGCCTCACCGCCGGATGCGGTAACGCCGCCGCCGGAAGCGTTCATAAAGTGGCGATAGGTCACCACCTCTTTCATTAAATCTTCAACGGTAACTTCTTTACCGCCATGCGTATCCCAGGTGTCGCGGTTATGACAATACAGGCAGCGCATCAGGCAGCCCTGGAAAAAGGTGATAAAGCGAATACCTGGGCCGTCTACGGTTCCACAGGATTCAAAGGAGTGAATGCGACCAATAACTGACATTGCGGTGTTTCTCCAGATGTGGCCCATCTGAGGCCGTGTTGGTGCGCAGCTCGAAGGCTACGTCGAGTCTGTTTTGGCAGTCACCTTAAAGTATAGATAGCTGACAAAAAAGGCTCTCGTGCTAAAAAAGGCCCCACTTTCGTGGAGCCTTTATTGTACGCTTTTTACTGTACGATTTCAGTCAAATCTAATTACATAGATTGAGTGAAGGTACGAGTAATAACGTCCTGCTGCTGTTCTTTAGTCAGCGAGTTGAAACGTACTGCGTAGCCAGATACACGGATGGTCAGCTGCGGATATTTTTCCGGGTTTTCCATCGCGTCGAGCAGCATTTCACGGTTCATCACGTTAACGTTCAGGTGCTGACCACCTTCGATGGATGCTTCGTGGTGGAAGTAACCATCCATCAGACCAGCCAGGTTGGTCTTACGAACTTCGTCGTCTTTACCCAGTGCGTTCGGAACGATAGAGAAGGTGTAGGAGATACCATCTTTAGCGTAAGCAAACGGCAGTTTAGCAACGGAAGTCAGAGACGCTACAGCACCTTTCTGGTCACGACCGTGCATCGGGTTAGCACCCGGTCCGAACGGCGCGCCAGCACGACGACCGTCTGGGGTGTTACCCGTTTTCTTACCATACACAACGTTAGAAGTGATGGTCAGAACAGACTGAGTCGGGATAGCGTCACGGTAGGTGTGCAGTTTCTGAATTTTCTTCATGAAACGTTCTACCAGGTCAACAGCCAGGTCATCTACACGCGGATCATTGTTACCAAACTGCGGGTATTCGCCTTCGATTTCGAAGTCGATAGCCAGACCGTCTTCGTCACGAATCGGTTTAACTTTCGCATATTTGATTGCAGACAGGGAGTCAGCAGCAACGGACAGACCAGCGATACCACACGCCATGGTGCGGATAACGTCACGGTCGTGCAGCGCCATCAGAGAGGCTTCGTAGCTGTACTTGTCGTGCATGTAGTGGATGATGTTCATGGCCTCGTTGTAGACGCGGGCGATCTCCTTGAGCACCATCTTGTAGTTGCGCATCACCTCCTCGAAGCGCAGCGGACCCTCCGACAGCGCCGGAATGCCCTTGACCATCAGCGTGCCGGTGTTCTCGCAGCGACCTTCGTTAATGGCCAGCAGCAGGGCCTTGGCCAGGTTGGTGCGGGCGCCGAAGAACTGGATCTGGCGGCCGATGTCCTGGAACGAGACGCAGCAGGCGATGCCGTAGTCGTCCGAGTGGCGCACTTCGCGCATCAGGTCGTCGTTCTCGTACTGGATCGAGCTGGTGTCGGCCGAAACCTTGGCGCAGAAGTCCTTGAATCCCTGCGGCAGCTCGGGGCTCCAGAGAATCGTGAGGTTCGGTTCGGGCGAAGGACCGAGGTTGTAGAGCGTTTGCAGGAAGCGGAACGAGGTCTTCGTCACCTTCGTGCGACCGTCGTTGAAGCGTCCGCCGATGGCCTCGGTCACCCACGTCGGGTCGCCGGCGAAGATGTCGTTGTAGGACTGCATGCGCAGGTGGCGCACCATGCGCAGCTTGATGACGAACTGGTCGATCAGCTCCTGGGCGAACGACTCGTCGATCGTCCCGTGCGCGAGGTCGTATTCGATGAAGATGTCGAGGAACGACGATACGTTGCCCAGCGACATGGCGGCTCCGTCCTGCTCCTTGACGGCGGCCAGGTAGGCCATGTAGACCCACTGCACGGCCTCCTGCGCCGAATGCGCCGGACGGCTGAGGTCCAGTCCGTAGTATTCGCCCATCGTGCGGATGTCCTTCAGGGCCTTGATCTGCTCGGCGACCTCTTCGCGCAGGCGGATGCGGGCGTCGGTCATCGGGCCGGTGAGGTTGCGGAGGTCCTCCTGCTTGGCCTCGATCAGGCGGTCGGTTCCGTAGAGGGCCAGACGGCGGTAGTCGCCGATGATGCGGCCGCGGGCGTAGTTGTCGGGAAGACCCGTCAGGAAGCCCAGCGAGCGGAACGAGCGGATCTCCTCGGTGTAGACGTCGAACACGCCGTCGTTGTGCGTCTTGCGGTAGTGGGTGAAGATGTCCTTCACCTTCTCGTCGACCTCCACGCCGTTCTCCTTGCAGGCGCGCGATACGACGTTGATGCCGCCGAAGGGTTTGATGGCGCGCTTGAGCAGTTCGTCGGTTTGAAGGCCCACGATCAGCTCGTTTTCGCGGTCGATGTAGCCGGCCTTGTGCGAGGTGACGGTCGAAACGGTCTTGTTGTCCAGCGCGCGGACGCCGTTATGCTGACGCTCCTCTTCGAGGGCCTTGAGGCAGAGGTTCCAGATGTGCTTCGTTCGCTCGGTAGGTCCTGCGAGGAACGAGGCGTCGCCCAGGTAGGGGGTGATGTTTGTCTGTACGAAGCTCGTCACGTTGATCTCTTTGCTCCAAAGCCCGTCGATAAAGGTTTTGTTCAGTTCCATAGATGATATTGTTCGTTTTGAGATGATAATTGTCCTATTTCGGTCGGCAAAGATACGTTATTTTTTTCACACCGGCCAAAGAGCGGTTACAATTTTTTATAAAAATTTAAAAAATACCTACGATCAGGTATTGACGGCGCCTTCCGGGACATGCAATAGTTACAGGAAGGCGTTGCGGCGTTTGTGGCCCTGCTTTTGCAGGAGCGGAAGTGTATAAATACGAAAAACGATGAAAAGATTCTGGATTGCCCTGCTGGGTGCGGGGCTTTTTGCGACGGCGGCGTTCGCCGGCGGTGACGAGGTTCCGGTCAGGATGCACGAACTGCCCGATGCGGCGAAGACGTTGGTGAAAAAGTATTTTCACGACATCGAGGTGGTTTCCTCCACGATGGAGAGGAGCGTGGCCCCGAGCTATGAGGTGAAGCTGGCCGACGGCACGAAGATCGACTTCGACGCCCGCGGCGAGTGGACCGATGTCGAGCGGCCGGGCGGTGTCGTGCCCGACGGGCTGATTCCGCAGCCGATCCTGAAATTCGTGGCTGCGAACTATCCGGGGCGGCACGTCCGGGGTGTCGAACGCGACGGCCGCAACCATGAGATCACCCTCGACAACGGACTGGAACTGAAATTCAACCGCCGTTTCCGGCTGGTGGAGACCGATCACTGACGGCCGACGATTGGTGCGGCGGATTACGGCCCGGGGGTTTGAGTTGCGCATCCGGCCCCCGGGTCCCGCCGCTTTGTAAGGTGAAAGGTGAATTTTTCATTTACAACCTTTCGCCTTTGGCTTTGATAAAAAGCGTATCTTTGCAGCGTAAATCCCGATAACGATGGAAGAACTCTCGCTTACGACCCCCGCCCTGCTGTTTTCGGCCGTGTCGCTGATTCTGCTGGCCTACACCAACCGTTTTCTGTCGTACGCCCAGCTGGTGCGCACGCTCAAGGAGCAGCATTTGCAGCACCCTTCGAAGGTGACGCGCGCGCAGATCGACAACCTCCGCCGGCGGCTCCACCTCACGCGCACGATGCAGTTGCTGGGCGTCACGAGCCTGTTCCTGTGCGTGGTGACGATGTTTCTGATCTACGTGGGGCTGATGCTGCTTTCGGCTTATGTCTTCGGTGCGGCGTTGCTGCTGCTGGTCGGTTCGCTGGGCGTTTCGATCTGGGAGATTCAGATCTCGGTCCGGGCGCTGGAGATTCACCTCAAGGATATGGAGAACCCGCTTGACAAGCGGGATTCGGAATAATTGTCCGGTCGTGTTCAAGCCGCCCTTTTTTAAGGGTGATTTAGCGAAGCGGCATCTTTTGACAAAAACGAAGATGCCGCGACGTCGCGTCACTGCATCTCCCACTAACCTACTTATGTAACCTAAAACCAACTTGTGAATCCGGTTCTCCGGTTTTCACAGTGCAAAGATACGGGTCCGTCGTTTCGCTGAAATGACGGACCCGTTGCATTTTCGTTACACGGCGCTTTTTGAAGCTCTCCTTTTCAAAGGAGGGTTTGGGTGGATTGTCTGCACGATGGCGTATCGGCATTATTTTTTGGCCTCCAGAAAATATTGCTGCGATTTGAGCAGGTTGCGCGACTGGAGCATCATCGTCTTCGTCTCGTTGAGGATCGTGAGGTAGAGCACCCCGGCGCGGGTGCTGCCCGACGGGACGTCGTTGATGCGCCGCAGCTGGCTCTTGATCGCCTCGACGATCGTGTCGAAGAGCTTGTCGCGCATTTCGAGCACCAGATCGAGGTCCGAGAAATCCTTCGTCGCCAGCATGTCGTTGATCTTGTCGAAAATCGCCTCCACCTGGTCGTTCACGCGCATCAGGTCGACGATCTGCTCCTTCGACATGCCCTCGTGGTTGTTGTCGATGTGTTCGAATGCCGGGCGCGTGATGTGGATCAGGGCCTTGGTCACCTCCGAGAGGTAGTCCGTGACCTGCACGTAGAAGTGCCCCGTGTCGATGTCGCACCGTTGCAGGCGGCGCAGCGTCGGCATGACGTTGTATTTGCGGATGCGGGCCTCCTCGAAAAGGCGGTTCGAGTCGCGAACCATCTCCTTGAGCACCTTGCGGTTCTCCTTGAAGACGGCTACCAGCGTGCGGTTGTAGATGCGCGTGACCTCCTGCATCGTCGTGCAGACCTCGCCGATGCAGGCGCACAGCACCTCGTCGGGGGTCTCGGCCGTTTCGAGCGGCAGCAGGGCCTTTTCGGCCTCCTCTTTCAGTCCGGGCGTCTTGAGGTGGCTGCGGACGAGCAGCCAGGCGCAGAGCGCCGTGAGGGCTGCCACGGCGATCCAGCCGCCCCACAGCAGCAGGGCCGTCACGGCCAGCGCGATGAGGAATCCTCCGAGCGCCGTGATGAACCACCCCGAGATGACGGCCATCACGCCCGTGATGCGGTAGACGGCGCTTTCGCGGCCCCACGAGCGGTCGGCGAGCGACGATCCCATGGCCACCATGAAGACCACGTAGGTCGTCGACAGCGGCAGTTTGTAGGAGGTGGCGATGGCGATCAGGATCGACGCGGCGGTGAGGTTGACCACGGCGCGGACCATGTCGTAGGGGGCCGACGAACGCTCCTCGGCAGGGAGCGGCTCGAAACGCCGGTCGATAGCCTTCTGAACCCGCGCCGGAATCAGCCCGGTCCACATCGTGTTCATCACCAGCGTCGCGCGCACCAGACTGCGCGAAATGAGGGTCGAGCCGAAGCGTTCGTCGCCCTCGTGCTGCGAGGCGAGCGACAGTTCGGTCTCGGTGACGTGCTGCGACTTTTTCGAGAAGAACAGCGTCAGCACCATGATCAGTCCCGAGACGCCCAGCAGCAGGAAGTTGGCCCGGGCGGGAGCTTCGAGCGCCCCCATCATCATCGTTTCGCTGCCCGTCTCGCCGGCGATGCGCCAGGCGTCGTAGCCGGCCAGCGGCACGCCGATGAAGTTCACCAGGTCGTTGCCCGCGAAGGCAAGGGCCAGCGAGAA
>ERZ773218.451-NODE-451-length-52596-cov-12.824899_pt1 | contig 52596 bp, 52 predicted proteins | sample MGYA00580527_ERZ773218 | MGnify/ENA primary metagenome ERZ773218 (study PRJEB29015, sample SAMEA2737763) | human gut metagenome | biome: human gut; feature: human-associated habitat; material: faeces | place: China | collected 2012 ...
CGGCAAGGGCGAGGGGCAGGGCCAGCAGGCAGGCGAGGATTTTTTTCATAGGTGTTCTCCTTTCGCGTTCGGTTTAGCTGCAGGATACCCCACAGTTGTGACAGAGTTGTTTCAATTCTGCACTTTTTCGGGAGAATTTACAACTTTTTTCTCTGGTATGTTCACTATATAAATACACTTGACTTTCTTATGAAAGCATAGTATAGTAGTTACATTGTCCGCGCAAAGCGGGCATAGGTAAGTGTATAAAAGACAAGATGTAAGAAGAGGGGTATTTTACATGACAATTTTTACGGCGGCCATTGAGCAGGCCAGCGATATTCTGTGGAATTCACTGCTGTTGTTCCTGCTGGTCGGCACCGGCGTGTTTTTCACCATCCGGCTGCGGGGCGTACAGCTACGCCGCTTTGGCGAGGGGTTCCACCGCGTTTTCGGCAACTTCACCCTGCGGGGCAAAAAGGCCGATGACCAGGGAATGAGCAGCTTCCAGGCATTGGCCACGGCCATTGCGGCCCAGGTGGGCACCGGCAACATCACCGGCTGCGCCACGGCGCTGGTCAGCGGCGGCCCGGGCGCGCTGTTCTGGGTGTGGGTATCGGCGTTCTTCGGCATGGCGACGATTTACGCCGAGGCCGTGCTGGCCCAGCGTTATCGCACCACCGTCAACGGCAAAGTCACCGGCGGCCCGGCGTACTACATCCGCGCGGCGTTCAAGGGCACCTTTGGCAAGGTGCTGGCGGGCGTATTCTCGGTACTTATTATTCTGGCGTTGGGCTTCATGGGCAACATGGTACAGTCCAACTCCATCGGTGATGCGTTCCATAACGCCTTTGGCATGAGCCATCTGGCCGTGGGCATTGTCGTAGCCGTGATCGCAGCGTTCATCTTCCTGGGCGGCGTGCAGCGCATTGCCGCTGTGACCGAAAAGATCGTGCCCATCATGGCGGCGTTTTACATTGTGGGCTGCGTGGTGATCCTGGTCATGAACTACAAGACGCTGCCCAATGCCTTTACGCAGATCTTTGTGCTGGCGTTCAACCCGCAGGCGATGGCCGGCGGCGTGGCCGGTGTGACCGTGCAGCAGGCGATGCGCTTTGGCGTGGCCCGCGGCCTGTTCTCCAATGAGGCCGGCATGGGCTCAACCCCGCACGCCCACGCGCTGGCTAAGGTCAACCACCCGCGTGAGCAGGGCGCCGTGGCCATCCTGGGCGTGTTCATCGACACCTTTGTGGTGCTGACCCTGACCGGCCTGGTGCTCATCACCTCCGGCCTGATCCCCGAGGGGCTGACCGGCACCGCCCTGACCCAGGCAGCGTTCAGCCAGGCGTTCGGCGGGTTCGGCCCGGTGTTTATCGCCATCTGCATGTTCTTCTTCGCGTTCTCCACCATCATTGGGTGGTACTTCTTCGGCCAGTCCAACTTCAAGGCCCTGTTTGGTGAGAAAGCCCTGCCGGTGTACAGCGTCATCGTGGTGGTGTTCATTTTGGTCGGCTCTACGCTGAAAGTGGACCTTGTATGGGCCATGGCGGACTTCTTCAACGGCCTGATGGCCGTGCCCAACCTGCTGGCACTGCTGGCACTTTCGGGGGTTGTGGCAGTCATTGATAAGGAATGATTTTTAGTTTTTAATAGCAGCTTTTACGTGGCTCACCACCTTGCGGTGAGCCACTTTTTTAACGGCATCCGGCCGCTATGCGTACTCTTTTGTGACCAAAAGAGTACCAGAAAAGTCCCGCTCGTTCCGAGGTGTCCGCCACAAGGTGACGGACACCGAAAGCCACCGCCTTCAACAAAATCATAAAAAGTTGATACAAACCCTCCCCCATCGGCGTTATAAGGGTGAACCCCAAAGAAAGGAGGCCCGCTATGCAGACAGAGCAGGATCTGGAAAAACTTGTCCGCACCTACACCCCGGCGCTGCTGCGCTACTGCACCGGCATCCTGGGCAGTGAGCATGACGCCCAGGACGCCGTGCAGCAAACCTTTATCAAGGCCTGGCAGCGCCGCCACACCCTGCGCGAGGGTGAAAATAACATCCGCGCCTGGCTGTACCGCATTGCCTACCGTACGGCGCTGGACATGCTGCGGGCAGCCAAACGCGCCGCCAACTACCCCACTCCGCAGCCGTTGGAGCAGGACCCCGGCATCAGCGACGAACTGCGCGCCGCCTTAAACGCGCTGTCCCCCCTGGACCGTGCCCTGATGCTGGAGCGGGTGCTGAACGGCATGGACTACGCCGCGCTGGCGCGCATCCACGGGCTGCCCGCGCCCTACTTACGCACCCGCTACAGCCGGGCCAAAGCCAAACTGGCCGCCATTTTAAAGGAGGGTGAACACGATGATCTTTGACCGCGATGAACAATTTCTGCACGAAAAACTCTCCGCTGACCTGCACCCTGCCCCGGTGGACCTGTGGCCTGCGGTGGCCGAAAATTTACCCGCCAAGCCGCACCGCCGCCATTTGTGGCTGTGCCTGGCCGCGCCGCTGCTGATTGCCGCCGGAGTGGTCGCCAGGGGCGCACAGTTCACCGACCTGCGCACGAACCCCCGCCCCAGCTTTGCCCCTGACGCCACCGCCGGGTATGCTATCAGCTATGAGCGGCAGTATTACACCCTGCCCGCCGACCTGTGGGCCGGGATGCAGGCAAACCATAATTTGGAAGCAGCTGCGGACGGGACCCGCCCCGCCGGGGGAATCATGCACGGACGCATTTATCCCAACAACCGCGATAAGCAGAACATCTACAGCAAAGCCGCCCGCGGGTACGAAACCTGGTCTGCCATGGCCGAAGCCACCGGCCTGCCGCTGGCGGGAAACAGCGTGCTGGATGCAGGCGAACCCGAACCCGCCGTGCAGTTGTTTATCCGAATCACCGCAGACAACGACTATTGGGAAGAAAGCTCCCTGGCCCAGGTCGGTTTTATCCCCGTCGGCAACGAAGCTCCCGAAAAGCTGTATCTGAAACGGATGGACTATCTGGACGACCCGGAGGGCCGCCGCTATGAAATAGAGCTGATGGCGCTTGCCTACCTGGGCGATGCTCCCACCGATACCACCGCCATAAATTATTTCAACAAGCGTGCTGGTCTGACCTGGAGCTGCGAGACCTATGAGATGCCCAACGGCTGCATGGCCCTGCTGCCGCTTTGCACCAGCAATCCCAACAGCTACACCTACTACAGCACATGGGCCTTTTTTGAAAAGGACGGCATTTTGTACCAGCTTGGCTGCACGCCGGTTGCCGGATATTTTAACAGCGACCTGGAAGATGACCGGGCGGTGTTAAGGCAAGTATTGGATGGGTTTGAATAAGCAGCCGCCAAAGGCTCCCCTTTGCAGGGGGAGCCTTTTTTATGCCCGCATGGTTGCGTCTTTCTGCAAAAACGGGTATACTATAAATAAGTATACTTTGCGGGGAGGGCACCTGAATGAAAGCGGATTCCTATCGTTTTGACGGCAGCGGCAAGTGCCGACTGGACAAACTGGCTACCAACAGCAAGGCCGACGGGGTCGACAAAGAGAAAATTCTGGCAAAGACCGCCGAAAACCTGCAAAAAATGGCCGCTTTGCAGGACGCCTTTTATGCCGACGGCCGCGAAGGACTGATCTTCATTTTGCAGGCCATGGACGCCGCCGGCAAGGACAGCACCATCAAACATGTGATGTCCGGCCTGAACCCCCAGGGCGTGCAGGTGACCAGTTTTAAACAACCCAACAGTGAAGAGTTGAAACACGACTTCCTGTGGCGGGTCAACAAGGCGCTGCCCGCCCGCGGATCCATCGCCATTTTCAACCGCAGCTACTACGAGGATGTGCTGGTGGTCCAGCTGCACGACCTGCAAAAAGGCTACCAGATGGCCCCGCGTGTGCTGGAGCAGGACAAGGACGAGTTTTTCGCCCAGCGCTACCGCCAGATCCGCCATTACGAGCAGTATCTTTATGAGAACAGCTACCGCGTGGTGAAGATCTTCCTGCATGTGTCCAAAAACGAGCAGAAAAAGCGCTTTTTGGAGCGCATCGATAACCCCGCTAAAAACTGGAAGTTCTCCGCCAGCGACCTGGCCGAGCGCGCCTATTTCGACGATTATCAACGCCTGTACGAGCAGGTTATCGATGCCACCGCCGCCAAGGAGGCCCCGTGGTACGCCCTGCCCGCCGACCAGAAATGGTACACGCGGTATCTCGTGAGTGAAATCGTAGTAGACGCGCTGGAGCATACCAGCCACAACTACCCCGTTTTGAGCACCGAAGCGCAGCAGAACTTGCAGGACTGCCGCACCCGATTGGAGGCCGAGAACAGCTGATGGCACCCATCCGCGTTTTACAGATCATGCCCGCCATGGACGCCGGCGGCATGGAGACTTTTGTGATGAACGTCTATCGCACCATCGACCGGGACAAGGTGCAGTTCGACTTTTTGTATCATTACGATAAGCCGTGCTTTTTTGACGATGAGATCTGCACATTAGGCGGCAATATCTACAAAATGACCGTGCGGCAGGACAATAACCTGCCCCGCTATCTGCGTGAACTGCGCGAGTTATTCGCCGCCCACCCGGAGTGGCGCATTATCCACGGCCATTACAGCGGCTTTGGCATGTTTTACAACCCCGTGGCACGCCGGGCGGGCATCCCTGTGCGGGTGGGCCACAGCCACAACACTGCCTATGAGCCTAACCTGGTGGGCCGGCTGGACAAGCTGATGAGCAGCCGCTTCAACGCAGGCCTGACCGACCGCTTCGCCTGCAGCCAGAAGGCCGGGGAGATGCTGTTTGGCAAAAGCCCCTTCACCGTGCTGCCCAACGGCATTGACACGGCCCGCTTTGCCGCCCGCGACCCGCAGCGCCGCGCCTTGCTGCGCGGGGAACTGGGCGTAGCGGATAACGAAATTTTGTTTGGCCATGTAGGGCGGTTCTCGGCGCAGAAAAACCACCCTGGGCTGTTGAAAATTTTTGCCGCTGTGCGCGCCCGTCTGCCCAAAGCCCGCCTGGTGCTGCTGGGCGGCGGCGAGCCTGGCTACATAGAAGAGATACAAAACCTGGCCCGTAGTTTGGGCCTTGGCGACAGCGTGATCTTTGCCGGAGTGCGCAGCAACATGCAGGGCTTTTACGACGCCATGGACGCCTTTTTGCTGCCCAGCCTGTTTGAGGGCCTGCCCGTGGTGCTGGTAGAGGCCCAGACCGCCGGACTGCCCTGCTTTGTGGCCGACACCGTGGACAAGGGCGCCGCCTTTACCGACCGCGTGCATTTTTTGCCGCTGCAGGATGAAGCCGCCTGGGCGAACACCATCGCCGGGGCCAGCCTGCGCCGCGACCCGGACGCCCGCCGCAAGGCCGTGGAGGCCGGGTATGACATCCACCACAGCGCCGAAATTTTGCAGGAGTTCTACCTGCGCCGCTATGCCGAGGTGACCCGATGAGCGCCCCGGTCTGCACCATTGCGGTGATTGTGCCCGTACACAACGCGGCCAAATATTTGCCGGATTGCCTGGACGCCATCGCGGCCCAGCAGTTTGACGACTTTTGCTGCGTGCTGGTGGACGATGGCTCCCGGGACGAATCGCCGCTGCTGTGCGACAATATGGCCGCCGGGGATGCGCGGTTTACCGTCATCCACCAGCCCCAGCGCGGGGTAAGTGCCGCCCGCACCGCCGGGCTGCGCCGGGCACTGGAGATCGGGGCCGAGTGGATCGCGTTCTGCGATGCGGATGATCTGTACCACCCTGCGTTTTTGTCCACCTTATATAAGGCGGTGCAGGAGACCCACCTGCCGCTGGCCTGCTGCCGGTACGATACCTTTGCCGATGCCCTGCCCACCGAGGCCGCGCCCCCTGCCGCCGTAAAGCGGCTGGACGGCCCGGCGCATCTGGACGCGCTGCTGCATGACCACGCCGTGGACTACGGCCTGTGGAACAAGCTGTACTCCGCCACGCTGCTGACCCCTGCCATACTGGACAATGACCTGGCCTACAACGAAGACCTGCTGGCCAACTGGCAGGCGTTTTGCGCTGCGCCCGGCTGCGCCTTTTGCGATTGGCCGGGCTACCACTACCGCCAGCATGCCGACAGCGCCAGCCGCCGGGGCCTGCCACCCCAAAGTCTCGATGACCAGCGCCGCGCGGCTGCGCTGATTCGCGGCAGCGTGCCCGGACAGTGGCCCGTGCTGCAGCAAAGCGCCAACGCTTTCTACTATGAAAAGCTGGTGTACCTGGCCAGCATGATCCTGCGCCGTGCCGACATTGAGCCTTACCGCGTGCAGCTGGGTGAGCTACGCATTGGCATCACCGCCGGGCTGAACGACCGCCAGCTGGGCCGCAATCCACAGCTGCCCTTTGCCATTAAAGTATCGGCCTGGGCCACCGTACACGCGCCCAAACTGTGGCGCAAGGTGTGCCGCAAATATTTGAAAGATCGACAGTAATGCGTATTTTATTTGTGTTAGACCGGGTAGAGAACCCCGCCAGCGCCAACGCACAGCTGGCCTGCCGCCTGGCAGAGCAGCTTTTGGCCCAGGGACACGAGATCCACCTGTTGGAATTGTGGGACGGCGAGAATCCGCCCCCCGCGCCGCCCGCCGGGGCCAGCCAGCACACACTGGCCTTTGCCGATGAGCGGCTGATGAACCATGCGCTGGAAAACGGTGCCAAGGCCGGCAGCCCAGTGCCCCTGCGGCTGCTGCGGCTGGCGGCCCACCCCACGGCCGTAGCGGCGGCGTTCCGCCAATTGGTGCTGCATGCACCCCGCCGCACGGTGGACAGCCGCCGGGAAATGGAACGGCTGGACGCGGAATTTCACTTCGACGCGGTGTGTGCCGTCTGTGCCCCCTACCGCACCGCCTTTGCGCTGGAGACCGCGCAGATCGGCGGCAAAAAGCTGCTGTGGCAGCTGGACCCCTACGCCAGCAACAAAGACTACACGGCCCCGGGTGGTTACGCGCGGGAAGGGCAGTTGTTGCAAACCATTGATACAGCGTTCATCACGCCCCAGGCCCTGCCGGATTATGAGGGCGGGCCGCTTTCCTCCTGGCGCGGCAAGGTGCAGGTGCTGGGCTTCCCGGTTTTACTGCCGGGCGGGCCGGTGCCTGCGCACGAGGGGGTACGGTGCGTATTTTGCGGCAGTTTGTACCCCACGTTACGGGAGCCGGATTTTACGCTGGAATTATTTACCGCGCTGAACGCCCCCGACCTGACTCTGACGATGGCCGGCCGTGGGTGGGAACCGTTTGAAGCGGCGGCGCAAAGGGCACAGGGCGTTTTGGGGGCACGGTTCGTCCGCCCCGGTTTGCTGCCGCCGGAAAAGGCGGCAGAGCTGGAAAGCGGGGCTGACATTTTGCTCAGCCTTGGCAACGCCTTTGACAACCAGATGCCCAGCAAGCTGTTCAGCTACTTGGGCACCGGCAAGCCGCTGCTGCACCTGGCCGTGACCGACGCCGACCCCACCCTGCCTTACCTGGCGAAGTATCCGCTGGCGCTGGTGCTGCACAAAAAGAACGGCGTAACGCCGGAAGTAGTAGACACGCTGCGACGCTGGCTGACTGACGTGCAGGGGCAGTGCTTGCCCTATGCGCAGGTGGCCGCCCTCTACCCGGAGTTTACGCCGGGAGTAGTGGCACAGACGTTTATTGGGCGGATTTAGTAAGCCGCATCGCTCTTTGGCTCTCTCTGCGCGGGAGCCCCCTCGCAGAGGGGGCCGTACCTCAACTCCATGAAAGGACCTCAACCTTTATGCACATCCTCTGGCTTGTAAAAACTGTATTGCCGCAGGCGGCGGCTGCCTGCGGGCTGGCAGGTGCCAGCGATGTAAGCGGCAGTTGGCTCACCGGCCAGCTGGCAGCGCTGCGCCCCCACGGGGAACTGCGCCTGACCGTAGCCTGCACCGATGCCCGCCAGAAAGCATCCTTGCAGGGGGAGCAGGACGGCGTAAGCTACCGCATCCTGCCCGGTTCCGATGGTTTTGCCGCCCTGCTGCAAACCGAGCAGCCCGACCTTGTGCATATCTGGGGCACCGAGTACCCCGAAGCCGCCGCCATGCAGGATGCCGCCGCTGCGGCGAACCTGCCGGTGCTCATCAGCATCCAGGGCGTGATGCGGGACTGCGCGGCGCACCTGTGCGACGGCGTGCCCGACGCCTACCGCCATTCCGGCGGACTGTGGCACACCATTGATAAGGTCATTCCCGGCGAACTGCTGGACAACATGCAAGCCAATTTTGACGTTCTGGCGCAGAAAGAAGCCGCCGTTCTGGGCAAGGCCCGCTGCGTCACCGGCCGCACCGGCTTTGACCGCCGCGCCGCCGCCGACCTGGCCCCCGCCGCCCGCTACTACCCCTGCAACGAGACGCTGCGCCCCCTGTTTTACACCGAGGCGCTGTGGCATGCGCGGGAGTTTGGCCGCGCGCCGGTACTGTTTCTGCCCCAAGGCAACTACCCGCTGAAAAACCTGCACACCGTCATCCGGGCGCTGCCTGCCGTGCGCCAACAGTTTCCCGGTGCCACGCTGCACATTGCGGGCTGGCCGCCGCTGGACAAAGGCCCGCTTCTGCGGCCCATCATCGACCGCATGTTCCCCTATAAACTCTACTGCAAGCGGCTGGCAGCGCAGCTGGGCGTGGCCGATGCTCTGCATTATACCGGCCCGCTGGATGCCGCCGCCATGCGCCAGGCGTACTTAGAGGCAGACGTGTTTTTGCTGCCCTCCAGCTGCGAGAACAGCCCCAACAGCCTGGGCGAGGCCATGCTGCTGGGCATGCCCTGCGTGGCCAGCAACGCCGGGGGCATCCCCGATATGCTGGCCGCCGGCCGCGAGGGGCTGCTTTACGGCGAGAGCCAGGACGCGGACGCCCTGGCCCGCTGCCTGCTGCAGGTGCTGACCGCCCCCGACGGCGGCACGGCCCTGGGCCAGGCAGCCCGCGCCCGTGCCCTGCACACCCACGATGCCGCCGCCAACGCCGCCGCGCTGGTGGGCATTTACGAAACGATTTTGAAGGGGGATGCCCAATGAGGATCGGCGCTGTCACCATCATCATCCCCTGTTATAAAGCCGCTGCCACGCTGCGCCGGGCTGTGGATTCCACTCTGTGCGGTGCGCCAGCCGATACCCGGCTATTATTGGTGGACGACGGAAGCCCGGATTCGACCGGCACGCTTTGCGACGAGTTGGCCTCCGCTGACCCCCGCATCACCGCGTTGCACCGTGCAAACGGCGGCGCGGGTGCGGCCCGCAGCACCGGGCTGGACGCCGCTACCGGCGACTGGGTGCTGTTTTTAGATGCCGACGACGAACTGCTGCCCGGCCTGTGGGACGAGCTGGCCGCGCTGGATGACACCGCCCAAAAAGCCGACCTGCTGCTGTTTCACCTGTGCCGGGCCAGCGGCGGCGACACCACCGGGGTGCTGGCATCGGGCTTTTACCCGGATCTGTCCGCATTGGGCGCTGCGCTGGAGCCGCTGCTGTTTACCAGCGGCCTGCTGGCGGCCCCCTACCCCAAACTGTTCCGCCGGGCCGTGATAGGGGCGCTGCGGTTCGACCCGCGGCTGCAGATCAACGAAGATGTTTTGTTTAATCTGCAATTTTTACAAAATGGCTCTGCCATTTATTGCCTGCATGGTGTATACTATAAACAAAACGATGTAGGGATCGGCAGCCTTTCCCGCTCACTGCGGGGAGACTTGCTGGATGCCGAGGCCATCACCCGCCCGGCGCTGGAAGCTCTGCTGACCCAAAACGGCATTGACCCCGCCCCCTACCTGCAAACCAGCCGGGTGCGTGCCTGCATCAACCAGTACGGGCTGCTGACCGGTTGCAAGGGCAGTTTAACCTATAAACAACGGCGGGATGTATTTGCCCGCATTTTGGCTGATGCCGATGCCCGCGCGGCGTTGCGGGCGCGGCTGCAAAACGACCCCAACCGCCTGCTGGCCCTGCCCTACAAGCTGGGGCTGGCGCTGCGTGCGCCGGGGTTGCTGGCTGCCTACACGCTGGCCAAACAGCGATTTTTGTAAATGATAAAAGGAGTCCGCCATGGCGATGGATCACCCCAAAATCAGCATTATCACCACGGTTTACAAAACCGGGCATTATCTGCCGCTGACCGTGCAAAGCATCCTGGCCCAGACGTTTACCGATTTTGAACTGCTGCTGGTCGACGACGGCAGCCCCGATAACAGCGGCGAGGTCGCCGATGCACTGGCCAAGACCGATGCCCGCATCCGCGTTTTCCACAAGGAGAACGGCGGCCCTGCCAGCGCCAGCAACATGGGACTGGACAACGCCCGCGGCGACTACATCGGCTTTGTCGATTCCGACGATTTGATCGCGCCGGATATGTATGAGAAACTCTACGCCGCTGTACAGGCCCCCGGCGTGCGGCTGGCCGCCTGCGCGGGCGATTGCATCGACGAGGACGGCAGCAAAATTGAGGGCCGCGTCGTCACCAGTGACTTGCGGGGCGTGCATGACGCCCAAGAGCTTTTACTGGATGCGTTTAAGACCGGCAGCTTTTACGGACCGCTGAGCTGGAACAAGCTGTTTGATGCGCGCCTGTTTAAAGACAAAGGCATCCATTACGATGAAACGATGCTTTTTGGCGACGACGCCAGCGTGCTGCACCGCGTGTTTGAGGGCGAGAAATGCAACTGCCTGGGTGATACGCTCTACCATTACCGCACCCGCGCGGGGCAGATTACCACGGCCGGCTTCCCGCCGCGCAAGCTGGATGACCTGCGCATGTACTGGGATTGGCTGCAATATTTTGCCGCCAAACCAGACCGCACGGAATACCAGCAATGGGCCACGGCCTGCTACTGGCGGCTGTTTTACCAGTTCTGGTGCCAATCCGGCGCGGCTGGCAATCTGAACGATCTGAAAGACCAGTTTATGGCACATAAAAAGCATCTGGATGCCGTTGTGCCGGACCTGATGCGCAGCCCGCTGCTGTCGGCGGGGGAAAAAGTACGGCTTGTCCTGTTCAGTGCTAATCCATCGGCCTTTTACGGGGCCGCCGCGGCCTGGGGACGCCTGACAGCAAAGAGGAAGGGGAAATAAACGATGGAACATATCGGAATCAGCGTGATCGTACCGATCTACAATACCAAACCGTACCTGAAAGAGTGCGTGGACAGCATCCTGAAGCAGGAAGTGGAAGTACCCTTTGAGGTGCTGCTGGTGGACGACGGCGCCACCGACGGCTGCGCCGAAATGTGCGATGAGTTTGCCGCCAGGGACAAGCGTGTGCGGGTCTTCCACCAGGAGAACCAGGGCCTGTCCGCCGCCCGCAACACCGGCATCGACGCCGCCCGCGGCCGCTACTACGCCTTTGTGGACTCGGACGATGTGGTCTGCCCCGGCTACCTGCACACCCTGTACGCCGCCTGCGAGAAAAATGACGCCTACATGGCGCTTTGCTCCGTGGAGGACGTGCAGGAGAACGGCAAGAGCTGCGATCCTGCCAGCTATACCCGCCCCAACGCCGAGGGCGTTTTCTGCGGCAAAGACCTGCTGAATGAGTTTTACACCCCCAACGGCACCGTGTACACCGTTGCCTGGAACAAGCTCTACCGCGCCGAGGTCTGGAAGCTGCTGCACTACCCCGAAGGCCGCTTGCACGAGGATGACTTTGTGGCCCACCGCCTGTTCTGGCGGTGCGACAAGGTCGTCTGCGTGGACAAGGTGCTGTACCACTACCGGCTGCGCGGCGGCAGCATCTGCCGCACCAACACCAAGCCCGAAGCCTTTGACGCTGTGGACGGCCTGGCCGACCGCTACCGCTTCTATGTGGAAAACGGTGCTGACCGCGCGGTGATCGATGCCGCCTATGCAGCCTGCTGGCGGCGGTATCTCTTCCTGTGTGCCAAGGTGCGCCAGAACCCCACCACGCAGCTGGTGAAGGCCATCAGCAAGGAGCAGTTTTTGATGCAGGGGCTCATCAGCTACCTGCCCAACTGCCGCCAGATGAAGATGACCGAGAAGCTTTCCGCCGCCCGCTGGGCCATGATGAGCGCGGAGAGTTTGTGCCCGATCAAAAAATAATTTTTGTGGTTCGTGCTTTTTTGTAGGGGTCGATGCCCGCATCCGCCCCTACAGTACGGCGTGACCCTAACAAGGAGTTACCCCTTTGCCCATCCTGAAACCCGACAAAGAGAAAGACGCAAACAAGCGCCCCCGCGTACTGCTGATCCCGCCGCCGGACCTGCCGGTGCCTGCGGTGCAGGGCGGCGCGGTAGAAACGCTGCTGACCCATCTGATCCGTGAAAACGAGAAGCAGGGCCGGCTGGATCTGCTATGCGCCAGCGTGCCTGATGAGGCCGCCCGCCGTGCCGCCGAGGGCCTGCAGCACACCAAAATGCTGTACGTTGCCCGCCCCCATGGCCACCGCCGCTATTGGCCCATGGTCTTTTTGGAACGGTGCGTGGGTATTGCTGCCCCCTACGACCCGTGGTACCAGAAAGTGCAGCTCTCGCTGGCGCTGGAACTGCCCCCGCCCGATGTCATCGTGGCTGAGGGCGGCAACCTGACCCAGTGCAGCGCCATCAGCCGCATGTTTGGCCGCAAGCGCTGCCTGGCCCACCTGCACGGCCAGACCAGCGGCAGCCCTGCCATGGATACTATTTACGGCGGCGTGCTGGCATTAAGCGAGTTCATCCGGGACGATTACCTGCAAAACAGCAGTCTTGACCGCCGCAGCGCTTACATTTTATATAACTGCATTGATACCGAGCGTTTCCGCCCTGCCCCGCCGCCGATGGCCCTGCGCACCCGGCTGGGCTTTGGCCCCAGGGATTTTGTGATGCTGTTCTGCGGCCGGTTGGAGCCGGACAAGGGCATCCACAAGCTGATGGAAGCGCTGAGCAAGCTGCCGGTGCCGAATATCCGGCTGCTGATCGTGGGCAGCCCGTTCTTTGGCCGCACCCAGCAAAGCAGCTTTTTGCGCAAGCTGGAGCAGCAGGCCAAGGCGCTGGGCGACCGCGTACAGTTTACCGGCTACATCCCCAACGAGGACCTACCCGATTACTACCGCCTGGCCGACCTTGTCTGTGTGCCGACCCTGGTGGAGGAAGCCGCCGGGCTGGTAGCCATGGAGGCCATGGCCTGCGGCCGACCCGTGCTGGCTACCCGCAGCGGCGGTATGCCCGAATATCTGGAGGGCAGTCAGGCCGTTCTGGTGGAGCGGGGCGAGAACATCGCCGACCAGCTGGCGTGGAGCATCCGCATGCTGTACGAGCACCCGGCCCTGTGCGCCGAGATGGGCGCCGCCGGGGCCAAGCGGGCACAGGATTTTTCTGTTGCACGTTACTATGATGAATTTGTGCGCATTGTGAGCGAGATCGCACAGAACGGAGGGACGCCATGAGCCAAGCAGCTATTTGCGTGGTGGTGCCCGTATACAAAGCCATGGCCACTCTGGACCGCTGCGTGGAAAGCGTACTGGCCCAGCAGGTGGAGGGCGGGCTGACCTGCATTTTGGTGGATGACGGCAGCCCCGACGAAAGCGGTGCGCTCTGCGACGCCTGGGCCGCAAAGGACGACCGGGTGACGGTCATCCACCAGGACGATTTAGGTGTTTCGGGTGCACGCAACAGCGGACTGGCTGCCGCGGACAGTGAGTTTATCGTCTTTTTGGATTCTGACGATGCACTGCGCCCCGGTGCTTTGCAGGCAGCCCTGACCGCCCAGCGCGCCGCGCCGCAGGACTTTGTGGTGTGGCACTATACCACCGACGAAAAAGATCCCGCCGCCGTGACTGCCGATGCGGAGCCGCGCCCCCAGGCAGGCCTTGCCCGGTTGTGGCTGGACTGCCTGCTGGCTATGCCCTGGAACAAGCTGTACCGGGCCGACCTGGCCAAGCAACTGCAGTTTGATGTACAGTACACCTTGGGCGAGGACCTGCAGTTTGTGCTGGATTACATCGCCCTGCTGGGGCAGACGGTGCCGGAGTTCGGCTACCGGGTAATGACTAGCCCCCTGACTTTTTATGATTGCAGCCGCGGTGGGACACTCTCGACGCGGTACCACGCCAACTACTGCGACATTTGGCCGAAACACTTTGCCAAGCTGAACGCCGCCTGCCATGCCGCCGCCTGCCCGGCCGAGGACATGCGCCCCTTACACCGCGCCGAATTGCAGGTGTTTGCCGAGGGCGTGGCCGACATCATGCGGCGCGATCCCTCCCCCACCCAGCGGCTGAAAGGCTACAAGGCCGAGGCCGCGCTGCGCAGTCCCTGGCTGCGGGCGCTGCTGGAGCGGATGAAGATCGAGCACTGCTACAGCGCCTATTACCTGCCCTGCCGCTGGCGTAACGTGGGCCTTGTGTGCCGTGTGGACGAAGCCCGGCGCGCCAATGCCCCCCTGTACGGCAAGCTGGATTGGGCCGGGTATTATTTACTGCTGGGCAAAATGAAACGAGATTAAAAAACAGGGTCGATGCACGATGTAATGTGTATTGACCCTGTTTTTTGTACCGATTATGAGAAAAATCACACACAACGCATAGTTGCAACTACCCGTTGCGGAAAAGAAACCGTACCCGCTTGCTTTTATTTTGAACGGGGCCTTAGCAAGGCATAAAAAAATCCCGCATCGTTTGGAGCAGTAAACGATGCGGGCGTAACGCAATAAGCAGACCGCTAAAAAAGGCGCAGAGCAAAACGCCATAACGGAGGCGCAGCCTGTTATTGGCAGGAACCGCACCGGTGAGGCAATAGGCCGATGGGGTTCGAGATTGGTTATGGTTAGTATCCGCTAACCACGGTTATACTTTACCATACCAAAGCCTTTATGTCAAGCGTTTTTCCAAAATAATTCCTGTGTTTTTTGTAGGATTTTTTCCGTGTAGAAAAATGTTTTATTTTTTGCCATTGTAACGTTATTTGTTGTGTCAAACCTGACAAAAAGTCATTTGTCGGAGCGCCTGCGGGCCGATGCAAGCATCGGCCCCTACATACATGCGGCGGCAATTAAGAGGCAGACGAACCATGTTCGTCCCTGCTCTGCAAAAGAATTTCGTCTATTCTTAGGCAACACCGCACAATTCCCGCCTTACGGCTTAAGCACCGCTTCGGCGGCTGCGGCACGGCATCTGCGTTGCCAAAATGCTCGATAATACACAAAGTATTATCTGCGCTTTTGGCTTAGCAGCTGCCGCACCTCGCTCGCCGTATCGGCACTTAGAATTGTGCGGTGTTGCCCTTACTCTTTCGGGGCATCGGGGTAGTCTTTTACGTGCAGCAGAGCCTCGGCGGCAGCTACTTCCTCGGCAGTGGGCACACGCACGCCGTCCAGAGGGTACGGAATACCCAGGTTCTGCCACTTGAAAAGCCCCAGCGTGTGGTAAGGCAAAATCTCGACGCGGCGCACGGTGGGCAATGACTTTATAAAGCTATCCAGCCGGCGCAGGCCGTCGGCGTCATCGGTCAGGCCGGGAACCAGCACGTGGCGGATCCAGAGGTCCACGCCTTTGGAGGCCACATACTGCGCCATAGCCAGAATGTTTTTATTCGTGTGGCCGGTCAGCTTTTTGTGCTTTTCGTCGTCGATCTCCTTTAAATCCAAGATCACCAGGTCGGTGTTGGCCAGCAGCTTGTCAAAGCGGGCCATCCATTCGGCGTCATCGGGCGCGAAGGGCTGGGCGCTGGTGTCCAGGGCGGTCTGCACCTTTTTGGCGTGGGCCAGGCGGAACACCTCGCTGACGAAATCCAGCTGGCGCAGGGGCTCGCCGCCGCTGATGGTGATGCCGCCGTTGTTGCGCCAATAGTTGCGGTAGCGGTAGGCGGCCGAGAAGGCCTCCTGCGGGGTCTTGGCGGTGTCCTGGGTAAAGGCCCAGGTCTCGGGGTTATGGCAGTACTGGCAGCGCATGGCGCAGCCCTGCATAAAGATAATATACCGCACGCCCGGCCCATCGACCAGGCCAAAGGTTTCGACAGAATGGATGTAGCCCAAAGTTTCGGACATAGGTTGCCTCCGTTGTTTTTGTGTTGGTGCGTCGGAGAAAGCGGCATATAAACCAGGGCTCTCTCCCCCACCCGCTTCGCGGGAGCCCTCCCAGAGGGGGCCAGAAGTATGTGGGTTGCCTATTAGTATACCATATAAAAAGGCCTGCAGCCGCAGCCACAGGCCCTTTTGCTATTTTATTTTTTGTTTGGAGTTTTTCCACCTTTTTGGCAAAAAAGGTGGAAAAACTCCCGTAGGACTTACAGCACCTTGTGGCAGGTACGGGCGATGACGTCCAGCTGCTGTTCCTTGGTCAGGTCGATGAACTTAACGGCGTAACCGGAAACACGGATGGTGAAGTTGGCGTACTCCTCCTTCTCCGGGTGCTCCATAGCGTCGATCAGCTTCTCGGTGCCAAAGACGTTGACGTTCAGGTGATGGGCGCCTTGGTCAAAGTAGCCGTCCATGACCTGCACCAGGTTGTTGATGCGCTCACCCTCGCTGTGGCCCAGGGCATCGGGGTTGATGGTCTGGGTGTTGGAGATACCGTCCAGTGCCCAGTGATAGGGCAGCTTGGCAACGGAGTTCAGGGATGCCAGCAGGCCGTGGGTCTCGGCACCATAGGACGGGTTGCCGCCGGGGGCAAACGGGGTGTAAGCCTTGCGGCCATCGGGCATAGCGCCGGTGGCCTTGCCGTAGACAACGTTGGAGGTGATGGTCAGGATCGAGGTGGTGGGCTCGGAGTTGCGGTAGGTGTGGCGGCGCTTGATCTTCTCCAGGAAGCTGCGCAGCAGCTCAACGGCGATGTCATCGGCACGGTCATCATCGTTGCCGTACTTCGGGAAATCGCCCTCGATCTCGTAATCGGTGACGAGGCCCTGCTCATTGCGGATGCACTTGACCTTGGCGTACTTGATGGCGGACAGAGAGTCGACCACATGGCTGAAGCCTGCGATGCCAGTGGCAAAAGTGCGGCGGACATCGGTATCGATGAGGGCCATCTCGGCGGCTTCGTAGTAGTACTTGTCGTGCATATACTGGATGAGGTTCAGCACGTTGACGTACAGGCCGGCCAGCCAGTCCAGCATCTTGACGTACTTGGGCAGCACTTCGTCGTAGTTCAGGTACTCGCCGGTGATGGGCGCATAGTTGGGGCCGCACTGCTCGTGGCTCTTCTCGTCCACGCCGCCGTTGATGGCGTACAGCAGGCACTTGGCCAGGTTGGCGCGGGCCCCAAAGAACTGCATCTCCTTGCCGGTCTGGGTGGCAGACACGCAGCAGCAGATGGAGTAATCATCGCCCCAGACGGGCTTCATCACGTCGTCGTTCTCGTACTGGACAGAGCTGGTATCGATGGACACCTTGGCGGCATATTTCTTGAAGCTCTCCGGCAGGGCGGAGGAGTACAGAACGGTCAGGTTCGGCTCCGGTGCAGGGCCCATGTTTTCCAGCGTGTGCAGGAAGCGGTAGCAGTTCTTGGTGACCATGCTGCGGCCATCCATGCCGATGCCGCCCACTTCCAGCGTTGCCCACACGGGGTCGCCGGAGAACAGCTGGTTGTAGCTGGGGATGCGGGCAAATTTGACCATGCGGAACTTCATGACCATGTGGTCGATGAGCTCCTGTGCCTGGCACTCGGTCAGGGTGCCGTTGTCCAGATCGCGCTGGATGTAGATGTCCAGGAAGGTGGAGATGCGGCCCACGCTCATGGCGGCGCCGTTCTGGGTCTTGATGGCGGCAAGATACCCGAAGTACAGCCACTGGCAGGCTTCCTTGGCGTTCTTTGCGGGCTGGGAGATGTCGCAACCGTAGACCTCGGCCATCTTCTTCATGCCCTTCAGGGCGTTGATCTGCCGGGCGATCTCCTCCCGCAGGCGGATGACGTCATCGGTCATGGTGCCGTCGCCGCAGTTAGCCAGATCCTCCTGCTTGAACTGGATCAGGGCGTCGACGCCGTACAGAGCCACGCGGCGGTAGTCGCCCACGATGCGGCCGCGGCCGTAGGTGTCGGGCAGGCCGGTGATGATGTGGGTGTGGCGGGCGGCCTTCATCTCGGGTGTGTAGGCGTCGAACACGGCCTGGTTGTGGGTGCGGGTGTAGTCGGTAAAGATCTTGTGCAGCTCCTCGCTGGGCTGGTAACCGTAGGTGGTGCAGGCCTGCTCGGCCATCTTGATGCCGCCGTAGGGCATGAAAGCACGCTTGAGGGGCTTGTCGGTCTGCAGGCCCACGATTTGCTCCAGATCCTTCAGGTTTTCGTCAATGTAGCCGGGGCCGTAAGCGGTCAGGCCGCTGACGACCTTCGTCTCCATGTCCAGCACGCCGCCCTTGGCGCGCTCGGCCTTCTGCAGCTTCTGCAGGGCACCCCACAGCTTGTCGGTCGCCTCGGTGGGGCCGGCCAGAAAGCTTTCGTCGCCGTCATACGGGGTGTAGTTCTTCTGGATGAAGTCGCGCACATTGACTTCTTCTTTCCAGATGCGGCCCTCAAAGCCTTCCCACTGTTCAAAATTGATCATTGGAACCTCCTTGCTCCATTCCATGCGTTGGTTAGCATAGCCTAACTATTGAGCCTTTGAAAAGCCGCTCCTTGTTGGCGGCTTTCTGGGGGCGGACTGATCGGAGCAGCTCTGAACAAAAATTTGTCAAAGCGCCTCCTTGGACACACTGCACCCTTGAGAACCGCCCTGCTGCCAAAAAGCAGCGGCGAGATGTGGAGTTGCAGTGCTGCATGAACTATAATAACAAAGATATCGGTCAAAAGCAAGAGGAAACTGATGGATTTTGCACAGCCTTAGCCAGCTGTGTCTGTACAGGGTGCACGAATCGGGCAGAAAAAACTTTACTGCAAAAAAGTTCCGGAAAATTTTCAAATAAGGGTTGACAAGACTAACTGCGTATGGTATTCTGTTCTCGCAACGAGGTTAGATAGACCTAACCGCTTGAAACGCGTTGCACCAGAACAGCAGAGGTACCTGCAATGCTTCTGCGCAAAACGCAAGTCTGCTATAGCGGTTAAGCTATATCGGACGTCAGGTTTGTCGTGGCGAGGCCACTCCATCTTGCTTGCGCAAGACCACCTTGTGGCTTAAAAGCCTCACTGGGGCTTTCATTGCTGCGCAAACGCCAATTCCTCCATTCCATTCTCTTTTTCAAAAGGAAGCTGCAGCATGGTTTGCTCTGCGGCCTCCGGCGCGGCATTCGGTGTGATTGGTACCGCATCGCGTGCAAAGAAAACAAAAACGGGACGTGCAGCTTGACCACCTGCACGCCCCGATTTTTGTTTTCTATAGAAAAGGAACGATTTATTCCACGATCTCCGCAAGCGCCTGATACAGCTCTGCGGCCCCGCCGCCGGAATATTTGACATTGACAAAGGCGCTGTTCACGATGCACACCCCGTCGGAATAAACCGTGAACAGCAGCTGATGCTGCTCGGCATCATCGTAATAGCTCACGGTGATGGAATCCACCGGAAATTCGTGGGAGTAGGAGGAATAGTTCTGGCTGAGCCGTCTGACACAGCGCACTCCGGAAAGCACTTCCGAAATGTTCTGATAGATCTCGTCCGAACTGGAATAAACCTCGAACTCCATTTCGTTGGAGCTGGCAAAATTCTGCTGGTGCTCCACCCGGACACCGGCCTGTGTGCTGGCCTCGATGCTGGATGCAAGGTCGATCTTTGCGGAAGGAAAGATCAGCACCAGAAGCAGCACCACCAGCACCACAAGGCCGAACCGGGACGGGATGCTCTTATCTTTCATGGCAGGTCAATCCTCCTTTGGCGGTGTCCGGGTCAGACGCCGCTGGGCGAGGAAGAAGCCCACGGCGCTGGCGGCAAACACGAAATAATAGCTGGCGATGCGGTAGAGCATGAGCACGCTCATCACCTCACCGGAAGGCAAAAAGCTGCTGTACAGCAGCAGAAAGGCGGTCTCGATGGAGCCCATGCCTGCCACGTTGGGCAGGGCGTTGGAGACGAACAACATCAAGCTGGTGAGCAGCTGCACCCGCGCAAAACTCAGCGGGGACAGCTGCATGAACCGGATGCACAGCCACGGCAGGCAGAACAGCAAAAACAGCTTGAGCGCCTGCAGGGCAAAGATCTGCACACAGCGGGCCTTGTCGGCCAGCAGCAGGCGGCTCTCGGTGCCCAGGACATCCAGCTGCTCCAGCCAGTCGGCCCGGCGCTGCTGCCATTTTTCGGTCTTGGGCAAAAAGCCCAGTGCCCAGCGGGCCAGATTCTGCACCAGCGGCGACACGCACACCAGCACCAGCGCCACGATCACCAGCGCTACCACAGCATATGCCATGGGCAGATATTTCAGCACGCCGGTGGTGTTGGCGGCCAGCCATTTGTGCTGGAGCAGCAGCATCACGGTGGCGTACAGCAGCACCATGGTCTTGTGGAACACATATTGCAGGGTCATCAGACCCACGCCGGGGCCGATGGGCAGCCCTGCCTGATGCAGATACCAGGTCTGCACCGGCACGACACCCGCGCCCAGGGTGACCACGTTGCCAAAGGTGCCGCACCAGGCGTTGTCGATGCCCTGCCGCAGGGTGAAGCCGGGCAGCCGCCCCCGCACGATGACGTAGGAGACACAGCCCTCCAGCAGCGGGTAGCTGATGCCCAGCGCCAGCACCACCAGAACCTGCCACAGGTTCAGCTGGGCAAGGGCGGCTGTGATCTCGGCCCAGTGATCCCGGAAGATGAGCACGATCACGCAGGTGAGCGCCAGCAGGATCAGCAGGGAAAACACGGCCTTTTTGCGGGAAGGCTGAGAGGCGGCAGATTGGTTCATGAGGGCAGGGACTCCTTTCAGACAGGATGAAACTTTTTTAAAAGTATAGCACAGCCGCCGGCCGTCTTTGTGAACGGAAGCCGAATTTTCTTGTGCAATCCGGCCCGGATGATAAAAAAGATGTCCGGAACGGAAAGAAACGGACAAATATTGCAGATCGTTTTGACACACTGCGTGCAAAAACGCCCCGGAAGATCACACGGATTTTCCGGGGCGTTGATTTAACAAGAATAAAACAAAAAGCTTAGCGGGACTCGGTCAGCTCCCGGATCAGACGGACCAGGGTGGAGACATAGGCTTCGTTGGTGTAGTAGCGCTCGTAGAGCTTGCGGCAGTCGGCCTTCATAGCGGCCAGCTGGTCGGGGTGCTCGATGGCATGGGCCAGCACTTTGGAAAGCTGGACGGGGTCATCGTTGCGGTACACAAAGCCGTCCACCCCTTCCGTGATGAGCCCAGCGGTGCCGGTGTGCTCCGACACGATGGAAGGCTTGCCGAAGATCAGGCCCTCGGTCACAAAGGTGGGCATAGGGTCATCGCGGGAAGCGCACACAATGCAGGTGCACTGCTCCATCAGCGACTTGATCTCTGGGCGTTCCAGCCGCTTGCGGTAGAACACATTATGAGGGAACTGCTCGGTCAGGGCGTGCACATGGGCGGAGACGTCCCGGTCGGAAGCCTTGCCCACAAAGAGGAAGGAGGCCTTTTCCCGCACCTCCGGCGGCAGCAGGCGGATGGCTTCGCAGTAGATGTCCTGTCCCTTGCGCATCTCCATGGAGCCCACCGTGACAAACAGGGGCCGCCCGCCGGCATAGCTCAGGTCGTAGCGAGGGAAGCTCTCGCGGGCGTAGTCGGGCAGGCCGTAGATCAGCTGCTCCACCTTGAATTTGGGCCGCACCGAGTGCATGGCGGCGGTGGCGTGGGAGCCCACAGCGGCAATGTGCACGTTGTCGGCCAGCTCCTTGGGGATCTTGTGGGTGATGAAGGGATAGCCTGCAAAGGCGTCGTGCAGCCACCACAGCACCGGCACAAAGCCGCCGTTCAGGGTGCGCACGGCAGGGGCTTCCACCACTGTGTTGGCCAGCACAAAGTCTGCGCTGGAAGCCAGCTCCCACAGGGTGGAAGAGGTCACGCAGTCGCGGCGGGTGACCACGGCAGCTCCGGCCTCCAGAAAGAGCGGCAGAGAGCCCTCGTCCGAGGGGCCCAGCACCACCACTTCATAGCCAAGACTGCGCAGCACCGGGATGGCGCTCACCAGCACGATGGGCGCACCGGTCATGGTGAGTTCATGGCTCAGCACCACGGCGCGTTTGCCGGTGGCCGAGAATACGTCCTCGGCGCACAGCTCCCGGCGGAAGTGCAGCAGTGCCTGCGGGACGCAGCGGCAGTTCTGCGCCAGCTGGATTGCCAGCCGCAGCAGTTCCAGCACATCGTCTTTGCCGCGGGCCGCCGCGCGGCAGCGGTCCAGCAGGGCGCGGGAGAGCAGGGCACAGCGCTGGCCGGACAGGTGCTGGTCGGTCTGGTACAGGGCACTGCCGCCGTCGTAGCCGAACACGGCATCGCACACCACAAGGTCAGCCCCCTGCTGCAAGGCGGCTGCAAAATAGGTGAGGGCGGTGGAGGTGCACTCCACATCCTCGCTCACCAGCAACACACCGTTCACGGAGGGGGTCAGCTCACCTTCCAGCCGGTCCACCAGCCGGAACTTGCGGTGCAGCTGTTCGGCCAGAGAAAGGGTCAGGGCATTGCGGCGGCCCGGGGCGTACACCAGCAGATAGGTGCTCTGGGTGTCGGTATAGGTCTGTTCCCGCAGCTGGCGGCGCTGCAGGGGGCTGTAACTGCTGTACATGTACGAACCCCCTTCAATGCCGGTGGAACAGGCCCAGCAGCTTGCGCAGCGGTGCCGTGAGCTTCCAGCTGCTGCTGGCCAGCACGTTTTCCAGCGAGGCTTCGTAGGCGGCCCGGCTGTTCTGCAGGTCGGCCAGATGCTGCTGCTGCTCTGCCAGCTGTTTGCGCAGCTGCTGGATCTCAGCGTTTGCCTCCAGCAGCTGTTCGGTGCCCTGACGGGACACGGCCTCGGTCTCTTCCTTGAGCACGGTCAGCGCCCGCAGCAGGGCCTTGCCGGGCTGCTCATGCAGGTAGCGGCCCAGGGGATAGTAGCGATATTTCACCGCAAACCGCAGCCCGGCGGGGAAGCCTACGGCACTTTCCACTGTCAGGTTGGGGTCGATGTTCATGAACAGCATGGTGCCCTCCTGCAGGGCGTTGCCGTTGAGGATGTGGTAGCTGAGCCGCTCGTCTGAGAGGGAAAAATCGGTGATGCAGCAGGCAAATTCACCGGGATCCAGCCGCAGAGCCCGGGCCTCCACGGGCAACTCGAATACAGCCGACACTTCGTGGGTCAGCTCGTCGTAGGAGTCAGGGGCAACGGTCAGGCACTCATGGGGCGAAAAACCGGAGCCGGAGTCGTAGAACAGCTGGGGCAGAAGCAGAGCACCCTGTTCGGTGTCGGCACCCTGCGAGGCCAGCACGGCCTCATATTTCAGCACCTGCTGCTCCAGCTCCAGGCACCGCTGTGCCAGCCGGGAAACGCCTTCGTCCGACAGCCGGAGCTGCTGTTCCAGTTCGGCCACGCGGCTGCCTGCCGCGTCCAGGGTCTGGGGGGCATCGTTGTTCATAACCGGATTCTCCTCTTGTTTTATAGGATACGGCTGCACCGCAGCAGCCGGGGAAATCAATGCTGCGAAAGCGCGGGGGTGCGCCGCTGGGCCTGCCGCCGTGCGGCCGAGGCTTTGACGATCCAGCTGCGCCGCAGGTTCAGCAGGGCGCACACCAGCCCGATGGAGGTAAACGCGATCACGTTCTGCAGCAGCATACCCCGCAGCGGGTGGTCGGTGAAATGCGCCGCAAACAGATACCACGGGATGGCGATAAGCTCCACCGTGTGGATGCAGAAGATGTTCAGTGAGTTGCGGCCGATGGCCTGCAGGCCCTGTGCGATGGGGCCGGTGAAGCGGTTGAGCCGCATGAACAGACGGATGAACAAAAAGCCGGTGGCAGCATCCAGCAGGATGCTCAGCGGGCCGAGGGTCCACTCGCCCATGGAAATGCAGTCGGTGCTCTGGGCAAGCAGAGCTCCCACAGCGGTCAGAGCTGTGCCGCCCAGCAAGATGTACAGGGTGCGGCGGGGCAGGGGCTTGTCCAGCCAGCGGTTCTTCTTGGCCAGATAGCCGATGTAAAGGTAGGGCACGATCACAGCCCCCTGCGAAAGGCTGAAGGGCAGCTCCCACACCAGTGTGGTGCCCCAGCTCAGCAGCATGATGCCGAGCACAGCCCAGTGTGTGTATTTCTCCGGGAAGATATTCAGGATGGCGTCCAGCAGCACCCAGCCGATCAGCAGCGAGAGCAGATACCACATGGGGCCGGTGGAAAAGAACTGCTGCCCGGCATAAGTAGTGGTGTGGGGCAGCCCCAGCAGAAAGCCGCCGGCCACCTTGAGGGTCTCGGTGACGCTGCTGGGGAAGTAATGGAACGCCATGTAGTGGCACAGCAGATGCAAGAGCGAAGTGCACACCGCCGTGATGCAGTAGGGCTTGAGCAACGCTCTGAGCTGCTGCTGGATGCACTTGCCGATGGAGCGCTTGCGGAAACCGTAGCCGCTGGCAATGAAAAAGGCCGCCATCAGGGCCTCACGATAGATGAACGGGAAAAACGCCGTGAGCGACAGCCCGCCGGAGATCTGCATGGGGTAGAGTTCGGCGGTGTGGGCCAGCACGATGGTGATCATGCCCATGCCCTTGAGCATGTCGAACATGCCGATGGAGTTGACGGTGCTGGGTCTGGTGCCTTCCATGAAAAGGGTCCTTCCTTGCGCCGTCCGGAAACATGTGACCAACAGGCGCATACAGTAAAAAATGATCCATTTATAAGGATATAAGGCTAGTATAATGCTTTTTGTGCACACTGTCAATTTTGAATTGCCCACCGCCGGGTGGCAATTGTTGTCTTTACCGATAAAAAAGCCTGGCAGAAGGGCCGAATTTCTGGGCAGACGACACAGGCTGCCGGATGGAAAAAACAAGATATGCAAGTTTTAATTGCCAAAAATGGAAATTAAATGTTGCAAAAGCCTTGCATTGCCAGCGGCGGTATTGTATACTGAACACAATTGAAAAAGCGGCCTGGCCCGGGTGGACCCGGCTGCAGGAATGTAAAAAACAATGACGTGGAGGCTAACATGGTTCATTCGTTGTATCAGTCCCTGAACAATCTGGAAACGATCTACGCAGACCGGATCGGCATCCGTTATTATGATGAGGCCAAGGGTGGTGTGGCGGAGGTGCCCTTCCGGCAGTACGCTGCAGACCTGCGCCGATTCGTGGCATTTTTGCGCAGCCGCACCCCGAACCCCCTGGGACAGCGTGTGGCCATCCTGGCCCGCAACAGCTACCACTATATGATGTGTATGTACGGCGCAGTGCTGGCCGGAGCGGTGGCAGTGCCCCTGAACACCGGCAAGAACTGGGACGAGATCCGCTACGAGCTGGATCTGGTGGAGCCGGTGTGCGTGCTCCATGACGGCGAATACCTGAGCCGGGAGCCGGCCCTGGGCCAGGAGTACGGGGATCGTCTGGTGCCCATGGATGCCTTTACCGCCTTTGAGCCTGCGAAGGAGATCACCGAGGTGCCGGACCTCAATGCAATGGCCTTTATCATGTTCACCTCCGGCACCACGGGCCGCAGCAAGGGCGTTATGCTGTCTCAGAAGAACCTGTTCACCGCCATGCCTGCCTTCCTGACCCCCTTTGAGGACGTGCGGAGCCAGACCGGCTGGAACACCGACGAGTTCAGCTCTCTGTCCTGCCTGCCCATGTTCCACATTTCGGCCATGACCAGCCTGGTATCCTGGAGCGTCACCGGCCACTGCGTGAACCTGTGCAACGACCTGAAATATTTCTACCGGGACCTGGGAGCCATGCGGAGCGACGTGATGGCTGTGGTGCCGGTGCTGCTGAAGAGCATTTATAATGATGTGATGAAGGGCAAACGGGAGCGTCTGAACGGCCTGCGTGTGCTGACCTGCGGCGCAGCCATGTTCGACCCTGCCATGCTCCAGGACCTGATGGACCGGGGCTTCTTCATCGCCCAGATGTACGGCCTTACCGAGACCTGCGGTGACGGTGCCTGGAACTCCTCCCAGGAGGAAAAGTATCTGACCAGCGTGGGCCATGTGGACGACAGCTGCCAGTACAAGCTGGAGGACGGGGAACTGTGTATGCGTGGCGACCCGGTGATGCTGGGCTACTACAAGGACCCGGAGGCCACCGCCGAGGTGCTGGACGCCGAGGGCTGGTTCCACACCGGCGACATTGCCCGGGTGGAGCCTGACGGCTATATGTACCTGACCGGCCGCAAAAAGAACGTGATCATCCTGGGCAGCGGCGAGAACGTGAGCCCCGAGGAGCTGGAAAAGCTGCTGGCTCCCTGTGCTGCCATCCGGGAGTGCATGGTCTGTGAGCGGAACCAGCGCATCTGCGCCGTGGTCTGCTGCGACCCGGACCAGCAGGACGCTGTGCGGGACTTTGTTACCAAGGTGAACCGCACCCTGCCCCTGTACAAGCACATGGTGGTGAAGTTCTCGGCCCAGCCCCTGCCTCGCAACGCTGCCGGCAAGCTGCTGCGGTCCTAAATCTTAGCGGAAGAAGCCGGTCTCATGGTGGGAAAAGTTCCCATAAGGTGTTATGGTCGTGAGACTGGCTTTTTAAAGAATAGAGAGGGAAACGATCATGGAACTGCATGAACCGAAAAATCTGTATGAGCTGCTGACGCTGAACATGGAGCAGCGATTTGCGAACCGGGTGGCCTTCCGCTGGTACGACGCCGACCAGGATGTGGTGGTGGAAAAGCACTTCGGGGAGTATGCGCAGGACATCCGCCGCGCGGTGAACTACTACCTGAGCACCATCCCGGACATTCAGGGCAAGCGGGTGTGCGTGTGGAGCAACAACAGCTACCACTACGCCGTGAACTGCTACGGTGTCATGATGGCGGGCGGCGTCATCGTGCCCATGAACCAGCGCAAGAGCTGGGATGAGCTGCACCGGGAGCTGGAGCTGGTGGAGCCTTCCGCCATCCTGACCGACGGCGATGACTACGGCTGCAACGAGGAGATGCAGGCGGCTTATGGCAGCCTGCTGCGCCCCATGGATGCCTACAAGGCTTACGAGCCTGCAGAGCTTGTGAACCGCATCCAGCCCGAGGAGCTGATGGTGCTGATGTTCACCTCCGGCACCACGGGCCGCAGCAAGGGCGTCATGCTCTGCGAGCGGAACTTCTTTGCGGTGATGCCCCACCATGTACGGGTGGGGCAGCGATTCTGCCAGCTGAAAAATGACCCGGACCTGCTGGTCAGCCACATGACTCTGCTGCCCATGTTCCACCTGGGTGCTTTTGGCTGCCTGTTCACCTGGGCCTGGATGGGCTGGGCCCAGAACCTGGGCAGCCTGCGGTCCTTCTATAAGGATCTGAAGCGGATGCCCAGCCAGGCCATGGCCGCCGTGCCGGTGCTGGTGCAGTCCATCCACCACGACCTGATGACCGGCAAAAAGAGCAAACTGGGCGACCTGTGGGCTCTGAACTGTATGTCTGCGATGTTTGACCCCCAGACCCTGATGGACCTCCACGACCACGGCATGGTGATCTCCCAGCTCTACGGCAGCACCGAGACCACCGGCGGCGGCCTCATCAACTTTGCGGAGGATGCCAAGCACATCGGCTCCATCGGCAAGGACGACGGCCACTGCGAGATCAAGCTGGACAACGGCGAGCTGTGTATGCGGGGCGGCGATGTGATGCTGGGCTACTACAAGGACCCCAAGGGCACCGCCGAAGTCATCGACGCCGAGGGCTGGTTCCACACCGGAGACCTGGCCCGGGTAGATGAGGATGGCTACTACTTCCTCACCGGCCGCAAGAAGAACGTGATCATTCTGGACAGTGGCGAGAATGTGAGCCCCGAAGAGCTGGAGGGCCTGCTGGAAAAATGCCCTGCCGTGAAGGAATGCCTGGTGAAGGAAAAGGGCAAGAAGATCTGCGCTGTGGTCTGCTGCGAGGAAGCCGACCAGCAGGCGGTACGGGACTTTATCACCGAAACCAACCGCACCCTGCCCCTGTACAAGCGCATGAGCGCAGTGGAATTCTCCGCCCAGCCCCTGCCCCGCAACGCCATGGGCAAGCTGGTGCGCTGAGGCCTGCAGCCCTGATTTTGCGGTTTGTGCCGCATACTCTGCAAAAAAACTGGGCAAACCCATAGGGGTTGTGCTATACTGAGGGCAGAATCGTGCTGATCCTGATCGGCACACCCAAAATCCGTCACGGAAAGGAAGAACATTTCTTATGGAACGAGCAGAAATCATGTCCCAGATCCTGGCCATCCTGGAGGATGTGGCAGAGATCGCGCCGGAGGATGTCAACGAGAACAGCGTCCTGATGGACGACCTGGATCTGTCCTCGATGGAGATCCTGACCATCGTGGCCGACCTGGAAGAGACTTTCGGCCTGCGAATCCCGGAAAAGGAGCTGCGCAACTTTGTCACCATCGGTGACCTGACCGATTATCTGGCAGCCAATGCCGGGTGAGCCGATGGAAGCAGCACAGCGTTCGGCGGAATATGTCTTTCAGGGCATCATGTACTATTTCCGCCGGGAAAAAGTGTGCCCCCGGTATCAGTTCACCCTGAAGGACCCGGTGGACCCGGCCCTGCTGCAGCAGGCGCTGGACGCCGCGCTGGAAGCTGCACCCTATTACCGGGTGCGGCTGGTGTGGGAAAAGCGCAAAGCCTTTCTGGAACCGAACTCGGAGCCCTGCCTTGTCTACCCGGACAGCGTGATGCGGGAGATGCCGGAGCAGACCAACGGCTACTTCTTTGCCCTGCACTGTGCACAGAATACCGTGTACTTTGACTGGTTCCACTTCATCGCGGACGGCCACGGGGTATCGCCCTTCCTCACCCGCATCCTGGAGCTGTACTGTAACCTGCGCTACGGTACCGCCTTTGCAAACCCGCCCATCCCCTGCAGCCCGGCCTACGACATCGCAAAGCTGGTGGAGCAGTACCCGCTGCAGGTCATGGACGAGACTACGATGCAGCGGGAGGTGGTGGAGACCTGCGAGGAGCCCATGCACCGCATCCGAATCCGGTTCGCCAAAAAGGATCTGGTGGCCAAAGGCGTGCAGAATGGCGTCAAGCCCTTCTGCGCCCTCATGGGCCTGCTGTGCATCGCGCTGGGAGAGTATCTGGGCAAGGACACCATCCAGTATTCCTATTCCGCCGACACGCGGGACGCCATGGGTGCCCCCAACGCACGGTACAACTGCGTGTGTTCCTTCCAGGACGGAGTGACCCTGCACGAGGGCGTCCGGCTGGAAGAGTTCGTGCAGCAGATGGACAGTGCCGTGAAGGACAGCCTGACGGCGGAGCGCAAGCGCCGCAAGATGGCCGACCAGATGGGCTGGGTCTACAAGGTAGATCAGCAAAAGGCCCCTCTGCGGATCAAGCAGCGTGTGTTCCAGATGGGCGAGTACATCAGCGGCATCCCGGCGGATTTCTGGTTCAGCTATCTGGGCAATCCCCTCATGCCGAACACGCCGGAGCTGGCGCAGTACATCACTGACTTTGGCGTGTGGGTGCCGCCGGAGGGCGGCTCCCTGTGCGTGGAAGCCTCCACCCTGAACGGGGTGATCACCCTTTGCATCGAGAACAAAGTGCCGAAGGCCGGCCTGCCCGGCATCCTGCGCCGGGTGCTGGAAGCCGAGGACATCCCGGTGCTGGAAGCCCAGGCACTGGACGAAGTATAAACAAAAGGCAAAAGCAGCCTTACCGGAACCATTCCGGGAAGGCTGCTTTTTTGCATCTTATTCGGTCCGGGCCGGGCGGGTAGTCACCTCGCCGCAGCGTAATGCCTGCGGGCGGCCGTTCTCCCGCTGGACCACCAGCCGCCCTTCCTCGTCGATGGCAAGGGCCTTTGCGGCGTAGGTCTCGGTGCCGGTGCACACGGTGACCCAGTGCCCGGGCACAAAGCAGCGGGCGCGGTACTCGTCCAGACAGTCAAAAGCGGGGCAGAGGGCCAGCAGCTGCCGGGCGATGGCCCCGGCCAGCGCGGCCCGGCTCACGGGGGCGGGGCCGCCCGGGTACAGGCTGCCGGCCTTTTCGGCCAGCTCCGGGGGCCAGTCGGCGGCGGTGGCGGTCAGGTTCAGGCCGATGCCCACCACCAGCCACTCCAGCCGCCCGCTCTCCAGGTCGGTGCCGGCTTCGGTGAGGATGCCGCACACCTTTTTGCCCTGATAATACAGGTCGTTGACCCACTTGATGCCCAGTTCCAGCCCGCACAGCTCCTGTACCGCCCGGCACACCGCCACGGCGGCCCCGATGGTGGCCGTCTGGGCGCTGGCCGCCGGGCGCAGCAGTACCGAGAGGTACACGCCCTTCCCGGCCGGGCTTTCAAATACACGGCCCAACCGTCCCCGGCCTGCGCTCTGGTGGGCTGTGAGCACCAGCGTGCCGTGGGGCGCACCGTCCAGCGCCAGCAGCTTGGCCGTCCGGTTGGAGCTTTCCAGCGTGTCGTACACCTGCACCGGGGCGGGGTAGGGGCCCACGGCCTCGGCACAGAAGGGGTCGCCGCCCAGCAGCCGATACCCCCGGCGGGAGACGGCTTCCAGTGCGTAACCCTGTGCGGTGAGGGCGGCAGCCGCCTTGTGGACGGCGGCGCGGCTCACGCCCAGCTGTCCGGCCAGCTGCTGGCCGGAGATATAGGCACCCCCGGCGGCACTCAGTGCCTGCAGAAGGGCCTGACGGGTGGTAGAAGGCATGGCGGTAAGGCTCCTTTCGTGCTATACTATAACCACATTGTAGCATGGAACGGGCAAAACACAATGTTTTTGAAAAAAATCTGCGGTTTGTGCAGGGAATGCGGCGGCTGTCTCGTTTGAATCAACAGAAGGGCCGTGCAGAGCACCGCCCTCCACAGCCGAAAAGGAGGATGAGCAGGTCGTTGACAACACTGGAATTCAGCGCGATGGTGCAACAATATCAGTCTCTGGTCTACACGGTCTGCCATCAGCTGGTGCCGGACGTGGGGGATGCGCAGGATCTGACCCAGGAGACCTTTCTGGCGGCATGGCGGGCCATCGACCGCTGTCCGCCCGGCTTTGAAAAGCAATGGCTGGCCCGCATTGCGGCCAACAAAGCCAAGGATTACTTACGCAGCGCATGGGTGCGCCGGGTGAACACGCCGGGCGACGAGGTGCTGGCGCTGGAGGGGGCACCGCCCGGCCTGGAGCCGGAACAGCAGGTGCTGGACACGCTGGGAGCGGAAGAGCTCACCCGCATGATCCTGGATTTGCGGGAGCCCTACAAGACACCCTGCCGTCTGGTGCTGCTGGAACAGCACACCATGGCCGAGGCGGCACGTCTGTGCGGCCGCCCGGAAAAAACCGTGAACGCGCAGATCTACCGGGCCAAAAAGATGCTGGTACAGCAGATCCGGGAACAACAGGAAGGGAGGAGCGTACATGGAACTGTTTGATCAGAACGGATGCCTGACCGAGGAAGGGCTGCACGCCGTCATCGGCGGGCAGCTGGACGAGCTGGGCAGGCTGGAAGCCGCCGAACACCTGTCCTACTGCGACAAGTGCATGGACCGGTACACAGCCCTGCTCACCGCCGATGTATTGGAAGAGCCGCCGCGCTCCGCCCGCGGGGCGGTGATGGGCACCATCTGGGTGCGTCTGATGCAGAACACCTGGGGCCGGGCCGCCGTAGCCGCTGTGGCGGCGGTGCTGGCGCTGACCATGTGGCGCTCCGGTACCCTGGAACAGATCCTGTCCACCGGCGAAACGGTGCGCAGCTGGCTGCCCGAAACCACCCAGACCACGGAGCCGGAACGCCTGGGCCGCCCGGTGCAGGATGACGAGCGTGTGAACGCCGAGCCGCCGGAGACGCTGGGCTGCCCGGTTCAGGACCGGGAGCCGAAGCCGACCCTGTCCCAGAAGCTGACCGGCACGCTGGACAGCCTGCTGTTCGGTAAAAACGAATCTGCGGCAGAGCCTGAAGCTGCCGTTTCCAACCAGAAGAAATGAGGGAATCGACTATGAAGAAAAACGGAATCCTGACCCTGCTGTTTGCCTGCATCCCCGGCGCGGGCCAGATGTATCAGGGCTATATGAAGCGGGGACTCTCGCTCATCACCATGTTCTGCCTGTTTATTATCGTAGGCAGCGCCACGGGGCTGGATGCGCTGGTAGTCGGCTGCATCGTGGTGTATATGTACAGCTTTTTCGATACCTTCAACCTCCGCGCCCAGATCATCGCGGAGAATGCCCCGGCAGACGACTATCTGGTGCACATCAACTGGAAAGACAAGCGGATGCAGGACTTCATGATGGACAGCCACAAGCTGCTGGGCTGGGGCCTCATTGCCCTGGGCGGCCTGGTGGCCTACGAGAACGTCATCATGCGGGTGTTCGGCGATGTGATGTGGCGCTGGGGCCAGAACAACCCTGTGTTCCGCGCCTTCTATCTGATGCTGGATGAGCTGCCCCAGATCGTGACCTGCGTGGCCCTCATCGTCTGCGGCCTGTGGCTGGTGCGCGGCCCCAAGGGCAAAAAGGTGCACCGCAAAAAGGCAGAGGAACCGGAGGACGAGGACTTCTGCGAGTACACCGCAGCCGAAGCCGATGCACCGGAAGCCCCGGAGGAAACCGCAGACTTTGCCATGCCGAAGCTCAGCGCTCTGCTGGGCGACCCGGTGACCCCGGAGGATCCCGAAGAGCCGGAACAGCCGGAGAATGCGGAGGGCGACGATGGACGAACTGAATAAGACGGCAGCGACGGAGCCGGAAACCCGGCCGGAAGCTGCAAAGCTGCAGGACGCCCCCCGCCGCCGGGTGGGCAGCCTGACGATGGGCGCCTGCCTGATCGCAGCGGGCATCTTCTTCCTGTGTTATTACTTTGTGCCGGGCTTTGACTGGCAGCTGGTGGTGCGCATCGCCCCGGCGGCAGCCCTGGTGCTGCTGGGATGTGAGGTGCTGTTCTTCGCCGCCCGGCCGGGCCGCTGGAAGTATGATTTTGTCTCGGTGCTGGTCTGTCTGGGGCTCATCGCAGTTTGTATGTGCCTGAGCTTTCTGCCCATGGTGTGGAGCGAGATCGACCCTGCCCGCGGACAGAACGAGATGAAGCTGAGCAAGGCGTACACCACACAGGTGTATGAGGCCCTCCGGAAGGAAAACCCGGACCTCCGCCTGCGGGATGTGTACACCGACCTGTATCTTTACGCCAACAGCGTGGATGACCTGCAGGAGCTGCAGCCAAGTGACGGGCACCTGAGCCTGACCGTAATGCTGTATGGCCCCTACGACAGCACCGGAGCCTTTGCGCAGGACTGCCGCAGCGTGGCCGGTACGGTGCGGGCTGGCACCCTGCAGCCGGATGAACTGCGCATCGTGTGGTCGCCGGACAACGACCCGGGCCAGAGCCTGGATTCCGGTACTCTGCAGCGTGTGGAACAGTACACGCTGGAACTGGACGGCACGGTGCAGCTGGACTGGACCGCGGATGAGATGGAACGGCAGGTCGAAGTGCAGTATCTGCTGGACGAAGAAAACGAACCGGAGGAAGAAGCAGCTTTCAGTGAAGAAGCAGAGCCGGAAGAGGCTGCATAAAAACTGAAAAAGCGCCCGCTGTGGAGTTTTCCACAGCGGGCGCGTTGCTTGTTGAAAAAGAGCTTACAGCTTCTTGCCGGTCAGCAGCTCATAGGCCTCCAGATACTTGGCGATGGTCTTGTCGATCACGTCCTGGGGCAGGTCGTAGTTGCTGTCCGGATGGGCCTTCAGCCAGTCGCGGACAAACTGCTTATCAAACGAAGGCTGGCCGTGGCCCGGCTCGTAGCCCTCCAGCGGCCAGAAACGGGAGGAATCCGGGGTGAGCATCTCGTCGCCCAGCACCACGTTGCCATCCTCGTCCAGACCAAACTCGAACTTGGTGTCGGCAATGATGATGCCGCGGGTCAGGGCGTACTCGGCGCACTTCTTGTACAGGGCGATGGTGTAGTCCCGCAGCTTGGTGGCGTACTCTTCGCCGTGGCCGGGGAACTGCTTTTCCAGCACCTCAATGCTGCGCTCGTAGGAGATGTTCTCGTCGTGGTCGCCGATCTCGGCCTTGGTGGAGGGGGTGTAGATGGGCTCCGGCAGCTTCTGGGACTCCTGCAGGCCCTCGGGCAGCTGGATGCCGCACACCTTGCCGGTCTTTTGGTAGCTGGCCCAGCCGCTGCCGGTGATGTAGCCGCGCACGATGCACTCGATGGGCAGCATGGTCAGCTTGCGGCACAGCATGCTGTTGCCGTCGAACTGGGGCTGCCGGAAGAACTCCGGCATATCCTTTACGTCCACGCTCAGCATATGGTTGGGCAGCAGATCCTTGGTATAGTCGAACCAGAACTTGCTCATCTGGGTGAGCACAGTGCCCTTTTTGGTCACCTTGTTTTTCAGGATGACATCAAACGCAGAAATGCGGTCGGTGGCAACCATGATCAGGCTGTCGCCATTGTCGTAAATTTCACGGACTTTGCCTTCTTTGATGGGCTTGAATGCAGTCATAGTCAAACACTCCATTTCCCTTTTTCCGGCCGCCGGGCGCGGCACATCCTTACAGCACTATTGTACCATGCCCGCTGCCGGTTTGAAAGAAACAGATGGGAGAGATTTGCCCCGCGTTTTGCAAATTTCTCGTGAAAAATGTGCAAAAATCATCGGATGAATTCGTCGTTTTGACGATAAAAGTCGTACTTTCAGCGCGAATGAGACAAAAAACGACCCGCTTTTTTGTGGAATGCGCAGATGGACACAGCCCGGCGGATAGGGTATGCTGAAAGGCGGCAGCTTTGCTGTACAGAAAGGAAAATTCTGCTTATGATACCTCAGATCATTGCGCACCGTGGTGCATCCTACCTGGCACCGGAAAACACGCTGGCGGCTTTCCGCAAGGCGATGGAGATCGGGGCCGACGGTGTGGAAATGGACGTACAAAAGACGCTGGACGGCGGCCTTGTGATCCACCACGACTATATCATCGACCTGCACACCGATATTTCCGGCCGTATCTACGATATGACCGAAGGCGAGCTGAAGGACCTGGACTTCGGCAGCTGGAAGGACGTTGCCTATAAAGATGAGAAGATCGCCACCCTGGCCGAGGCACTGGCCCTGTGCAGGAGCATGGAGGGCTGCGCGGTCCAGCTGGAAATGAAATCCACCATGGACAACGACCCGGCTTTTGTGCCCGGTGTGGTGGATGCCATCCGCGCGGCAGACATCGCCGACCGACTGGTCCTTATTTCGTTCAACCACGACCTGCTGCGGCAGGCCAAGGCGCTGATGCCGGAACTGCGGGTGGGCGTGCTGCTGTACGGCGCATTCGAGAGCATGGTGCTGCCGCCGCCGGTCATCTGGAAGGACCTGGGCCTGGTGAACGGCATGGAGGATGAGGAAGCGGCGCTGGACGAAGAACTGGCCGCCCTGCCGGTGGATGCGGGCATGGACCCGGATGAGGAAAACGGCTGGATGACCCGCTGGGTGAACGACAAGGTGAGCATGCTGCGGGCAAACTTCCCCGGGGAGAGCCTGCAGGCGGTGGCAAAGCATCTGGCCGACCAGCACAACCCGGTGGCCTATGTCAAAAGCCTGGACTTTGCGCCGGAGTACGTCAGCTGCGAATACCACACCGCCTACAGCAACCCGGGCTTCATCGCCAAGCTGCAGGCCATGGGGGTCAAGGTGGCCCTGTGGACCGTGGACACGGAAAAGGCTGTCCGGAGCCTGCTGCCCCTGGGGCCGGACTGCATCGTGACCAACCGCCCTGACCGCGTGCGGGAATGGGTGGAAGAAAATCAGTGACACAGAGATCGGAAAGGCTTCTCCTTTGGGAGAAGTCTTTTTTGCTGCCCTTGACAAACAGGGACAGTGGAATTACAATAGTCTCATATCGAACAGTTTTATAGAAAACAGTTTGAGCAAAAAACAATTCAGAAGGAACCGATCGTATGTGTGACGAAAAACAGAACGAATGCAGAGACCACGGGGATCCGCCCTGGGAGGGGCCGCAGGTCATCCCTGCCCAGATCCGCCGGGTGGACAATTTGATCTTCCGCAAGATCAACCAGTTTGCCCGCGCCAACGGTGTGGAGCAGGCCACCCCGATGCACGGTTGGATCATCGGGTATCTTTACCGGCACCGGGAGGAGCAGGTGTTCCAGCGGGACATTGAGCGGGAGTTTTCCATTACCCGCTCCACCGTGACCAACATCCTGCAGCTGATGGAGCGCAAGGGCTACATCCAGCGCCAGAGCGTGCCGCAGGACGCCCGGCTGAAACAGCTGGTGCTGACGGAAGAGGGCGTCCGCTTCCATGAAAACACCATCCTCTCCTTCCACCAGACGGACGACTATGTGGCCAATCTGCTGACGGAAGAGGAAAACGCCGAGCTGCTCCGGCTGCTGAACAAGCTGCGGGACGCGCTGAAGTAAACCCTCTCAGCTTCGCTGCGCTCAGCAGCTCCCCCGAGGGGGGAGCTTTTTGGGCGATATTTTTGGATTTTCTTTTCCGGTGAAAAGCTGCTTTCCCGGAACAGACAAAAGCTCTCCCTTTCGGGAGAGCTGGCACGGCGCAAGCCATGACGGAGAGGGTTCGACTTTTGTCAAAACGCCGAAAAGATGTTTGTGAAAATGTTAATTATGAACAATTTCCGAAAGTTTTGCAAACATCTTGACATTAAATCTGTTTTGTATAGAATTGTTTTGTACCAAACAAATAAAATTAACAGGAGGTAACTCAGATGATCAAAAAGCTCGTGTCACATCTGGGCGAGTACAAACGCGCCGCAGTCCTGACACCGCTCTTTGCAGCCCTGGAAGCCGTGATGGATGTGCTGCTGCCCACCATCATGGCCTTTATCATTGACCTGGGCATTGAAAAGGGCGATATGCACGCCATCGTCAAGTATGGTCTGCTCACCTTTCTTGTGGCAGCCATTGCGCTGCTGCTGGGCGTTCTGGCCGGTAAATATGCTGCCGAGGCATCCACCGGCTTTGCCGGCAATCTGCGCGATGCCATGTATGAGAACATCCAGCACTATTCCTTCTCCAACATCGACAAGTTCTCCACGGCGGGCCTTGTCACCCGTATGACCACCGACGTGACCAATGTGCAGAATGCGTTCCAGATGATCGAGCGCATGTGCGTGCGTGCCCCGGTGCATCTGGTGTTCGCACTGTTCATGGCTGTGGCCATCGGCGGCCCGTTGTCGCTGGTGTTCGTGGTGGCGGTAGTCTTTCTGGTGGCGGTGCTGGCCAGCATCATGATCCCCACCTTCCACATCTTTGACCGGGTGTTCAAGAACTACGATAACCTCAACGCCTCGGTGCAGGAGAATGTGTCCGCCATCCGTGTGGTCAAGAGCTTTGTGCGCGAGGGCTTTGAGAACGAGAAGTACACCAAGGCCTGCGAGAGCCTGTACAACCAGTTCGTCAAGGCCGAGAGCCGCCTGAGCTTCAACAACCCCGCCATGCTCACCGCCGTTTACGGCTGCAACATCGCCCTGAGCTGGCTGGGTGCCAAATATGTGCTGCATGGTGCCATCACCACCGGTCAGCTCAACGCCCTGTTCGGATACATCATGAACATCCTCATGGCCCTGATGATGCTGAGCATGGTCTTTGTGATGATCGCCATGTCGGCCGCTTCCGCCAAGCGTATCGTGGAAGTGCTGGACGAGACCACCGACCTGCCCCCGGCCAAGCAGCCGGTGCAGCAGGTCAGGGATGGCGGCATCGAGTTCGACCATGTTTCCTTTCAATATAAGCATGGTTCGGGCCGTCCGGTGCTGAACGATATCACCTTTTCCATCAAGCCCGGCGAGACGCTGGGCATCATCGGCGGCACCGGCAGTGCAAAGTCCAGCCTGGTGCAGCTGATCCCCCGCCTGTACGACGCCGAGACCGGCACCGTGAAGGTGGGCGGCGTGGATGTGCGGGATTACAACCTGGACGTCCTGCGCCGCGAAGTGTCCATGGTGCTGCAGAAGAACGTGCTGTTCAGCGGCACCATCCTCGACAACCTGCGCTGGGGCGACGCGAACGCTACCGAGGAAGAGTGCATCCGCATGGCCAAGCTGGCCTGTGCGGATGAGTTCATCGAGCGCTTCCCGGATAAGTACAATACCTGGATCGAGCAGGGCGGCTCCAACGTGTCCGGCGGCCAGAAGCAGCGCCTGACCATCGCCCGCGCTCTGCTGCGCAAGCCCAAGGTGCTGATCCTGGACGACTCCACCAGCGCGGTGGACACCGCCACCGACGCCAAGATCCGCAAGGCCTTCCGGGAAGAGATCCCCGGCACCACCAAGATCATCATTGCACAGCGCATCTCCTCGGTGCAGGATGCTGACCGTATCCTGGTGCTGGACAACGGCCAGATCAACGGCCTGGGCACCCACGAGGAGCTGCTCAGGACCAACGCCATTTATCAGGAAGTTTACAACAGCCAGACCCAGGGCGGCGGCGACTTCGACAAGCAGGGAGGTGCGCAGTAATGGCCGTAAAAGAAGTACATGGCCCCGGCCCGCGGGGCGCACGGGGCCCGCGCCCCAAGGTGGAAAACCCGGGCAAGCTGCTCAAGCGCATCATGGATGAAGTGTTCCGCAACTACCTGCCCCACTGCATCCTTGTGCTTATCTGCATCGTGGTCAGTGCGCTGGCCAATGTGCAGGCCAGCCTGTTTTTGCAGACTTTGATGGACGATTATATCGTGCCCATGACCCACCAGCAGAACCCCAGCTTTGCACCGCTGGCCGGCGCACTGCTGCGGGTGGGCTGCATCTACCTTGTGGGTATTCTGGCCGCATGGATCAATGCCCGCGTTATGGTCAACGTAACGCAGGGCACGCTGCGCAACCTGCGCACCAAGCTGTTCACCCACATGGAAAGCCTACCCATCTCCTATTTTGACACCCATCCCCACGGCGATATCATGTCCGTGTACACCAACGATGTAGATACCCTGCGCCAGATGATCAGCCAGAGCATCCCGCAGCTGGTGTCCAGCGTCATCACCATCGTGTCGGTGTTCTTCAGCATGTGTATGCTCAGCTGGCAGCTGACCATCGTTACCATGCTCATGGTGGCGCTGATGCTGTTCTGCTCCAAAAAGATCGCGGCAAGCTCCGGTAAGTACTTCGTGCAGCAGCAGCGGGATCTGGGCAAGGTGAACGGCTACATCGAAGAGATGATGGAGGGCCAGAAGGTGGTCAAGGTGTTCACCCACGAGCAGCAGACCCTTGACGGCTTCCGCCAGCTGAACGACCAGCTGAAGGAGAGCTCCAAGCAGGCCAACGCCTTCTCCAACATCATGATGCCGGTCAACGCCCAGTTGGGCAACATCAGCTACGCCGTGTGCGCGCTGGTGGGTGCCGCCATGGCTGTGGGCGGTGTCAGCGGCATGACCCTTGGCACGGTGGTGGCCTTCCTCAGTCTGAACAAGGGCTTCAATATGCCCATCAGTCAGGTGTCCATGCAGGCCAACAGCGTCATCATGGCGCTGGCCGGTGCAGAGCGCATCTTTAAGATGATGGACGAGCCCAGCGAGACCGATGAGGGCTATGTGACCCTGGTGAACGCCAAGTACGACCGCGAGGACAACCTCGTGGAGACCGAGGAGCGCACCGGCATCTGGGCCTGGAAGCACCCCCACCACGACGGCACCACCACCTACCACAAGCTGGAAGGCGACATCACCTTCACGGATGTGGATTTCGGATATGTGCCGGAAAAGACGGTGCTGCACGACATCAACCTGTATGGCCGTCCGGGCCAGAAGATCGCCTTTGTCGGCTCCACCGGTGCCGGCAAGACCACCATCACCAACCTGATCAACCGCTTCTACGATATTCAGGATGGCAAGATCCGCTACGACGGCATCAACATCCACAAGATCAAAAAGTCCGATCTACGCCGTTCGCTGGGCATCGTGCTGCAGGACACGCACCTGTTTACCGGTACGGTCATGGAGAACATCCGCTATGGCCGTCTGGATGCCAGCGATGAAGAGTGCATGGCCGCCGCCAAGCTGGCCAACGCGGATGGTTTCATCCAGCGTCTGCCGGATGGCTACAACACCATGCTGACCGGCGACGGTGCGAACCTGTCGCAGGGCCAGCGCCAGCTGCTGGCCATCGCCCGCGCCGCCGTGGCTGACCCGCCGGTGCTGATCCTCGATGAGGCAACTTCCTCCATCGACACCCGTACCGAGGCACTGGTGCAGCGCGGCATGGACGGCCTGATGTACGGCCGCACCAGCTTCGTCATCGCCCACCGCCTGTCCACCGTCCGCAATGCAGACTGCATCGTGGTGCTGGAGCAGGGCCGCATCATCGAGCGCGGCAGTCACGACGAGCTGATCGCCAAGAAGGGCAAGTATTACCAGCTCTACACCGGCAACCTCGCCGAAAACTAAATCAAGACATCTCTCCTCAATAACACAGCGCCCCCGCCGGGATTTTTCCCGACGGGGGCGCTGTGTTTTATATCATAAATGTTTTTTAGTGGATCAGGTTCACGAATACGGGGCAGAGCACTGCGGTGAGCACACCGGCCACTGCAATGGACAGGCCGCTCATGGCACCCTCTACCTCACCCATCTGCAGGGCCTTGCTGGTACCCACGGCATGGGCCGAGGTGCCGATGCCCACGCCCTTGGCGATGGGGTCGGTGATGTGGAACACCTTGCACACCGTTTCGGCCAGCAGGCTGCCCGCAATGCCGGTGAGGATGACGATGGCACCGGTCAGGGCGGCAATGCCGCCCAGCTCAGCGGCCACGTCCATGCTGATGGCGGTGGTCACCGACTTGGGCAGCAGGGTGGCGTACTGCTCTTTGGTCAGGTCCAGCGCCAGGGCAAGAGCAAGGGCACTGCCCAGGCTGACCAGTGTGCCAACCGAGATGCCGGCGATGATGGCGGCGGCGTTCTCCCGGAGCAGGTCCCACTTTTCATACAGCGGGATGGCCAGAGCCACGGTGGCCGGCAGCAGCAGGTAGTTCACCGGGGCGGCGCTGGCCTTGTAGTCGGCGTAGGGAATCTTGCACACCGACAGGAAGATGATGACAAAGATGCTGCCCAGCAGCAGGGGATTGAAGATGGCTTTGCCGGTGATCCGGTTGATCAGGGCACCCAGTGCAAAGGCTGCCAGCGTGAGCAGCACGCCCCACGCCGCCGACCCGGACAGGAAATCATTCAGCATGGTCTGCCTCCTTCTTTTTGCGGCCGGTCATGGCCTGGGTGGTGCGGCCTGCGGAGACCATGACCAGCACGGTCACCGGGATGATGGCAATGAGGATGGGCAGCAGCATGTTGCCCATCTCGGCCCACAGCTCCATCACGCCGGCTGCGGCAGGCACGAACAGCAGCGGGAAGATGCCGGTGAGGTAGATGCCCACCTCTTTCACGTCATCCAGCTTCACAAAGCCGAAGTTCAGGGCAGCCAGCAGCAGCACAAGCCCGTAGACACTGGCAGGCACCGGCAGCGGCAGCACGGCGTGCAGCACCTCGCCCAGAAAACAGAAGGCCAGAATGCGCGCAAACTGAAAAATGTATTTCGTAACGGATCGCTCCTTTCACGGTCACCAAAAAATGTGGAATACAGGTGGTAGTATACCGCATCGTCGGACGTCCATCAACCGTGATACTTGCCAAGAATTCCCACACATTTCGCGAGGAACTGTGCAAAAAAGGCGCACCGCAAAACGCGGTGCGCCGAATCAATTATTCCTGATAAGTAAAATGACAGCGTGGATAATTTGAGCAACCCCAGAAGGTTTGCCCTGCCCAGCTTCCCCGTTGAGCTACCCGTCTGACGAGCTGTCCACCACAATGTGGACAAGCCCAGGTTCCATCCGCTCGAACGACTGGATACTGTTTTGCCTGAACTTCTCTTATGTGGGCTTCCCTTTGCCAGTCGCTTGCCTCTGTAAAATTCACAAGTATTGCATAAAGAGCATCTATCTTTTCATCAGATAGCTGGATGCCTGTACGTCGAGCATTATACTCAATATCCTTTCGGAGATATAGAGCATAAGTCACATGATGTTTTCCGCTTGTGAGCTGAACGTTCTTTAACTCACAATTATTTCCGAATACCACATAGGAATAGTACGGAACGGTATCATCCTTCAGTAGTTCCATCAATGCGCAAATATGCGTCTCATTCTGTCGGAGAGGGTTATAAAAGGAATGCTTTTGCGTTGTATGAAATTTTCCTCTCAGACATTGTGTCCAATGATCTTGCTCTTCATTGCCGAAAATCCAACCACTGTAATTTTTGGATTCAATTACATAAAGGCCGGACTCATGCAGAAAGATCATATCAATCTCAGTTGTTCCTTTTTGGCCTACCGGGATGTAACAATTCGGCAAAAGAGCTTTACGACCGCGGACTTTGTTCAGGGCGCTATAAATAATGTTTTCTCCGATGTCTCCCCGTTCCTCTGGACTACGAAAATTCCATCGAAATTGCTCGAACATGACAATGTCCTCAGATCACATAGTCGTTGCCAGCCTGATCGGGCAGGGCAAGATCGGCAAGGGTGATGTGGCTGAAATAGTTGGAGATGAGGTCGTTCAGGCCCTTCCACATCTCATAGGTGCGGCAGTTGGCCAGGCGGTCGCAGGGGGATGCACCCGGCGTCAGGCAGGTGACGGGGGCCAGGCTGCCCTCGGTGAGCATGAGGATCTCCTCCACGGTGTACTGGTCGGGGCTGCGGGTCAGGCGGTAACCGCCGCCCTTGCCGCGCAGACCCTCCAGAAAGCCGTTCTGCACCAGCACCTTGAGGATGTTCTCCAAATACTTTTCCGAGATCTCCTGCCGTGCGGCGACTTCCTTGAGGGGAACGTATTTTTCCGCCTGATGTTCGGCAAGGTCGATCATCACGCGCAGCGCATAGCGCCCTTTGGTGGAAACGATCATATTCGTGTACTTCCTTTGATGTCCATAGAATGTTAAACCTATTATACAACAGGGTAAATAATATTTCAATCCCACTTTTTTGCAAAAAAGCATTGACAAGCAGGGCAAAGGGGACTATAATACCATCAAACCCACAAACAATGTTGGTTTAAAGGTTTGTAGTTCTGGGCCGCACCTCGGGTGCCGGGGCCCGTTCGAGAAGTTGTATCTGTATCAGGAGGGAATTTATTATGAGCAAGATCTATACTGCCGCTGACCAGCTGATCGGTCACACCCCGCTGCTGGAGCTCACCCACATTGAAAAGGAGCAGCAGCTGTCTGCTCACATTCTGGCCAAGCTGGAGTACTTCAACCCGGCCGGTTCCGTGAAGGACCGCATTGCCAAGAAGATGATCGACGACGCCGAGGCCAAGGGCTTGCTGAAGGAAGGCTCCGTGATCATCGAGCCCACCTCTGGCAATACCGGCATCGGCCTGGCTGCCGTGGCAGCTGCCAAGGGCTACCGCATCATCATCGTCATGCCCGAGACCATGAGCGTGGAGCGCCGCCAGCTGATGAAGGCTTACGGTGCCGAGCTGGTGCTCAGCGAGGGTGCCAAGGGCATGAAGGGCGCCATTGCCAAGGCCGATGAGCTGGCAAAGGAGATCCCCAATTCCTTCATCCCCGGCCAGTTTGTGAACCCGGCCAACCCCCAGGCACACATCGAGACCACCGGCCCCGAGATCTGGGACGATACCGACGGTAAGGTGGACATCTTTGTGGCAGGCGTTGGCACCGGCGGCACCGTGACCGGCGTGGGCAAGTACCTGAAGAGCAAGAACCCTGACGTGAAGGTCGTGGCCGTGGAGCCTGCCTCCTCCCCGGTGCTGAGCAAGGGCACTGCCGGTGCACACAAGATCCAGGGCATCGGTGCAGGTTTTGTGCCGGACGTGCTGGACACCAAGGTTTATGACGAGATCATTGCCGTGGAGAACGACGACGCCTTTGCCACCGGTCGGCTGATCGGTCACAAGGAGGGCGTGCTGGTGGGCATTTCTTCCGGTGCTGCCGTCTGGGCTGCCCTGCAGCTGGCAAAGCGCCCGGAGAACGCTGGCAAGAACATCGTGGTACTGCTGCCTGATACCGGCGACCGCTACCTGTCCACTCCGCTGTTCGCAGACTGATCACTCTATTTGTAAAACCGTTGCATCCCGCCCGGATTTCCGGGCGGGATTTTTTTGCACTCCGGCCGCCGGATGAATCTATTGACGAACACCCTAAAAAAAGGTATACTGTACAGGTACAATTGAATATTGTCGGGGTGTTGCGCAGTTGGTAGCGCGCCTGCTTTGGGAGCAGGAGGCCGCGAGTTCGAGTCTCGCCACTCCGATATGAATAAAACCCACGATGCAACGCTTAAAATTCAGCGTTTGTCGTGGGTCTTTTTGTTCGATATGAGGGGCGAAATCGCCCGCTTGTGCGTTATTTGTGCGTTATTGCCTCAAAAACTGCCCTGCGCGGCGCTCTGGTCGCCCTGAACACAGGACACAAGAGCGGCATATCTGGCCTTGAAGATGTCCATAAGGACTTGCACCGCTCGGCCCTGCTGCACCGCGTTCCCCTCCTCGGTCGCGTCGTCCACCATCTTGATGCACACAGCAACATCTCCCATTGCAATAACAGCGCTTTCAACATCTACTCGGTTCATTGTGAAAATCTCCCTTCAAAATAAATCCCGGTGGGCTTTCTCTGCGCCGCCGGGTCAGCGGTTCAATATCAGGCGTTCAGGGGCTTCACTTGGGAGGCTCCAAAGAATGATGCGCGGTAGGTTTTACCGTCGCCCTTGCTGCTGTGGATAAGAACCACTTGAAACAGCGCCTGTGTGCCGTGCAGGACTTCATAGCCTGCGGCTTTCCAACCTGCCCATGTGTTCACCGGCTCGGCCACGCCTGCGGTCTGCTGGGCTTTCTCAATGCGCTGGGCGTTGATGGGTTCGGCCTTTGCGCTGTTCCATGCCCGGTGCAGGCACTCGCCAAAGGCGGCAACGCCTTTCCGGTACAGCTTCCACGCCTTGTGCATGATCTCCGAAAGATTGTATTTTTTCATACTGTCCTCGCTTTACTTTGCGGGCCAGCCCTGTTATACTAGGCTTGACCCTGTTGTGGGTTTGGCTCGGTGTTTCGTTGGTAGCGGTCACCGGGTCATTTTTCATATACAGCGGCGGGAGTGGGTTACTGTCTTAGCTGGCGTTCTGCTCTTGCGCTCCCGGTACATCCTTCGCCCCTTGCCTTCCGGTCGTGCTCCCTTGCTGTGATTCTATTATAGTACTGTTTACCGTACAAGTCTATTGACAGATTCAACAAGGTTTACAGTGTGTTTCTGTGTATATTTGTACTGTAAACCGTTCTGCTTTTATGATATACTGTTTACAGAACAGGAGGGAAAGCAATGGTTACTGAGGCAAGAAAAAGAGCTAATGCCAAATGGGACAAAGAAAACATGGTCGTTCTGGCCTGTAAGGTCAAGCGGGAGACGGCGGAACAGTTCAAGGCCGCTTGTGCTGCACAGGGAACAACGTCTAATGCGGTCTTGCAGCAGGCTGTGAAAGCCTATCTGGAGGAACACCCCGAACAGAAACACACCGCCGGAGATGCACAGGACGATGAGACAGAGGCCCGGCGGGCCGCGCTGCTGGAAAGTATCAAAGGGCTGTAAGGCTGGGAAGGATGTTGAACGATGCCAGACCACGCCAAACAGGTAGGCGTACTGTGCCAGCGCGTTATTGATCTGCTTGGGCTGTCCATGACAGAGGGGCAGAGTATTCTACTCGGTGAATCTAATATAGCCCACATGGTCAGCCGCCACCCGGCGGATTTTGCCCTCTATGGGGAATATATCCCGCTGATCCTGTCCGCGCCGGACTATGTGGCCCTGAACGCAAAGGACGGCTCGATTGAATACGTCAAGGAAGTGCAGGTTAACAGCGTCTATGTCAAGGTCGCCGTCCGCGTTTCTGCGCGGGGTCAGCTCTTTGCCCGGTCGGTCTACCGCCTGAATACAAACCGCGTTCTAAACTTCATCGAAAAAGGCACATTGAAACGATACTAAACGAACCAACATGAATTGACATTTTTTCGTGTTCTGGTATAATAGACTTGCAAAGAGAACCAGAGGGCAGAACAGGCAGCTGCCGCCCATTGTTAGGAGATGCGGGAAACGTCACCCCGCCTGATTCTCGAACAGAAAGAGGCCGTTGCAGAGATGCAGCGGCCTTTTGCTATCACTATGGGGTGAGCCAGATGCACCCCACCGGTAGGGAGGCGGCATTGTATGAGAATCGTAAAAGTTGGAGAAAGCTATATCTGCCCGGTCTGCGGCAAGTACACGTTTGAGTATGCCGGGGACTTTGATATTTGCCCGGTGTGCAACTGGGAAGATGATCTTTGCCAGCTCGAAAACCCGGATGAAGAAGACTGTGCCAACCACATGAGCTTAAATCAGGCCCGCGAGGCGTGGGCGCATGGTCGGCGGGTCGATGAATGGGAAGACGAATGACCCGCCGGGCGGGTACAGCATGGAGGTCGTAACGCTGCGGCCTCCTTTTTGTTTTGCCTGTGCATACTCTCGCAACGTCTGGCAAGCACCTAGAACGGGCGATGCACTGCCCGGCGGGAAAAAGTTGATGCAGACATAAAGAAAAGCCCTCACGCCTCTGTTTCTGAGGCCGTGGGGGCTTCGTGGGTCATGCGGCGAGTAGGTTACTCACCCACAACGCCGTTGTTGCAGGTTTCGCTGTCTTCGGGCCGTTCCTCTTCCGGGACATACTGCACAACAAGCTGCGGCTTGCCAGCTGCATCAATGACCGGGCTGATGTGGATAGCGTCACCGTGGTTTGAGCCGGTGTTGTCCGTCCAGCCCTCAAAGAATAAGCACAGCCCTTCCCCTGCATCGTTGACGATGTAGCGGACAGCCTTGCCCTTGAGGGTGTTTTCCAGTTCGCGGGTATTGATTTCGGTGAATACGTTCATGTTTTTATTCTCCTTTGCGGTTGAGGTGTATCTTCAGAGATGCCGGATTGCATCCCATGAACCTGTTTTGCGGAGCTGTCCGCCGGACAACAAGAGCGTTCATCTCGCTTTTTTTCACTTGGTTCCTCGATTTACTCTAATTCTTCATCCAACGCGGCCAGCCTGCGAAGTTCTTCGTCTGTCAGCTCCTCAAACGGGTTCACCGTTCCAGCGGCGGCACGGTCTTCCTCGCGGGAGCGTTCCAGAAGCAGCGCTTTTGAAAGCAGTTCGGACGCCTTGAGCCTGTCGGCCTGCTTGGCCTCCTGATCTCTCATGGTGGTTGTCCAAAAGCTGCGGATTTCTTCAAGGGTCGCTGTGTTCTCGGCCATGATCTCCGCGTTGCGGTCAGCCAGATATTCCCGAATGTCAACATAAGTCAACAACCGCTGACCGATGCTGCGGGCGCTTTTGGGGCTGTACCCGGCTTTTATTGCGGCCTCGGTGGCGTTGCCGCTGAGAAGGTAGGCTTCACAGAAAGCCCGCTGCCGCTGGTTCATCGTGTTCTGTCTCCCGGCGGGTCAAGCGTGGTCTGATCGCCGCACTGGGCCAGCGCTGCACCGACTGCCGCCAACTTTCTGAGGCTGGCAAGTCCCCGCGCCTGTTCCCGATGATAGAAGCGGGCCAGTTCTTGACGGCCCTTCTCTCCCTCCGCCGGGCGGAAGTACCCACCGGGGCGCGTGGTGGTGTATAGCACAAAGAGGCCGCTTTCCAGCTCCTGCGCTGCCATTGCCCGGCGCTCTCGCCGCGTGATGCCTAACCGGCGCTCTATCTCGTCGCCGGGAATGGCATTTTCTTCCCCTACGGGCAGAATGTCATAGATTCGCATTGTGCATTCCCTCCTGTCTGGCCGCTCGGTGTCTGATGGTCACCGGGTGGCTTTTTATTTTGGCTGTGCAGATTTTGCATAGTGTAGGGCCTTTATGTATGCAGATTTTGCGTAGTGCAAGGCTGTTTTCACGGGAGACACTGTGCAATTTTTGCATAGCGATATAACGATGCTACGTTATTTCGCATTTTGATGAACTATGCAGATTTTGCACACATATACAATATATTGCCATATCCTCCCGAAAATTCAAGGCGGTTCTAACCATTGAAAAGAAAACTGGTAGTCGTTTGGTTGCCGGGCGCATTTTCCGCTCCTGATACACTCAATAAACCCGGCGGCTTCCAGTTCTTTCAAGTAGTTCCAACCTGTTCGTTTGGAGATTCCTAGTGCCTCCATTTTTGATGCCGGAAACTGAAAAGAGCGTTGCCCGCCTGATTCATTTGCCGCGAGAATGTAGAAATATCTGGCCCCCACGGATAAAGCAGTAAAACGCCTATCAAACAGCAGCGTGTTACCAACCTGCACAAAGCGTTTTTCTTTTTGATCTAGTGACGCGGTGAGCCAGCGGGGCAACTCTCCTTTGCTCTTACGTCCCATTCTGCTTTACCCGTGACGGCTTTCCAGCTCCGCCGGGTCGTCACCTTCGTTGAAGTAGGCGGCGAGGCTGTCCATGTTGATCAACCAGCGGTTGCCGACACAGACAAAGCGAACCTTACCAGCGCGGCAGAGATTCCGCAAGAAGTATTCAGAGATGCCGAACCGGGCGGCAGCGTCCTTCACTGTTGCCATAGTCGGATATTGCACCGCATTACTCATTACATCCACCTCCGCTTAACTGCTTCTTGCTTTCTCTGTCAAGTTCTTCATTCAGAAGTGGAACATTGACCAAAAATTTCTTTCCGCACCAGATGCCGGGGAGCTTTCCTTGTTTGTGCATCTTTCTCAACCTCGACTCAGTCAAAAAACCGCTCTCGGCTAGTTTTCGTATCGGCACAAACTTTTCTGCTTCAGTCAATTTTTATCATCTCCTGTTGTTGATTTTTGTTTTGTGCTATGCTATTATTGTGTCACGGAATGTTAATTTTGTAAACATTCAAAATTTCGCTTGATTGATTTATTAACATAAAGTTTTCTTTTCAAAATAACAAGAATGTGGTGACTAATCATGCAGAACAATGTTGATTCCTCCGAACTGAACAAAAAACGCGGCAAACGTCTCAAACAAGCAATAATTTCAACAGGGATTCCACAGTACAAAATTGCTGAAGACTTTGCCCATGTGACACCCGGTCACCTTTCGTCGGTGGTCAGGGGAGGGCGGAAACTTACAGAACAGCTTGCCGCATTGGTGGCAGATGCGGTAGGCGTTCGCAAAGAATGGCTGTTGTGTGAGGATGATTTCCGAACAGAGGCGGAGAAAGAAGAAGCAGAGAAAAGCGAGATTCTCCGCCCGGATGGACCTACCATGACGGCTGTTCTGTTGCGAAAGATTCTTGACCGAATGGTCAGCAATGCCGCCAAAGAATATGGATTGTCTCCTGAAAAAATCTCAGAAAACCGCCGCGCAGGCGTTTTTGTTGAGGTCGGCCATTATGCAGATTACTTGATTGAACAGACAATAATGGAGGTTTCCCAAAATGGCTCAGATTGTGAAGCGAAAGAATGAAAACGGCTCCACTTCCTACCTGTTCCGGGTGTCTACCGGGTATGATCGGAACGGCAAGCAGGTCACAACGTCCCGCACCTTCACCCCTCCGCCCACCTTGACCGGGCGCAAGCTGGAAAAGGAAGTGCGCCGCCGGGCAGATGAGTTTGAACGGGAAGTGCATAACGGTCTGGCTCTCGATGCAGATATGAAGCTGGATGACCTGATAGACCGCTGGTTTTCGGAGTACATCGACAAGAAGTGTAAACCCAAAACCGGGGTAGAATATCGGTATCTTCGGCCACGTATCTCTGCGGCGCTGGGCCACATGAGGGCAAGCCAGATAAGGCCCTCGCACCTGATGGCCTTTTATTCCAGTTTGGAAGAGGCGGGAGCGCGGCGGGATTCTGTATATCTGGCAACGCCTGCCCTTCTCAAGGAGCTGCCACGCGGTAAGCGGCAGGAGACCGCAAAGGCTGCGGGTGTAGGTGGGCGCACAATGACCTGTGTTTGCAACGGAACGCCGGTAAGCCGGGCCTCAGCTAAGAAGGTAGCCCGCGCCGCCGGGGTGATCTTCTCCAAAGCATTCACCGAACAGACCAAAGAGGGCGGCAAGCTAAACGGGAACACAGTGCAGCACTATCACCGGATGTTGTCCAGCGTCTTCACAAAGGCGGTGCAATGGGGCATTGTGGAGGATAACCCGGTAAAGCGGGCAGAACCGCCAAAGGGAGAAGCTGTTGAAGTGTCCTATCTGGAAGAGGCCGACGCCGCGCGGCTGCTGGCTGCGCTGCATGATGTTCCGCCACAGTACAGCGCTATGGTGCAGCTTGGTTTGTTCACAGGGATGCGCCGGGGCGAGATTTGCGGCCTGCGTTTGTCAGATATTGATTTCAATGCCTCCACCATCTCCGTAAACCGCACAGTGGAATACATCCCGCATGAGGGGCTTATCTTCACAGCACCAAAAACCAAAGCGTCAAACCGTACCTTCAAGGTGGGCGCAAACTGTATGGATATGCTGAGGGAGTACCAGCTCTATCAAAAGGCGGAACGGCTGCGCGTTGGGTCGATGTGGGCGCGTACTGTGCAGGTGGAGAACGGAAAGACGGTGCAAAATGACCTGTTGTTTACCAGCTGGGACGGAACACCCTTTGATCTGGAAAGATTGACAACATGGTTCCCGCACTTCCTGCGGGCGCATGATCTCCCGGCGGTGCACTTCCACAGCCTGCGGCACACCTACGCAAGCCTGATGATAGCCGCCCATGTTCCCATCACAACGGTTTCGGGCCGTCTGGGCCACGCTCAGACCTCCACCACCACGGATATTTACGCGGGGTTCATCCGTACAGCAGACGCGGCAGCGTCGGACGCAATGGAAATTGTTTTTGACAACATCCGCGAAAAGAGCCGGGCATAAAAAGAGCGGGCAAAGGCCGCTGTATAATACCTCTGTCCGCTTTATCGCACTGCTGTTTTGTGCGTTATTTGTGCGTTATTCATCCAAAATGAAACAAAACCAAAGAGAATCGCTTTGAATAAATATGACGGTGATTCAACATAAAATAAGGCGATTTGCAACCATTCAATCCGATTTTGGGCATATTGGGGAGCAGGAGGCCGCGAGTTCGAGTCTCGCCACTCCGACCAGACAAAAATAATCCGAACTTATTTCCAATAGGAGATGGGTTCGGATTATTTATTTTCTTCGGAAATCTCAATAGAGGTTCCCGGCAGAAGATGAAATCCGAAATCATAGATTGACCGATACAAACTAGACAATGATTTCAGGAGGACAGGATTATGAAGTACGATGCAAGAGCTTGCAAGTTTAACATGGACACCGGGTGCGTGGAGTTGCTACTCCGGGATGGGCGCAAAATTTCCATTGATTGCACCGGGGTCGAGGATGCGCTGGATGTCACTATGGCGCAGAGGGCAGAATTGGATTACCTCATCTACAACGACCCGCTGGCGTATGCTGAACTGATTCTGAACGGCGAACCGGAGGAATATTTGAAGAACGTGGCTGGGAGTCACGGACTAGAGGACTGAACGCAAAAACAGGGTGCGCCCACCCGGACGCACCCTGAAAAATCCACACACGATAAGTAAGGCAGGGAGTTCCCCGACGGGAACTTCCTGTTTTTCTTTGGTTGCGATATGAGCCTGTTCCGCCTGCCATGCAGCAAATTCCCGTTGACCTTCCTCGCTGTTCCAGCAGGCAAGGATCGCCGGATAGAATGCCCGTGCCAGTCGTTCGATGGCTTCATCGGGGTAAGGGGAAATATTTGTGGACTTTTTCTTTTTGTTCAAACGCACACTCCTTTGGATTTCTGTTGACAGCATACAATGTGCCTGTTGTTATGCTGTCTGCTCATCCTCTGCGAGCGCAGATTCCAGCGAAGCAAGGTACTCCTTGTGCTTGTGGATGATTTCGAGAATGACTTCTCGCTGTGCTGTGTCTGGCATAGTTCTCAGAAGATAGTCAAACTCTGTGCGGAAACGTGTTGTAACGTGTTCCAGTGCGACATAATCATGCCGCACTTCTTCCGGGTAAGCATCGCTGTCGTAAACCGATTCGATTTTCTGAAACGGCAATACAGGTGCCTTTCCCGGTTCCCGGATGATGCCATCGGCATCCGGTTTCGGTTCAACTTTCAGTTCCGGGTGCAGGATTTCCTGCAAGGTCTGTGCGCGGGCATCATAGTTGGCTCGTGCAAGGCGGTGCATATCAGCCTTGCTGACTTTTACCTGTTTGTTCAGAATCTTCTCCCGCATACCGGGAATCAGGGATTCAGCAATTTCAACACCTTTCATGTACTTCGATGCGCGAAGTACAGTTGCCTTGCTTACACCATTTTCCTCTGCGATTCGTTCGCAGGTTTTCATGGCTTCACCGGAGTTATCAGTTTGAGAACTCCGGTGAAATCGGCCATTTTCATCATGCGATTCTTTGCGGGCTTCGCCATGAGAGGATTTTTCCGCTTCATATTGCTTCCCGATGAGGAACAGCTTCTGCTCCGGGGTGAGGTTGCGCCGCCCCAACTGATTCTTGCAGATCCATGCGAGGACTTCTTCTCTGCTTTCAAACGGGAGCGGCATCGTGGAGAAATAAATCTCCGGGTGCTTTTGGAGAATGGCATAACGGTTGTGGCCGTCAACAATGGTATTACCCCAGACGATCAAAGGAGAGAGCAGCTTGCCCTCTTTGAGGATATTTTCTTCAAGCTGCTTAAATTCATCATCGGTCAGAGGGGGAATCTGGGACTGGAACTCCGGGTCGATTTTCA